>Ga0074044_10003576_pt1 | contig 13156 bp, 8 predicted proteins | sample BogForMeECP23OM1_FD_94443 | JGI IMG/M metagenome (GOLD analysis project Ga0074044, IMG submission 94443) | Bog forest soil microbial communities from Calvert Island, British Columbia, Canada - Bog Forest MetaG ECP23OM1 | ecosystem: Environmental > Terrestrial > Soil > Wetlands ...
GAGGACGAGAGCGTCATCGGCACGGCGTTCTTCATCATGGATTGCGTCGCGGGAAGGGTCCTGTGGGACCCTTCGTTGCAGGCGCTGGACAGGCCCGCGCGGCGGGCGCTCTACGAGGACATGAATCGGGTGATCGCCGCGCTGCACCGGGTCGATTACCGCGCAGTCGGCCTGGGGGACTTCGGCAAGCCGGGCAATTACTTCGCCCGGCAGATTGCACGCTGGACCAAGCAATACCGCGCTTCGCAGACCGAGCGCATCGACGCCATGGAGCAGCTCATCGCCTGGCTGCCGGAGAACATACCCGATGCGGACGAGATGGCGATCGTCCATGGCGACTACCGCCTCGACAACCTGATTTTCCATCCCACCGAGCCGCGCATCGTCGCCGTCCTCGACTGGGAGCTCTCGACGCTCGGCCACCCGCTCGCCGATTTTTCGTATCACTGCATGAGCTGGCGCGTGCCTCCCGGCCCGTTCAGGGGCCTGGGCGGTGCCGATCTCGCGGCTCTCGGCATCCCGTCCGAGCGCGATTACATCGCGACCTACTGCCGCCACACCGGCCGCGGGCCGATCGATCCCGACCACTGGGACTTCTATATCGCGTACAACATGTTCCGTGCCGCCGGCATCGCCCAAGGCATCATGGGCCGGGTCGTCGACGGAACCGCGGCGAGCCAGCACGCAGCCGAGGTCGGGCGGTGGGCGCGGGTGATGTCCGAATTGGGGTGGCGACAGGTGGAACGCATCACGGCGCGGCGCTGACCGCTCGCGCTTAAGCCGCGGCAAACCGGGAGAACGCAGTGGATTTCGAATACTCAGCCAAGACCAAGGACCTGCAGGCGCGTCTGATCGCCTTCATGAACGAGCACATCTACCCGAACGAGAAGCGCTTCCATGACGAAGTTGCCGCCGGCGATCGCTGGCAGCCGGTGCCGCTGCTCGCCGCGCTGCAGAAGAAGGCCAGGGCGCAGGGGCTCTGGAACCTGTTCCTGCCGGACTCAGAGCATGGCGCGGGCCTCAGCAACACCGAATACGCGCCGCTGTGCGAAATCATGGGACGCGTGCTTTGGGCACCGGAAGTGTTCAACTGCTCGGCGCCGGATACCGGCAACATGGAGACACTGGTCCGGTACGGAACTGCCGAGCAGAAGAAGCGCTGGCTCGAGCCGCTGCTCGAGGGCAGCATCCGGTCCTGCTTTGCGATGACCGAGCCCGCGGTCGCATCGAGCGACGCGTCGAACATCGAAAGCTCGATCGTCCGCGACGGCGACGCCTACGTCGTCAACGGCCGCAAGTGGTGGTCCTCGGGGGCACTCGATTCGCGCTGCAGACTGTTCATCCTCATGGGCCAGACCGATCGCGGCAACGCCGACCGCCACAAGCGGCAGTCGATGATCCTCATCCCGCGCGACGCACCCGGGGTTACGCTACTGCGCCACCTGCCGGTGTTCGGCTACGACGAGGCACCGCACGGACATGGCGAGGTCGTGTTCGAGAACGTGCGCGTGCCGGCCTCCAACCTGCTGCTCGGCGAGGGCCGCGGCTTCGAGATCGCCCAGGGAAGGCTCGGGCCCGGCCGGATTCACCACTGCATGCGCGCCATTGGTCTGGCCGAGCGCGCGCTGGAGGACATGTGCAGGCGGGCGCGCGCGCGCGTCGCCTTTGGCCGGCCGATCGCCGAGCAGACGGTTACCCTGGAGCGCATCGCCGAGTCGCGCATTCTCATCGACCAGGCACGTCTGCTGGTACTCAACGCGGCGCACATGATGGACACTGCCGGCAACAAGGCCGCGGCGAAGCAGATCGCGATGATCAAGGTTGCCGCGCCGAACATGGCCTGCCGGGTGATCGATTGGGCGATCCAGGCGCATGGCGGCGCCGGGGTAAGCGACGATTTCACGCTCGCCCACCACTACGCCCACGTGCGCACCCTGCGCCTGGCCGACGGGCCGGACGAGGTGCACCGCAACCAGATCGGGAAGATGGAGCTCGCGCGCTACAAGTAAGCCGCCACGCGAGGCCGCGGCCGCCCCCGATGCAGCTACCCGCCGAGCAGCGCCTTCTTGAGATCGGCCTGCACCGGCTTGTCGCCGAGCCAGATCTTCATCAACGCCTGGTTGAATGCGGCATTCGGGATCGTCCCCTTGGTTTCGCCATTCCAGCCGACCTTGGTTGCGCCGTCGACGAAGTCGAGCGTCACCACGTCCTTTTCCTTGACCTCCTTGAACGCCTTCATGATGGCCAGGAGTTGATCGGCCTGCGGCTTGACCGCGGCCACGTCGGCCGGCGTGTTGCCCTCGACCAGGCCGTCGTTCAAGGCCTCGGCCAGCTGGTCGGCGGAGAGCGTGCGCAGCAGATTGAGCTGAATGCGGCGCGGAGTCTTCGCCAGCACTCCCTGCAGATCGCCGGCCTTCTGCGGCAGGTAAAGGCTCGCCACGTAGACCTTGAAGATCGCCCGCACGCGCACGCCGGCACCGTTTAGCACCAGTTCCTGCCCGCCCACCGTCGTCCGGTCCGCGATCGCGACGCCACCGACCTCGGTGGCCATCGCGGCACCCGTCGCCAGCAGCGCCAGCGCGCCGACTCCGGTGACCCAACGCAAGCTCTTCATCGCCGTCCTCCCTTCGCCACCTTACACGGATTCGAATATTCCGGCCGCACCCATGCCGGTGCCTACGCACATCGTGACCATGCCGTATTTTTGCCCGCGCCGCTTGAGGCCATGCACGATGGTCGCCGTGCGCACCGCGCCGGTCGCCCCGAGGGGATGCCCGAGAGCGATCGCCCCGCCCAAAGGGTTGACCTTAGCCGGATCGAGGCCGAGCTCCTTGATGACCGCCAGGCTCTGGGCGGCAAACGCCTCGTTCAGTTCGATCCAGTCGAGATCTTCCTGGCGGATGCCGGTATTGCGCAGCACCTTGGGAATCGCGGCGATCGGGCCGACGCCCATCACCTCCGGCGCGACCCCGCCGACTGCGAAGCCGACCCAGCGTGCGAGCGGAGCGAGGCCGAGCTCGCGCAGCACCCTTTCGCTGACGACAACCGTCGCGCCCGCGCCGTCGGAGGTCTGCGAGCTGTTACCGGCAGTGACCGAACCCTTGGCGGCAAACACCGGCCTGAGCTTGGACAGACCCTCGGCGCTCGTGTCGCTGCGTGGGCCCTCGTCGCGATCGAACCTGCGCTCGCGCGCTACGATCTTGCCCGAGAGCAGATCGGGCACGTTGTCGCGTATCGGGTAGGGCGAGATCTCGGCGTCGAACTCCCCCAGAGCCTGCGCCGCGAGCGCCTTGTGGTGGCTTGCCAGGGCGAAGGCGTCCTGGTCTTCGCGCGACACCTTCCACCCCGTCGCGACCCGCTCCGCGGTCAGTCCCATGCCGTAGGCAATGCCGAGGTTTTCGTCCTTGGCGAACACCTCCGCGTTGAGCGCGAGCCGGCCGAGCATCGGGATCATGCTCATGCTCTCGGTGCCGGCGGCGATGACGATGTCGGACTCGCCGGTGCGGATGCGATCGGCGGCGATCGACACGGCGTTGAGCCCGGAGGAACAGAAGCGGTTGATCGTCATCCCGGCCACGGTGTTGGGCAATCCGGCGAGCAGCAAGCCGATGCGCGCCACGTTCATTCCCTGCTCGTACTCGGGCATGGCGCAGCCGACGATCACGTCCTCTATCCGGCCCGGCTCGATCTGCGGCACCTGCGCAAGCACGCTTTTCAGAACGTGCGCGAGCAGCGAGTCGGGACGGGTATGCTTGAGCGCACCTCGCGGCGCCTTGCCGACCGGAGTCCGGGTGGCGGCAACGATGTAGGCTTCCTGCAATGGCTTGGCCATGCACCCTCCGTTGGCTCAGTTGCGCAGTGGCTTGCCGGTCTTGAGCGTGTGCGCGACGCGTTCCTGCGTCTTCGGATTCTTGAGCAGCGCCATCAATTCGCGACGCTCGAGGTCGAGCAGCCACTTTTCGTCGACCATGCTGCCCGGCTCCAGTTCCCCGCCGCACAGCACGCGGGCGATGGCGAGGCCCACTTCGAAGTCGTACGCCGAGATGAACCCGCCATCGCGCATGTTGACCAGCATCATTTCGAGCGTGGCGATGCCGGTCTTGCCGGCCACCGGGATGGCCGATCTAGGCAGCGGCGGACGATAGGCGGCCTCCGACAACGCCCGCACCTGCGCCTTGGCAACCCAGAGCAGCTCGTAGGGATTGAAAATGACAACATCGGCAGGGCGCAGATAGCCGAGGTCCTTTGCCTCGAGCGCGCTCTTCGATACCTTCGCCAGCGCCACCTGCTGGAAGTAGGTGCGCAGGAACGGGAACTGGTCGAGCTGGCTGCCGTTGCTGCCGCGGGCAACCTCCGCCGCCGCCCGGGCGGCGAGCTCGGTGCACCCGCCGCCAGCCGGCAGCAGGCCAACGCCCGCTTCCACCAGGCCGATGTACGACTCCAGCGCGGCGACGGCGCGATCGCAGTGCATGATGAATTCGCACGCCCCGCCCAGCGCCATCCCCCGCACCGCCGCAACGGTCGGTATCAGGCTGTAGCGCAGGCGCTGCGAGGTTTGCTGGAACTTGGCGACGACCGCTTCCACGCTGTCCCACTGTCCTGCCTGCACCGTCGGTCCGAGCGAGGCCAGGTCCGCGCCGAGGGAAAACGGCTCGCCCGCTTGCCAGATGACCAGGCCGCGCCAATTGCGCTCCGCTTCGCCGATCGCGCCGAGCAGGCCGTCGAGCACCTCGGCACTGATCGTATGCTGCTTGGTCTTGAACGATGCGATGGCGATATCGTCGCCGGTGTGCCACACCCGTACCGTATCGGTTTCCAGTATGGTTGTCCCCCGCGGCAGGGCCTCGCCGAGGATCGGGTCCGGGAAATACTGTCGCGCGTAGACGGGCAGCTTCGAGCGCGGCTGGAACGTATTGGTCGCCGGTGAATAGGCGCCCTCGGGCGTGTGCACCCCGGCAGCCGCCGGTCCGCTGGTCACCCATGAGGGCAAGGCGACCGGCGCGAGCGCCTTGCCGGCGGCGATATCCGCCTCGACCCAGGCGGCGACGTCGTGCCAGCCGGCGGCCTGCCAGGTCTCGAACGGTCCTCGCTTCCAACCGAAGCCCCAGCGGATGGCGAAATCGACATCGCGCGCGTTGTCGGCGATCGTTGCCAGGTGATAGGCGCAGTAATGAAACAGGTCGCGGAAGATTGCCCATAGAAACTGCGCCTGCGGATGCGGATGCGCCCGCAGGCGCGCGAACTGCTCGCCGGGCGCCCTCAGCGCCAGGATCGACGCCACCTCGGGGTCGATCGATCCCTGCGAAGGTCGATACGATTGCGACGCGGGATCGAAGACCTGGATCTCCTTGCCCACCTTCTGAAAGAAGCCCGCCTTCGTTTTCTGCCCCAGCGCACCCTTGGCGATGAGCGCCTGCAGCCACACGGGAGCCTGGTAGTAGCGGTGCCACGGGTCGTCGGGCAACGTCTCGTCCATGGTGCGGATGACGTGCGCCATGGTGTCGAGGCCGACCACGTCGCTGGTGCGATACGAGGCACTCCGGGCGCGCCCGATGGCCGGGCCGGTGAGCGCGTCGACGACGTCGAAGCCCAGCCCGAGCCGTTGCGTGTGCACCATCGTCGCCAGCAGCGAAAAGACGCCGACCCGGTTGGCTACGAAGTTCGGCGTGTCCTTGGCGCGAACCACGCCCTTGCCCAGCACGGTCACCAGAAAGGTCTCGAGCTGGTCGATCAACTGCGCCTCGGTCGCCTGCTGGGCGATCAGCTCCACCAGGTGCATGTAGCGCGGCGGATTGAAGAAATGCACGCCGCAGAACCGCGGTCGCAACGCGGTCGGGCAGGCCTGCGCCAGTGCCTCGATCGAAAGTCCGGAGGTGTTGGTGGCGAAGATCGCCTGGTCGGCGATGTGCGGCGCCACCTTCTCGTAGAGCGCCTGCTTCCAGTCCATGCGCTCCGAGATCGCCTCGATCACCAGATCGCACCCGGCAAGCAGGGCCAGGTGCTGTTCGTAGTTGGCCGGCGTGATGCCGGAAAGCCGGTCGCTGGCGGCCAATGGCGAGGGCTCGAGCTTCTTCAGATTGTCGATCGCCTTCTGGGCGATGCCGTTCGGGTCGCCCTCCTTCGCTGCAAGGTCGAACAGCAGCGTAGGCACGCCGGCATTGGCGAGATGCGCGGCAATCTGCGCGCCCATGACGCCAGCGCCAAGGATGGCGGCCCTGCGGACGAGGAAGCGCGACTGCGACATGGCGGTCGAGGTGGTGGAGGTTCCCGGAAAAACGCCGCGCCGCAGAAGCTGCGGCGCGACGGCGTGCGGGGATCAGCGCTAGACGGTCACTGGAACGTATACGTAGCCTGCAACCCGACGACGTTGATGGTGTTTTTGTAGGAGCCGTTGATCAGGCCGTTGGCATCGGTGCTGCCCTCGTTCTGGTTGATGCTGGGGTTACTGACGAAAATGTACGTATAGCCGAGGTCCAGGGCGAGCTGCGGCGTGGCGCGATACTGGGCGCCAATGGCGATCCACGTGCGATTGTTGTCGGGCAGCCGCGGCGTACGCCACGTGTCGCTGACCGGGGACTGGTCGTAAGCCACCCCGGCGCGGAACATCCACTGGTCGCTGTAATGATAGTTCGCGCCGATCGAGCCGCGCCAGGTGTTGCGAAAATTCTCGGGCGTCGTGGAAAGTACGGCGCCGGTGCTGCGCACGATGGTGAGGGCCTGGATGCTGCTCCAGCCGGTGTACTGCAGGTCGGCCATCAGGTCCCACTTCTTGTCCCCGAGCGTGTGGAAAACCGAGACATTCCACGATTGGGGTACCTTGAGCTGCAGCGTCACGTCCCCGCTCGAGAGCACTTGATTGACCCCTGTGGCGAGCAATCCGGCGATCGGGGCCAGCGACGGCGGCAGCGTCGACGGCAACGCAGGATTGTTGAAGTTGACCTGGCCGGCGACGGTGTACTTGATCGCCGAGCGGTACTGCGCGCCAAAGCGCGTGTCCTTGTCAGGCTCGAACAGCACGCCGATATTCCAGCCCCAGGCGTTGTCGTTGCCGTTGACTGCCGCCTGCGATTCGAGACCGGCGACTCCGGCCAGAATGGGTGGAATGACGCTCGGCGGAATCAGCCCGCCCGCCGCCGCCTGGGCGGCTGCGGTGGCGAGAGCCCCGGAGTAATTGACCGCGTTGGTGAGGGTGGCGTTGATATGCTGGTAATCGACCCCCGCGCCCACGGTGAACATGTCGTTTATCTTCCACGACAGGGCCGGGTTGATGTTGACTGTGGCCACGCGCGACTCGACGGCCTGAAAGCGGCCGAGCCAGCTTGCGTCATAGTCGGTCTTCAACCCGAACGGCGCACCGGCTCCCAGGCCGAACGCGAACTGCTGGTTGATCGGGACCACGAGATACAGGCTGGGGACGAACGCGCAGGTGCCGGCGTTGCCGCCATCGCCGCCGAGCGGCTGCAGAGCCGCCGGTTCGGAGGCGTTGTTGCTGAACTTCGTCGACAGGCAGATGATGTCGCCGGCGATCGCGCCCTGGATGCCGGGAATCCGCGACATGCCGGCCGGATTGAACCAGACCGTGCTCGCATCCTCCGCGGCCGCCGCACCGCCGGCGAAGGCATTGCCCACGCCGCTGCCGCTTTGCTCCTGCAGTGCGAAGTTGGAGCCGAATGCCTGGCCCGCGGCCAGTGCCAGCGCGGCGGCAACAGCCGCCGCCAAACGCGTGCGACGCAATGCAGCGAATTTCATGGTGACTCCCTCCAGTTTTTCAATGGTGACCGCTTAGTCGAATTTTTCTGCCCTGCAGTGGCGGCTGCGCCAACTATACACCGGCAGTAGGTGGGCCGCATCCGGGCGTCAGTGCGCGGCTATTCTTCCGGCAACGGGCGTGGTCGCCGATCCGGCCCAACTGCAACATACGTCAGGCTCGCCTCGGTGACCTTGACACAGATCATCTTGCCTGGATTTCGCTCCGCATAGACCTGGACGTCGACGGTCACCGACGTCCGGCCGACGTGCGTGATCTCGGCGTAGAAGCTCACCAGGTCGCCGACCAGGACCGGCTGCTTGAACAGGAACGAGTTCACCGCCACCGTCGTGATGCGCCCGCGCGCCCGGCGCGCTGCCGGAACCGAGCCGGCGATGTCTACCTGGGACATGACCCAGCCGCCGAAGATGTCACCGTTCTGGTTCGCATCGGCGGGCATGGGCACCACGCGCAGTGCAGGGTTCTTGTCGGGAAGAATGGCACCTTGGCTCATGGTCATGCGGCCTTTCTCCGCGCCTCGTCGCGCAACTCGCGTCGCAGGATCTTGCCGACGTTCGACTTGGGCAGCTCGGCGCGAAACTCGACTTCGCGCGGGCACTTGTATCCGGTCAGCTGCTGCCGGCAGTAGGCAAGCAGGGCCTCCTCGGTCAGGTTGGCATCCTTGCGGACCGCGAACAGCTTCACCGCCTCGCCCGATTTCGGGTCGGGTACCCCGATCGCCGCGCATTCGAGCACGCCCGAATGCATGGCGACAACCGACTCGATTTCGTTCGGATATACGTTGAACCCGGATACGAGAATCATGTCCTTCTTGCGATCGACGATGCGCACGAACCCGCGCTCGTCCATGACGCCGATATCGCCGGTGGCAAACCAGCCGTCGGCATCGAGCACCCGCGATGTCTCCTCGGGGTGCTGCCAGTATCCGGCCATGACCTGGGGCCCCTTGATGCAGATCTCGCCTGCCTGCCCCAGCGGCACCTCGCGCCCGGCGTCGTCGCGCAGCATCACATCGGTCGAGGGGATGGGCAGGCCGATGGCGCCGTTGTATTCGGGCAAGTCAAGCGGGTTGACGGTCGCGGCGGGCGATGTCTCGGTAAGGCCGTAGGCTTCGATGAGCGGCACGCCGGTGACCTGCTTCCAGCGCTCGGCAACCGCCTTCTGCACCGCCATGCCACCGCCGAGGGTGAGGCGCAGCGACGAAAAATCCAGGTTGGCAAAAGCAGGGTTGTTCAACAGCGCATTGAACAGGGTGTTGACGCCGGTGATCGCCGTGAACCGGTGCCGGCTCATTTCCTTGACGATGCCGGGTATGTCGCGGGGATTGGGAATGAGGACGTTCTCGGCGCCGAGGGTCATGAACACCAGGCAGTTGGCGGTGAGCGAGAAGATGTGATAGAGCGGCAGGGGTGTGAGGATGACGTGGCGCTCCACGCCGATCGAGGGCTTCACCCAGGCACCGGCCTGCAGGAGATTGGCGATGATGTTCCGGTGCAGCAGCATCGCGCCTTTGGCAACCCCGGTCGTTCCGCCCGTGTATTGCAGAAAAGCGATGTCGTCGTGCGTGATGGGGACATGCTCCAGCCGGCGTTGGCGACCCTCGTCGAGCGCCTCGGCCAGGCGCATCGATCCGGGGAGGCTCCACGGCGGGATCATCCTCTTCACCCGGCGCAGGACGAAATCGACCAGCGGCCCCTTCCAGCCGAGCATCTCCCCGATGCTGGTGACAACGACATGCCGGACCGAGCTCCTGCCCACCACCTCCTGCACCGTATGCGCGAAGTTCTCCACGACCACGATGACTTCGGCGCCGCTGTCGCTCAGCTGATGCTCGAGCTCGCGAGCCGTGTACAGGGGATTGATGTTGACCACCGTGTAGCCGGCGCGCAGCACGCCGAACAGGCATACCGGGTACTGCAGGATATTGGGCAGCATCAGCCCCACGCGCGCGCCCTTCTTGAGCCCGCGTCCCTGCAGAAACGCGCCGAACGCGGCCGAGGCGGCATCGAGTTCGGCGAAGGTGATTGACTTGCCCATGCAGGTGTACGCCGGCCGCGGCCCGAACTGGGCGATGACGCGTTCGAACACGTCGCGCACCGACGCGTATTGGTCGACGTCGATCGTGGCAGGGATGCCCTTCGGGTACGACTTGAGCCAGATCCTCTCCACGCTCCCCTCCTGCGGCTCGCCGCTCTAGTCGTGGCCCATGCTAGCAGAGAGCGTCGGGGCGCCCGAACTCGCCGCATAGTGCAGCGGTCCGCCGCGGAAAGGCGCGAAACCGGTGCCGAAGATCGCGCCGGCGTCGACTAAGTCCGCGTCGGCGACAATGCCGTCGGCCAGCGCGGCTTGCGCCTCGGTCACGTACGGGCGGATCAGCCGGTCGGCGAGTCCCGGCGGCACCGCGCCCGCAGGGGCCTTGGCCGCCTTGCCGCTCGACCAGTCGTAGAAGCCCCGCCTGGTCTTGCGTCCCAGATTGCCCGCGGCGATGAGCGCGGAGAGCTTCTTGGGCGGCTCCGCCTGCGAGTCGAGCATCTTGCCGACCGCAAGGCAGATATCGAGGCCGACCGTGTCGGCGAGCTCGATCGGCCCCACCGGCATGCCGAATGCGAGTGCCGCCTCGTCGACCGTTTCCGGCGCCATGCCCTCGTCGACGCAGCGCATCGCCTCCATGAGATAGGGCGCCAGGATGCGGTTGACGAGGAATCCGGGCGCGCTTCGGACAGGCAGGGGCAGCTTGTCGAGCTGCCGGCTGAATGCCGCCGCCCGCGGCACCAGCTCGGCGCGGGTACTCGCCCCGGCGACGACCTCGACGAGCATCATCCTCGGCACGGGGTTGAAAAAATGCAGCCCGATCAGCCGTCCCGGATCCGCAAGCGCCGTGCCGATCTGCTCGAGCGGAATGCTCGAGGTGTTGGTCGCGAGCAGCGCGCTCGGCTTCGCCTTGGCCTCCAGCGCCCGGAACAGCGTCTGCTTGGCGTCGAGATTCTCGAATATCGCTTCGATGACAACGTCCGCGCGCGCGACGCCGTCCCCGGCGACGTCGGGAACGAGCCGGTCGAACGCATCGCGCACGCGGCGCGGATCCTTGAGCCGCTCGGCGAAGAGCTTGCCGGCGCGCTCGATTGCCGGGCTCAGGCGTGCGGCGTCTTGATCCTGCAGCGTTACGGTGAGTCCGCGCAGCGCGCACCAGGCGGCGATGTCGCCGCCCATCGTTCCGGCGCCGACGACGTGCACGTGCCGGGCGGCGAATCCTTCGTCGCGTCCGAATGCCTTCAGCCGTTCCTGCAGGCGGAATACCCGGATCAGGTTCATCGCCGTCGGCGTCTGGATCAGGTGCGCGATCGAGGCCGGGTCGGACGCGGGCGGCGCGAGCGCGTCGCCGTCGTGCTTGACCCAGATGTCGAGGATGGCGTAGGGCGCCGGGTAGTGTTCGCGTCGCGCCCTGGCTGCGACCTGCTTCCTGGCCTGCGCGGCGATCAGCGGGCGAAGCAGCCCGTTGAGCGTCAGGGACAGCGGAAACGGCAGGCGCCGCGGGGGTGGCGCGGCGGCCAGCACCCCGCGCGCGGTGTTCATCATGATGCGCGGCGGCACGCACTCGTCGGCAATGCCGAGTCTTTTCGCCCTGCGGGCATCGATCGTGCGCCCGGTCAGGAGCAGGTCGAGCGCAGCGGGTGCGCCGGCGAGCCGCGGCAGGCGCCGCATTCCGCCCCAGCCGGGGACGATGCCCAGCATGACCTCCGGCAGGCCCAAGCGCGTTGCCGGCTCGTCGACCACCACCCGGTAACGGCAGGCGAGGGCGAGCTCAAGGCCGCCGCCGAGACAGAAGCCCCGAATCAGCGCCAGCGTCGGGTACGGCACCGCCGCCAGCTGGTTGAATACGTCCCAGCCGCGCCTGACGATGGCGAGCGCGTCATCGACCGTCTTGACCGCCTCGAAGTCGTCGATGTCGGCGCCGGCGATGAAGCCGTTATCCTTGCCGGAGCGAACGATAAGACCCTTCGGTGGCGCGGCCGCGAGCTCGTTGATGATCGCGGACAGCTCGGTCAAGACCTCGGCGGAAAGCGAGTTGGTCGAGGCCCCGGCCCGGTCGAAGACCAACCAGGCGATGCCGTCGGCGTTGCGCTCGAGCCTCCAGTTGCGCGCGGTGGCGCTCATCGGCGCCTCACGATCGCTCGACCAGCATGGCGCCGCCCAGGCCGCCGCCGATGCAGATGGCCGCGAGGCCGCGCCTGCCGTTGCTGCGCTTGAGCACATTGAGCACGTGCAGCACGATGCGCGCGCCCGAGGCGCCTACCGGGTGTCCCAGGGCGATCGCCCCGCCGTCGACGTTGAGTTTCTCCTCGTCGAGCTTCCCGAGTGCGTGCTCGAGGCCGAGCTCGGAGGCACAGTACGCCTCGTCGGCCCAGGCGCGCAGACACGCAATCACCTGCGCGGCGAACGCTTCGTTGATCTCCCAGGCGTCGATGTCGCCGAGCTGCAGGCCATGGCGCTTGAGCAGCGGCGTGGCCGCGTGCACCGGTCCGAGTCCCATCTGCGCGGGATCCAGGCCGGCCCATTCGCTGTCGACGATGGTGCCCAGAACCGGCAGCTGGTACCTGGCCACGGCGGTTTCCGAGGCCAGCACCAGCCACGCCGCGCCGTCGGTGATCTGCGAGCTGTTGCCGGCCGTGACGTTGCCGTAGCGGCGATCGAAGAATGGCTTGAGCTTGGCGAGATTCTCCGGCGTCGAATCCTCGCGCACGCCGTCGTCCTGGGCGTAGAGTTTGCCGTCGTGGTCGAACAGCGGCTCGATCTCGGTGGCAAAATGGCCATCCTTCTGCGCCGCCAGCACGCGCCGATGGCTGCGCGCCGAGAACTCGTCCATCTCGCCGCGGCTGATGCCGAAGCGGAACGCCAGATTCTCCGCCGTCTGGCCCATGAGCAGGCCGACCATCGGGTCGGTAAGCCCTTTCATGATGCCGATGACCGGGGTGAGCGCCGCTGCCGGGTTGAGCTGCAGAAGAACCTTCGCCTTCTCGCCAGGGCTCTTGGCGGCGCCGAAGCGCGCGAACCAGAGCACCATCTTGTCGGAGTACAGGAGTGGCGCCCTCGAGAGCGCATCGACGCCGCCGGCCAGCACCAGGTCCGAGCGCCCGCCGCGGATGTTGGCAATCGCCGAATCGAGCGCCTGCATGCCCGACGCGCAATTGCGCATCACCGTCCAGCCCGGCACCTTCTGCCCGCAGCCCATGCGCAGGGCGACGACGCGTCCGATGTTGACCTCGTCAGGCGAAGGGCTCGCGCACCCGAGGATGACCTCGTCGAGTTCGTCGGCGGCGAAGCGCTGCCGCATGAGCAGGGCGCGTCCGGCCTGGGTGGCCAGGTCGGATGCGGCAAACGGGCCGGGAC
>Ga0074044_10003577_pt1 | contig 13156 bp, 13 predicted proteins | sample BogForMeECP23OM1_FD_94443 | JGI IMG/M metagenome (GOLD analysis project Ga0074044, IMG submission 94443) | Bog forest soil microbial communities from Calvert Island, British Columbia, Canada - Bog Forest MetaG ECP23OM1 | ecosystem: Environmental > Terrestrial > Soil > Wetlands ...
CCCGCTTCGTCTACGCCGCATACGAGTTCAGTCATGTCCCGAGTAGCGGCAGCACCGCTTCGGCCGCTCGCTGCGCCGCGCCGCGTTGCAGGCTCGCGCCGAGCGCTGCGAACCTGCGCTCGAGTCGCTCGCGCACGGTATCGTCAGATATCAGGTTGACTACCGCCTGGGTCAGGTTGTCCGGCGTCGCGTCATGCTGGATCAGCTCCGGCACCACGAATTCGCCGCACAGGATATTGGGCAGCCCGTAGTACTGCAGATAGCCCTTGCCGCGCAGCCACCAGTGGCTGAGCGCCGGCATGCGGTAGGCAATCACCATCGGGCGCTTCAAAAGCGCCGCTTCGAGCGTTGCGGTGCCGGACGCGAGCAGCACGACATCGGCGGCGGCCATCGCGTCATGCGCGTGTCCGAACATGATGGTCAGTGGCAGTTCGTAGGCCCAAGAATGACGGTACAAAATATTTTCAAACTGGGTGCGCGTTTCGCGCGTCGCGAGCGGCACCAAAAACACTGCTTCCGGCATGCGCTGATGGATTTTCCACGCGGTTTGAATGAAGACATCCGCGAGGTGCTCAATCTCGCTCTGGCGACTGCCCGGCAGCAATGCGACTACCGGCGCGGTTGCCGGCAACTTGAGCTGTTCGCGCAATTCGGCGCGCGGCGGAATCTTTTCCAGCAAGTCGGTAAGCGGATGGCCGACAAACGCGGCGTCAACCCCGGCCTGCTCGTAGAGCGGCAACTCGAACGGAAACAACGTGAGCATTTTGCTAACGGCGCGCTTGATCTTGCGCATGCGCTCCTTGCGCCACATCCAGATTTGCGGGCTCACGTAATGAATGGTCGGAATTCCGCGTGCCTTCAGGTCAAGTTCCAGCCGCAGATTGAAGTCCGGCGCGTCAATCCCGATGAATGCAGCCGCCGGCTGCGCCAGGAAATGCCGGCGCAGCCGGCGCCGGATCGATAGGATCGCGGGCAGGCGCCGCAGCACTTCGACATAGCCGCGTACCGCGAGCTTCTCCATTGGAAACAGCACTTGCATGCCCGCGGCTTCCATGCGCGGCCCGCCGATGCCGATGAAGCGCAATTCCGGACTGAGTTCGCGCAGCGCCTTGATCAGCTCCGCGCCGAGCAGATCGCCGGAAGCTTCTCCGGCAACCATTCCGATCGTAAGATTGCGCGCGGTTGGCGCGAAGTGTTCAGCGGACGATGCCACGCGTCGAGTGGGCAAGGAAGTCGAGCAGCAGTTGCAGTTCCGGGTACGCGGACACCTGCGCGGCGATTTCCTTTTTCGCGTCTTCGAGCGTCAGCCCGGATTTGTAAAGCGTTTTATAACCGCGCTTGATGGCGGTGATGGCGTCGGCAGAGAAACCGCGCCGTTTCAATCCTTCGCTGTTGATCCCGTACGGCGAAGCGGGACTGCCGGAGACGGTGACGAACGGCGGCACGTCCTGCAACAAGACGGAACTGATACCGGTGATGCTGTGGGCGCCGACGTGGCAGAACTGGTGCACCATCGTGAAACCGCCGAGAATCGCATGATCGCCAACATGAACGTGGCCAGCGAACTGCGTGCCGTTGGCAAAGATGGTGTGGCTACCGACTTGGCAATCGTGTGCCAGATGCACATAGGCCATGACCCAGTTGTCGTCACCGAGCTGGGTGACACCGGCGTCCTGTGCAGTGCCGCAGTTGAAGGTGCAGAATTCACGGATGGTGTTGCCATCGCCGATTTCGAGCCGCGTCGGTTCGCCCTTGTATTTCTTGTCCTGCGGCTCCTCGCCGAGCGATACGAACTGGAAAATGCGGTTGTTTCTGCCGATTTTGGTATTGCCCTTGATCACAGCGTGCGGACCGACGCGGGTGCCGGCGCCAATCTCGACGTGCGGGCCGATCAGCGTGTAGGCGCCAATTTCGATATCGCTAGCTAACTGCGCACTGGAATCAACGATCGCGGTGGGATGGATCCCAGCCACCGCCTCAGCCCTCGTCTTTATTATCATTGTCGGTTGAGCGCAGCGTGCACATCAGGTCGGCCTCACTGACGATCTGGCCCTCGACTTTGGCATGGGATTTAAACCACCAGATACCGCGCGCATAACGCGTGATTTCGACGTGCATCGTCATGGCATCCCCCGGCATCACCGGCTTCTTGAAGCGCGCTTTATCTATGCCAACAAAGTAATAGAGGGAATTGCCGTCCACCTTATCCCCGTGGGTCTGGAACGACAAAATCGCAGCAGTCTGCGCGAGTGCTTCGATGATAAGTACGCCGGGCATGACCGGAAAGCGTGGAAAATGTCCGACGAAAAAATGCTCGTTGATTGTCACGTTCTTGAGCGCGACGATGCTTTTGCCCGGCTCGCACGACAAAACCCGATCCACCAGCAAAAACGGATAGCGGTGCGGCAGATAATCCATGATCCGGCGGATATCCATGCTGTTCATGACTGCTTCCTTTTCGGAGCGGCGAGTCTGTGCTCAAGTTCGCGAATTTTATCGGCCAGCTTGTCAAGTTGACGCAAATGGGCGGCGTTCTTCAACCAGCGTTGGTGGCTCGAGAACGGGTAAACCCCGGTATAAGTTCCGGCTTGGAGCAATGACTTCATAATCAGCGTCCCAGCTGAAACATTTACCCGGTCAACGATCGTGATATGCCCGTAAATCATCGATGCCCCGCCCAATGCGCAATGTTTTCCGATCTTTGCACTACCGGCAATGCCGACACACGCCGCGATTGCGGTATGCGCACCGATATGAACATTGTGCCCGATCTGAATCTGGTTATCGAGCTTTACGCCATCCTCGATTATGGTGTCATCAATCGCACCACGATCTATGGTCGTATTGGCACCGATCTCCACATCATCTCCAATCAACACGCGGCCGATTTGCGGGATTTTTTTCCAAACTCCGCCTTCTTTTACTATGCCAAAACCATCTGCACCAATGACAACGCCGGAGTGTACCAAACATCGCGCACCGATATGGCAGTGGTGGTAAATCGTTACATTGGCATGCAAACGCGTGCCTTCGCCAATCGTCACGTCATCCCCGACAACACAACCAGCACCAATTACCACACGCGCACCAAGCCGGACATTCTTCCCGATTACTGCACAAGCACCGACGCTGGCGCTGCGTGGAACACGCGCCGTTTTTTCAACGGCCGCACTGCGATGGATGCCGCTTTTCACCGCCGCCGGCGGATTAAAGTACTCGGAAATTCCTGCGAAGTACGCGTACGGATTTCCACTGACTATCCGCGGTAAATGCGTGGCATCGCGTGCCTCGGGACCGATGATCACCGCACTGGCACGGGTTTTAGCAAGCTGCGGCAAATATCTTGATTGTGATAAAAACGTGATGTCCCCGGCTTGCGCGGATTCCAAAGTTCCAATCCGGGATATTCGAACGCTGCCGCGGCCGATTAATTCACCGCCGAATCGTTTGACAATCTCCGAAAGATTGCAGGACTTACGCCTGATCAAAATTGCTTCCTGTCGTTGTGCTGTCAATTCTCCCCGCACAACTTAGATTTGTATGAAAGGGTTACCCGATGTTGAAATGCACTACTTGGTGTCTGCGGCAAGTGCTTTCAAAACCTTGTCAGTAATATCGATGCGTGGGCTGTGATAAACAGCGTCCAGCAAAATCAGGTCGTATTTTTCAGTTTCTGAAATTTGCTTGATGGTTTTACTGGTCTTCTCCATTAAATTTGAAAACTCTTCATTTTGCCGCAAATTGACATCCTCCTGAAATTCGCGCTGGGCACGCTGCAAATCCCGGCTCAAACGAGCAAGTTCCTGCTCCTTGGCCCGCCGGTCGGTTTCGTTCATTGTCAGCCCTTCTTTTTCGAGCTGGGCTTGCAATGATTTTATCTGTTGCTGGGTTTGATCAAGCTCCTGACCGCGTGGATCGAATTCTTTTTTGAGCTTCTTGTATGCACGTTCCGCCGGGGCGGATTCCTTGCGGATACGATCCATGTCAACAAAACCGATTTTAAGGTCCGCCGTTTGGGCCAAGGAATTGGCTGCAATGCCCAGCCCTAAAATCATTAACAACCATTTATATTGGTTCAATTTCCCCTCCTTACGAAAGAGCATGTACACATTCAGTCTATCCAAACATCGTCGTCAGAATTGCTGCCCAAATGTAAACTGTAATACCTGGGTTTCATCAGTGGGCTGGCTTCTAAAAGGCTTCGCAATGCTAATCTTCATTGGGCCAAATGGCGATATCCAAAGTCCTGAGATGCCAAATGACATGCGAATGTCTCCCAACGCATAATTTTCACCGACTGTCCCCATATCAACAAAAACGCCTAATCGTACAGATTTGTCATCAGGAATTATCGGGGCAACAACCGAGGCAGGAAATAAAACCTCATTAGTGATAAGTAGGCTATGCGAACCCCCAAGAGGGTCGTTAAGTATATCGTGGGGGCCTACGGTGCTTGGCTGGTAACCCCGCAGAGTCCCTGGCCCACCGGCATAGAAATTCTTGAAGAAAGGAAATGGTTCGTCGTCATATCCGTGACCGTATCCAATCAAACCGTTAAAATGGTACACATAATTTTGAGTTAAGGATAAATAGTCCTCTAATCGGTAATTCAAGATGTAATATCTAGCCGAGCCTCCTGGCATTGCTATATCAGTCGTGGCATTCTGAAGAGTGCCTGACGTTTGCCAGCGTGGATCGTTAATAGTGTTTCGAGACCAGCCCATATTAGTCGAAAGGGTCGTAGTAGTATTTCCAAATTCGTCAACATATTCGATAATCTTCGGCGGGCTGAGTTGTTCATAAACAGGGAGGCCACTCACCGGATCGCAACAGACATTCCCTGCGTAGGTTGTTATTGTGGTGGAGTCGTATCCAAAACCAATCGCCCCGGCAGAGTTCTCACTGAAGGGTATACCCCACCCTACTCTAGCACCTACTGCATCGGTACGATAATTGCCAAGATTCAGTCCATTGGGATCAGTCAACTTTTTATAAATGCTGTATGAGCGACTGATCCCGTCCTCTGTCCAGTAGGGATTAATAAATGACAATGAGTAAATGGTGTTGACATGGCTGGTGTTGACTTGGAGGCCGACCTGATTTCCTGTACCAAAAACATTCTGCTGAGCAATGCCTGCACTTAATATGAGCTTTTCGGACGTACTGAATCCGGCACCTACCGAAATGCTGCCGGTCGGCTTCTCCTTGACGCTCAAATTAACATCGATTTGATCGGCGGTTCCAGGAACCGGTTTCGTCTCGACATTGACATCCTCGAAATATCCAAGCCTGGTGATACGTTGTTTGGATTTTTCTATCTTGCCCGTCGAATACCATCCGCCTTCCGCTTGGCGAAACTCGCGCCGGATAACTTCATCCCTGGTCTTGGTGTTGCCGGAAATGTTAATCCGTCGTATATAGACACGCTTGCCAGGGTCGACAAAATAAGTGAACGAAACAAGATGTTTCTCACGATCGAGCTCCGGTACTGCATTCACATTGGCAAACGCATACCCATCATTACCAAGGCGGTCGGTGATTGCTTTGCTCGATTCATCAAGCTTGGCGCGGGAAAAAACATTACCTGAGTGTAATATAACTAATTTACGCGCCTCCACTTCGGAAATTAAAAGTTCTCCACCAAGCTTGATTTCAGAAACCGTGTATTGCGGCCCTTCGCTGATACCAATCGTAATATACACACTTCTCTTGTCTGGAGTAATTGATACCTGGGTAGAATCAATGTTGAATTCCAGGTATCCACGATCAAGATAGTATGAGCGCAATTTCTCCAAATCTGCAGAAAGTTTTTGTTTCGAATATTGATCTTCTTTTGTATACCAAGTCAGAAAACCCGGCGTACGCAAAGTAAATTGCTTGAGCAACTCTTTTTCCGAAAATAACTTGTTACCGATAATATTAATTTTTCGGATTCTCGCAGAACTGCCCTCGACGACACTGAATTTGATATTAACGCGGTTATTCTCGACCGAGGTTACCGTGGTCGAAAGTGTCGTTGAGTACATACCATTGCTCACATACTGGCGCTTCAATTCTTGTTCCGCCTTATCAAGCAGAGAACGGTCAAAAATGCGTCCTTGTGCCAGTCCAACCTCCTTCATCGCTTTCGATAGCTCTTCGGTCTTGAATGATTTGATGCCATCGAAACTGATATCACCAATTGAAGGCCTCTCATCCAGAGTCACAATCAGCGTGTTACCTTGAGCAGAAATCACCACGTTTTTGAAGAACCCCGTCGCATACAAAGCACCAATCGCCTGAGTTGCCTTTTCTTCAGTCATGGTATCGCCGACCTTGACCGGTAAATAATTAAATACCGTTCCCGGCTCGGTTCGTTGGACGCCCTCAACACGAATATCTTTGATTACGAACGGTTCGAAAGCATAAGCACTCGATACAATCGCAATACTTATCAACAATAATAATAAGCGAGAAATGTGCATTCCTAACCACGAGAAATAAGATGTGTAATATCGTTGTAAAGGGCAAAAACCATAAGCCCAATCAGTAAGGCCATACCGATGTTTTGGCCGATCATAATAGCCTTCTCCGAAACCGGACTCCCCTTAAAAATTTCAACTGTATAATACATTAAATGCCCACCGTCTAATAACGGGATGGGTAGCAGATTAATCACGCCGAGACTGATGCTGATCAACGCCATGAACGTCAGATAAGGAATCCATCCAACCTGTGCGGACTGTCCAGCATAATCGGCAATTGTGATCGGCCCGCTCAAGTTCTTGAGCGACACCTGCCCGATCAACATTTTCCCCAGCATCCTCAGGCTGAACATTGAAGTATCCCATGTTTTGAGCGTAGCCCTTAGCATGCTATCGACTGGCCCGTAATTTATGTTGACTGCATATTCCGCAAATGCTTTTTCATTATTCTTCAATGTCACTTCTATACGGCCGACTCGATTACCGGCATCGTCGGTATGGGCGCTGGGAATGACGCCGACATCAAGAATTACATTGCTACCGCGCCTTACTCGCAACAACAACGGTTTCTCCGGATTTTCCCGGATGATGCGGATGGCCTGGCTGATATCCCCCACTTTTTGATCATTGATTGCAATGATCTCATCACCCGCCTGTAAACCAGCGCGTTCTGCCGCCCCTCCCACCGATATCTTGTCGATGACCGGCGGCAGAAACGGTTGTAGTTTTGTAAATCCAATCACATCGAGAAAATTTGCATCAAGATTTGCAACGTCAAATCGCGATAAATCGAGCCGATGAAAAACGATTTCGCCATGTCCAGTTCTGGTTTCCAAAGGCACGAATGCGTGTTGGCTTGCATATTTAAGCAGTAGCCAACGTGCCTCTTCCCAGCTATTGACATTTTCCGAACCGATTTTAGTAATGACCTCTCCGGGGGCGATTTGCGCAATGGCAGCTGGCGATGCTGGCGCCACTGCGCCGATCACCGGCTTCATACCGGGTACTCCGTGCATAAACATCACCCAGTAAAGCAGAATCGCCAGAAGAAAATTAGCGACTGGACCGGCCAGCACAATGAGAAATCTAAGGTAGACTGGCTGGCGGTTAAACGCACGGGGCAATTCGTGCGGAGCAACATCTCCCTCGCGCTCATCAAGCATCTTGATGTAGCCACCGAGCGGGAATGCCGCAATCGCCCATTCGGTATGGTCAGGGCTGGATTTCCGGCTGGCGATAACCCGACCAAACCCGATCGAAAAGCGCAGAACTTTTACGCCACACCAGCGCGCCACCCAATAATGTCCGAACTCATGCACTACGATCAACACGCCAAGCGCGAACACGAAAGCCACGATTGTAATCAACAGGTTCACCATTATCTATCCTGCCAGCACGTGTGTTTTACTCGTGATATGGCCGCGCTCAAGCCACAATTGCGCACATTCGCGCGCGGCACGATCAGTACGGAATACATCTTCGAGAACCTGCAAGGGTTCTACGGCAACCGCTCCAAGCACATGCTCGATCAGTGCTGGAATCAGATTGAAATTCAATTCACGGGCAAGAAATGCCGCTACCGCCACTTCATTCGCCGCGTTCAACAACGTCGGTGCACTATCGCCGACGCGAAACGCCTGCCGCGCGAGCGACAAACACGGGAAGCGCTTGGCATCCGGTGCAACGAAATTCAACTTACCGACTCTCGCTAGGTCAAGGGATTCGACACCAGCCTCAATACGTTGCGGATAGCCAAGCGCAAAAGCAATCGGCGTACGCATATCGGGATTGCCAAGTTGTGCCAATACCGAGCCATCAACGTACTCGACCAACGAATGAATCACACTCTCGGGATGAATCACGACGTCAATATTTGATTCCGGTATATTGAACAACCAGCTCGCCTCGATTATTTCCAACCCTTTGTTCATCATGGTTGCGGAGTCGACTGAAATCTTGCGTCCCATCGCCCAGTTCGGATGGGCACACGCCTGCTCCGGCGTGACGTGAGCTAACTGCGCCCGGTCAAGCGTCCGGAACGGCCCGCCCGAAGCCGTCAACAAAATGCGACGCACACCGGCTGCCGCAAGATTACTTCGATCATTCATGGGCAGCACCTGAAAAATGGCGTTGTGCTCGCTATCGATCGGAATCAGCGTCACTTGATGTTTACGCACCGCATCCATGAAAATGCCACCGGCAGTGACCAACGCTTCCTTATTTGCCAACAACACCCGCTTACCGCTGCACGCTGCGGCATAAGTTGCGCGCAGCCCGGCAATACCGACGATCGCCGCCATTACCGTGTCAACATGCGGCAACGTAACCAGTGTTTCCAGTGCGCTGTCACCGCACAGAACACGCGTCTCGAGTTTCGTCTCACGCAGTCGACGCGTGAGCAATTCAGCTCCATCAGCGTTATTAAGCACCGCGTATTCCGGCTTGAAACGTACGCACTGCTCGAACAACCTGTCCGCTTGGAGGTTTGCAGTCAACGCGACAATATGGAAGCGTTCTGGGTGACGCGCAACTACATCGAGCGTGTTGACACCAACGCTGCCGGTCGAGCCCAGTACTACGATATTTCGTTGCTGGTTCATGACGTCCCGCCCGCGTACAGCAAAGCAACGAACGGCAATGCGGCAGTTACACCATCAATACGATCCAGAACCCCGCCGTGCCCCGGCAGCCAATTGCCGCTGTCCTTCACTCCGGCCGTACGTTTGAGCCATGATTCAAACAGATCACCGACAATACTAAGCGCTGTCATCGCTAAAAATACACTCATAATCGTTTTAATATTATTGTGCAGCCCTAAAGAAGTCGTGCTCACCAGCCATGCATACAATGTAACTGCAACCACAGCGCCTATCACCCCTTCCCATGTTTTACCAGGACTGATTTGAACGGCAAGTTTATGCTTGCCATATATTTTTCCTGTAAAGAACGCTGCAGTATCTGCAATCCAGATTACCGCAAGCATGGCCAAAAGTTGCATGGGCTCTCTTTGCAATCGCACCAATGCCAGCCAAGTTGGCAAGAGGATGATAATACCTGCAATAACCAGCACCGTAGCATGCGCACGCCATTTAAACCGTAGCCAACAGGGAGCTGCCAAGCACCAGAACACCAAGCTCGCGTAATAGAGCCATTGTTCCGTTGCATGACTAGGCCATAAGGTCAGTATGCCGCATCCGGCTATCAAAATAACCAAGGAGATAACATATGTGACTGAGTTGAATCTCGCCAGTCGTGACCATTCATTGCCGCCCGCGAGCATCAATACAGCCATCAGCACGCCCCACCATCGATTCGGCAAATAAAACAGCGCCGCCAGAAACAACGGCAATGCGACGGCCACGGTCAAGATGCGCTGTTTGAGCATGCTGACGCGCCGGTCACGGCCGGTTTAATCCTCAATGGCGATTTTGCGGACAATACCCGGTACGCTTTGCAGCTGATCACTGGTACGTCCAAAGCGGCGCTCGCGCTGCCGATAAGAAGCAATCGCCAGATCAAGCGCCGTGATATCGAAGTCCGGCCACAACAGGTCCGTAAAATACATTTCTGTGTAAGCAAGCTGCCATAGCAAAAAATTACTGATACGCTGTTCGCCGCCAGTGCGGATAAAAAGATCTGGTTCTGGTGCGTATGATATGGACAAATAAGGTAATAAGTCGGTTTCGCCAAAACCATTTGCAAGTTCCGGCTGCTTACGCAGCATACGATTGACCGCCTGAAGGATGTCCCAACGTCCGCCATAATTGGCGGCAATCGTCAACGTCAACTGCGTGTTGTTACGTGTTAACTGTTCGGCACCCGCGGCTAGTCGAACGATTTGTGGATCGAAACGCGACAGGTCTCCGATGACCTTGAAGCGGATACCATTCTCATGCAGCTTCACGATTTCCTGTTCAAGCGCGACCACGAACAACTGCATTAACAAGGAAATCTCTTCCTGTGGACGACGCCAGTTCTCGCTGCTGAACGCAAACAGGGTCAAATATTCGATACCACGCTCCGCACACGCACGCACCGCGTTGCGCACGTTTTCAACGCCACGCTTGTGACCGGCAATGCGCGGGAGAAAACGCTGTTTCGCCCAGCGGCCGTTGCCATCCATGATAATGGCTACGTGCCGAGGAATCTCCCGGGTTTCTGGTATCGCAGTGGTGGAACTGGAGCTTGGCATTTCTTAGACCGCGATCAAATCGGCCTCTTTCACGGTTAATAATTTATCGATTTCGGAAATGTGGCGGTCAGTCAGTTTCTGCACCTCATCTTGAGCACGGCGTTCTTCGTCCTCAGCTATTTCCTTCCGCTTGAGCGATTCCTTGAGATGGTTGTTGGCATCGCGGCGAATGTTACGTATCGCGATACGTGCGCTTTCCGCTTCACTACGCACAACCTTGATCAAATCGTGGCGACGCTCTTCAGTCAGTGCCGGCATTGGCACCCGCACGGTTTCGCCCATGGTCGCCGGATTCAGGCCAAGATCCGATTCGCGAATCGCTTTTTCAATCGCACTCGCCAGCTGCTTTTCCCAAGGTGTGACGCCGATGGTTCGCGCATCCATCAAAGTAATATTTGCAACTTGGTTGAGCGGTGTTGGCGTGCCATAATAGTCAACCTGCAAATGGTCAAGCAGGCCAGCATGGGCGCGACCGGTACGCACTTTGCCAAGGTCTGCTTTCAGCGTCTCCAGAGTTTTCTTCATTTTTTGTTCGGCGGATTTTTTAACGTCAGCGATCATGCGTTCCCCCGCTATGAATAAACGAAAGTTCCCTCATCCTGTCCAGTCACTACGCGCTTCAATGCGCCTGGCTTGAAGATGCTGAACACGTTAATCGGCAACTTCTGTTCGCGGCACAGTGTAAGGGCTGTCGCATCCATCACTTTCAATTTGCGTGTGATCGCCTCGTCGAAAGTTATGCTCTGGTAACGTGTCGCGGCCTTGTTGATCTTGGGATCATCGCTGTACACGCCATCCACTTTGGTGGCCTTAAGCACGAGGTTGACATCCATTTCCCTACCGCGCAACGCGGCCGCGGTATCGGTGGTGAAGAAAGGGTTGCCGGTACCGGCGCCAAAAATCACGATGCGCCCCTCTTCCAGGTAGCGAATGGCCTTGGCGCGTATATAAGGCTCAACCTGCTCGATATTGAGCGCCGATTGCACGCGGCTCACCAGCCCCGCGTGGCTCATCGCATCCTGTAATGCAAGCGCGTTCATCACGGTCGCCAACATGCCAATGTAGTCGGCAGTAGCGCGATCCATGCCGGCAGCAGCCGGCGCCACGCCGCGGAAAATGTTGCCACCACCGATTACTACCGCGACCTCCACGCCGAGTTCGGCCACGCTCTTGATTTCGGCAACGATGCGCTCGATGGTGGCACGATTGATGCCATATTGATCGTCCCCCATCAGCGCTTCGCCGCTGAGTTTGAGCAGAATTCTCTTATACGCATGCTGATCGGACATTGCCTATGCCCTGACGTCCGCTTTACCCATCGCTTGGCCAGCTTGCGCCATTACTTCGGCCACAAAATCGTCCTTACGCTTTTCGATGCCCTCACCAACCACGTAGAGCGTAAATGCATTGACCTGCGCATTTCTGCTTTTCAACAATTGTTCGATGGTCAGCTTGTCATCCTTGACGAACGGCTGGCCGAGCAGGGTTATCTCCTTGAGAAATTTCTGCACGCTGCCCTCGACCATCTTTTCGATAATGTTGGCGGGTTTGCCTGATTCAGCTGCCTTGGCTTGGGCGATTGTGCGTTCGCGCTCGACAATATCGGCAGGAATCTGCTCCTTGGATAATGCTATTGGCTTGATTGCCGCAACGTGCATTGCGATATCCTTCGCGAGCGCCTCATCACCACCAGTCACGTCAATCAGCACGCCGATCTTGGCCCCGCCGTGAACGTACGATGCAAGGTGGCCGACCGCGGCGATGCGCTTGAAACGCCGCAACGATATGTTTTCGCCGATTTTACCGACGAGTGCTTTACGCACCGCCTCCACTGTGGTTCCATCCAATGGCAGGGTCGATAGCGCAGCGACATCCCCTGGATCCCTTACCGTAATTAATTCCGTGATCTTTTTTGCGAATGCGAGGAAATCCTCATTTTTAGCCACGAAATCAGTTTCACAATTGATTTCAACGATCGTGCCAAGCTTGCCATCCGCCGACACGTAGGTGGCGACGATGCCTTCGGCCGCGATGCGCGTCGCCGCCTTGCTCGCTTTATTGCCGAGCTTGATGCGCAGAATTTCCTCCGCCTTGGTCATGTCGCCACTGGCTTCCGCCAGCGCCTTCTTGCATTCCATCATCGGCGCGTCGGTTTTGTCGCGCAATTCTCTGACCATTCCAGCGGTGATTTCCGCCATTTTTGCTCCAAAATGTTCAAAAAAAGGGGCGTTAGCCCCTTTGTTTATAGGTAAGTCGTTCACTCACTTAGCAGCAGCCTCGGTGCCCTCTTCAACCTCGACGAACTCATCATCACTGACGATTTCATTAATGACCTGGCTGCGGCCTTCAAGTACCGCATCTGCGATACCGCGCACATAAAGCTGGATCGCGCGGCTCGAATCGTCATTGCCCGGAATCACATAATCAATATCCTCAGGATTATGATTGGTATCGACCACTGCGATAATCGGAATACCGAGTTTCTGCGCTTCGGCAACCG
>Ga0074044_10003578_pt1 | contig 13155 bp, 7 predicted proteins | sample BogForMeECP23OM1_FD_94443 | JGI IMG/M metagenome (GOLD analysis project Ga0074044, IMG submission 94443) | Bog forest soil microbial communities from Calvert Island, British Columbia, Canada - Bog Forest MetaG ECP23OM1 | ecosystem: Environmental > Terrestrial > Soil > Wetlands ...
ACCCGAGGATCGAAATTTTACACCCTGATACTTGGTGGGCAGGAAACCGCTTCCCCAAAGGCGATCGTAAAGGGGTTGGCCGGTGCCGCCCTGCGTAATGAGAACCACGAATGCAGGAAGATCCTTGCTTTCACTTCCCAAACCATAGGCGAGCCACGATCCGATGCTGGGCCGGCCGGCAATTGGGGCGCCCGTCTGAAAAAAGGTGACGGCCGGATCGTGATTGATCGCGTCGGTGTTCACGGTCTTGATGAAGCACAGGTCATCCACCATGTTCGCAATGTGCGGGAGCAATTCACTGACCCACGCGGCCGATTTTCCATGCTGGGCAAACTTGAAGATCGAGGGGGCGACCGGCAAGCGGTCCTGCGTGGCGGTCATGCCGGTGAGCCGCTGCCCCTTGCGTATCGAATCCGGCAGTTGCTCACCCCGCTTATCCTTCAACGCTGGTTTGTAGTCAAATAGGTCCATCTGTGAAGGCCCGCCCGATTGAAACAGATAAATCACGCGTTTGGCCTTGGGCGCGAAATTGGGGAAACCCGGCAAGGCAGGAAAGGGCCGGTCGGCGGCCGCTGATTGAGTTATTTCGTCCGCCTTCAGATCCTTGCCGAGTAAGCTGGCGAGAACCGCCGTGCCGATGCCTGCCGCGTTCCGGCTGAAGAAATGCCGTCGCGTCATGAGAAGACCATGTTCATCAAGAGGACCCATGGTTCACTCCTTGGTGATGATTTCGTCCATATTAAAAATCAGGCTGGCCACAGCAGTGTACGCAGCCAGGTCCACCGGATTCAGCTTGCCGTCGCGTGGCGATTTTCCCTCCGAAAGGAAATGTGCGGCGTCTTCTGGCTTGCCTTGAAAGCGCGTGTGGAACTGATTGAAGGTCTCCACCAACACTCCCTGCTCGCGTGGCTTCGGGGGACGCGCCAATGCCACGTGAAACGCATAATCGATTCGCGCCTCGGGCGTGGAGCCGCCTTCCTTCATCATTCTCTCCGCAAATTTGCGCGAAGCCTCGAGGTAAGTGACGTCGTTCATCAGGTCCAATGCCTGGAGAGGCGTGTTGGTGCGATTCGCCCGCACGATGCACGTTTCACGATTGGCGGCGTCAAAAGTCACCATGGCAGGCGGAGCCACGGTTCGCTTCCAATACGTGTACAAGCTGCGGCGATAAAGCCCTTCACCCTCATCGATCTTGTAAGGCTCACCACTGAAGGAAACTTCCTCCCACAGGCCGGGCGGTTGATAGGGTTTCACCGGCGGGCCCCCGATCGTTTCCACGAGCAATCCGGAAATCGCCAGTGCCTGGTCGCGGATCACTTGCGCGGGCAGGCGGAAACGCGGGCCGCGCGCCAGCAAGCGATTCTCCGGGTCCCTTTCCAGCAAGGCCGGAGTAACCCGCGAAGACTGGCGATAGGTGGCGCTCATCACGATCGTTTTCAGGAGGGCCTTCACATTCCAGCCGCTGTCCATAAAGCGCGTGGCCAAGTCATCGAGAACGTCAGGATAGACCGGCCAATCACCTTGCGAGCCGAAGTCCTCCACCGTCTTCACCAGACCAGCGCCGAAAAGCATCTGCCAGAAGCGGTTCACCGTCACCCGCGCCGTCAGCGGATTCGAGCGGTCCACCAGCCACTGGGCAAACCCCAGGCGATTGTTGGGAAAGCCCGCTGGCAGAGGAGGCAGGACGTGGGGCAGGCCTGCCGAAACCTTATCTCCGTGCGCGTCGTATGCGCCACGTTTCAGGATGAACGCGTCGCGGTGAGGGCCTTCCTTCATCACCATGACCGTGGGAATCGTAGCGAAATATTGGTCGCGCGCCTCCTGCGCCACGGATACGCTCCGCCGGGCTTCCTGAACAGCTTGGGGGGCGTATTCATCCAAAAAGCAAAAAGCCAGTTTGTTGGCTTGCGCGGGAGTGCGCTTGGCCGGAGGAAGGGCGGCAATCTGCGGAGCCGTTTCCAAGACCGGCAGCACGCCCGCTTCCTCGGCGGACAAAGCACGGTTATAAACCAGCACGTCCCCAATGGCGCCGTGGAAGCGATCCTCCGGGCCTTCGCCAGCCCCGATCCGGAAGGGTTGCGAACCTCCCAGCGGCCACGACATCTCGTCGAACAGGACGTTGATTTCCTGCGAGACCCCATCCACGTAAAGTTTCACGCCTGCCGGCTTGCGTTTGCCATCGTAAGTCAGCGCCACGTGGTGCCATTGGTTCAGCGCCAGCGGCTGCTTTGTTTCCAACCGCATGCCCAAATCGGTCCAGCGGAAAGTAAAATTGAAGCGCAGCTTGCCGTCACGCAGGTACAGCCCGTAGCCCGACCCTTCGTGCACGTCCTCGACACTCGAAAGAATTGCCCCGTTGGGGGCCACGGGATTAATCCAGGCCGCGAAACTGAAGGGGTCAAGGTAATCAAAGTTCAGCACCCTGCCGGCATTGATGAAATGTTTTCCGTCAAAGCTGGCCGCCTGCCCGACTTTGCCCGGCACAAAAGGCAGGCTGGCGTCTGCGTTGCCCGCCACCATGGGCTGAGGGGGATCGTCGGGCTTGGCCGGCGGCGGGGTTCCCTCTGGCGAATGATGGAAGGAGTTCCGCCGCTCGTACACGCCGGTGGTTTCGCGCAGGTTGCCATCGAGAGGGAAGTGCAGAATCAGTCCCTCGTTCACATTCCAATCGGGAATGTGCGACGCCTTCACCCAACGCTCCCAGGCACGCTGGCTGCGGGCGATCTCGGGTTTCAATGCTGCGTAAGCGGCTTCCGCCGCGGTCACCCTCTGGTCAAACTCCTTCAGGCGTGCTTCTTGCTCGGGGGTGGGAGCTTTGACATAGGGCTCCTCGTTGCCAAAGTTGTAAACAAAGCCCCGTTCGGGCACGTTGTTGAAATAGGCGAAGAGCTGGTAGTACTCCTTCTGCAATATGGGGTCGTATTTGTGGTCGTGACAGCGCGCGCAACCAATAGTCAGACCCATCCAGACGTTGGCGGTGGTGTCCACACGATCCACCACGTAGGCAACCCGGAACTCTTCATCGATAATGCCGCCCTCCGCGCTGGTGCGATGGTTGCGGTTGAAAGCCGTGGCGATAACCTGGTCGCGGGTGGGATTGGGAAGCATGTCGCCGGCAAGCTGTTCGATCGTAAACTGACTGAAAGGCATGTTCCGATTGAAGGCGTCAATTACCCAGTCGCGCCAGCGCCACATGCTGCGCACACCGTCGCTCTGGTAGCCGTTGGTGTCGGAATAACGCGCGGCATCAAGCCACTGCCACGCTAGGTTCTCTCCGTAGCGAGGAGAGTTCAGCAGGCGGTCTACGACCTTTTCGTAGGCATTCGGTGAAGGGTCTTGGAGGAACGCCTCAACTTCGGCGGGCGTGGGGGGAAGCCCCGTGAAGTCGAGCGTTAGGCGGCGGATCAAGGTGGCCCGGTCGGCTTCCGGCGAGGGCGCAAGGCCTTCGTGCTCCAGGCGCGCCAGCACATAGTAGTCGATGGCGTCGCGCGGCCACTGCTGGTGCATCACCTGCGGCTGCGGCGCGGCCTGGGGAGGGATCAAGGACCAGTGCTTCTGCCATTGGGCACCCTGCTCAATCCAGCGCTTGATCAAATCGATTTCTCCCGCCGGAAGTTTCGCGTAGCCAAGATAGGCAGGAGGCATGCGGATCGCTTCGTCATCGGAGGTGATGCGTTGATACATCATGCTCTTGGAAAGATCGCCCTTCGCAAAAGCTAAACCGCCGCTGGCCAAGGGAGTAAGCGCTCCTTCCTCAGTGTCGAAGTGCATCGCGGTTTTGCGGTTGCCTTTGTCGGGACCGTGGCAGGCGTAACAAACGTCAGACAGAATGGGGCGAATATCGCGATTGAACAGGACGGGGCCCGAAGCCGGATCGCTCCCCCAGCCCGCGATGCTGACCGAAAAAAGAGACGCGAGGAGTGCCCCCTTGATCCCGCTGTTCCGGAAAACGTTTATCATCACCCTGCCAAACCCTTGGCGCTGATTATACCTATTTAAATCATTGAAGCGCAAACAAACCGTGCTTGTGGGCTTCCAGGGCGCCTCGCCTTCCTGGCTTCGCTTCAGGGCCACCATCGGGAAAAAATCTCCCAGCAGGCGGCGACGCCACCATTCCCCTTGCGACCGGCGCTCTGGCCACGTCGTAAATTGATAGTCATAGATCAACGCGCGCACATATCTCGGGGGCGACTGCGGAAAGGGGTTGCGCTCGAGCAAGGCCAGGACGGGGGGCGAGCCCTCCAGCAGCCGAAGCATGAGATGGCTAAACCAGGGGGAACTGCGATAATCCCCCAGCGCCGCGAACCACATTTGCCAATCCAAGCGCGGCTGAAAAGGCTCCACCCAGCGCGGGGCGCGGCGCAGGTCCCCTGCCTTAAACTTGAATTCGTAGTCGAGCCAAGTCTCGCCGTCGTTGCTGCCCTCGATGACGATCTCCGGGCGCGATGTAGTCATGACGGCAAAGAGGCCGTAGCTGTTCGAGATGCGCACCGGCTGGAGGTCAGAAAGCATCTGAAACGCCGAGGGCGGCAACCATTGGACGGAGAGAAGATCTGCGAATTGAAGCAGTCCGGCCGCGAAAATGATCAACGCGAAAGGGGCGGTCACCCAACGGCGAAGTGAAAAGCGCCGGGGGCTGGGTTTTGCGTCGCCCAGGCGTTCCGCCAGGGCGCGCGGGAAGAAACGCGCCAGGAAGGCGTCATCAAAAAGCAGGAGGCAGAGCGCGAGGGTGAGCAAATTAAAGAACGCATAGTTTCCGGTTAGAGCGATCAGAAGCTGAAGGAAAATTAAGACGCCTCCTCCCAGGAATCGCCAAAGTCGCGGGGCGAAAATCAGAAAAGGAACTGCGAGTTCGACAAAGAACATGAACGCTGCCGAGCCGTGCTGAAACCAACCCGGCGCAAGGTGAGCGTACCAAGCGATGGGCGTAGGCAGCGGCTGCGTGTAGTAATGGTATTCCAGTGCCGTAAGGTTGCGCCAAGTGGGGTCGCCGCTGGTGAGCTTGACCATTCCGGAGGAAAACATCAACCGAAAGAGCAAGAACCACAGCAGCCACCGAGCGACCCTGGGCGGTGAGGCTTTCGGCGATCGGCACGGCCAGAGGTGCCAGGGAGCCATTAAAATGGCCAGAAAGCCCGCCTCCAGCAGAAGGTTGTCCCATTGAAAGGCCAGAAAATCCTGTCCCACCGTAACCAAAGAAAGGTAAAGGATCCACAAAAGCGATAAGACTAGAATCGGGGCAATGTCGAAGACGAGCAAGAGGGAGCCAAGCACTCCACCCACACCCATCAGTTGCAGCGCCGTGTTGCTCGAACTAAGCCAAGCGAGCGTGGGGAAAAACCAGTAGCGCTCCGAGCCCACGCGCGCGTTAACCATGTTGAGAAATTCCCCGGCCGGCAGGATGCCGTTCTGCCCCATTAAGCCCAAGATCTGTGTGGCAAGAGAAAGGAATGCGAAGAAATAGACGGCGCCCATCAGGCGCAGAAACAGCCAGCAGGCGAGGGAGAAAGCGGGCCGCTCGAAATGCGTTCCCCAGATTAGGCGCGTGAGGCGGTAGAGGGGATTTCTGTGCCGCGCTACAAACCCATAGAAGAATTCTGCGACGGGTGTGGCGCCGGGGAGGTGCTGGTAGAGCCAAAGCATCCAGGCGCGCCCCGGGGTGAGCGCCAGCGTGCGAAACACCGCGTGCGCTGCGCTGAAGACCTCGCCGCCCGGGAGGATCAACTGGACCGAACGGACAAAGGCCTCGCGTGGAATTCCCGGGAACTGCCCCCCCACTTCCTGGAAGGGCGCATATCGAACCCGGTCTCCGGTGAGGGCGCGCCAGCGGTCGATCCAAAGGCGGCAAAAGCTGCAATCACCGTCGTAAACTAGAATCGGTTTTTCGGAATCCGAGGGATCCATACCGTGTGCTCTTGTGATCAAGCCATGCGATGCCCTGGTACAAGACGAGTTGATATTCTAATGGAGATGGAGGAAAGAATCTCGTGGTGCGGTGGGGCAGCCCCTTTGATTCAATCATCCAACTCTCCTTCTGTTGCCAGCGGCGCATCGGGGGCCTGGGCATTCACCCAGTCCCGCAGATCGTGGATAGTCTCGCCCACGAAAGCCGCGAGGGAAAAACCGCCTACTCATAAAAAGAGGCTGAGGTAGAGCCTTAGCAAGTTAGCGGGGGCGGTTCTGCAAAGGAGTTGACATTCTACAACCCTGGGATGTAGGATGCCTACACCATGAAACCTAACAGGGAACGCTATCAGAATCGTATTGAGTTACTGCAAGGCACGCTCGACATGCTCATTCTGCAGACGCTGCAGTGGGGGCCGCAGCATGGCTACGCGATCAGCCTATCCATCCGAGGGCGCTCGGGAGAAGTCTTGCAGGTTGAGACGGGTTCGCTTTACCCAGCCCTCCATCGCCTCGAGAAGCAGGGATGGGTGACGTCGCAATGGAAGCAGACGGAGAGCAATCAACACGCCAAGTTCTATCGCCTGACTCCGACCGGCAAAAGGCAATTGGTCACCGAGCAGGCGCGCTGGACGCGGATCGTCAACGCCATTGCGGGGATTATGGATCCCGCGCCCGAAAAAGGCGAGGCATGAGTCTCTGGGATTGGGTGTTTCACCGGCGGCAGCGTGAAGAGGAACGGGACGAGGAGGTCCAGACTCATCTACGCATGGCCGCGCAGGAGCGCATGGAGCAAGGCGAAACCGCCGAGCAAGCCCGCGCTTCAGCCCTCCGCGAGTTTGGCAACGTCACCTTGGTGAAGGAGGTGACGCGCGACATGTGGGGATTTCGATGGATTGAAATCTTGCTACAAGACCTCCGATATGGCGCGCGCATGTTGGCCAAGAATCCGGGCTTCACGGCCGTGGCCATCTTGACGCTCGCGCTTGGTATCGGCGCAAATACGGCCATCTTTAGCGTAGTGAACGGAGTATTGCTTCGCCCGCTGCCCTACCCGCGTCCCGACAAGATCGTCTGTGTGAACCTGGTCTGGAAGGGTGGAGGCGTAAACGATACTCTGACTGTCCCTGAGTATGAGTTCTACCGCGATCACGCCAGTGCGTTCGAGGCCATCGCCGGTTTCCGGGGCGGTCCGGACCTCTCAATCAAACGGGGCGGGGCCCTCGAATGGATTCATTCCCTCCGAGTCAGCGATGGCTTCTTCCGGGTGTTAGGAACTGCTCCCGCGCTCGGGCGTGGCATTCTGCGCGAGGAGACCGTCCCGGGAAGTGCTCAAAGTGTGGTATTGAGCGATTCGCTGTGGCGAAAGGCATTCGGCGCCGATCCCGCCGTGGTCGGACAACAGGTCGAAATGGGCGATGCGAGCTACACCGTGGTGGGAGTGATGCCCCCCTATTTTACGTTTGTCGAGCAGCCGGCGGATGCCTTTGTCCCGCTCCAACTGGGCCGCAGCATTGTGGACACCGGGATGAACACCCGGGTCATCGCGCGGCTCAAGCCAGAAACTAGCTTGGCCCAGGCGCAAGCCAACATCAGCGTGGTGTTTGAGCAATTGCGTCGGGTGGGCTCCGTCCAGTCGGGGCAGCAAGGCCTACAGTTAGTCAGCTACCAGAAGTGGCTCGCCGGTGACCTACGCCCCAGCCTGCTGATGCTCTTTGGGGCCGTCGCCCTTCTGCTGCTCATCGCCTGCGCGAACGTAGCCAGCCTGATGATGGCGCGAGCGAATGCCCGCCGGAGAGAAATCTCAATCCGGCTCGCCCTCGGTGCCGAACCCTCGCGATTACTGCAACAGTTCTTGGCAGAAAGCCTCCTGATCGCCTTGCTGGGAGGCTCGGCTGGCCTGCTGGCGGCCGCGTGGGTTTTAAGAGCCTTGTTATCCTCGATCCCCTGGGACATTCCCGCAACTACCCACATTGGACTTGACGGCAGCGTCCTTGCTTTCACCTTACTGGTGGCGCTCGGGACCAGCCTGGCGTTCGGCTTCACTTCCTACTGGCAAACTTCCCGGCTGGACCCCAATGCCGCGCTGAAGGAAGGAAGTACGCAGGGTGGACGCAGCACAACTCGCAGCCGCACCCGCAGCGCGCTGGTAATCGGCGAAGTAGCGCTCTCCTTGATGCTTCTGGTGGGAGCGGGGCTGTTGATCGAGGGCCTCTATCTTCTGCATCAGGAGAGACTGGGCTTCGATCCTCAGCATGTTTACACCATGACCACTCCCTTCGCGCCAGCGGCCCGGGTTACCGCTGGCCAAGTATGGAACTTCGAGCAGCAGACGCTTGAGCGTTTCAGGGCGGTGCCGGGCGTCACGTCAGCCGCCGTCGTAACCTTGCCGCCTCTGATGGGTCCCAACAATATCCCCACTCAGCAGGAGGGGCACCCCCGAGCACAGCATCGGCGGCATGGAGTACCGGGAGATCAGTCCCCAGTATTTCCAGACGATGCACATTCCCATCCTGCAGGGCCGCGGATTCCAAGAGACTGACACAGCTTCCTCCACCCCGGTAGTGATTGTCAGTGAAACGGTCGCGCGCGCCTGGTGGAAGGGAAAGTCTCCGATTGGGGATCGCCTGGTGGTGGGCGAGTATAACGGGCGGCAGTTTCCCGAAGTCTTGGAGCCACCTCGCGAGGTCGTCGGTGTGGTCGGGGATGTAAAGAACCTGGGGCTGCAGGAGACCGAGCCAACCACGATATATGTGCCCGCCTCACAGCTTTTCCGCCCTCCCAACTCCACGGCGTGGGTGGTTCGTGCCAGCAGCAACCTTGCACTTGACGCGGAACTCCGCCGGGCCCTGACAGCCTTGAATCCTGATCAACGAGTGTTGCACCTTCAATCGATGTCCGATGTCGTCGCCCGGGAGGTGGCACATCCGGCTTTTGACGCGCTGCTCATGGGAATATTCGCCGCCTTGGCGCTGGCGCTGACTTCGGTGGGAATCTACGGCGTGCTGAGCTTCCAAGTTGCGCGGCGCACGCAGGAAATTGGTATTCGCATGGCGCTGGGCGCGAGGCGAGCAAACGTGCTCTTCATGGTCGTGCGACAGGGCGCTTTATTGGCGGCCGCGGGAATCGCGATCGGCCTCGCGGGTGCACTCGCGCTTAGCCGTTTCCTATCGAGCCTGCTCTATGGCGTTAAACCGACTGACCCGCTGACCTTCTTCGGGGTCTCGTTGATTCTGGTGGCGGTGGCGCTCCTCGCCAGCTTCATTCCCGCGCGCCGCGCGACGAAAGTCGATCCCATGGTGGCGCTGAGATACGAATGAGGTTTAGCGCCGATGGACCGGGAATTGCTCTTGGACGAGTTGCAAGGCCTCCGGGCGGTTGTGGATGCGCCCCTCCAACTGCGCGTCCTCCACGGCCTGGAGAATGGTTTTGAAAATCGGTCCAGGATCATAACCTTGCGCGATCAGATCATCGCCGCACAATAAGGGCGCGGGTTTGATCTCTTCTTTGGGCGTTTCTTCCAGCATTCTCCTGGCCAGTTCATAGTTCGTCAAATCACCATGGCTTGCGAGACAATCCAGGCGGTGCAGCTCCAGGTGTTCTTCAAACCCTTCCATGCGGATAAAGCGGAGCTGCGTGGAGCGTTTCATGCGGGGAAAGTCCTTGAAGCGCAGGTGATGCCGGACCAATTCGACGATACGCGCAGTTTCACGCGTGGAGATCCGCAGGCGGCCGCAGATTTCCTCCGCCATCTTGGCGCCCACTTCCACGTGGTTGTCAAAGCGAATGCGTTCGCGGATGGTGAAGGTGGGCGGCTTGCCGACGTCGTGCAGGAGCACGCCCAGAGCCAGGGTGGGAGTCGGCTCCCGCAATCCCTCCAGCATCATCAGCGTGTGAATCCACACGTCGCCCTCGGGGTGGAATTCCGGGGGCTGCTCCACGCCATGGAAACGCCGGATTTCGGGTAAAACCTCGGCGAGTAGACCGGACTGGTCCAATAGCTCGAACCCCTCGCGCGCCGGCCCCTCAGTGAGAATCTTCACGATCTCATCGCGCACGCGTTCCGCGCTCACGGCGCGGATCTGCGGGGCTAACAGGCGGATCGCGGCAAGCGCGGCCGGGTCCAGCTTGAAACCGAAGCGTGCGGTGAAGCGCACGGCGCGCAGCATGCGCAGGCGGTCTTCACTGAGGCGCTCCACCGGATCGCCGATGGTCCGCAGGCGGCGGGCGCGGATGTCGGCCTCCCCACCCACATAATCCAGCACCTGATCACCGAGCGGGTCGTAGAGCAGGCCGTTGATGGTGAAGTCTCGGCGTTGCACATCTTCTTGCGGGGTTTGGGCGTAGCGAACTTCGTGGGGATGCCGCCCGTCCGCGTACACACCATCGCTGCGGAAGGTCGCGACCTCGACGTTTCCTGCTTCGTGCGGAACGATGACCACTCCGAATTGGGCGCCGACCGTGAGCGCGTCAGGGAAAAGCCTCAGCACCTGATTGGGCGTTGCGCCCGTGGCCACGTCATAATCCTTGGGCGCGCGGCCCATCAACATGTCGCGCACACACCCGCCCACCAGATACGCCGCGAAACCTTCTTGCCTCAGGCGGCGCACAATTCCCGTTGCCGCTTCGCGCTTGGCGTCCATGCAGGTCTCTTACAACCGAGGAAGCGTCTCTCCGCAAGCGCCAGGGACGAGTTACCGCCCGGAAGAAACTCCGGAAGAGCCTTCGTGGGTGGCTTGCGTGGGGTGTTCCTTTTGCGTCAGGTCGCGATAGAAGTGCCCGGCGATTTCCGCCGCGTGCGTGCCATACATCATTCGTCCGCCGCGCAGGAAGACCACGACCACATATTGGGATTGGAGTTCGCCCGCGTAGGAGACGAACCAACCCAACCGCGCACCGTTTTCGCTGCAAGTCCCGGTTTTCCCATAAATGGATAGATTCGGATCGTAAGCGGAGCGGCCCGTCCCATAAAGCACGGCTGCCGCCAGGCCCTCGCGGATCTGCGGGATATATTCAGCCAGGTTGTCAAGGCGCCGCCGCACCACCGGTTGGAACGCGGCAAGTTCTTCGGTGGTACGTGGATATTGCAACGCGTAAAGCGTGCCGCCGTTGGCGATGGTGGAAATGACCGCAGCCATCTGCAAGGGGGTCACTTCCATATCTGTTCCGCAATAGGCGAGGAATCCCACGCCCCCTTGCTTGGGCGGAGCAGAAGGATAGTGGCCGGCCGATTCACCCGGAATGTCCAGACCGGCCTTTTCCCCCAAGCCGAACTCCTGCGCGTATTCCGTGATGCGGGGGAAACCGAGCATCTCTCCCAATTTGCGGAAAAAGAGGTTGTTCGAGCGGGCCAGGGCATCGGTAAGATCGACGCGCAGGTGGGCGCCCACGTACAGCCTGGTGGTGGGCGTGATGATGCCTTCCCGCAGGGCGGCGAGCGCCACCACCGGCTTAATCGTCGAGCACGGCGTGAAGCCGCCCGAAAGCGCCAACTTTTGATTCACCATGCTCAGGATGCGCCCGGTGTTCGGGTCGACCACCACCATGCTGCCGTTCCACTTTCCCAGGGCGTCGACAGCCGCTTGCCGGATGACCGGATCATCGCCGGAGGGATTGTCGTCGGCGCTGGGGTCGCCGTATGAACTAAGGCTCCAGGGATCGCGCAACTGTCGCGGACGGCGCGTGGTGCCACGAGTGGCGGTAGTCTTAAGGGTGGTGGATTTCGCAGCGGAGGAAATCTTGGGAGCAGTCGTGGGAGGGATGTCGGGGCCGTCCGAACTGCCTCGCGGCGCGGCGCCGGGTGCCGAACCCATCCCCAACAACCCTGCAGTTGCCAAGGCCAGAATGGCAAGTCGTTTTAACAAGTTTTCCACTGACCTCCTTTGTTGATGGGTTGACCTTGGCCTTGGCCCCGTTTCCGCTGGCGACGGTAAACAGAGGGAAGGCCATCTTGCCCGACCGCCTGGGGGATGGCTTTCGCGCGCCATTCCCCCCGTCCCTTATTTCTTAGCGCGAGCCGTGCCTGCCCCCTCCGCGGACGCTGCCGCGGCGGCTTGCTCGTGATGCCCGGGAAGGTTCAGAGCCTTTCGCACTTCGCCTTCCAATTTCTTGCGGACATCGGGGTTGTCGCGCAGGAACTGCCGGGCATTTTCCCGGCCCTGCCCGATGCGCTCACCTCCGTAGGAGAACCACGCGCCGCTCTTTTCGAGAATGTTGCGCTCGGCGGCGACATCGATCAAATCGCCTTCCTTGGATATCCCCTCGCCGTACAGGATATCAAATTCGGCCTCCCGAAAGGGAGCCGCCATTTTGTTTTTGACGATTTTCACCTTCGTCCGGTTGCCCACCACGCGGTCGCCGTCCTTGATGGAGGCGATGCGGCGGATGTCCACGCGCACCGAGGCATAGAACTTCAGCGCGCGGCCACCGGTGGTGGTCTCAGGATTACCGAACATCACTCCAATTTTCTCGCGAATCTGGTTGATGAAGATAAAGCAGGTTTTCGACTTGGCCACGATGGCGGCGAGCTTGCGCATCGCCTGCGACATTAGCCGTGCGTGCAGCCCGGGTAGCGAATCGCCCATGTCGCCGTCGAGTTCGGCCTTGGGCACGAGCGCCGCAACGGAGTCGATCACTAACACATCAATGGCGTTCGAGCGCACCAGCGACTCGGCAATTTCGAGCGCCTGCTCGCCGTAGTCGGGCTGCGAGACCAGGAGGTTATCAATGTCTACGCCCAGCTTTTTGGCGTAAGCCGCGTCCATGGCATGCTCGGCATCAATGTAAGCTGCCATCCCGCCGCGTTTCTGCGCCTCAGCCACCACATGCAGCGCGATGGTGGTCTTGCCGCTCGACTCAGGACCGAAAATCTCAACCACTCTGCCCCGTGGCATGCCACCCACACCCAGCGCCGCGTCAAAGGAAATCGCACCCGTGGGGATGATGTCCACTGGCACCAGGGCGTCCTTCGAACCCAGGCGCATGATGGAGCCCTTGCCAAATTGTTTCTCGATCTGGATCAGGGCCAGATCGATGGACTTGTTTTTTTCAGTTCGATCTTCCGGCATTATGGTTTTCCTCGTTTTTCAAGAATCTGTTCCATCAACTTCACAGTTCAATATCGGCAGCCTGGGTAGGTTTCATGAGGAAATTTTAATACTGCCCTACGGTAAGTTTTTTCCTCGGCTATGCCGCAGCGCAACAACGTACTTTCTTGCTTCGTGTGCGGGTTTCGACTTGGTAACCCGGTGC
>Ga0074044_10003581_pt1 | contig 13150 bp, 11 predicted proteins | sample BogForMeECP23OM1_FD_94443 | JGI IMG/M metagenome (GOLD analysis project Ga0074044, IMG submission 94443) | Bog forest soil microbial communities from Calvert Island, British Columbia, Canada - Bog Forest MetaG ECP23OM1 | ecosystem: Environmental > Terrestrial > Soil > Wetlands ...
CAAGTCCCGCCAGCTTGCGGCCTTTGCCGCAGCCGTTATCGAGCCGCGACGTGATCCGCGAGCAATCAGCGAACCGGACGCCCAGCATCCGCACATGTACGCGAACACTGCCAGGGCGTACGTGGCAGGGGAGTTGTTGTGAGAAGCAAAACCTAGGGGATTGGGTGTCGCAATGGCAAGGACAGGGAAATTTTCAGTTGCTCCTTCGGATGCTCGCTTCAATCGGGTTCACACCGATCCGGCCCGAGGTTTTTCTTGGGTAGATCCTGAAGAAGGGCATCGCCTGTACCCAAGCGCCGCGGCGTAACGGGCGGCAAGTGCTTCATCAACTTCCATAAGGAGGATGTCGTGAAAAGCTCTTATCTGAATTTGATCGCCATCTGCAGCATGCTCGTTGCTGGCCAGACGGCAGCCCAAGCGCAAGCCATCGCTGGACCAAACCACCCAGCGGGAGTTCCGGACGATTATCTCATCACGCCATTCGGCTACTTCCATTCACGGTGCGTCGCGCACCTAGCTCAGGGGGATGAGTTGCGGGGGGCTCAAAGAGTCATCCGGCACGCGGATGGAACCAGTTCCGCAATGCAAGTGTGCGCCTATCCACATTACAGAGCCGACGGAGAAAGGGTCTACGGGGATGACCGGGCGGTTAAGGACCCGAACATCAGCCATGCCTGGATTGAAGATGCGAGCGTCACCACGACCACCTCCTACGGTTCTTTGTATGCCGAATGGACCGTCCCGCCGACGCCGACCTCGAATGACGGACAGACCCTTTACTATTTCCCCGGCCTGGAGGACACCCACGATGTTGTGACCATCGTTCAGCCTGTCCTGGGGTGGAATTCCGATTACGCCTCAGCGTGGGGCATCGCCAGTTGGAATTGCTGCGAAAGCGGCACTACGTACGAGGCCCCGCCGCAGCCAGTCAGTTCCGGAGATACTATCCTTGGCTATATGTTAGACACCTGTACTGCGGGAACATTGTCCCGCACAACATGGGACATCGTTACCTGGGATTTGCAAAACAGAAAGTTCTCTAAGCTGCTCAATACATCAAGTTTCAAGCAGACCTTCAATTGGGCCTTTGGCGGCGTGCTGGAGGTCTATAACATCAAACAGTGCACCGATTACCCCTCCAACGGCACATACTATGGAAGTCGTTTTATCTCTTTCAATGAGGTAGGGCTCTACAACGACAGCTTTGTCCAGATCGCCGATCCTGGCTGGCAGGTAAGCAATTTCTCCAGTGGACTGACCCCACAATGCAGCTACGGCGGATCACTACCGAATCAGGTCATTCTCAAATATTGATCCGCCTCTCGAGGTTTAGGGGCTGAACGAGTTGGGTCACGCCGTATTTTCCGTGGATTTCGCTCCAGGAAAACCGGCGCGCGCCTCGCCCGGGCTCCTTGCGCCGTTTGGCGAGGAAGCGGCGAACGCTCTCGCTGACATGGGGATCGACGGCTCGATAGGCCGACGCGCGGGTTCCGTAGCTGAAGTACGCCGACCAGCCCGCCAGCAGGCGGTTCAGTCTGTCGCGCACGCTCGGCCACGAGCCGTTGAGGCTGAGCCCCCAATTTGGCCAGACCCCTCTCGTCCACGTCAACGCCTCCTCCGCGTGTCCGCAGCTAAGAATGACGAAGTCGTCTTGGCCAGCATCGGGTTGATCTTAGCGCCTATTTCAAGAGTCCACCGCCCTCGTCCTGAGGCGCCCCGAAGGGGCCTCGAAGGACGATCCAGGCAACGAAGGCGGCGCCGCAAACGTCCTCTGGAGCATCCTTCGAGGCCCTTTGCTTTCGCAAGGGCGCCTCAGGATGAGGTCCATGACTTTTGAAACGGACGCTTAGTTTAGTTAGCCGGCGTATGAAGTTACCATATAACCCTGTGATACCACGCCCGAAGCCTCAGACGTCGAACTTCACCCCCTGGGCGAGCGGCAGCCTGGTCGAATAGTTCACCGTGCTCGTCTGCCGCCGCATGTAGCTCTTCCAGGCGTCGGAGCCGCTCTCCCGTCCGCCTCCGGTCTCCTTCTCGCCGCCGAAGGCGCCGCCGATCTCTGCCCCCGACGGACCGATGTTGACGTTGGCGATGCCGCAATCGGAGCCGGCGGCGGAAAGAAAGGTTTCGGCCTCGCGGATATTGAGGGTGAAGATGCAGGACGAGAGGCCCTGGGGCACGTCGTTGTGGATGGCGATCGCCTCTTCCAAAGTCTCGTAGCCGAGCGTGTAGAGGATCGGCGCGAAGGTTTCCTCGCGCACCGTCCCGGTCTGGCCCGGCATCTCGACGATCGCGGGCTCGACGTAGGCGCCGCCGTTCGGCGTGCGCTCGGCCACGGTTCGGCCGCCGTGCACGATGCCGCCCTCCGCCTTGGCGCGGGTGAGCGCCGCGGCCATCCGATCGCGCGCGGCATGGTCGATGAGCGGCCCGACCAGCGTTCCCGGTTCGCGCGGATCGCCGATCGGGAGGCTGACGAAGGCCTTGACGAGCCGCTGGGTGAGCTCGCCGCGGATCGAATGCTGAACGATCAGTCGGCGCAGCGAGGTGCAGCGCTGTCCCGCGGTGCCGACGGCCGAGAACAGGATGGCTCGGACCGCCATGTCGAGATCGGCGGAGGGCGCGACGATCATCGCGTTGTTGCCGCCGAGCTCAAGAATGGCGCGCCCGAACCGGGCGGCGACTTTCGGACCGACGACCGATCCCATCCGGGTCGAACCCGTCGCCGAGACGATCGGTACGTCTCTGGAGGCGACCAGCGCCTCGCCGATCGCCGGTCCGCCGATGACGATCTGCGCGAGCCCGTCCGGCGCTTCGGCGCCGAAGCGCCTTGCGGCGCGTTCGAACGCCTTCATCGCCGCGAGCGCGCTGAGCGGCGTCTTCTCCGACGGCTTCCAGATCACCGGATCGCCGCATACGAGCGCCAACGCCGCGTTCCACGACCAGACCGCAACCGGGAAATTGAAGGCGGAAATGACCGCGCACGGCCCCATCGGATGCCATGTCTCCATCATGCGATGGCCCGGGCGCTCGGAGGCGATGGTGAGTCCGTAGATCTGACGCGAGAGGCCGACGGCGAAATCGCAGATGTCGATCATCTCTTGCACTTCGCCGAGACCCTCGGAGACGATCTTTCCGGCTTCGAGCGTGACGACGGCGCCAAGCGCCTCCTTGGCGCCGCGCAATTCTTCGCCGAGCAGGCGAACGAGTTCGCCTCGACGCGGAGCCGGGGCGTCCCGCCAAGAGACGAAGGCGCTCTTGGCGCGGGCGATGACGGCCGGCATGTCGGAGAGACGCGTCTCGCGCACCCAGGCGATCTCCGCGCCGTCGATCGGCGAGCAGACGGCAAGCGAGCCGCCGGTCAATTCCGCCGGGCCAAGGTCCGCCCGCTGAAGTATGTCCTGGCTGGCCATGGTTCGCGCCCTTCTTTCTGCGAGCGGCCTTTTCGACCTTAAAATGCGCTCGGCGACAAGTCCTTAAACGTTTCGCCCCACAGTGCGCCAACCGCCGTAATTTGGCCGAAGGCTACACGTAGCTTGGAGATAGATCCGTCCCATTGCGCCACGAGGGACAATATATACATAACGCGTTGGGGGGTCGTCCGACATTGGGAGCGGGAGCGGACATGGCGCGTTCGATCAATATGGTATTGGCCTGCGTCAGCATGCTGGCGGCGGCGCTTTTGGCCTATGCGCTGACGCCGCACCGTCCGATGGCGCGCACGCATGAGGCGTTCGACATCGACGCCCATATTCCTCATGCCTTCGGCGGTTGGTCGGCCATTCCCGGCCTGCAGGCCGTCCGGCCGCCGCCCGACGGACTCGAGTCCGAAATCTACAATCAGGAGGTGTCGCGCGCCTTCGTCGACAAGGAAGGCCACGTGGTCATGCTGATGATCGCCTACGGCGAAAGCCAGAGCGGTCGGCTGCACCTTCATCACCCCGAAGTCTGCTATACCGCCCAGGGCTTCCGCGTCACGCGGCCGGTCACCTCGACGTTCGATTGGTCGGCGTCTCAGCCTCCAATCGTGTTGACGCGCCTGACCGCGACTCGCGAGGATCGGCTCGAGCCGGTCAGCTACTGGATGCGGATCGGCTACGACGTCACCAACAGCAACTGGGCGCGGAACGCGCTGAAGCTGCAATATGGCCTCAGGGGATGGATTCCTGACGGGGCGCTGTTTCGCGTTTCGACGGTCGGCCTTCCTCCTGACATCAGCTTCAAGGTTCAGGACAAGTTCATCCGGGACCTCTTGAACGAAGTTCCCGCCGAAACCCGAGACTTCATGGTCGGCGATCCGGCCAAGGCGCTCCTTCCTGCGCGCACTCTGGCGACGAACCAAGACCAACGGCTCTGAGGCCCGGCTTCTTTTCACTGACCGCGCCGATTCTGCTCTCTCCCTGCGCCATTTGACTCCCGCGCCGCTTCCGTGGACCTTCCGCCGCGCACTGGTCGCGGCGGAACGCGCGGCAAATGGGGAGGGCCGATGGCCGCGATTGCCTCGAATGTGATCGTCGGAAGCGATGACTTCCGCGCCAACCGCATCGCGCACCTTGAGCTGATCGCCGAATTCCGCGCCCTCGAGCGGAAGGTCCGGGAAGCCTCTACCCGCGCGGATGCGAAATTTCGCGCGAGGGGACAATTGCCGCCGCGCGAGCGCCTCAACTGGCTCCTCGACCGCGATTCGCCCTTTCTCGAGCTCTCGGCTCTCTGCGGCCTCGGCATGCATGAGGACGACGGGACGGACAACATATACGGCGGCGGCCTGATCGCCGGGATCGGCTTTGTCTCCGGGGCGCGGGCGATGGTTGCGGCCAACGATTCGGGGATCAAGGGCGGCGCCGCGCATCCGATGGGGGTCGAGAAGGCGATCCGCGCCCAGGAGATCGCGCTCGCCGAGAAGCTGCCCTACATCCAGCTCGTGGAAAGCGCCGGCGCCAATCTGATGCTGCAGGCGGAGATGTTCGTGCGCGGCGGCGCGACCTTCGCCAACATGGCGCGGCTGTCGGCGGCGGGGATCCCGGTCGTCTCGATCGTGCACGGCTCCTCCACTGCGGGCGGCGCCTATCAGACCGGCCTCGCCGATTATGTCGTGATGGTGCGCGGGCGCTCGAAAGTCTTTCTTGCCGGCCCGCCGCTGCTCAGGGCCGCGACCGGCGAGGTCGCCGGCGACGAGGAGCTCGGCGGGGCGGAACTGCATTGCGCGACGACGGGCCTCGGCGAATATCTCGCAGAGGACGACGCGGACGCCTTGCGCATCGGCCGGGAGATTCTCGCCCGCGTCGCCTGGGGAGCCGCCCCGTCGCGCCCTCCCGCGCCCGCGCCCCTGTACGATCCGGACGAGCTTCTCGGGAGCGTGCCGGTCGACTACCGGAAGCCCTATGAAGTGCGCGAAGTGATCGCCCGCCTCGTCGACGGTTCGGAATATCTCGACTTCAAGCCGTCCTATGGGCCCGAGACCGTCTGCGGCCACGCGGCGATCGAGGGGCGCGCGATCGGCTTCATCGGCAACAACGGCCCGATCGATTCGGCCGGATCGAGCAAAGCCGGCCAGTTCATCCAGCTCTGCTGTCAGGCCGGCCTGCCGATCGTCTTCCTGCAGAACACCACCGGCTATCTCGTCGGGATCGAGGCTGAAAGCTCGGGCATCGTCAAGCACGGCTCGAAGATGATCCAGGCCGTCACCAACGCCAGCACGCCAAAGCTTACGCTCCAGATCGGCGGCTCGTTCGGCGCCGGCCATTACGGCATGTGCGGACGGGCCCTCGGCCCGCGCTTTCTCTTCTCCTGGCCGAACGCCCGCGTCGCGGTGATGGGCGGCGAGCAGGCCGCGAGGGTGATGGCGATCGTCGCCGAGGAGTCGGCGAGCGCGCGCGGGCTGCCGTTCGACGAGGAAAAGGCGAAGGCCCAGGGCGCGAAGATCGTCGCGAGCTACGACCGCCAGTCGACCGCCCTCTTCGCCACCGCCAGGCTGTGGGACGACGGCCTCATCGATCCGCGGGACAGCCGCGCGACGCTCGCCTTCTGCCTCGACACGTGCGCCGAAGCCGCAGCGCGGACGCTCCGCCCCAATTCGTTCGGCGTCGCGAGGTTTTGACGATGGCCGCCCTCCTTCGGGTTGAAAAGACCGGCCGCCGCCTCAGGCTGACGCTCGACGACCCGCGCGGCCGGAACGCCCTGTCGGCGGACATGGTCGCGGCGATCGGGCATGCGCTCGACGACGCCCCTGCGGGACTCGCCGCAGTCATCGTCGAGGGCGCGGGCGGGGTCTTCAGCGCCGGGGCCGACCTGAAGGGGCTGTCGGAAGCCCTGGCGAAGCCGCCCCCTCCGGGCGAGACCGATCCTGTGCAGGCGCTCAACGCCGCCGGCGGCCGCTTTTTCGCCCGCTTCGCCGCCCTGCCTTTCGTCACCATCGCGGTTGTCGACGGCGCGGCGGTCGGCGGCGGCATGGGTCTCGCCGCCGCGGCCGACATCGTCATCGCGACCGCCCGCGCAAGCTTCGCGCTCACCGAGACGAGCCTGGGCCTTCCGCCTGCGCAGATCGCGCCTTATCTCGTCGCGCGCCTGGGCGAGCATGTCGCCCGGCGTCTTGCGCTGACCGGCGCGCGTCTGGACGGGCGAGAGGCCGCGGCCCTCGGTCTCGCCGACATCTTCTGCGAAGGGGAGTCCGAGCGCGACGCGGCGCTCGAATCGCTGCTACAGGCCGTTGAGCGGTGTGCGCCGGGCGCCAACGCGGAGACAAAGCGTCTCTTCCGCGCCTGCCGCACGCTGTCCCCCGAGACTTACGTTGAGACGGCGGCGAAGAGCTTTGCCGAGGCGCTGCGCGGGCCCGAAGGGCGCGAGGGCCTCGCAGCGTTCGCCGAAAAGCGCGCCCCGTCTTGGACGAGGGGGGCGGCATGAGCCGGCGTTTTTCCTCGGTCCTCATCGCCAATCGCGGCGAGATCGCTTGCCGCGTCATCCGCGCCGCGCGCGCGGAAGGCCTCCGCACGGTCGCCGTCTTCAGCGACGCCGACACGGATGCGCTGCATGTGCGCCTTGCCGACGCCGCCGTCCGCATCGGTCCGCCTCCGTCTCAGGAGTCCTACCTGTCGATCGAGAACCTCGTCGCCGCGGCCAAGGCGGCGGGCGCCGAGGCCGTTCACCCGGGCTACGGCTTCCTCGCCGAGAGCGCCGCTTTCGCCGAAGCCTGCTCATCGGCGGGCCTCGTCTTGGTCGGGCCGCCGCCCTCAGCGATCCGCGCCATGGGCGACAAGGCGGCCGCCAAGGCGCGGATGGAAGAGGCGGGCGTCCCCTGCGCTCCCGGCTATCATGGCGCCGATCAGAGTCCGTGGCGTTTCGCAGAGGAGGCGGAGCGCATCGACTATCCCGTCATGGTGAAGGCGAGCGCTGGCGGGGGCGGACGCGGCATGCGGATCGTGCGCGAGCGGAGCGAGCTCGAGGCCGCGCTGCGCTCGGCGAGCGCCGAAGCCGAGACCGCTTTCGGCGACGGCCGGCTCATCCTCGAGCGTGCGCTCGCGGGCGCGCGCCACGTGGAGATCCAGGTGTTCGGCGACGAGCAGGGGAAAATCGTTCATCTCGGCGAGCGCGACTGCTCGATCCAGCGTCGCCATCAGAAGCTGATCGAGGAATCGCCGTCGCCCGCGGTGACGCCCGAATTGCGCGCGTCAATGGGCGCGGCGGCAGTCAAGGCGGCCGCAGCGGTCTTTTATGTCGGAGCGGGAACGGTCGAGTTCCTTCTCGCTGCCGACAGCCAGTTCTATTTCCTGGAAATGAACACGCGCATCCAGGTCGAGCATCCGGTGACCGAATGCGTGACCGGCGTCGATTGCGTGCGGCTGCAGTTTCAGATCGCGCAAGGGCGGCCGCTGCCCTTCGACCAGCCGGACGTCGCGTTGCGCGGCCATGCGATCGAGGCGCGGCTCTACGCCGAGGACCCTGCGGCCGATTTCCTGCCCTCGACCGGCCGGATCGCCGTCTGGCGCGCCCCGGAAGGGGAGGGGGTGCGCGTCGATTGCGGCGTCGAGAGCGGCGCGACGGTGGCGCCCTTCTACGATTGCCTGCTCGGCAAGATCATCGCCTTCGGCGCCGACCGCGAGGAGGCAAGGGCCCGGCTCGTGCGCGCCCTCGAGGCGACGTTCGTCGCGGGCGTGACGACCAACCGCGACTTTCTCATCGGCGCGCTCCGACGCCCGGATTTCATCAACGGAAAGGCGACGACCGATTTCGTCGGCGGCGCGGCTCTGAGCGCGCCGCGCCCGAGCCCGTTGGCGATCGCGATCGCCGCGCTATTGTTGGTCGAGCGGGGCGGCGCGCCTGCGCCGAGCGCGGGTTGGCGCGCTTCGCCCCTGCGCCTCGCGGTCGACGGCGCGCAATATGACGCCTCGGTTCGCCGGCAGGGCGGCGAATGGATCGTCGCGATCGACGGCGAGGCGCTGGTTTTGCGGCTCGCGTCGCGCAACGATTCCGAGGTTCGCGTTTCGCGCGACGGCGTCGTCCTCGGCGCCAAATACGTGCGCGACGGAGACGACCTGTTGCTCGATTTCGAAGGCGCCATCCGGCGCGTCGTCGATCGGACGTACCATCCGCCGCGGCTCAAGGACGAGCATGCGGACGGAGCGGTTCACTCGCCGGTCAGCGGCGTCGTCGTCGGCGTCGAGGCGAAAGCCGGCGACCGGGTCCGGCGGGGACAGGCGCTCGCGACGGTCGAAGCGATGAAAATGCAATATTCCATTCTCGCGCCGATCGACGGCGTGATCGCCCATGCGAACGCGGTCGCCGGCCAGCAGGCGCCGTTGCGCGCGCTGCTGTTCGCCATCGAACCGCACGGAGACTGACATGGACAAGGCCGTCGTCACCTGCGCGCTGACCGGGGTCCTCACCAACCCCGCCGACTATCCAGCGCCGGTGACGCCTGAAGAAATGGCGCGCGAGGCGAAGCGCGCATTCGACGAGGGGGCGAGCGTCGTCCATGTCCATTTCCGCCGGCAGGAGCCGAACCTCGGGCATTGGCCCTCATGGGAGCCTAAGGTCGCGACCGCCATCGTCGCGGCGATCCGCGACGCCTGCCCCGGCATCATGATCAACCAGACGACCGGGGTAGTGGGCGACGACATCACCGGCCCCTTGAAATGCCTGGCGGCGGTCCGGCCCGAGATCGCCGCGCTCAACGCCGGCTCGCTCAACTATCTGAAGACGCGCGCCGACGGGACCTGGGCCTGGCCGCCGGTCCTGTTCGACAATCCGGTCGACAAGATCCGCAAGTTTCTGCAATCGATGTGCGCCAAGGGGATCGAGCCCGAGTTCGAGTGTTTTGACCTCGGCATGGTTCGCACAGCCGCCGCGATTGGGCGCAACTGCGGCTACGACAGGCCGCCGAAATACAATCTCGTGATGGGCGTCGAATCCGGCATGCCCGCCGATCCGGAGCTGCTGCCTTATCTGTTGCGCTTCGTCGTCGCCGGCGCGCGCTGGAGCGTCACCGCGATCGGACGCAAGGAGATCTGGCCGTTGCATCGGCGCGCCGCGGAGCTCGGCGGCGATCTGCGCACCGGCCTCGAGGACACGATCCACATGCCCGACGGCTCGCGCGCTTCCTCGAACGGCGATCTCGTCAAGGAGCTCGCGGCAATCGCCCGCGAAGCGGGACGTGCCATCGCCTCGCCTGACGAGGCGCGCGCCGCGCTCCGTCTTTCACCCGAACCGAAGGAGGCGCGGTCATGACCGCCCAACCGTTCGACGCCGTCCGCTCGAGCCCGTTCTATGAAGCCGAGCACGAGGCGTTCCGGCAGAGCCTGCGCCGCTTCGTCGCGCGCGAGATCGAGCCTTACGCCAACGACTGGGACGAGGCCGGCGCGTTTCCGCGCGAACTCTACCGGAAGGCCGCCGCGGTCGGCTACATGGGGCTCGGCTTTCCCGAGCGCTACGGCGGGACCGAGGGCGACCGCTTCATGCGCATCATCGCGATGCAGGAGATCGCGCGCGCCGGCTGCGGCGGCGTGGCGGCGGGCCTCTTCAGCCACACCATTGGCGCGCCGCCGATCCTGCACCGCGGGTCGGAGGAGATGAAGGCGCGGGTGCTGCCTCGGATTCTGTCGGGCGAGAAAATCTCGGCCCTCGCCATCACCGAGCCGAGCGGCGGCTCCGACGTCGCCAACCTCCGAACGACGGCGCGGCGCGAGGGCGACCATTACGTCGTCAACGGCTCGAAAACCTTCATCACCTCCGGCATGCGGGCCGACTTCATCACGCTCGCGGTGCGCACAGGAGGTCCCGGCGCGAGCGGCGTCAGCCTCGTCCTCGTCGAGGGCAATCCCGAGGGCCTGCAGCGCACGCCGCTCAAGAAGATGGGCTGGTGGTGCTCCGACACCGCGACCCTCTACTTCGACAATTGCCGCGTGCCGGCTAAAAGCCTGATCGGCGAGGAGGGCGCGGGCTTTCGCGCCATCATGCTCAATTTCAACGACGAGCGCCTGCACGGGGCGGCAGGGGCTATCTCGGCCGCGCGGGTCTGTCTCGAGGAGGCGATCGCCTATGCCAAGGAGCGCGTGACCTTCGGCAAGCCGATCATCGAGCACCAGGTGATCCGCCACAAGCTCGTCGACATGGCGATGCGGATCGAGGCGTCGCAGGCGATGCTCGAACTTCTGACCTGGCGGCTCGAGCAGGGCGAGAACCCGGTCGCCGAAATCTGCATGCTGAAGAACCAGGCGACGACCACCCTCGCCTTCTGCGCCTCGGAGGGGGTGCAGATCTTCGGCGGCGCCGGCTTCATGCGCGGCGTCAAGGTCGAGCGCATCTATCGCGAGGTCAAGGTCAACGCCATCGGCGCCGGAACTGAGGAGATCATGAAGGACCTCGCCAGCCGCCAGATGGGGCTTTAGCGTCTTCGTGCCGCTTTGTGCCCTTTGTGGTAAAGAATCACCACAAAGAACACGAAGGGGCACAAAGGTGGGGCATGCTCCGATTCCGGCGCGCGCGGAAGCCGCCGCCCGTCAATGCATCGACGCGGCGCTGCAAGTGCATAAGACGCTCGGCCCGGGGCTGCTGGAGTCGGCATACGAGCATTGTCTCGCGCACGAGCTTCAGCGCAGAGGCGTGCAGGTCCAGCGCCAGCTCCCGCTGCCGGTTGTCTACGAGGGGGAAAAGTTGGAGGCCGGCTACCGGCTAGACTTGGTCGTCGATGGCTCCGTCATCGTCGAGGTCGAGTCGCTCGACGCGCTCGCGCCGATCCACGACGCGCAAGTCCTGACCTATCTGAAGCTCTCCGGCCTCCGCATTGGCCTGCTGATAAACTTCAACGTAGTTCTCCTCAAGCAAGGCCTCAAACGCTTGGTGCTCTGACTTCGTGATCCTTTCTGTCCTTTGTGGTAAAAAAATTCACCACGAAGGACGCAAAGAGGCACGAAGCGCGCGATGATCACCCTCTGGCACTGCGTCGACGCCCGCTCGTTCCGCGCGCTCTGGGCGCTCGAGGAGGTCGGCGTTCCGTACCGCCTCGAGATCCTGCCGTTCCCGCCGCGCTTCCTTGCCCGCGAGTACCTGGCAATCAACCCGCTCGGCACCGTCCCGCTGATGATCGACGGCGACGTGCGGATGACGGAATCCGCCGCCATCTGCCAATATCTCGCCGAGCGCTACGCCGGCCCGCCGCTCAGCGTGCGGCCGGACGAGCCCGGCTTCGGCGCCTACCTCAACGCGCTCCACTTCGGCGAGGCGACACTAACCTTCCCGCAAGCTCTCATGCTGCGCTACGGCCGTTTCGAGCCGCCCGACCGCCGCCTGCCTCAGGCGGTCGCGGACTACGGGCGCTGGACTCTCGGCCGCCTCGCCGGGCTCGAAAGCCTGATGGGCGGCTCCGACCACGTCGCGGCGAACCGCTTCACGGCCGCCGACATTTCGATCGGCTATGCGCTGATGCTGCTCAAGATCACCGGTCTGTTCGACCAGGCGCCGGCGTCCGTCCAAGCCTATTACGGTCGGCTGAGGGAGCGGCCGGCGTTCAAGCGGGCGAAGGCGGCGCAGAAGGTCGCGGCGAGCGAGAAGGGCGTGCCGCCGCCTGGGCCGCCGGAAAAGGCGGGCGAGCCCTGATCCGTCTGGTATCTCACGACGATGCGACTATGCTGCTGTCGAGTGGTCAAGGACTGCCGCTGACGAGAAGCCCAGGGGACGGAACTTGGACATCGACGGTTGGCTCCGCGGGATCGGTCTCGCCCAGTATGGCGAGATTTTCCACGCCAACGACATCGACGGCGAATTGTTGGGCCGGTTGACGAACGACGATCTCAAGGACATCGGCGTCTCGTCGTTGGGCCATCGCAAGAAACTGCTGGAGGCGATCGCCGCCCTCGCCGCAGCGCCGGACGCTGCTCCCGCGACTCCCGTCGCCGCGCCGGAGGCGAAGACGCCTGACGGCGCCGAGCGCCGCCATCTCGCGGTCCTGTTCTGCGATCTCGTCGGCTCGACGAGCATGTCTGCGGCGCTCGACGCCGAGGACTGGCGCGATCTCGTCGGCGGCTATCTCGATGCGGCGTGCGAGGCGGTCGCGCAGATGGGCGGGCATGTCGCCAAGAAACTCGGCGACGGGATCATGGCGCTGTTTGGACACCCGATCGCGCAGGAGAACGATGCCGAACGCGCGGTTCGCGCGGCGCTGGCGATCCAGCTGGCGCTCGCCGAGCTGAACCGCAAGAACCTCGGCTCCGTCCGCCCCGAACTTGTCGCGCGCATCGGAATTGCGGCCGGGGCGGTGGTGGTGGATTCCTCTGGCGAGATTTTCGGCGATGCGCCCAATATCGCAGCGCGGGTGCAGGCGTTGGCCGAGCCGGGAACGGTGCTGGTCACCGCGCGCGTGCAGCGTCAGGTCGCCGGCCTGTTCGTCGTCGAGGACCGCGGCGCGCATGCGCTGAAGGGCGTGGCCGAGCCGACCGCGCTATTCCGGATCGCGCGCGCGAGCGGCGGCGGCCGGCGGTCCGGCCAGCGGGCGCTGACGCCGCTGGTCGGCCGCGACGAGGAAGTCACGATGCTGCTCAGGCGCTGGGAGCGCGCGCGCCAGGGCGAGGGCCAGTTCGTCACCATCGTCGGCGAGCCGGGCCTGGGGAAATCGCGGCTGATCGAGGAGTTCCACGCCAGACTGCGCGAAACTCCGCACAGCTGG
>Ga0074044_10003582_pt1 | contig 13150 bp, 7 predicted proteins | sample BogForMeECP23OM1_FD_94443 | JGI IMG/M metagenome (GOLD analysis project Ga0074044, IMG submission 94443) | Bog forest soil microbial communities from Calvert Island, British Columbia, Canada - Bog Forest MetaG ECP23OM1 | ecosystem: Environmental > Terrestrial > Soil > Wetlands ...
AATACTTAACATAGTAATACTAGTTTCCATGCGCCGAGATATTTACCTTACTGCTACAAAATTGTTGCTGTGTAGCTAACCGGCTTCGTAGTCGGGGAAACCCGCCATTACTTCGTGCCAAGTCATCCAACCAAGGCCCGCAGAGGTTTAGCGGTTCGATTGGCGGATTAACATAATCCAGCAGACCAGAGGGAACCAGGTCATCCCAGTCTGCCGGGAGCACAAAATAAATTCGAGGAGTTTGGAAAGCGTGCAGGGTCAGTAATGGGGTGAAGAGTGTCTGAATATAAAGCCTCTTAGCCAATTCCAAGTCGCCACCCGATAAAGCCATAGATGCCAGCTTGTTAGCGGCAATTCTGTTCGACGCATCGAGATCGAGTGCACGCTGAAGATCCAGCCGCGCTGACCCGCTTCTGGCTAATGCTAATTCGACCGAACCCAGATTGGCCCAGGTATACGAGAGATATGGTAGTTCCTGCAGAGCCGATGCGTATTCCAGGCTTGCCGCCTCGTCCTGGCCTTGATATGCATGGACCTTTGCGATCAGGGCGAGAACGATGGGAGAGCTTGGCATTGTATTCAAAATGTCCAAACAGCGGACTATCGCCGTTGTCGCGCCGGAGGGATTTCTTTTCTTCAAATCAGCAAAAAACTGGGAATCGAGGATATGCGGAGATAAAGCCAAGGCATTAGCATATTGTTCGAGTGCTTCGTTGATCAGACCTCTTCTCTCATAGCACAAGCCGAGCCCAACTCTACTCGCTGAATCCTGTGGGTCAACTAGTACAGCCTGGCGAAACGCCTCGAGAGCTGGTGCATCGCTATGAAGATAGGCTTCAACCCACCCAAGATTTGACCAAAACGTGGGATCATTTTTCGAGAGACTTAGCGCACTCCGGTAGTCGTCTTCGGCTTCTCGAAGCAAAGCCTCATCCGTTAATGTCGCGGACGCAAGGTCTTTCCATGGCTCGGAAGGGAGTCCGGCAATTGCCCTGAATGTCGCTAACCCATGGGCCGCATAGAACATTGGTTGTTTCCGTTGCAGATTGATAGCGTTCTGAAAACTGCGACGTGCCTGCGTGTAGTCACCTCGAATCAGTTGATTCGCTCCTTGTCCGTACTGAATCTCCGAGCGTCGTTGGGGGACGCTTAGGAAAATGCAAAGCAGCGCAAGACCGATTGCAACGTATGCCATTCCGTATATCAATCTGGGCGGCCTGATCATTCGCCGCTCCACAATTTCATTGGTCTGGATAGAAATAAAATTTTGCAATAGTGCCGCTAGCAACCATGTGGCCAACATCGTTCTTCCATCCAGGACCAAGGACGAGTAGGTCATATCCCGCGCGATGAGAGCGATAATGCCGCCCGTCAGCAACGAGAACGCCTGAGTTTGACGAATTCCGCCAGTCGAAATCCAGGCGCCGGTTATAAACCTGATGATTGGGTACAACAAAAACGTCCCATAACTTAGAAAGCCGAGCAGTCCGCTGCTTAAGAAAGCTTCGAGGGGGGCATTGTAGGTTCTTGCAGTAAATGGCCTATATTCTGTGCCTCTCTGCCTTGACAAGCTTCCAAGACCGTCCGCGTATCCACCAATGCCGAGAAGCGGATGTTCCTCAATGCCGTGTAACGTCTCTCTCCATATGACCATTCTCCCCGTGGTGCTGCGCCGTTGGGATGTAGTTTTATTCCCGACTGTCGCAATTACGGTATTCTGAACACCAAAGTATGCTATTGCGGAGGCGACAACCACTCCTACGACCAAACAAATTGACGCCATCAGGCGGACAGATAAGGACCCATTTTTTTTCATCAAGGCGACAGTCGCTATCACCAATACCGCGACCGCGAGATAAATACCCCGACTAAAGCTGAGCACCAAAAGAGTAGTGAGAGCAGCCGTTGCACTCTGGCTGATAAGAAGGAACGACGGGTTGCGACCTCGCTCCAACACCCAACTGGCCAAGGCGTAGGGGAGTACCGCTAATACGATCATTATACTATCGTTGTGACTGGGTCCCCCTATCAGGGGCAAATAGGCATGAAGTGCCAAAATGCTCGAACGCGGAAACGACTTGAACTTTTCAAATCCGCCGGCCCAAGAAACAAGATCGGAAACTGCCAGCAGCAAACCGAAAGATGCGGCAATGCGAAGAAGAAGTACTTGAACCGCCTCAGTAAGCGGAAGCAGCCGAACGGAAAAATAAACACACAACGCTATAACTGAAGGCGTGATGAAATGGATCGTATTCGGTAACGATTCACACCAAGCAAGTGTAGCAAACTGCAAACCTACGTAGACTGTTGCGGAAAAGTCACCGATGTTCGCTTTAGAGGCAACCTTTGGAGCGAAGAGATGCTGCATCGCGACGGCACACAGCAAGAAAAGAAGCGCAATTCCGGCGCCGAACAGAGAATCCGGCAAAGTCATACAGCCATTCAAGCCGTCGACCACACCATGGCCAATTCTGATTGGCCAAGCTGTTGACGTCGCTAAAAAATGCATCAACCTCGCTCCCACGTGTCAAAGACACGCTATCAACTTCTCAGCCTCCAATACAAATGTGCATGAATTCTCGTGCGCTATTGTAGAGAATCTCCGCCCTGAGAAACATTCAACACGATTTGCTCGGATTGGTCGGGCACCACGCGTTGTTTTTGCCCTCGATTGCACACGATCACCCAAGGCCGCCTGCCCGCCCGACTACGCGGCAACATGCGGGTATTGATCGTTACTTCTCGGATGTTTGTCGATGTGATGTTGATGCGATTCCGCCCGTGGATTTGGCCGGTTACATATCCCGGGGCGTCCGTTGTTCGCAACTGCTCTACTTGTATCCAGAACGCGTGATTATGCTCTGCTTCAGTCACCGCCAGGGTTACGTGTTGAGGTATGGCGGGCTCGCGCCCTTTGACCGTGGCAAAGAATTCAAACATCGCACGTTGGGGTTCGACCAAACCGAACTTACAGTCGCCAGGAAGCCACATGATTTCGGGAAAGACCCGCACCTTTCGCGCTTCTTGCATAAAAAGTGAAGCCTGTGGTGATGGGGAATGAAAATCGGCGTCGCCATGAATGAGCCGGATGGGCATGGAAGACAGGTTCCTCAGGCGCAGCAGCGGGTTCGCGGAATTCCACTCCGGATTCGTCACGGCCGATAGCTCGCCTGTCCACGCCGACATCGTGCTCACCGCAGAGAAGATTTCCGGATAATCTTCAGCCATTAGGAATGCGCTTCTGCCTGCGACACATTCTCCCGTCAAATAAATGCGGCTATCATCGACTTTGAAGCGTTGCTTGGCGTCCTGGATTGCTTCTAACACGTCCCGCTCAGCGAAAGCATCTGGCATTAATTTGCCGCGTCCATACGGCGCAATGAAACTTAAATGGTATTGATCCGCGAACCTTGCGTATCTCTGCAGCGCAAGATAGGTCGTTGTTGGCGCACCGTCAAAGAAGGGCGCGGGCTTGTCGTTGAAGGGCTCAACCACAACCAGGGGTAGCGGGCGGCCGGATTGGACATCAGGGGGCAGGTGCAGGTAGTAATGTTGAGTGCTTCCATCCAGGTTCGAGCGGAAGGAGATCAGCCTTATACGCAGGGCGTTATCAGGAAAGACCATTTGGGGAGAGGTGCCGCCAAGGGACCACTCAAACTGGGCCAGTAGAAATAAAATGAATTTTTCCCTTTCGAGCCGAAAGGATGCTCCTGAGGACTCAATAAGCTCAGTCAACTTTGGCAGGGCCTCACAAGGCAAGTCTCCGACCGCTTTCGATGCGCACTGCGCAGTGAACATCGCCAAACGGTCCTTAACTTCGCCGACGAAAAACATTTCACTATTTGCCAGTGCGCCCTTCTCCAGGTTGATGGAGTACAATCCTTCCGGCAATGCAGAAGTTTCGACTTTTGCGTCAGCCGTGGCAACCTTGCTCGTGGCTACAATCCGTCCGGCGGCGTCCTGAATTTCGTAACGCCCCTCACCGCCGGGGGATCCACCGAATAAATCAATAACCGGGGTCAGCCTGAGAGGAGCACCTCGAGGCACTATAATTTGAGTCAAGACATCCGCGACACCCCCGTGCTCTTCGATGAATTGGCGCGCTCTATCCAGAGTCGCAAACCATACCCCGAATTCATTGCGCAGGGGGAAGCATATCAACTTCACCAGCACAGTATTCCGTCCCGCTCGCAGATGGACTTTGACGCCGACGTGTGTGTCCCACTCGGCCCCGACGGAACCGGGGGCCGACTGAGTTTGCACGGTATCGTTGACCCATATTTTTATTGGAGAACTCGTTGCGGATAGAAGCACAACATCTTGCTCGGTCGAAGATGTAAGCTCCGCGGCCGCATACATGGCCTTGAAAACGTGGTAGCCGCTCCAAAAGAGAAGTTGCGAACTGACATCCGGCGTCGGGAATACCTGATTTTGATTTAGGAAGACACCCGTATTCGTTGCTACACGCGGCTCGTGGACAGGATCGCGTTGAAAGTTGATTTGGACATTGGTGATCCCCGATGGCAATTTGAGAGGTGCCTCCTTGGCGCCGGATGCTTCGAGATAATCCTTTTCAAACATTTCCGCTTCAGTGCTTAGGGAATAACGTTGGTCCCGATCGTCGACAACAAATGGCCCACATATCCGCCATGAAGTTATGGCTATGATCGACGTTTTTCTTGAGAAATGTATGGTGGTAACCGGCAGACGAGCGCCCGCTGGTGAATCGCCAAGGTCATCGAAGCACAACCCAATCGACACCCATGTCACCATCAGTGGAACGCAAAGCGCTGCCAGCGAGATCGTTCTTTTGCGTTTGTCTTTAACTTTCATGCCCTAATCCGATTTGTCAACATCGACGGATTGATGCAACCTCCTAACCAGTTCCAAGGCCATTATCTGCGCTAAAGTAACAAAGCGCTGCGGACCAAAGGGACAATTCAAGGATGCTTAAAGTTGGCCCCACCGAGTGGCAGTAAGTCTTTGGGAATAATGCCGCAACGCAGCCAGTGGGATGCTCATGCGGCTTAGGGACATCCTCCGGCAAGGCTAAATCTTATAGGTCTGGTGGATTGATTCGGCCGGGGGCAGGTCTGTCAAATTTCTTCCTTGAAGGGATAAAACGGAGAGGGAAACATTTGGAGATTAAACTTTCTTTATGTTGTCCATGGGTAATGGATAAAAGGATAAAACCCATCTACCAATAGTATATATAATAGTATCGAAAATTTGAATAACTACATTGGGGCGCGTCCGAAAATATGGCTGCTGGTCGGCCTGTCCGCCCTTTTTGCCTCGCCTTCTTCAGCACATTGATTCCAAAAGACTAAGCGTAAGATCTGGGCGTTGGCCGGTTTTCAATCGCACGTGAATTGCCGGATTTCCCAACCGCGAAATTGCGCCCCGGCATCTCAACCGGCCGCAGAGAATGCGCGCGGGCACACAAAGATGCGCTCGGCAGGACCGACTTTAAGCATCTTTGAATTGTTCCTACGGCCCACCGTATCTAGTACTTTAGTGTAGATAATTATGCTGGAAAGGAGGTAACGACTATGCTATGCTTCAATCGAAAGTCGGCAAGCGTCCCGCCGACGCCGTACCCCCCAGAGGGCGAGTAAGTGATTACTCGGCCAAGGATGGGCGAGCGCGGCGCTTGCGGTGCCTGCCCATCCCCGGCCGGATCTATGCATATTCTGGGAATGGCAATCAGCTTCTGTGGGTTTCTCCTCGAGGGCTTGATAATCCTAAGGGGGATGAGGAGTAGAGTGTTCAGGGTGTTCCCGCTGCTTTACTCCTACATCATTTATACCTTTTGTGGATGTCTCGCCATGTACTTAATCTATTGGTTAGACCCGCAGATGTATCCCTCTGTGTATTGGATTTACTTTCTGATCGGCATCCTCGCGGAATTTATGGTCCTAGTCGAGATTTCCGACCAGATATTTCGGCCCCTACCTGCTATCCGCAACCTCGGGCGCGCACTTACCATTGTTATCTCAGCCGCCTTGGGGCTGATTTACATGCTACCGGTGGTTCTTTGGTCACCCGGCAGGCGTCCCGCGCTGCTTGGTTTCGCCTTGCGGGCTTCTGTAACCAAGGCCATTATTCTCGCCGTTTTATTTTATGTGGCTCGACATTATGGTTCCCGATTGGGGAGGAATATTGGTGGCTTGATGCTCGGCTTCTCCATCTTCGTGGCCATGAACGTCGCCGTTTATGCCGGCGCTAACGCGTTTGGTTCAGAGCTGTTTGCTCCTACCCTTTGGGTCATGGGGCCCCTTGCCTTCGCGCTGTGTGCATTGGTGTGGACCATCTCCCTTTGGGAACTTGCCCCGCTGCCAAGCATGAATACGATATCGACGGCCCCAGGAAGAGATTCCGATGCCGTGGCTCTTGAACTGACTCGTTTCAATAGTGAATTGTCCAAGCTCTTGCACAAATGATTACGCTCATATACGCCGCCATTGCGATCGCCTTTCTCATCCTGGTCTTAGGACTGCTCAGAAAGACCCTGTCCCACGAACCCGACGAGTGTGTGACCGACAGCTATTCTCCCCCGAGCACAGCGAATGGGCGCTGGCTGCATCTTTCCGAGCGCATTTTCGATCCCACTGATGCCCGCTGGCTAGCGGAAGAACTGGGGTTCCCGAAGTTGGCCAATGCCCTGATCATTGATCGCAAGCGCTTGGCGATCCGCTGGCTGGAGGCCTTGCAGGCAGCGTTCGACGACCTGGTGCGGACTCCCGAAATTTCGCCCAGCGAAGCTCCCAAGGCAGGTTCTGTGGGCAGTTGGCAAATGTTGTGGCTTACCTTCCGCTTTAAAATCTCCATTTCTTATGCCTTGTTGGCGGTCAAGGTGTTTGGCCCCTACCATCGATTGATTCCATCCTTCTCATGGGTTCCATTTTCGCGGCGGAGCGAGCGCAGCTTCCGTCGACCGGCTTTGGCCAACAGCCGGAGTTCCCACTAAAGCCTGTGCGCAGTTCACCGACTTGGACAAGCGGTCATTCTGTATGAGGCATTCCTGCCACGCGTGGTGGATTTCACCCCACGGCCGTGTCTTCTAGCTCTTTCTGCCCTTGAATCCTGGCCAAGGTTTCCGTAAGTCACTCGTAACAAAAAGCATCGAAAGAACTTAGGCCGACAGTACTGCTGCCATTCTTGGCCCTCCCGTTGCTTCCCTAAGGCGTGAGTTGTTAGGGATGCTGCCATTCTTGAACAAATACCATCTGCACGACGGAGTGAAAAGATGACCAGAAGCAAGGTAACCATTGACGGGAACGAGGCGGCTGCCCGCGTCGCTTACCGCATCAACGAAGTAATCGCCATTTATCCCATCACGCCTTCTTCTCCCATGGGAGAGTGGGCGGATCAGTGGTCTTCGGAGATCAAGCCCAACATCTGGGGTACGGTCCCGCACGTGATCGAGATGCAGAGCGAAGGAGGCGCCGCGGGCGCATTGCACGGCGCTTTACAGGGCGGATCGCTGGGCGTCACCTTTACGGCCTCGCAAGGCCTGCTGTTGATGATACCCAACATGTTCAAAATCGCCGGAGAACTGACGGCGACGGTCTTGCACGTTACGGCGCGCACCTTGGCCGCGCATGCCCTCTCGATTTTCGGCGACCACAGCGACGTGATGGCGACGCGCACGACGGGCTTCGGCCTGCTGGCGTCGAATTCCGTCCAGGAAGTGACGGACTTCGCCCTCATCGCGCAGGCTGCCGCGCTCCAGTCGCGCATTCCCTTCCTGCACTTCTTCGATGGCTTTCGCACCTCTCACGAAGTCGGCAAGGTCGAGGAATTGACGGACGACGATCTGCGCGCCCTGATCCCCGCCGACCTGGTGGAAGCGCACCGCAAGCGCGCCCTTTCCCCGGACCATCCCGTCATCCGCGGCACCGCCCAGAACCCCGACGTTTTCTTCCAGGCCCGCGAGACCGTGAATCCCTTTTACCTGGCTTGCCCGGCGATCGTCCAGAACGTCATGGACAAGTTCGCAAGCGTGGTGGGCCGCCAGTATCATCTGTTTGATTACGTGGGCGCACCCGACGCCGAGCGCGTGATCATCCTGATGGGCTCCGGCGCCGAAGCCGCGCAGGAAACCGTGGAGTACCTCACCGAGCGCGGCGAAAAAGTGGGTGTCCTCAAGGTCCGTCTCTACCGGCCCTTCTCGATTGAACATTTCCTTGCCGCCCTCCCCAAGACTGCAAAGAACCTGGCCGTGCTGGACCGCACCAAGGAAGCCGGCGCTGCCGGCGAGCCTCTCTACGTCGATGTCATCACCGCCATCAGCGAAGGGTTGGCCGCAGGAAAGGCGCCGTTCGCAAGCTTCCCCCGCATCATCGGTGGGCGCTACGGCCTGTCTTCCAAGGAATTCACTCCCGCCATGGTGAAGGCGGTGTTCGACGAAATGCTGAAGCCCGCGCCTCGCAACCACTTCACCGTGGGCATCGTGGACGACGTCACGCACACCAGCCTGGAAGTCGACCCCACGTTCTCCACCGAAGACCCCAAGACCGTGCGCGCTATCTTTTACGGGCTGGGCTCCGATGGCACGGTCGGCGCCAACAAAAACTCCATCAAGATCATCGGCGAAGATACGGACAATCACGCGCAGGGTTACTTCGTTTACGATTCCAAGAAATCCGGCTCCATCACCATTTCCCACCTGCGCTTTGGTCCCAAGCCGATCCACTCCACCTACCTGATCACCCAGGCGAATTTCGTGGCCTGCCACCAGTTCACGTTCCTTGAGCGCTATGATGTGCTCAAGGCCGCCGAACCCGGCGCCGTTTTCCTGCTCAACAGCCCCTACGGACCGGACGAGGTCTGGGATATGATGCCTCGCACCACGCAGCGGCAGATCATCCAGAAGAAACTCCGTTTCTTCGTGATCGACGCCATCAAGGTGGCAAAAGAGGCGGGGATGGGCGGCCGGATCAACACCGTGATGCAAACCTGCTTCTTCGCCATCAGCGGAGTGTTGCCGCGCGAGGAAGCCATTGCCGCCATCAAGCACGCCATTGAGAAAACCTACGGCCGGCGCGGCGAAGCAGTGGTGCAGAAGAACTTTGCCGCGGTGGATGCGTCGCTGGATCATCTCCACGAGGTTAAGGTTCCGGCGGAAGTAAGCAGCAGCTTCGACATGCGCCCGCCGGTGCCGTCTCAAGCCCCGGCGTTCGTGCGCGACGTGCTGGCCAGGATCATCGAGGGCGAAGGCGATGCCCTGCCGGTCAGCGCCATGCCCAACGACGGAACCTTCCCCAGCGCCACCGCGCAGTGGGAAAAGCGCAACATCGCGCTGGAAATTCCCGTCTGGGACGAGGACCTCTGCATCCAGTGCGGCAAGTGCGTGCTGGTGTGCCCGCACGCGGTCATCCGGGCCAAGATTTATGACCCCGCGCTATTGGGAAAAGCTCCCGCCGCCTTCAAGTCGGCCGCGGCGCGCTGGAAGGAATTCAAGGAACTCAAGTACACGCTGCAAGTAGCGCCGGAGGATTGCACCGGTTGCGCGCTGTGCGTGGAAATCTGCCCGGCCAAGTCCAAGAGTGAGGCCAAGCACAAGGCCATCAACATGGCGCCCCAGGCGCCGCTGCGCGAGGCCGAGCGCACGAATTGGGATTTTTTCCTGGGGATTCCGGAAGCCGACCGCCGCACGCTCAGCCTGGGCCAGGTGAAAGACGTCCAGTTGCTGCAACCGTTGTTCGAATTTTCCGGCGCCTGCGCGGGTTGCGGCGAAACCCCCTACATCAAACTGATGACTCAGTTGTTCGGTGATCGCGCGCTGATTGGCAACGCCACAGGCTGCTCGTCGATTTACGGCGGCAACCTGCCTACCACGCCCTACGCCATCAACCCCGAAGGCCGCGGCCCCGCGTGGTCGAACTCGCTGTTCGAAGACAACGCGGAATTTGCGCTGGGCATGCGCCTGGCGGTTGACCAGCAAGCGCAGTACGCGCGGGAACTCGCCAAGCGGCTCGCCGCGAGCCTGGGCGACGGACTCGTCGATGCCCTGCTCAATGCCGATCAATCCACCGAAACCGGCATTCGCGAGCAGCGTGAGCGTGTTCAATCCCTGAAAGCCAAGCTGGCCGGGATATCGACGCTCGAAGCGCGCGACCTCGCGAACCTTGCCGACGCGCTGGTCAAGAAGAGCGTCTGGGCCTTCGGCGGCGACGGCTGGGCATACGACATCGGGTACGGTGGGCTTGACCACGTGCTGGCCAGCGGCCGCAACGTAAACGTCCTGGTCCTCGACACTGAGGTTTATTCCAACACCGGCGGGCAGATGTCGAAGGCTACCCCGCGCGGCGCCGTGGCCAAGTTCGCCGCCGGTGGAAAACCGCGGCCCAAGAAAGACCTGGGCATGATGGCCGTCAGCTACGGCAACGTTTATGTGGCGCAGGTGGCCATGGGTTCAAGCGATATGCAAACCCTGAAGGCGTTCCTGGAAGCCGACGCCTACGAGGGGCCGTCCATCATCATCGCCTACAGCCACTGCATCGCCCACGGGTACGACCTGGTGCACGGAATGGATCAGCAGAAAGCCGCGGTACAGTCCGCCTACTGGCCGCTCTACCGCTACAACCCTGATCTGTTGAAACTGGGCAAGAATCCCATGCAGTTGGATTCGCGGGCGCCTTCCTTGCCGCTCGAAAAGTACATTTACAACGAAACTCGCTACACCATGCTGGCGCATAGCGATCCGGAAGCCGCCAAACACTTGCTGAAGCTCGCCGAAGAGGACGTCCAGAAGCGCTGGAGACTTTACACCAATCTGGCCGCCATGCCGATGAACGGCGCTGCGAAGGAGGTAAAGTAAATGATCGACCTGACCACAAAATACCTTGGCATAACCCTGAAGAATCCCCTCGTCGTTTCCGCTTCGCCGCTCTCGGAAGACCTTGGCAATATCCGGCGCATGGAAGACGCCGGCGCCTCCGCAGTCGTGCTCCCCTCCCTGTTCGAGGAGCAGATCAGCGTGGAAAGCAACACGCTGGATCGCTTCCTTTGGCAGGGAACGGATAGCTTTGCGGAATCGTTGACCTACATCCCCGACATGACGGGGTACAACCTGGGCCCCGACGGCTACCTCGAGCACCTGCGCCAAGCCAAGCAAGCCGTAAAGGTCCCCATCATCGGCAGCCTGAACGGCGTTTCCACGGGCGGCTGGATTGCTTACGCAAAGAAGATCGAGGAGGCCGGCGCCGACGCCTTGGAACTGAATATCTACTTCATTTCCACCGACCCCGAGATGAGCGGTGGCCAAGTGGAACAAATGTACGTTGACTTGGTCTCACAGGTGAAAGCCAGTGTTCGCATTCCCGTGGCCGTAAAAATCGGTCCCTACTTCAGCTCGCTGCCCAATACGGCTCGGCGCTTGGACCAGGCCGGCGCCGACGCGCTGGTTTTGTTCAACCGCTTCTATCAGCCGGACTTCGACTTGGAAAACCTGGAAGTTGTTCCCAATCTCATCCTGAGCACACCGCACGAATTGCTGCTGCGCCTTAATTGGGTGGCGGTTCTATATGGAAAAATCCAGGCGGACTTGGCGATCACCGGTGGTGTACACACCGGCTTGCATGTGCTGAAGTCAATGATGGCGGGAGCGCGCGTGGCCATGATGACCTCAGCATTGCTCCGGGACGGCATCGGCCACCTGGCGACCGTGCAGACTGAACTTCTGAAATGGATGGAAGAACACGAGTACGAGTCGATCCACCAAATGCAAGGGAGCATGAGCCAGCGCGCCGTAGCTGACCCCTCCGCTTTCCAGAGGGCAAACTACGTCAAGGTGCTCAGCTCGTATTCGCTGGCGCGCGGTAGACAGTAGACGGTAGACCGTATACGGGGAGGGAATGCATGTTGTTCGGCCTCGTACGCTCCCTCGAAACAAGACTGCGCACAGCGCGGTAGAATAATGAAGTCAGCCGTCCTGGAAAGGTGGGGGACCACAGGTCTGCTGTTCCGAGTATTCTGTATGCCGTCTACCGTATGCCCCTGATTGTCTACACATCCGACTTACACGGTATCCTCGACCTCTACCGCGCAGCGGGTGAAGCCGCAGTTCGCACGCGTGCCGACGCTCTGATTTTCGGCGGAGACCTCTGCCCCGGTTCGCCCACAGGGGCTTCTCTGCGCCTGCCGATCGAACAACCAGAGTTCATTCTCCGCCGTCTGTCCCCGCTCCTTGGCGAGTGGAGGCAGGCCCATCCCGCGTTGCGTATCTTTGCCATCCCCGGCAACGACGACTGCCAAACTGTTCTACCCGCACTTGAGGAACTCGAGAGGAAAGAGCTCATCGAAAATCTGCATCAGCAAACCCGAACCCTGGGCGCCTACACCTTGATGGGCCTTTCTTTTGTGCCACCCACGCCTTTTCACTTGAAAGACTTTGAACGCTGGGACGACGTGCCGGACCCGGATTCCCATTCCTATTCCTATTGCTGCCTTATGGGAACCCCGTGCGGCTTCCGGGAGATCGAGAATTTCCATACTTACCTGGACTCCCTACCCAGCATCGAGCAGGAACTCCGGCGGCTTCCCGTTGCGGACCCCGCGCACACGGTGGCCGTCCTCCACGCGCCGCCCTTTGACACTCGCTGTGATGTGCTTTTCGATGGCCGCCACATCGGCAGTAAGGCACTGCGTAATTGGATCGAGAGAAACCAGCCTTGCTTTTCCCTGCACGGGCACATTCACGAGAGCCCCAAACTTTCCCGATCTTTTTTCGACCGCATCGGAGCCACCACCGTCATCAACCCCGGTTGCGACCACACGCGGCCCCACCTGGTTTTCATTGATCTCGATAACCCCGCCGAGATCGAGCATTCCATTTACGGCAAGACAGCCGTGCAGTAGGGCAAAATACTGTTCACTTAGTTATCGTCACGGATTAGGGAATCTAATTGCGGGCGAAGCCCGCCTTGGCGCAAGTCCGTTCCGCCTCCCTCCGATAATGGGTAATCATATGGCTTGACTCCCGGCAATCTGGATAGCAAAATCATCTAGGTATGTGGTTAACAATCCAGGAGGATCCGTAAAATGACGGTTGGGATTTTCGAGGCCAAGCAGAAGCTCTCACAACTGGTTGCGCGGGCAGCCAAGGGCGAAGAGATCGTTATCACCCGACGTGGAAAAGAGCAGG
>Ga0074044_10003583_pt1 | contig 13145 bp, 5 predicted proteins | sample BogForMeECP23OM1_FD_94443 | JGI IMG/M metagenome (GOLD analysis project Ga0074044, IMG submission 94443) | Bog forest soil microbial communities from Calvert Island, British Columbia, Canada - Bog Forest MetaG ECP23OM1 | ecosystem: Environmental > Terrestrial > Soil > Wetlands ...
GGTCCCGGCGCCGCTCCTCGCGTCACTCAGCGTCAGTCAGGGCACGAACCTTGTCCTGAACTGGACCGGCGGCCAACCGCCCTATTCGGTCCAAATGGCCATGAGCCTGGCCACTCCGGCTTGGCAAACCATCGCGGGTCCTATGACCAACACCACCTTGCTCGTGACGCCGTCCAACGCCGCCGCCTTTTACCGGATCCAAGCGCAGTGAATAAATGCACACTCAAATGACATCTATGAAAAATAAACTGACAGCAATGAAAACGAAATTCACATCCATGAAAACTCAACTCACGACACTCCATAACGGAAGTAGAACCTGCGCCATGACCGAGCCGGTGGCTGGCAGCAAGCCGGTCTTGGCTCTGCTGATGCGACTGCTCTGGGCAGCCGCGCTCCTGCTGCCCGCTTTTGGCACACAGGCCGCAGTGGTTTTAACCACACTTCATTCATTCCAGCCTTTTCCCAATGGGGCAGGTCCCAATGGGCTGGTGCAGGGCAGCGACGGGAATTTCTATGGAACAGCTTGGGGCGGCACGAACGGTTATGGCACCGTGTTCAAAATCACCCCCAATGGGGCGCTGACCACTTTGTATTCCTTCAGCGGCGGCGATGATGGCGCATATCCCTCTGCCGGGCTGGTGCAAGGCAGCGACGGCAATTTCTATGGCACGACTGAACACAACGGCTATCACCCCGCCCCTCAAGGAGGTAGCTTCTTCGGCGCTGGCACCGTGTTCAAAATCACCCCCAATGGGGCGCTGACCAGTTTGTATTTATTCACCGGCGGCAGTGATGGTGCGAATCCCTCTGCCGGGCTGGTGCAGGGCAGCGACGGCAGTTTCTATGGCACAACTCAATACGGCGGCACGAACGGCTGGGGCACCGTGTTCAAAATCAGCACCAATGGGGTGCTCACCAGTTTGTATTCCTTTACCGACGGCAATGATGGCATGTTTCCCATTGGCGGGCTGGTGCAGGGTAGTGACGGCAATTTCTATGGCACGACTTCGTATGGGGGCGCGAACTTGGTCTACGGCACCGTGTTCAAAATCAGCACCGATGGTGCGTACACCAATTTGTATTCATTCACCGGCACTGGCCCCTACGACGGGGCCTATGGTCCCCGGGGTGGGCTGGTGCAAGGCAGCGACGGCAATTTGTATGGCACGGAAACCGGGAGATCTCCATCAGGCACGGGCTACGCCGCTGGCACGGTGTTCAAAATCAGCACCACTGGGGCGTACACCAGTTTGCATTCCTTCACCACCGGCGGCAACGATGGCGAAAATCCCGTGGCCGGGCTGGTGCAAGGCACCGACGGCAATTTCTATGGCACGACTGGCGGCGGCGGTGCGTACACGAATGAATACGGCCAAGGCTATGGCACCGTGTTCAAAATCAGCCCCAATGGGGCGCTGACCGGCCTGTACTCCTTCTCCGGCGGCAATGATGGCGCAAATCCCCAAGCCGCGCTGGTGCAGGGCAGCGACGGCTATTTCTATGGCACGACTGCCGGGAGCCCTCAATCAGGCACGGGCTACTCCGCTGGCACGGTGTTCAAAATCAGCCCCAGTGGGGCCTTGACCACTTTGTATTCATTCAGCAGTGATGGCGTAAATCCCGAGGCTGGGCTGGTGCAGGGCAGCGACGGCAATTTCTATGGCACGACTATATCCGGCGGCACGAACAACTCTGGCACCGTGTTCAAAGTCAGCACCAATGGGACGTTGACCAGTTTGTATTCATTCGGTTCGGTTCAGGATACCTATGGCGATCCACTTGATGGCGAATGGCCCTGTGGGCTGGTGCAGGGCAGCGACGGCTATTTGTATGGTACGACTGCGTGGGGTGGCACGAACGGCAATGGCACCGTGTTCAAGATTACCACCAGTGGGGCGTTCACCAGTTTGTATTCGTTCACGGGCGGCAATGGTGGCGCACATCCCCAAGCCGGGCTGGTGCAGGGCAGCGACGGCCATTTCTATGGCACGACCGAATACAACAGCTATCCCGTTAGCAATATTCCCGTACCTCCCTCCGGCGCTGGCACTGTATTCCGAATCAGCACCAATGGGGCGCTGACGACCCTTTACGCTTTCGGCACGGTAACTAATGCGGATGGCGACCCGCTGGATGGCGCAAATTCCTGTGCCGGGCTCGTGCAGGGCAGCGACGGCAGTTTTTATGGCACGACTTCCGGCGGCGGCGTAGGCGGGGGCGGGACCGTTTTCCGGCTGATCATTGTGCCACCGCCGCAACTGACCATCATTCCTTCCGGCCCATACGTGATTTTGGCGTGGCCAACCAATTACAGCGGGTTCACTTTGCAATCCACCACAAACCTTGGTTCATCAGCGGTCTGGACCACCAATTCTTCGCCACCGATTGTCATCGGCGGGGAGAACGTAGTCATCAATGCCGCCACTGCGGGCAAACAGCAGTTTTACCGGTTGAGCCAGTGATTGGCTGAGACGAACCAAGCAGCCAACATCCACGGGACCAGCGACGAAACAAAAACGAAAAGATCGAAGAGCATGAAAGCACAAACCTCCCTTGTCGGAGCAGCCGGCTGACCAAACGACGCTCGTGCCCGTCAACGAAAAGCAGAGCGTGAGGAAGTTGTGAGCCCTTCAAGACGTCAGCGTGCAAGTTGTTTTCACCTGGTTTTCGCCGGTGGCGTCTTCGGCTGCCGGCTCCTGTTTCCCTCGGCCCAGGCGGCGGAGCTGACTTCGGGGCACTACGGCGCATTCCAGGTGGAAGGGCTTGAGGCCCGGGTGGACCTGGCCTCACAGGTCCTTCAACTGAATGTGCCGGAAGAGAAACAGCACGTGTGGCAGCATCTGGAGACGAATCTGCGTATGAGGTGATTTTCCGTAGCAGCTTCTACCGGATCGCCTACCCGGTGACGGCGGAAGTCTACGTCAGCCAAGTCCTCGACCGCGCGGCCTTCCGGCGCTACTGCGACCAGTACCGGACGCAAGCCGAGATCCTCAAGCACCTTCCCTGAATCGTGGGCAGATGGGCGGGGGGATCTTGCGGCACCGGGTTCATACCAGAGGTCTGCCCCGCACCTGAATCGTTCCGCCGCGGAAATGCCGCAGGAAAGCGGTCTGAATAAGCTTGGCTGATCGAAAACGGGGGTTTGAGGGGGTTCTATGGGTATAGGACATGTCCAGCGTAGGTCCAGGGTGCCCCCAGACCACCCCGAGGGAGGCGCAGGAGGGGAGTTGTATTTAGAACACTTATGATGAACACCGAACATCCAACATCCAACAACCAACTTCCACCATCGGGCGGTCCAGCAAAGCCACCTAAAGCCACATCAATGCGACATCAAAGCCACCTCAAAGCCACCTCAAAGCGTGTTGATAGCCAGGTGATAGGCACCCCAAGGCCACCTCAAGGCTGCCCTAAAACCACATTAAAGCCACCTACAAGCCGGGCGCAGGCAAGGTACAGGCCGCCCCAAACGCAGGGGAAAGCGCGGAGGAAGCCACGGGAATGCCCTTTGAACCTGCCAAATAGGGCATGACACCGGCGGCCCCCGGGGGTTAAACTGGCAGCTAGAACATCATTCGGAGGCGTGCGCCTCCGTAACACCGTATTCGCTTGAAGCATGCAACAGCCGGGCCAGCCGATGCGTCCACAAACCCACTGATCCCCCGAACCTGATGAAAGCAAACCGCGCGCTGAATCTGCTCGTGGGCATTCTGTTTTGCGGATGTCCTCTGGCCATGAGCGCTGCCAGCGGCACCTGGACCAACCGCAATGGCGGGAGTTGGACCAATGCCGGGAATTGGGATGCCGGCATCCTCGCCGACGGCTCGGGCAGCGCCGCCAACTTCACCACGCTCAGCTTGTCCGCCGATATCACCGTGACCCTTGATGGAGTACGGACCATTGGCAATCTCAATTTCGATGACCAGAACACGACGAAGCATGATTGGTCCATCAATGCGGGCAGCGGCGGCGGCCTCACCCTGGCCGGTGCCACCCCCACAGTCACCGTGCTCAGCGCGGCGACGGCCATCAATGCGCCGATCGCCGGCACTGCCGGGTTGACCAAGTCCGGCGAGGGAAAGCTGGTTCTCGGCGGCGCCTATACCTACTCCGGCACGACGTTGGTCGGCGCGGGCACCCTCGGACTAGCATCAGCGACTTTCTCGGCCGCCAGCCCCCTCAGTATCTCTGCCCCCAACGCGAGCGTCGAGTCAGCCGGCACGCTTAGTTTGGCCGTGAACACGGCGGCGACGGCGATTGATGTGGCTGGTTCCGGCGTCTTGCGCCTGACGGCGACCACCAACAGCAGCGCATCGCCGGACCTGTACTTTGGGCCTAACCATAGCGGGAACAGTTGCTGGAGCGCGCGGCTGGCTGCGAACGTGGACCTTGGCGGCGCCCAGCGCTACGTGTTCGGGAAGACGGGCCATAACGGAGTCGGAATGTATGGTCTGACCGGCGCGGACTGCCAGTTCGGGGGTTCGATCTCCGGGTCGGGGGGGCTGACGTTCATTGCGCAAAACAACTGGACCGGTTCCGACCCAATGGAAGTGCCGTTCGCGCTGAACGCGAGCAACTGTTTCACCGGGCCGGTGGAAATCCAGCGCGGCTCGGTCTATTTGGGCAATGCCAATGCCCTAGCGCAAAGCAACGCCCTGACGCTTGACCCGGCCTCGGGCAACAACGCCCGGCTTTTCCTTTACGGCAATAATGCGGCGGTTTCGGACCTGTCCTCGGCAGGGGCGGGGAGCGCGCTGATTGCTAACGGCAACCTGAAAAGCGGGGCCAGCCTCACGCTTGGGGCCGCGACGCTGACGGTGACCCAGAACCATGACAGCACATTCGGCGGGACGCTGACGGACGTTTATCGCGAATATCCCGGCTCGGGTAGCGGCACCACAGGGCCGTTAAACCTCCTTAAAACGGGGCCGGCCCTGCTGCGTCTGACTGGGATTAGCGCTTATGCGGGGACGACGACGGTTGCCGCGGGAGCGTTGGAGGTGGACGGCCAGTTGAATACAGGGAGCGTGACCGTGCAGGGCGGCGGGACATTGACGGGGGTGGGGGAACTTGATGGGCCGGTCAGCGTGGCGAGCGGCGGCCGGCTCGCACCAGGAGCAGGGGGGTTGGGCCAGATGACAATCAAGAACTCGTTGAGTCTGGCGGGCACGGCGATTATGGAGCTGAGCAAGACTGGGGCGAATCTGTCGAACGACCGGGCGGTGGGCATCACCACGTTGGCTTACGGCGGGTCGCTCCTGGCGACGAATCTTGGCCCGGACTCTTTTGTGGCGGGCGATAGCTTCCCCTTATTCGCCGCCAGCAATTACGGTGGCTCGTTTACCAACTTAGTGCTGCCGGCGCTTTCGGACGGCCTGGCCTGGGACACAGCGAATCTCGCAGTCAATGGCTCGATCACCGTAATTGCGCCGGCCAGCCCGCCGGTAATCGTCAGCCAACCGCAGGGCTTGGCGGTCAACCAGGGTGAGGCGGCGCGGTTCAGTGTGGTGGCGGCCGGGGCCAGGCCCCTGGCTTACCAGTGGATGAGGAACAGCACGAATCTCGCGGGGGCGACCGGCACTGCCTATGCGATCGCTGCGGCGACCACGAACGACACGGCTCAATACAGCGTGATGGTAACGAATGTCTATGGCGCCATTACCAGCGCGGTGGCGACGCTTACGGTGTTTCCGCCGGGCCAGGCCGGCAGCCTGACGAACGGGCTGGTGGTCTATCTGAACTTCGACAACAACATCAACGCGCAGGCGGGCACGACCAACAATGGCTCGCTCTACACGGGGGGCGCGACGTCGGGTCCGCGCTACCGGACCGGCATCATCGGGTCGGCTGCGACTTTTGCCAACACTGCGACCGGCGGCCAGCCGGATGATTGGGCCATCACACTGGGCAGCCTGGAGTGGGTCTATTCCAACAGCTTCAGCGTTTCGCTGTGGGAGAAAACAGCCACCGGCGGTGACGGGGCGTTGATGGGGAACAAGGACTGGACTTCCGGCGCCAACACCGGCTGGGTCATCTCCAGCCTGGATTCCAAGAATATCAACTACGCCGGGCTATGGGGCCTGCGGCGGGATGTGGAGCTGAACCCGCCCTTCTCAGACGGCACCTGGCACCTGGTGACGGTGACGTTTGATCGGGCGGCCAACCGCGTGACCAGTTACATGGATGGCTTGGCGGTCAACGTCAGCGACATTAGCCCATCAGGATCAGCTTCCCTCAATGGCGGTTTCAGCACCCTGGTCGGCAGCAGCGGCAACGGGACCTATTCGGGCACGGCGGACATTGATGACCTGGGTGTCTGGACGCGCGTGCTCACGGCGGAGGAGGTCGCCGGGATTTTCGGGGCGGGGCTGAACGGTCAGCCGCTCACCGCGGCGGTGCCGGGAGTCCCGCCGGCGATCACGACGCAGCCGGCCAATATGAACGTGTCGGTGGGGTCAGCCGCCACGTTCACGATGACAGCTACCGGCTCCGGACCGCTCAGCTACCAGTGGCGATGGAACGGGGTCAACCTCAGTGGAGCGACCAGCGATACGCTGGAGCTGCCTTCGGTCAGCGCCGCAAACCAGGGCGTCTATACCGTGCTGGTCCGCGATGCGAGCGGGGCGGTCATCAGCAGTGGAGCAGTGCTGACGGTGTATGAGCTGGCGGTGACGGGCCAATGGGATTTCGATCGGGGCGATCTGCGGGCGACGGTGGGCTCGGACCTGGAGTACTTAGGCGACACGGCGAGCTTGACCGCTTTCCCGACTGTGAACATCAACGGGCAGGTTGCACGGGTCATGGGCTTTGGCAGCAATTCAATCCAGCAAGGGTTCCTCATGCACCACGGCGCCGCACCGAATGGCGGCGGCCACTTCGTCAACCAATATACGCTGCTCATGGACGTGAGGTTCCCCGCCGCCAGCAGCGGCCAGTGGCGGGCCTTGTTCCAGACTGATCCTTTCAACCATGACGGCAACGATGCCGAGTTTTATGTTGGCAACAGCGCCTCGGCGCCTGACCCGAACGGCCTCGGCGCTGACGGCCAGTTCAACGGCTCGCTGGCGCCAGACACCTGGTGCCGGATTGCTTTTGCGGTGGACTTGGCCGCGCCGGCGGGGGGGCAGCTTTCCAAGTACGTAAACGGCGTGAAGGTAGGCGACCAGTCTCTGTCGGGCGGCGTGGATGGCCGATACGCCCTGGGCCCAACCGCCCTTCTCTTCACCGCGGGCATGAGCGGCGGCGGGTTCACGCAGCCCGGGTTTGTTTCGAGCATCCAGTTTGTCAATGGCTGGATGCCGCCGGAGGCCGTTGCCGCACTCGGCGGGCCGGGCGCCGGGAAGCTCCCGCCCGGCAACGGGGTCATTCGGGTGACGAATGTCACTGTCAATTCTTCCCAGGTCAATCTGGGCTGGACTGGGCCAGAGGGGCTTTTCCAGGTGCAGACGGCCGCCAACCTGGGCCGCCTGGATTGGCAGACGGTCTCCAACCCGAGCAGCAACCGCTCACTTTCTGTCCCGGCGTCCGGCCCGACGGACTTCTACCGAGTGATGCAACTGCAGCCGGACATCCAGGTGGGCCAGCTTCCGAACTCGGTGCAATCACTGCCCTCGAAGCAGATTCTGCGCGCGCCGGGCCAGCAACTCCAGTTCGGGGGCCGTCCGGTGGACCTGGCGCTTTCGCCCGACGGCAGGACTGTGTTCATCAAGAACATGAGCAATCTGCTGGTGGTTGACGCGGTGTCCTGGTCACTGCTGCAAACGCTGGCTTACGCTGCTAGCGGGGCTTCGATGCACGGGATCGCCGTCAGCAGGGATGGTTCGCATGTCTATGTCACCGGCGCGGGCAACGAGCTATACGATTGGGCCGTCGGCACCAACCGAGCGATTGCCTTTTCCAGGACAATCTCGTTGCCGGGTGGCTCATATCCCTGCGGAGTGACGGTCTCTGCGGACGGCGCCACTGCCTACGTCTGCCTTTCGATCGCCAACAAATTGGCCGTGGTTGATCTCGCGACCGGCATCGTCAGCCGCCAGATCAATGTTGGCATCGCCCCATGGGATGTGGTGCTCTCGCCGGATGGCAGCACAGCTTACGTGTCGGACTGGGGCGGGCGCTTGCCAGTGAGCGGTGACCTTACGGCGACTTCCGCGGGCACCCCGGTGGTGATAGACAGCCGCGGCATTGCCGCCAGCGGTGCGGTCTCCTTCGTGGACCTCACTGCGGGCGTCGAAACGATCCAGATTCCGACCGGCCTGCATCCTTCCGCCCTGGCCTTGTCCCGGGATGGCAGCTCGCTCTACGTGGCCAATGCCAACTCCGATACGGTGACCGCCATTGACACCCAGGCCAAAGCGGTGAAGGAGACTATCCTGGCACGGCCCGACCCGACTTTCCCATACGGCAGCGCCGCCGACGGTCTGGCGCTCAGTGCCGATGGGAAAAATCTGTTTGTGGCCAGTGGGGGCAACAACGCCCTTGCTGTAGTGGAATTGGCCAATGCCCAGCACACCAACAGCCTGTTGCAAGGCTTCGTCCCCACGGATTGGTACCCTGGCGCCGTGGCTGCGGACAGCAACTACCTGTACGTGGCGAACGTTAAGGGCCTTGGCAGCCGCGCAGGCCAGCCGGCCACGACTTCCTGGCAAATCGGTGCGTTCCTGGGCACGGCGAACCGAATCCCCATCCCGGACTTGGACACGTTGAGCAAACTGACCGCCCAGGCTTACGAGGACGGGCGCGTGCCGCAGATCAAGCAGACCCAGCGACCGCCCCTGGCCGGACAGGCGCCCGTGCCGGTGCCTTTGCGGGTGGGGGAGCCGTCCGTGTTCCAGCATGTCCTCTACATCCTCAAGGAGAACAAGACCTACGACCAAGTCTTCGGCGACATGCCCGAAGGCAACGGCAATGCCGGCCTTTGCATCTACCCGCAGTACGTCTCGCCCAACCATCACGCGCTGGCGCGGCAATACGTGCTGTTGGACAATTATTACTGCAATGGCGTCAACTCGGCCGATGGCCACTCCTGGAGCACTGAAGGCAACAACACCGACCACCTGGAGAAATCCTTCGGCGGATTCAGCCGCAGCTACACCTTCGGCGATGATCCGTTGACCTTTTCCTCCACCGGCTTCATTTGGAACAACGTGCTCCAGCACGGGCTCACATTCCGAAACTATGGGGAGTTCGACTATGCCTCGCCCGTGCCCGCCAACGCCACCTGGCTCCAGATCTACACGGACTTCACCAACGGCACCCATGCCATCCACTACGCCCAAAACATCGGCGTCGCTGCCCTGCGGCCCTACAGCTCGACCAATGTGCCGGGCTGGAACCTCGGCATTCCCGATCTGATCCGGGCTGACGGGTTCATCAAGGAACTGAACGCCGCCCAGGCCAAGGGCGCGTGGGAAACCTTCCACTTTCTCTACTTGCCCAACGACCATACCGGCGGGCCGCCCACGCCCCAGGCCCAGGTCGCCGACAACGACCTCGCCCTCGGCCAGGTCGTCGAGGCCGTCACCAAGAGCAGCTTCAGCAGCAACACGGTCATGTTCGTCATCGAGGATGATCCCCAGAGCGGTTACGACCACGTGGACGCCCACCGCTCGCTCTGTCTCGTCGTCAGCCCGTACACGAAACGCGGCCAAGTCATCAGCAGGTTTTACAACCAGGCCGGCGTCCTGCACACGATGGAGCAAATCATGGGGCTGCCACCCATGAACCAGCAGGACGCGATGGCGCCGCTCATGTTCGACTGCTTCACCAACCTCCCCGACTTCACTCCCTACACGGCCCTGCCCAACAACGTGGACCTGGCTTCGGGCACCGGCGGCACGGGGGCCCTTTCGCCCAAACAGCGCTACTGGGCCAAGCGCTTGCACAAGATGGATTTCAGCAAGCCCGACCTCATCAACGAGGACACCTTCAATCGCTACATCTGGTTCACTGTCAAGGGCGAGGCCCCTTACCCAGCCAAGTACGTCGGCAGCCACGCCAAGGGCCTGAAACAGCTCGGGCTCGTCCTCGATAAGAGCCGCGATGAGGATTGAGGAGTGAGCGTGGAGCCCTTTTGCGGGAAAGGGATTCGATTGGAGGGTGTCCCAGGACGGTCATGCAGGTACTGTGACTCGCAGTCGCCGAATAGTCGCCGCCGGCATGCTGGGAACTCCAATCATCCTGGCGTTCGGGTTTGACCTTCCTGGGGGGCACGCATATCCGCTATAGACCATGGGCTGTTTGCCATCGTCGGTTGCGGTGGGGTTGCCCTGGGAACTATCGGGGTTAAATGGGTGCGACACCGTAGCAAAACCGGACCAACACCGGAGTGCATCCGTGGTTGCAGGCTAGTTGCAGGCATGTTGCAAGCCTGTTGTAGGCTTGTTTGAACCTTTTCTCCTCCCTCTGCCGCCGGGCCCCCGGGGCGGGGCACCGGTGCCGTCCCGCCGTCGAGCGCCGAGGCGTCTCGAGGCGCCCTGGGTTAATAAATAGACCGCGGAAGGGGTAGCATGGTTACAAGGATTCGACGGGTTTATGAGACACCACGCGAGCGACGCTCAGGTCGGCGGCGCAACGGAAACCGATCGTGCTGCAGCGGTCCAGGCCCGGCCAAGTCATCAGGAACTTGGTAGCGAAGTTGGCCGGGCGAGGTCCGCCGTCCATATACCAGCCCGAGCCCCTGGCGGTGTAGAAGGCGCCACCGCGGATAATGCAGAAGCGCGTGCGACCGTCACTGCGCTCGCTCTCGGTCCATTGCCAGACATTGCCACACATATCGTAGCAGCCGAAGGGCGAGCGCCCCCGCGGAAACGCTCTCACGGGCGTGGTGCCGCCCGTCTCGCCGTCGTTGCACCGTCCCGGTTCCATTTGTTCCCCCCAAGGGTACTTGCGGCCATCGGCGCCCTGCGCGCCATATTGCCACTCCTCCTCGGTCGGCAGCCGCTTTCCGGCCCACCTCGCATACGCCCGGGCGTCGTCAAGGTCCACGTACACCACGGGATGATCTTCGCAGCCGGCGGGCGGGCGGCCTCCCTTCCAGTGCTTCAGGAAGTTCTCCCCATGCCCCGGCCGGTAGCGGCTGGCTTTGAGGAATTCGGCAAACTGTGCGTTAGTTACCAGCGTCTCGTCCATCGCGAACCGCGGAAAGGCAACGGTGCGAACGAAAGAGCGCGTGTGGAAGTTGTAAACATCTCCGGACGGCGGGGTGGAATCGTAGAACCCGCACTCACGCACCCGCATCTCGATATTCAACTCCAGCGTGGCTGCGGGCAGCTCCACCATCCCGGCCGGAAGACGAGAAGAGGGCAGGGTTGGTAGAAAAGGAACTAGCCTGGTGAACACTCCTGGCGCTGTGGTGATGAAATCGCTCTTGGCCTGCAACGCCGCTTGCTGTCGCACGAAGCGCGCGAAGCCATTGCCCAAAGCCCTGGTCTCGCCCGACAGGAAACATCCAATGCCGCGGGGCGGCATGGAACCGGACAGTACGACGCCCTCGCCATTGATGGTGGGGTGAACTTCCATTCCGGCGACCAGATCGAAATAACGATGTCCGGGCAGGGCCGACACTTGGAGCAGCGTGCCAGAGATGTTCTCGCTGGTCCGGTTGATCAGGGTCCAGAGCCGCAGGCCATTGCCTTCCCAAATGGAGGCGAAGATGCCGATTTGCCGGAGCGGCACCAGCGGCGTCCAGGCCTCGTCGCTGAACAAGCCGGTGAAGCGCCGCTGTATGGGCAACATCGAGCGAAGGATCGAACGATCACGCGGGTTCCATGGAACCCAGGAACCAAATACGTTTTCCCAAACCATCATCCCGCTGCCGTTCATCCACGCGGAGTGGAGCTCGGCAGTGTGATCGTGATCCCAGCGCCGGATTTGGTGCTGCATGTGACGCCGCTCGAACCACTTGTGGCGCAGCACCCCGGGGGCACTGCTGTCGCCAAACCACTGCGCCCAGGAGGCGTGGTGATCGTATATATTCTCCAGCGGCACCGCATCTTCACCCTCCAGTATGACGCCGGGCCGCGCGGCATCCAGCCTGGCGCGGAACTCGGCAGCGCCCTTGCTCATCGTATCCAGGAAGATCCCATCCACCTCCAGCGCCCGCACCAACTCCGCCAGCATGTCGAGGTCCGGCGCTCTTTCGCGCCGCGTGCCCACGTCCCAGGGATTGTAGTCAATGTAAACCTTCACCCCCCGGCGTTGGAATCCGCGCACAGCGAGACGCAACCCGCTGAGTCCTCCAGGCAGGTCGCGGAAGAAGTCAAACTGGTTGCGCTCGTCGAGCCCCAGGCGCGGATAGGCATGCCAAAGCACAACACTGTCATACCCTCCGAACTCCCGCTCACCCTCGTCCAGAAGAGAATCCACCGCGTACCTGCTCGCACGCCAGTCCCAGAACCGCTCGTCGCAGGTCATCAGGAAGCAGCACGAATAGTTCGAGGCCGACCACGCGAATTCCTTGCGCCGGTAAAGATCGTCCTTGTAGTGCAGGCGGGCCTTTGTCTCAGCGCGCCATTTGGCCAGGGCCGCGCGGAACGCGGGCCATTGCTCCGGGTCGTCCGGCGCCAGGAACACATTCCCGGAAGCATCCAGCTTGAGATCCCGGGCCGCTGCGCCTGCGCGCAACCGCCACCCGCTCAGCAGCGGCAATAAAGCCGTGCCGGTCTGCAAGAAGCGGCGTCGGTTCAATTTCATCACAAGCCCGGTCCATTCCATACCGTAAACTTCAAAGAAGGCAAGAGAGCGTGGTGCTTCCCGGAAGGCCGCCTGAGGCTAGAGGCCGATCCATAGGCTGCATTGGTTCCAGAGTTCCGGACATGACCGGTTTTACCGGTTGACTTGGCGGGCGCGTCTGGAGGAAGGTAACGCCCGGTTATGGAGCAAATACGACGCGCACTACTTTCGGTTTCCGACAAAACGGGACTTGTGCCGCTGGCCCGGGTGCTGGCGGCGGCAGGAGTGGAGTTGCTTTCCACCGGCGGCACCGCCAGGGCATTGCGCGAGGCCGGCCTCACCGTCAAGGATGTCAGCGAACACACCCGCTTTCCCGAAATGCTCGACGGCCGTGTGAAGACCCTGCACCCACAAGTCCACGGCGGCCTGCTCTACATCCGTGGCAATAAAACTCACGAGGCGGCGGTCAA
>Ga0074044_10003584_pt1 | contig 13142 bp, 14 predicted proteins | sample BogForMeECP23OM1_FD_94443 | JGI IMG/M metagenome (GOLD analysis project Ga0074044, IMG submission 94443) | Bog forest soil microbial communities from Calvert Island, British Columbia, Canada - Bog Forest MetaG ECP23OM1 | ecosystem: Environmental > Terrestrial > Soil > Wetlands ...
GCAGCAGGCCTCCGAGCATGGCGATGAACAGCAGCATCAAGAACTCTCGCCTGCTTATAACCGGAACCCTGCTCCACCACAAGCATCAACTCAGGGACTTTTTCAACAGGTACGCCTGGTTACGCCAATTGAGGTTCGGTTTACCCTGACCGTTCAGCGACCAGTCAATTGTTCCAGTCTTTCCGGATACCGCGCCCCTTCCACCTTGATCTTTGAAGAGGCGCTATTGATGTCGCGAAGATCGTCGGCTGTGAGTTCGACAGAAGCTGCTCCAGGGTTCTCTTCCAGGCGATGAAGCTTCGTTGTCCCAGGGATCGGAACAATCCACGGCTTTTGGGGAAGCAGCCAAGCGAGGGCTATTTGAGCAGTTGTTGCCTTCTTTCGTTCTGCGACCTTGCTAAGTAAATCAACCAACGCCTGATTCGCTTTTCGAGCTTCTGGGGTAAACCGAGGCACGATGTTGCGGAAATCGGTACTATCGAACTTCGTATTTTCGTCGATCTTGCCCGTGAGAAAACCCTTACCAAGAGGGCTAAATGGAACGAATCCGATCCCGAGTTCTTCGAGGGCTGGCAACAGCTCATCTTCAGGGCGTCTCCACCATAGTGAGTATTCGCTCTGAACTGCCGTGACCGGCTGGACTCGGTGTGCGCGACGGATTGTCTGCACTCCTGGTTCAGAAAGGCCGAAGTGCTTCACCTTACCTTGCTCGATCAGGTCTTTCACGGCTCCTGCGACGTCTTCGATCGGCACGTTCGGGTCAACACGGTGCTGGTAGAACAAATCGATGACATCGGTCTTGAGTCGCTTGAGGGAGGCCTCGGCGACTTCCTTGACATGTTCCGGTCGACTATTTAGGGCAGTCCACCCTGGTCCACCATTGGGATCAGGCGCAAAGCCGAACTTCGTTGCTATGACCACCTGATCGCGGAATGGAGCAAGCGCTTCGCCCACAAGGTCTTCATTTGTGAAAGGACCGTATACTTCAGCGGTGTCGAAGAATGTGACGCCGCGTTCGACTGCCGTCCGAATCAGCGAAATCATTTCCTTCTTTTCTGCGGCTGGACCGTAGCCAAAGCTCATTCCCATGCAGCCGAGTCCCAGAGCAGAGACTTCCAGATTACTTTTTCCAAGTTTCCGCTTCTTCATTGTTCCTCCTCGCCAAGGAAATAGTCTCCCACAATTTCCAGCGGAAAGAGAGATTCGTCGTAGCGATTGGCGTAATATCCCGTAGTTGTTGAAAAACTCTTTTCAGGTTCTGAGCGCGAACGCCTTGTTTGCAACAACTGGCCGGAACCTGCCAATCGGGCAACAGGCTCCGGGGCGTCTCGACGGTAAAATCGGGCTAATGCGCGTGATGGCTCAATCCGGGCGAACTCTTAAAAAACACTGGAACGAAACTGGGTTTCTCCCGTAGGCGGAATCTAGGGTTGCGGGCTTTGAGTAAAACGTAAGGTCCGCGCCCAGGGCCAACTGACCGAGCCGGCTCTGGAGGAGGTCGCGAGCGCCGCCGAATGTGTAGGCTCCAATGCGGAAGCTCGGAAGCAACGGATTGTCGGGAAATAATTCGTCCTTGTCGACCAGCTCCATCCGCGAGAACGCATAATTGCGCAGCTTGAAGTTTGCTGTCGTCTCCAGCAAATATCCGTTCAGGTTGTGATTGTTAACTTCCTTGTGCACCCGTCCCCACACCGCCGACGTTGCCCACGAGCCTTTCGCGAACGGCCGCACATATTCGACCGAAGCGGTCTGCCGGCGCTGGCTGCCGGGCTCCGCCGCTTCGGGATGCTCCAGGCGCCCGTAGCTGTATTGCGCCGTCCAGTTCCGCGACGGCGCTGCGCTCAAGCGCGCCGACCAGGAATCGAGCGGCGCGAACTGGATGCTGTAGCGCTTCTCGTCGGGTTCCCGACCGTTGAAGACCGAACCTTCAAGCTTGAAGCGGTCGACAGTCAGCCCAGTGGTAATCACTCCGAAGCTGATGTGAGTGGAATCCTGCAGATGGTGCGACAAGGGCGCCATCGGCAACTCCGATGCGGAAGCGCGGTGCATATAAGCCACCGGGCCGAGCGCCGGCTCGCCCGCGGCCGCGCCGTAAAACAGCCACGAAACTTTTCCCTTGATTGGAACCTTGTCCGGAACTTTGATTCGGCGCGTGTAATACAACGCGAGTTCGGAGAACACGTTATGCGGATGCTGATGATCGACCAGCGGCTGACCGTGATAGGTTTCGCCGGTCTGGAATAGCTCGGGAAATCCCGGATGCGGTGAGGTCAGCGACTCGGCAGAAAACATTTCGCGAAACAGGATGCTGCCGCGCCCTAGTTTGTGTTGCTCCATCAGCATCAACCAGTTCACCGACTCCGCCTTGCCTTCGCCGCGTGGCCCGCCCTGCTGGTTGTAATCCACAAACACGATGCCATGGGCCATCAGGTCCCAGGCGTCTACCGACTTCATCCACATATGCCCGGGCGTCGCCGCGGCCTGCCACCCCGTGCCCGAACTGTTGTGTGGGGAGGGCATCCAGGCGGGCACGGGCTGCGACATATCCATGCCGGGCATGTCCATGTCTTGCTTGCCACCGTCTTGCTTGTTACTGTCCTGCTTATCACTGTCTTGCTTATCCGGGTCCGGCATCTCTATCTTTTGCTCGGCTTGCGTTTGTATTGGCTGCGCCTGATCTTGCGGATTAAACCCGTCAAAGCCCGGGGCAGCGCTCTGCGCTCCAACGGAAGATAGCCCCAAATTGATTACGAAGAAACCAAGAATCAACGCCCGCACGTTATGCTCCTCATGCGCAAGAATGATGCTTGAGAAATCAAATGCTTGATCGCATTAGTTGAGGAGGAGATTAGATCCGGAGCGGAGTTATACCTGGCGGGTCCGCGAAGACGACCATCGAAACTTCCGACTCGTTGAAAACGTATTCGGTCAGCGGCGGCGCGATTTGCAGAATAACTCGTGTCCACTGATAGGAAGGCGGCGTGTAATGGGAAGCCTGTACCGCCGCAACGTTATGACCAGTCAGGCAACATTGATAGCCCGCGGGCGCTGACGGCGGAGAATGAGGAACCGGGATACGGGGGAGCTGTGAATCGGAAAGACTCTTGCCGCCATGCGCGTGGCAACCCTCTGGGCGCTCACCGGGCCCTGCCAAGAGTCCAGCAGATGACCCGGACGCGTGCTCCGCCGCGGTCAAAGCACTCGTAGCCAACGTCGCCATCGCGAGTGCCGCGATCAGCAGAAGCCCCAGAATGTCGCGCGCGAAAGTCATTACTCTAAACTCGATTGCTTTAGACCCGATTACTTTGAACCCGGGCTTCAACGCGAAGCCTTCACGACCCCGTAAGCTTCACCCGAATTTCTTCCGGAAGCCGCTCACGGATCTCCGCCGGCAGCCGGTCATGCACGTGGCGCGCGCCCAACTTGGCGACATCCACGACGGCGGTGGGTGCCGGTGTGGCAACGGCGACAATCAGCCAGATCAGTGCCGACAGGGCGAAGCCGGCGAGAGCGCCCACCTCCAGCCAGAAAGCATGACGCAGTCCAAAATGCCGGATCACGGCAAACGCCAGCAGAAACACCGCAGCCGAAGCCGACGCCAGCACAATCAGCGAAATATCGATGATGCGGTGCAGTTTCTGGCGGCTGCGGCAACGCTCGCAGGTGGCGAAATGCAACTCGTAATCTCCGCGCATTTCCGGGGCCAGGCCGGAAATATCGTAGCGCCACCCGGCAAGAATTTTCCCCACCATCGGTTCAACGCACTCACTCATAAGCGGCTAAAACCAAGCGGCTACAACCGGATGGATTCGAGAACCTCCGTCTGGGTTGCCAGCAGCACACGGTTGTGCCACAGCCCCTGACGACCGCCAAGCGCCTGTTCGGCTGCGGCGCGCGCGACTTCGGGATGGTTATTCTGTTCAGATAGATGGGCCAAAACTACGTACTCGGCTTCTCCATCATAGTCGCTGGAGAAGAATTCCGCGAGCGCGTCATTGGACAGATGCCCCACCCGGCTCATCACCCGCTGCTTCACCGACCACGGATACGGCCCGGAACGCAGCATCTCCACATCGTGATTCGATTCCATGACGAGCACCGTGCAGCCGCGCAGGTGGTCGCGCACGCTGGCCGGCATGTAGCCGAGGTCGGTGGCAAAGCCGATCTTCACACCCTCCGCGCGAAAGGTGAAGCCCACTGGATCGGCCGCGTCATGGGGAATCGTGAAAGGCATGACCTCAATATCGCCGACGCGAAAGCCTCGGCCGGCGGCGAAGTGCTCCCGCTTTGTCAGTTCCGGAATCGCACCCTCGGCATCACGCACCGTCCGGTTCCAGACATGATGCGTCGGCGCGGTCAGGAAGACCGGCACATTCAACTTTGTCGCCAAGCGCTGCAGGCCGGCAACATGGTCGGAATGCTCGTGCGTGATCAGGATCGCCGAGATTTCCTCGGTGCGCTCATTATTACGATCAGCGAGCGCCCGCAGCCGCTTGAAGGTTTCGCGGCCCGAAAGACCGGCATCCACCAGAATGCGCGTTGAACTGGTCGCCACTAGCGCGCAGTTCCCACGACTGCCGCTGGCGAGCACCGACACCGACACTCCCATAGCCCGTAGCTTACCCCCAGCGGCTGTGGAAACGGGAACAGTTTTTCAGGTGCCGGTACCTTTGGTGGGACCGGTGGGCACCCCACGTTATGGACTATCGCGACGCAACCCAAGTTCGCGTCTCTCATCTCCTGAATGAAACGGTCCATCCTGTGACACAAAGTGGCAGGGTTGTCATGCTGGTCCTGAATAAACCGAGCAACTGATTGATGACGGGTATCCCCGGGGGCCTCACGGCGTCACATCATTCTGTGAGTTTCGTCACTTGACATACTCTACTAAGTCCGTTAACATACTTGTGTTTGCTCCTCCCTCAAGCTTTTCCCCCGTCACACAGTTACCGTCACAGGAGAACTTATGCCAAACCCTCATGTCCTGGAACAGCCCATTGCGGCTCCCACACGCAAAATCCATACCATCACCATTCTTGGAGGGCACGGCAAGAACCGGTTGCCCGAACCTTCTCGTCAAGTGGACCTCAAGATGGGCGACATCGTAAGCGTCGTCGGGCCTACCGGCTGCGGAAAAACCACCTTGATCAACGACATCGAGTTGTACGCCAATGGCAACACGCCCACCGGCCGGACTGTCCTGATCAATGGCGATCCGCTCCCGGAGGACTACTTGTCGGATCCATCCTCCAACCCGATCGCCTTGATTTCCCAGCACACCAATTTTCTTTCCGATCTCCCAGTTAACGTGTTTCTGGAAACGCACGCCCGAATCCGGGGCGTGGCATCGCCGGTCCGTGCCGTGGAAGAGACCGTGAACTTTGCCAACCAGCTTACCGGCGAGCCGATCATATTGGAGAACGCGATGACCGAGCTTTCCGGTGGGCAGACTCGGTCCTTGCTCATCGCCGACGCCATCGTCATTGGTAACTCGCCCATCATCCTTCTCGATGAAATCGAAAACGCCGGAATCCACCGCACACGCGCGCTGGAAATGCTCAAGGGCTACGAAAAGATTTTCATTTTCGTCACCCATGATCCGCGCATTGCCCTGTTGTCGGATTACCGCATCGTCATGCGGGATGGCGCCATGCAGAAATTGATTGTCACCAGGGATGAGGAAAAAGGAGTGGCGCAGGAAATCCGCAAACTCGACAACCTGCTCCTCGGATTGCGCCAGCGCATTCGCATCGGCGAGGAACTGGACCGTGCCCAACTCAACCAACAGCTTCGCGAACTGGGATACATCGCCTGAAAGGGAATTTATGAAACTCGTTATCTGTGCTGGGCCGCCCACGTGCGGCAAGACCACGGTCTTGCGGCAAGTCACCAAACGCCTCTTGGCAAAGAAACTCAAAGTCAGTTTTCTGAAAATCGACGTGCAGTACGCCGACGAAGACGAAATCTTCCAGAAAGAGTTCTCGATTCCTACCCGCAAGGTTTATTCCGGCGAACTCTGCCCCGACCACTGCACGGTCATGGTGCTGGGCGATGCACTGCAGTGGGCCGAAAGATCGGGCGCGGATCTTCTGATGGTCGAGACCGCCGGATTGTGTCTGCGATGTTCCCCCTACGTCGACGGACTCCTCGGACTTGTCGTGCTGGAAGCAACCAGCGGCATGAATCTTCCCCGCAAGATCGGCCCGATGCTTTCTCTCGCCGACGTGGCCGTGGTTACCAAGATCGATCTCGTCTCGCAGGCCGAACGCGAAGTTTTTCGCGCCCGCATTCAGGAAGCGGCGCCAGGCACGGCGATCGTCGAATCGAACGCGCTCTACGGCATCGGGATTGAGCCGCTGGTGCGTCGCATCGAGCGCGCCGCGGAAGTCGAGCCCCCTCTGTTCCTGCGCGGAAACCCTCCGATCGGCACTTGCACCATCTGTGTCGGAAAGAAGGAGATCGGCTGGCAATCCCATTTCGGCGTCGTACGCGCCCTCGAAAACCAGAATTTCTACCGTGGAGAGTGATCTATGCCAGACCGTATTTACTTCGATCACTCCGCGACAACGCCACTCGATCCGCAAGTTGCTGCGTCTATGAATTTGCCGCAGGGTGAAGTTTTTGGCAATCCATCGAGCCTGCACTCCGAAGGACGCCAGGCCCGTGAGTTGGTCGCTCGCGCCCGAGGCCAGGTGGCCGCCCTGCTCAATGCCTGTCCAGCGGAGATCGTTTTCACCGCCAGCGGCACTGAGGCCGACAATCTCGCCTTGCTCGGAGTGTTCCGCTGCGGCTATGAGAATGCCCCGGGGCACATGATCACCAGCGCGATCGAGCATCCGGCGATCCTGGAAACTTGCCGGTTTCTTGAACAGAACGGCGTCCAAGTTACCTATCTCCCGGTCGATGAACACGGTCTGGTGGATCCCGGCGATTTGCGCATGGCGTTCCGTCCTGACACACGCCTCGTTTCCGTTATGGCCGCCAACAACGTAGTCGGAACGCTGCAACCCATCGCGGAGCTCGCCCACCTCACTAAAGAGCACGGGGCCTTGTTCCATACCGACGCGGTGCAATCCGCCGGCAAGGTTCCGCTCGATGTGAACCGGGTTCCGGTGGACATGGTGTCCATGTCGGCGCACAAGTTGCACGGCCCGAAAGGAATCGGCGCGCTCTTTGTTCGCAAAGGAGCGCGGCTCCAGCCGGTGACCTTCGGCGGAGGGCAGGAACACGGACTCCGCTCCGCCACCGAAAACGTCGCCGCCATGGCGGGATTCGGCACGGCGGCTCAGCTTGCTGGGGCCGAAATGGCGGACGAGGCGGCGCGACTGGTGCAGTTGCGCGAACGCATTCTAGACGGCCTGCGTGAGGTTCTTCCCCAAGCCTATCTGATCGGTCATCCTTTCAAGCGGCTTCCCGGACATCTTTGCCTGGGTTTTGCCGGGCAGGAAGGTGAATCGATCCGACTGCTGCTAAGTCTGGACGAGGCCGGTGTTGCCATTTCTTCGGGCAGCGCCTGCAGCGCCCACAAAGCCTCCGAGCCCTCGTACGTGCTCCTGGCGATGGGCTTTGATGCGATCCGCGCGCGGGGAACGCTGCGCGTCACCCTCGGACGTTTCAACACGAAAGTGGAAGTAGATCGCTTCCTCCAAATTCTGCCGCAAGCTGTGAATTCACTCAGACCAGTCGCCAGTTATGCCGGCTTTACCCGTTAATAAAGGAGAATTGCAATGCCTGAAACAACACAAGTGAAACTGCCCGGCTTGGACTGCGGTCTTTGCGGATTCAAGCACTGTGAGGAACTGGAGCGCGAATTGGTTTTGCGCCCGGAACTTCTGAAACGATGTATCCAGGTCTCGGACGACCGCGTCGGCTCATCGCCGGCAAGCGCCAACGCCGCACCGGGAACGAACTTCGCCGCGCCGTGGCCCGCAAGTCCAGCCGCCGGAACTCGTCCGCGTCCGACCAAACTCCCACCGTTCATCGATACCTTGGGCCGCGACTTCGACTTCTACCTGGAACATTTTCCCGAGGACCCCGGCCCGCGCGAAATCATCATTCCTCATAATCCAATGATTACCCGCGAACTCCCCGTAAAAAAAGGCGACATTCTCATCGGCCGGCCGCTGGGCATGTCTTGCGGTTGTCCCATCACGCATTGCGGCATTGCCATGGAAGTGGATCAGCGTACCGGCGTCATCGTCTGGTGTGTTACGGGTCCGCTGGCGCCCCGGGCACAGGGTTTTAAGGACCTCGGCTACTACATCGCGGAAGGCTACGAGGGGCTGATTACGGAAGCAAAAGCCGAGATCAGAATCGGCTGCCGGTACTACTTCCAGCCTCGCATGTGCATGCTTCAGTGGCGGCACTCAGGGCTGGTGAATTTCATCAACCGCACAACGACCGGGATCCAGGTACGGCTCGAAGGGCTCTGGATCGGCTAGAGCGGATCAGGCCACTCAGAAGGGATTCTGCCCTAAGCCAAGCTCTGATGGCGGGCACTCCCCAACTCCCACTGCCGCTAGCGAGCACCGAGACCGACACTCCCATAGCCCGTAGCTTACCCCCAGTGGCTGTGGAAACGGGAGCAGTTTTTCAGCGGCCGGTACCTTTGGTGGGACGGGTGGGCGTGGGCACACCGGCGCTATGCGCAGCGCCTAAGCCAGAAGTTTCTCGAGCGGCTCCCAATAGTGGGCTTTCCATCCCGAAGCCAGGTGTTCCGCTTCGCCCTTGGGAAAGCCGGTATGGTCAAACACGATCTTTGTACCTGACTCTGTCCCGGAGCCTTGCTCCACGAGTTCGAACTTCGCAATGGAATAGACGCCCAGAGCCCAGCTGCCCGCCCGCCACGCCTGCACGATTCGCTCGTTGGGCACGAGCTCGATGTGTCGTCCCGTGATGTACCCACCGAAGAGTGCGAAGGCGCCTCCCACTTCACGACTGATCTCTGCGGACTTGTCTCCGACGTGCATGGACTGCATGACTCCACTGAGCTGTATCACCTTGTCGAACTGTTTGGCGTCGGTGAGCGCTTCGTAAACGCGCTTCCGGCTCGCTTTGAAGACAGGTTCCTGGTGAATGGCTTCCGCCGTATGAGAAATCCCGTCCTCGGCTTCCGCCCTAGCCTCAGTTGTGCCCAGGGCCAGTCCGCCGAATGCGATAGCAACCCCGATCATCGCTTGCCGCCGCGTGGGCCCATTGGCGAACGCTGCCAGATTATTTCTATCGCGCATCACTGTCATCGTCATTGTCATCGTCCTCCCGAATTTTTGGCGTTCCACCGTCAACGAATAACAACACTGCGGGAAAATATGTTCAACATAATATTTTCCTGGCCGCTGAACCCCCTTTCGAGGCATACTTCAGTGCGCCTAAAGATTAAGGAGGCCTCATGCCTTATCCCGCTGGTCATCGCGCGGCCGTGAAGAAAAATATCATCGACAGCGCACGCAAGCTGTTCAATCGTTATGGTTTTGAGAGTGTGTCTCTCCACCAGATCATGGCTGGTGTGGGGCTGACGCACGGTGGATTCTATAGCTATTTCAAAAGCAAGAGCGATCTGTATGCCGAGGTATTAGGGTGCTTCTTCACCGACCCGCATTGGAAAAGCTGCTGGGAAGGCATGCATGTGGATCTGTCATCGACCGACGTAGGGTCGCAAGTCGTGCGCGCCTATCTGTCTCGCCAGCATTTCGAGGATGTCGAGAACTCCTGCCCCATGGTCGCATTGCCGACCGACGTTGCCCGTAGCGGTGTAAGTGCGAGGCGCGCCTTCGAGACCGTGTTCAAAGCAATGGTAAGCGTCCTGGAGCGGAGCTTGACCGAGAATGGCCGGCGGCGGCGCAGCACCGCGCAGGGCATAGCTGCCCTGTCCATCGGAGGCATGATCGTGGCTCGTACCATGGTCGACCGCGCTCTGGCGGACGAATTACGCGCCGCCTGCATGGCGGTCGCGTTCAATCTTGGCGGCTGGGATAAAGGCACCAAATCGAAAAACGGCACATCCAAGCCACCGCAACCGCGCCGCGTGGCCGCATCCTAGTTACGCCGGTCGCCCCTGCTGCGCGTCGCCATTCCTATCGCCAACTCACTTTTTCGCGAACAAATTATCAACCACTCCCCGGCCAACCGCTGCGCCGTAAGCGCCCGCAATTCCGGGCACGAACGCCAGAAACGATTCGTAGATCTGGGCCCGCTCCGGTTTCTCCGAAAGCAAGTAATAGGCCAGCCACTCCACCACTGGCACAAACACTCCGACCAGGACAACCCAGCGCCAGGGCTTCCGCGGGCTCAGGAATCCAAGCAACATATTCGCCGCCAGCACCACCATTGCCGTCAGCAGCAAATCGCCAACTTTGATGTCCAACCACCCCGCCAGCGCTCCCGACAGCGACGCCAGCAAGTAATAGAAAGCGTCGCCACCCGGTTTTCGCTCAGGAAGAACTTCGCCCCAGCTTGTCGTCATAATTTCTGTCTGCCCGTAGTTAAACTCCAATTGCCTGCCTCAGCGCCTGAAAGGGCATCGCTTCAGATGCCGTAAGCGCTGCATTATACGAACCTCAGTTTCACTGCAGGCTGCTACGAGTACGTGTAAAAGCCGCGTCCGCTCTTGCGTCCGAGCCAGCCTGCATCCACCATCTTGATCAGCAGCGGACAAGGCCGGTACTTTGGATCTCCAAGCCCATCCTGCAGCACGCGCATGATGTCCAGACATACGTCGAGCCCGATAAAGTCCGCGAGCGTGAGCGGCCCCATGGGATGCGCCATCCCCAGTTTGAACACTTCATCCACGGCCTGCGCCGTTGCCACGCCTTCCATCACTGCGTACATCGCCTCGTTCAGCAGCGGCATCAGCACCCGGTTCGACACAAATCCCGGAGCGTCATTCACCTCCACCGGCGTCTTCTCCAGCTTCACCGCCAGTTCGCGCACTGTCTCAAACGTAGCCTGTGAAGTGGCGAGGCCGCGAATCACTTCGACCAGTTTCATCACCGGCACCGGATTGAAGAAGTGCATCCCGATTACCTTGTCGGCGCACCCGGTCAGGGCTCCAATCTTCGTGATCGAAATCGAAGACGTATTCGTAGCTAGAATTACGTCCGGCTTCGGCTTCATCATGCGACCCAGTTCGCGGAAAATTTCCGCCTTGATCTCAAACTTTTCCGTCGCCGCCTCGATCACCAGATCGCAATCCGCGAGCTTCGCCCGCTCCACCACTGGCGTAATCCGCCCCAGGGTGGAGAGTTTGTCGCCCGCCGTAATCTTGTTCCTGGCAACTTCGCGATCCAGGTTCTTGGCAATTGTGTCGAGGCCCCGATCCAGAAAGCGCTGCTCCACATCGCAGAGCACGACGTTGAACCCGCAGCGCGCAAACACGTGGGCAATCCCGTTGCCCATAGTGCCCGCCCCAATCACTCCCACCAGCTGAATTGCCATGGTTACCTCTCTAAAGATTGCCGAGACTTTCCGCCGCCGTCGCCCTCAGCGGCTAAAACCTCGATGAAAACCAGGCAGTTATCACAGCGGTAAACCGCTGCGCCACCCAAAAACAAACGCGAGATCAAGTGGAATCGGGCCCCAGGGTTGCGTCCCATTGAACCGGAACGGGCGACCTGGGGTGAGGGAAGGCTACTTTTCTTTCGCAACGTTCAGGCGCGTTTCCGCGCGTTGCAAAGCGTCTTCCGCGCGCGTGTAATCAACCTTCGGATCGTTGCTCTTGAGGCGCTGTTCGGCCCGGCCTTTGGCTTTTTGCGCGCGCTCGACGTCAATTTCCTGCGGACGCTCGGCCGCCTCCGCCAGGATGGTCACTTTGTCCGGCAGCACTTCCGCAAAACCCCAACACAACGACAAGGTGTGGGTCGCGCCACTCGCCTTGTAAGTAATCATACCAACGGCAAGCTCGGTAAGCAGCGGAGCGTGCCCGGGAAGGATTCCGAGATATCCGCTCAATCCCGGGATCTGCGCTTCCACCGCCGCATCCTTCACCAGGAGCCTGGAGGGAGTAACGATTTCGAGTTGGAAAGTGTCAGACATTGCTTGCGGTCGTTAGTCGTTCGTCGTTGGTCGCTAGTTGTTAGCTCAAAAGCGCCAGACGCCGGGCATCTGCCAACGTCTAACGACTAGCGACCAACGACCGATCTTACGCTGCCGTACTCTTCATTTTCTCCGCCGTCTCCTGCACTTCTTCGATCGTTCCCTTCATGTAGAAAGCCTGCTCGGGGATGTCGTCATACTTCCCTTCGACGATGCCGCGGAAACCTTTCACCGTGTCGGCGATCTTCACATAGCGTCCCGGAGTGCCGGTGAACTGCTCGGCCACAAAGAACGGCTGCGAGAGAAATTTTTGGATTTTCCGCGCCCGGGCGACCGTCACCTTCTGGTCTTCGCTAAGTTCATCGATACCGAGAATGGCGATGATATCCTGCAGGTCTTTGTAAGTCTGCAAAGTCTTCTTAACCATCTGTGCCACATCGTAATGATCCTGCCCAACAATGCGAGCATCAAGGATGCGTGAAGTGGAGGCCAGCGGATCGACAGCCGGGTAGATGCCAATCTCCGTAAGCGCGCGCGAAAGCACAGTCGTAGCATCCAGGTGAGCAAACGTTGTCGCTGGCGCCGGATCCGTCAAATCGTCGGCCGGCACATAAATTGCCTGCACCGAAGTTACCGACCCCTTCTTAGTGGAAGTAATCCGCTCTTGTAACTCACCCATCTCGGTAGCTAAGTTGGGCTGATATCCGACGGCACTGGGCATGCGGCCTAACAGGGCGGATACTTCGGAGCCGGCCTGGGTGAAGCGGAAGATGTTGTCGATGAAGAGGAGCGTGTCGGAGCCTTCTTCGTCGCGGAAGAATTCGGCCACCGTCAGCGCGCTCAGCGCGACTCTTAGACGCGCTCCGGGGGGTTCGGTCATCTGGCCGTAGATCAACGCCGCCTTTGACTCGTCGGGTTTGCCGGGCTTGATTACGCCCGACTCGGTCATCTCCAGCCAAAGATCGTTGCCTTCTCTGGTGCGCTCGCCTACTCCGGCGAACACGGAGAATCCACCGTGCTGCTTGGCTACGTTGTTGATCAACTCCATGATGACTACAGTCTTGCCGACGCCGGCGCCGCCGAAGAGGCCGATCTTTCCACCTTTCAGGAAA
>Ga0074044_10003585_pt1 | contig 13140 bp, 10 predicted proteins | sample BogForMeECP23OM1_FD_94443 | JGI IMG/M metagenome (GOLD analysis project Ga0074044, IMG submission 94443) | Bog forest soil microbial communities from Calvert Island, British Columbia, Canada - Bog Forest MetaG ECP23OM1 | ecosystem: Environmental > Terrestrial > Soil > Wetlands ...
ATCCTGATTTCGTGCCACGCTTTGTCGTCACCCGTCGCCGCGCGCAACGCGATTGCTGGCGTCAGCGTGAATTCGGCATCCGCTTCCACGCTGTCCGTCGCATCTTGCACCGCGCCGGAAGCAAGCACTGTGAGTGCGGCGCTGAACGGCGCGCAGTTGAACCGAGCGGTCTTGCCGCTGTAGGGTTTTAATTTGTCGCGCGACCACGACGCAGCGCGCAACAAATGATTGACCGGTCCCGCGGCCGGAACGACCAAATTGGAAAAAGCGCGCGATGTGGCGGTGGCGGTCATGGTTTGACACCGCGATGCAGCGCAACGATGCCCGCGCTCAAATTGAAATATTCGACATTCACGCAGCCAGCGTCCTCGAGCATATGCTTGAGTGTTTCCTGATCCGGGTGCATGCGGATCGATTCGGCAAGATAACGGTAACTGGCAGCATCGTTTGCCACAATTTTCCCGAGCAACGGCAGCACCTTGAGTGAATAGGCATCATAGAGCGGCTGCAGCGGTTTCCAGGCGTGCGAAAACTCGAGCACCAGCAGTCGCCCACCCGGCCGCAGCACGCGCGTCATCTCGGCCAGCGCCTGCTCCTTGTGCGTCATGTTGCGCAAGCCGAAGGCCACACTTACACAATCGAAATGATTAGCAGGAAACGGCAATTTTTCCGCATCGCACTGCACCGCTTGCGCGGCGGCGCCAGCATCGAGCAGGTGGTCGCGGCCAACCGTGAGCATTGCGGCATTAATATCGGACAACACGACTGCGCCGTTCGGACCGACACGTTTTGCGAATAAGCGGCTCAGATCCGCGGTGCCGCCGGCAACGTCAAGCACGCGCTGGCCCGGCCGGACGCCGCTCAGTTCTACCGCAAAACGTTTCCATAACCGGTGCAGCCCGCCTGACATCAGGTCGTTCATCAGATCGTAGCGTGTCGCGACTGACTCAAATACGCGACCGACGCGCCGCGTTTTTTCGTCTTCGCTGACGGTTTCAAAACCGAAATGCGTGGGTTTGGGCATGGCGTTAATGTTCTTGGGTTGATGCGGACTCACGACTGGCGCCGTTAGCCTGCAGGCGGCTCAGATATTCTTGCCACATTGCATCTTGGCCGACGCCGTAGGCATAAAGCAAATCCCATGAATATATGCCGCTGCTATGACCGTCGGAAAAAACCAGCCGCAATGCGTAATGGCCGACCGGATCAACGCGTGTAATCGTTACGTTTTTCTTGCCGGTTTGCAGCACTTCCTGTCCGGGCCCGTGGCCGCGCACGTCGGCCGACGGCGAATAGACGCGCAAAAACTCGAACGGCAGCTTGAAACATCGGCCATCGGCGAACGTGATTTCGAGCACGCGCGATTTTTTGTGCAAGGTAATGCCGGTGGGTTGCGGCGTGGATGGGGAGGACGTGCTCATGCTTGTTAATGACCGTGCGCGGCCCGCCATCATACCCGAGTCGCGGCCGGAATGCGCTGTTTGATAAGGGGTTTTGGCGGTGTCTAACGATACGGAATATAGTTGTCACATTGCTGTAATCGTGGTTACATAGTATTGCAATCTGCACTCAACCCGGAACTATAAATATGCAGGCAACTATATTAGTGGTCGAAGACGAGCCCGCGATTCAGGAATTGATCAGCCTGAATCTTGAGCAGGCCGGTTATATGTCGTTGCGCGCGGCCGACGCCGAGCAGGCGATTGATTTGGTGCGTGACGAGTTGCCGGATGTCGTGCTGCTCGACTGGATGCTGCCGGGGATGAGCGGTATCGAGTTCGCGCGCCGTTTGCGCTCCGACCGCCGCACGCAGGACGTTCCGATCATCATGCTGACGGCGCGTACTGAGGAGCCGGACAAACTGGCGGGTCTTGAGATTGGCGCCGACGATTACATCACCAAGCCGTTCTCGCCACGCGAACTCAACGCGCGCATCAAGGCGGTATTACGCCGCCGCGCGCCGCAGGCCACCGATGATGCGGTCGAGGCGAATGGCCTGAGACTCGACCCGGTCAGCCACCGCGTCAGCGGCAACGATAAGCCGCTGGTGCTTGGGCCCACCGAATTTCGCCTGCTGCATTTTCTGATGACGCATTCGGAGCGTGTCTATTCGCGCGCGCAATTACTTGATCAGGTATGGGGTGATCATGTGTTTATTGAAGAGCGCACCGTGGATGTGCATATCCGGCGCTTGCGAAAAGCGCTTGAAACGTCCAAGCACGATCATCTGATCGAGACCGTGCGCGGCGCTGGCTACCGTTTTTCCACAGTACACTGAATAACCATCGAGTCACAACTACGCGGGACCCGATCAACGGTTCCCTGATTTCCGCGCCGGCGTAGCCGGCTGTGGGATAATAAAACTTCCGAAGTTTTCCAGCGAGTCGCTGTATGCTCAGTTTCTGGAGCAGACCCCTTACCGTATTGGCGTTACTCGCCGTCTCCATGTTTATCGTGTGGCCGGTGTTCGGCGCGGTTGCCGCGCTGGCCGGATTTAGTGCCGCGCTGCTGGTCTGGTTGTCTTTTCATCTGCGCAATCTCTATCAGTTCAGGCGCTGGCTGCGCAGCCCGTCGCTTGACACCGTGCCCGCTGGAGCGGGCTTATGGGCGGGGGCTTTTGCGGCACTTTACCGCCTGCTGCGGCTGCAAAGTCAGAGCGAATCCCGGCTGTCCGCAGCACTCATGCGTTTCCAGCGCGCTGGTGCCGCGATACCGGAAGGCATGGTGATTCTCGGCGAGGACGACCGTATTGAGTGGTGCAATCCGCAGGCGGAATCACATCTCGGGATCGACCTCGCGCGCGACGAGGGCCAACAAATCACGTATCTGGTGCGCCATCCGCAGTTCGTCGAGTATCTGAGCTCGCTGAATCACAACGAGCCGCTGGAGGTGCGGTTGCCGCGCGATGTTGATCTCTTGCTTGCGATCCAATTAGTACCCTACGGCGACAAGCAGAAGCTGCTGTTTAGCCGTGATATTACTCATCTTGAACGGGTCGAGACGATGCGGCGCGATTTTGTTGCCAACGTCTCACACGAATTACGTACACCGCTGACCGTGCTATATGGTTTTCTTGAAACTCTGATCGGCATGCCGCGACTTGACAGCGATATGACGCGGCGCACGTTATTGTTGATGCAGGAGCAGGCGCAGCGCATGCAACGTCTGGTCGAAGATCTGCTTACGTTGTCGCGTCTTGAAAGCTCGCATTATTTACTAAGTGAGGAGCGTGTGGATGTGCCGGCGCTGGTGCGTGTGCTGTATCAGGACGCAGTGACGCTCTCTGCCGGCCATCACCGCGTGCAATTGCAAATCGAGAATGCAGACTGGTTAACGGGCAGTGTGCAAGAATTGCGCAGCGCGCTCGGCAATCTGATCAGCAACGCAATTCACTATACGCCGGAAGGCGGCGAGATTCGTATGCGCTGGCATCGTGTTGACGGACAACCGGCGTTTACCGTCGAGGACAGCGGTATCGGCATCGAGGCGCAACATATCCCGCGATTGACTGAACGTTTTTACCGCGTAGACCATGGCCGTTCACGCGAAACCGGCGGCACCGGACTTGGCTTGGCGATCGTCAAGCACGTGTTGAACCGCCATCAGGCCAGACTTGATATTTCAAGCGAGCCGGGACATGGCAGCCGTTTCAGCGCGGTGTTTCCTCCACAACGGCTTGCTGCGCAACCGGTGCCTCAAAGCGTACAACTGAGCGCGTAATGATGGTTAGCTTAGGGAAATGATGCAGCGGTCGAAGTCGCTGCCTTTTTCCAGCAGGCTGTCTAATCTTGCTACCTGCTTCCGTTCATCGTGGATATCGATGAAACGGCCGGCTTGGTACCAGCCCGACGGCAGAATCAATGTCGCTGGTGCTGCTGGCGTGGATGACTCCAGCAGCAACAATGCGCGCTCGAAAGCGTTGACGCCGGGTAGCTTGAAATTCACCGGCCGTGCCGCAATCGCGTGCGCTTTGCCCGGCAACAGTCGCACACCGATAAACAATTCATGGTTTTCCTCAACGCGCAGCCACTGCACTACGCCGATCTGAAATGACCGATCAGTGCCGCGCCGCACCGCGATCAATTGATTGTGGCTGATGCGCACGCGCGCATCAGGTTCACGCAACATGCACATGAACCCGGCTCCGCTATGGTTCACCAATTGCCATGTTTCGATGGCCACGCTACTGCCGGAAGCAAGCATGAGCTCGGTGCGCTCGCTGACGCGCCCGAATAATTGCAAATCCTGTTCTTCCTGCCGCGATAAACTGCCGCCCGGCATGCGGAATGCGCGGCCGCTAATATAGAAATGGGCGGCGTGCATGCCAAGGCAAACTTGAGCCTTTTCCTCGTTCGTGTTGCGCTGTTCGCCGCGGCCAGTGCCGCTGCGGCACCACTGAATGTAAAGCAGCATCAGTAAGTTTTCGCAGCCAGGCTGGTGCGCATCTTCGCCGAGACCAAGCTGAGCCGGGGATTGTCCTTGCTTGAGCAGGGTAATCAACTGGCGCAGCGTGCGTGCTAGCTGCTCAAGATCAAGATGGCGTAGGCCTGGGGTCTGTTCCAGCTCTTGCGCCGGCGCGGCGCCGTGGTTGCCGGTGAGATCCACCGCGAGCAGCGGAATCGCCGGAGACGACGGTAATTGTAAGGAAAGACCGGCCAGCGGGGCCCAATCATCGAGCCAGCGATTGACAAAATTCAGTTGCCTGGCGGTGAGCGCAAACGGGTTGGCAAGCTGCATAAGCAATGCGCGGCAGAATATCGCAGCGCAATTCGAAAAGGGTTGTTGGCGGTTGAGTTCATCCATAACCGGGGTGTGCGCAAAATCGCTTTGCTCGGCAAACGTATAGAGTTGATGCAGCTCACGCCACAAGGTGGCCGGCGGCTGAGAGTGGATACGGTAATGCTCGAGCATCATGCGTCCAGTGTATTGCAGGCAGCGCAGCGTAATCAGTGCGCCGTGCGGCCGCAGCCCCGATTCGCTGCGCACATAAGCGTCACGACATACCAGATAAGCGTGAGTTAGTTCTTGCCACAGCCCGACCGTTTTTTTCCATGCAGCGAGCTCGATATTCTCCAGTGGCAGCGCTTTACCCGCGTATTTGGCAGCGGCCTCCCGTTGCAGCTGGGCGATTGGATCGCGCAGCACCTCCAGTATCTTCAGCAACTCGATAGCAGTCAGTTCCGCCTGACCGACAAGCACGATCTGATTCGTCAAGCGTTGCTGCGCGGCTGGAATATTGGTTAACGGCAGCATCGCGACCCAGCGCGTGCAGCCGGCACTGTCAGCGAACTGCAGCGAATCAAGCGAAACAGGTTGCGAGATCATTTCGTCCCTCGTTTTAAGGCGATGGCAACCATGGGTCGTAGCCATCGCTTAACTTCATGCGTCAGGCAGATTAGTCGAGAACAGCGCTGCAAGTATGTGACCGGGGTCACGTTTGAGATGTAATCTATTGTTACGCGGAATTTGTTCACATTGGACCGCGCGGCGGCTCTTTTCAAGGATGGGATGAAAAGATCGTCGGCGGTAACAACCGCCATGATTATGCGACTTTGCTCACATCCAGCTCCATCCCGCCGACGTTGCCTATATTCTTGAAGCGCTGCCGCTTAAAGAACGCCTGGTGGTGTGGGATTTAGTCAAGGCGGAACGCGACGGCGAGATTCTGCTCGAGGTATCCGATGCCGTACGCGAAATCCTGATTGCGCACATGGAAACCAACGAGCTGGTCGCGGCGACGGGACAACTCGATACTGACGAGATAGCGGACCTCGCTCCCGACTAAGGCGTATTTAGTTCACTGCCGGTCGAAGAACGCGAGCAGTTGCGCGCGGCAATGTCCTACCCGGAGGATGCGGTCGGCACGCTGATGGATTTCGACATGATCACGATCCGCGAAGAGGTGATGGTTGAAGTAGTGCTGCGTTATTTGCGCAGGCTGGATGAGATGCCAACCATACGATTACCGTGATCATTGGTAGCGGGGGAATTATTTTTCTCTGGTTGGTGACTTTGATTTTGGTTTAGAGATAAAAATCAATTAAAATCAACGTATTGAAGTGAAAAGCGCCGCGCAGGAAGAGGGTTACAACAGGACTTCTCAAGAGAAAGAACAGCCGTCTTCGTACGTCCGGCCGTTGGAATGAAGCAGAAAATAACGGGAGCCGGGGAGCCCAGCTCCCGATCAAGCCAATACCGTTACTTCTTCTTTGCTGCTTTTTTCTTTTTGGCTTTTTTCTTGGCTGCCATTATCGTCTCCTTACGAGTGGTTGATTACTTCAACGTGCAAAAAATTTTGCACTTCCAACGCATCACATGACATCAACATCATCTGTTTTGCTTTTCCAAAACAGTATCGCAATGCGCGGTATGTCAATTCTATGACACGTTCTAAAAAAAAAGCAACTCTTTTGTCAAAATGATGCTTTAGTGTTGGCGCGGCTGTTGCGTGGTTTTCAAAAGTGAATAGAAGATATGACCGCAGAATTTTCTTTCAACTAGCGATCAGTTCAGTACCGCAATTACTGCATCGCGATGCGTTGCGATGGATGTGCGACGATGAAATTTCGACAGCGCTCGTCAGTGTTCAACGCAATATTTGTTCCGACGCGAACAATTGCGAGATAGTTTCGCGCTCACGAATCAAGTGTACGCTCCCGCCATCCGCCATTATTTCCGCCGCGCGCGGCCGCGTATTGTAGTTGGAACTCATTGTCATGCCGTATGCGCCAGCTGACATGATGGCAACAAGATCGCCTTCAGCGAGATGTAATTCACGGTCATGGCCAAGAAAGTCGCCACTTTCGCAAACCGGCCCTACTATTTCATATTGTCGTGGCTTTCCAGACCGTGGACGTACCGGCTGGATATCATGCCACGCGCCGTACAGCGCTGGACGCATCAAATCATTCATGGCGGCGTCGAGCACCGCGAAATTGCGGTGCTTGCCGTGTTTCAAATACTCAACGCGAGCGAGTAAAATACCGGCGTTGCCAACCAGCGCACGTCCAGGTTCAAGCAGGATTTTGTGTTTGCGAGTGCCAAGACGACTCAACAGAGCCTGGGCGTATTCGTTGGCGCTCGGCGGCGTCTCGTCACGGTAACGGATCCCCAGCCCGCCGCCGAAATCGATGTGGGCAATATCAATGTGTTCTTCCGCAAGCCGACCCACAAGATCGAGTAATTTCTGAAACGCCGCAGCAAACGGTGCGACCTCGACGAGCTGCGAACCGATGTGACAGCCAACACCGGTAATCCGCAAATTCGGCATTTTTGCCGCGCTGCGGTATAACGACAGCGCATCCTCAAAAGCAATGCCGAATTTGTTTTCTTTAAGACCCGTGGCGATGTAGGGATGGGTGTTGGCATCAATGTCGGGATTGATGCGCAAGCTGACGGCCGCAGTTTTCCCAAGCTCTCCCGCGATGCGATCAAGACGCCGGAGTTCGCTTTCCGATTCGACGTTAAAGCACAGGATGCCGGCCATGAGCGCCGCGCGCATCTCGGCCGCGCTTTTGCCGACGCCCGAAAACACGGTTTTACGCGGATCGCCGCCGGCTTTGATGACGCGCTCAAGCTCGCCTCCTGATACGATGTCGAATCCGCTGCCGAGCTGTGCGAGCAGATTAAGGACGCCGAGATTCGAGTTGGCTTTGACTGCGTAGCAGATCAGGTGATCACAGCTTGCAAATGCCTGGTCATAAGCGCGGTAGGCGGCTTCAAGCGCCGCGCGTGAATAGATATAACACGGTGTGCCGAAACGTTCGGCGATATCAGAAAGCGGGACAGCCTCAGCGCACAGTTGTTGGTCGCGGTAGGCGAAGTAATTCACTGCCCGGGTTGTCCCGCCGCCTGATTTTTCTTTGCATCGGACTGCACGCCGGCTGCTGGTGCGGAAGCGGGCGGTGGTTGCGCCGCAGGAACCTGCGGCGGCAGATAGAGCGGACCTTTCATGCCACAAGCGGACAGCAGCAGAACTGTCAACAATAGCAACGAGATGTTACGCATCGAGGTTATCGCTTGAGATTTTTAGGCGATATTAGCATAGGCCTGCTAGTTGTCGCCGGGGTGTCCCAAGCGCCGCATTTCCGTTTCGATCCAATCCTCGGCTTGGCGCGTCAGCACTTCGGCCTTGACGCCGCCGCTGGCAATGGCTTTGCCGATGCTGACCGTGATCGTGCCCGGATATTTTAGAAACGCGCTACGTGCCCAGCAATAACCGGAGTTATGGGCGATCGGCACCACCGGCACACCCGCCTGCGCGGCGATCGCGGCGCCACCGAGCTGGTAATTGCCGCGGGTGCCGGGCGCGACCCGCGTGCCCTCCGGGAACACCGTGATTGAAAATCCTTGTGCTAGGCGTTGCTTGCCCTGCTCGATCATTTGCCGTACCGCGCGGGCACCAGCACCACGGTTGATCGCGATCGGCGACAGCATCGCGAGCCCCCAGCCGAAAAACGGTATCCACAACAATTCCCGCTTGACTACCATTGACTGCGGCGGAAACAACACCGGAAACGCGATCGTTTCCCATGCCGATTGGTGTTTAGCCAGAATTACGTACGGTGGTTGCGGTAGGTTTTCGGCGCCGATAATGCAGTAACGAATGCCGCAAATTTTCTCGGCGGCACGCACCATCAGCCGCGACCAGGTGGTGATGATGCGATAGCGCGTGAAAGGCGGCAGCGGAAAGGTCAGCAGCGAGATTATCGCGAACGGTGGGGTAATCAATATCTGAACGACGGCGAACAGGTACGAGCGCAGAACAACGCTCATTGCACAAGGTCTTTCGCCGCTTCGCCCAAGTCGGCGTAAGTTTTCGTGTTCTCCGGCAACTCGCCGACCGCCGCGGTCATCTTGCCCTTGCCGGTCATTACCAGAATCGGCTGCGCATTGACTTGCACGGCGGCCTGTAAATCACGCAGCGAGTCACCGATCGCCGGCACACCGGTGAGGTCGGTGTTGAAGCGGCGCGCGATGTCTTCGAGCAATCCGGGTTTGGGTTTGCGGCAGTTGCAATTCGCGTCGCGTGAGTGCGGGCAGTAAAACACCGCCTCGACGCGGCCGCCGGCCTGCGCCACGGTCCGGTGCATCTTGTCGTTGATTGCGGCCAGCGTTGCCATGTCAAACAGTCCGCGGCCGATGCCGGCTTGGTTGCTTGCGACCACGACGCGATAGCCCGCTTGATTCAGACGCGCGATCGCTTCCAGGCTGCCCGGAATCGGCCGCCACTCGTCAGGCGACTTGATGTAATTGTCGCTGTCGTAGTTGATGACGCCGTCGCGGTCGAGGATGACGAGTTTCATGATCAGATTATGCAGCGACTTTTGAAATTTCAGGGGCGAGTTTTGAGATGTCCGCGACTTGATTCATCAAGCCGTGCAAATTGCGCAGCAAGGCGACGCGGTTTTCGCGAAGGGCAAGATCATCGACCATAACCATCACCTCGTTGAAGAAGACATCGACCGGGGTTTTTATCTGCGCCAGAAGTTTAAGCGCATCCGCGTAATTTTTTTCAGACAAATATTTTTGTACCGTGGGCCGTATTTTTTCTATGGCTTCCCTGAGTGCTTGTTCCGCCGGTTCTTTTAGCAAATGCAGGTGAATGGTATTCGCGCCGGCGTCTGCTTTTTTCAGAATGTTGCCGATACGCTTGTTTGCGCTCGCAAGGCTTTCAGCTTCTGGCATGCCCGCAAAAATACGTACTGCGTCCAGACGAGAAATGACCTGATCAATATGTTCAGGTTTGAGTGTCAGAACCGCCTCGACTTCTTGGGGCGAGTAATCTTTTTCTAGCAAGTAGCCACGCAAGCGTTCCATTAAAAATATTGTCAATGCGGTGGTCGGATCCGAAAAGCCGGGGCAACCATAAAATTCATTGACAGCGTGCCGGAACAGGACATCTAGGCTCAGCTGCACTTTCTTCTCTATTAATATGCGTATTAGGCCGAGTGCGTGTCTGCGCAACGCATAGGGATCTTTGTCGCCGGTCGGGGTCTGGCCAATGCCGAACATTCCCGTCAGGGCTTCCAGTTTTTCGGCCAGTGCCACTAAGATGCCGGAGGTTGTTTCCGGCAAAGCATCCCCCGCATAACGCGGTTGATAATGTTCCCGGATGGCATTGCACACTTCGTTAGGCTCCTCGTCATGGTGTGCATAATACTTGCCCATGATGCCTTGCAGTTCCGGAAACTCGCTTACCATATGGGTAAGTAAATCCGCTTTTGCCAGTTCCGCGGCGCGCGCCACGTGATTTGTCTGGATATCCAGCATCCGAGCAAAGGCTGTTGCGAGTTTTCGAATACGCTGCACCCGGGCGAGCTGGCTTCCCAACTTGTTGTGATAAACAATATTCGCCAGTTGCGGTACGCGGTCGGCGAGTTTGGTTTTTTTGTCAGTCTCGTAAAAAAAGCGCGCGTCGGCGAGCCGTGGACGCACCACGCGCTCGTTACCTTCGATGATGGGTTGTGGATCATCGAGACGCATATTGCTGACGATCAGAAATTTGTTGGTTAGCTTTCCGTTGCCGTCGAACAGCGGAAAATATTTCTGATGCGTGCGCATCGTCAGCACCAGACATTCCTGTGGCATTTCGAGAAATCCGGATTCGAACGTTCCAACATAAACCGCCGGCCACTCGACCAGTGCCGTGACCTCGTCGAGTAAAGGCGCAGCGTCTTTTTCGGCGCCGAGCGTTGCCCCGAGTTTCTTGGCCTGTGCGCGCAATTGCTTTTCGATCTCGGCGCGGCGCTGGTCGAAGCTCACGATGACGGCTCCTTCTACCTCCAGTTTTTTCTCGTATTCGCCGGCATGGGCGAGCGTGATGGTTTTAGCGCCTTGGAAACGATGGCCTTCAGTGACGCGATCGGCGGTTAAACCTAATGCAGTGCACGGCACGACATCGGTGCCATGCAACACGACCAGCCGATGTGCGGGACGCACGAACTTGACAGTGGTTTTGCCATCATCCAGCTGATAGCTCATCAGTTTGGGGATCGGCAAGTCTTGCAATGCAGCCTGGATTTTCAAACCCAGACAATCACGCAGCAAGCCGCCTTTGGAAAGTTCACGATGCGCGAAAACTTCCTGCTTGCCGTCGTGCACCTTCTCCAGGGCTTCCGCGGCGACGCCATGTTTTTTGGCAAACCCCAACAGTGCGGGAGTCGGTTTGCCCTGCGCGTCAAGCCCGGCAGTCACGGACGGGCCTTTGACTACAATCTCGCTGCTGCGGGCTTCGGCAAAGACGTCGTTGATGCGTACCGCGAGACGACGCGGTGTGACAAAAAAGATGTACTCGCTGTTGGTGCTCAGAAAGTTATTCTGGCGCAGGTCCTTCGTGAGTCCTTTGGCAAAAGCCTCGGCCAGCGCCCTCAGCTTTTTTGGCGGCAATTCTTCGGTGAGCAGTTCGACCAGCAACGGTGGGGTGTTCATGCCGCCGCCGTTTTGCGCATCGGGAAGCCGAGCCGCTCGCGTGATTCGTAATAGGATTGCGCAATGGCCTTGGCGAGATTGCGGATGCGGCCGATGTAGGCCGCGCGCTCGGTCACAGAAATCGCGCCGCGTGCATCGAGCAGGTTGAACGTGTGTGCGGCCCGCAGCACCATTTCATAGGCGGGCAGCGCCAGTTGTGCTTCCATCAGCCGCTTGGCTTCGCGTTCGTAGTCGTTGAAATGCGTAAGCAGCATTGCGACGTTCGATTGTTCAAAATTGTATTTCGATTGCTCGACCTCGTTCTGGTGGTAAACGTTGCCGTAGCTGACGCCTGGCGTCCACATCAGATCGAATATGTTATCGACGCCTTGCAGGTACATCGCGATGCGCTCAAGCCCGTAAGTGATTTCGCCGGTGATCGGCTCGCAGTCGAGTCCGCCGACCTGCTGGAAGTAAGTGAATTGGGTGATCTCCATGCCGTTCAGCCACACTTCCCAGCCGAGCCCCCACGCACCGAGCGTCGGGTTTTCCCAGTCGTCCTCGACGAAACGCACATCATTTTGCTTGAGATTGACGCCGAGCTTTGCCAGCGATTCCAGATAAAGGTCCTGGATATTATCCGGCGACGGCTTGAGTACAACCTGATACTGATAATAGTGCTGCAGGCGGTTCGGATTTTCGCCATAGCGGCCGTCCTTCGGACGGCGCGATGGCTGCACGTAGGCGGCTTTCCACGGCTCGGGGCCGAGTGCGCGCAGAAACGTCGCGGGATGCGAAGTGCCGGCGCCGACCTCCATATCGTACGGCTGCAGCAAAGAGCAGCCTTGCTCGTTCCAGTAATCCTGGAGTCGCAGAATGACTTGCTGGAAGGTCAACATTGATGGGACACGAATGGCAACGGATTCAAGCGCGAATCTTATCTTTTTTGCGCCGCGCGAGCCAGATTGCGACGAGTACCAGCACGATCGCAAATGAGACGACCGGCGCATCGCCATAGCGCACGTACGGCGTTGCGCCGGCGTAGCCGCGCACTTCGCCGGTGACAATTGCAGTCGTGAATCCGGGCGCCGCCTGCTGCACCTGTCCGTGCGGGCCGACGATCGCGGTCATGCCGGTATTGGTTGCGCGCAGCATGTAGCGGCCGGTCTCGAGCGCGCGCGCTTGCGAAATCTGCAGGTGCTGCGCGGGCGCGATCGAATGACCGAACCACGCGACGTTGCTGGCATTGACCAGCAGCGTTGCCTGCGGCAGTTGGCGGATGATTTCAGCGCCGAACGCGTCCTCGTAGCAAATATTGACCGCGACTTGTTCACCGGCGACCGCCAGCGGCTGCGGCATGCTCGTACCGCTTGCGAAATCACCGAGCGGTATTTGCGTGATTTCGAGGAACCAGCCGAACAAAGGCCGCAGCGGCAGGAATTCACCGAACGGCACCAGGTGCGATTTACGGTAGGTTTGCCTCGGCGAGGTGCCGAATGACAGCACGCTGTTGTAGTAATTGTCCGCGGTGCCGTGCGTATTTTCGAGTTCAGGCATGCCAATCAGCACATCGCCGTGGTTGGCACGCGCATGCGCGGCGAGATCTTCGAGATAATCCGTGGGGATCTGCTGCAGAAACAGCGGTAACGCCGTTTCCGGCAGCACCACGAGATCAGCATGGGTCGTAGCGATCAGCTGCCGGTAGCGATTGAGTGTGGCCGCAATTTCATC
>Ga0074044_10003586_pt1 | contig 13136 bp, 8 predicted proteins | sample BogForMeECP23OM1_FD_94443 | JGI IMG/M metagenome (GOLD analysis project Ga0074044, IMG submission 94443) | Bog forest soil microbial communities from Calvert Island, British Columbia, Canada - Bog Forest MetaG ECP23OM1 | ecosystem: Environmental > Terrestrial > Soil > Wetlands ...
GAACTCGACATGCATTGCCTTCTCTGCGACGGCGCCGGATGCCCGGTCTGCAAGCATTCCGGATGGACCGAAGTGCTCGGCTGCGGAATGATCCACCCCAACGTGATGCGCGCGGTCGAGTACAATCCCGACGAGTACCAGGGCTTCGCCTTCGGCCTGGGCGTCGAGCGCACGGGTCTGCTGAAGCTCGGGGTTGACGACATGCGCCTGTTTTTCGAGAACGACCTTCGCTTTTTGAGCCAGTTCCCCGCGCTCAGCGGAGGTGTGCGATGAAGCTTCCGCTCAGTTGGCTGAGGGACTTCGTCAGCCTCGACGCGCCGGTCGAAGAAATCTCGCGGCGCCTGAGTTACGCGGGACTGGTTGTCGAGAATGTCGAAAAACTCACGCCCGGATTCGCCGGCGTGTTCGCCGCCAGGGTGCTCCACGTCGAAAAGCATCCCAACGCCGACCGGCTGAATCTTTGCGACGTGGACGCGGGCCAGAAAGGCAAATTCAAAGTCGTATGCGGCGCGCCCAACGTTAAGGCCGGCATGGTGGCACCGCTCGCTCTGGTCGGCGCGCAGCTTGGCAAGCAGCCGCCGCTGGAGGCCGCCGTCATTCGCGGTGTGCGTTCCGAGGGCATGCTCTGCTCAGAGCGCGAGCTCGGCCTGTCGCAGGATCATGCTGAAATCCTTGCGCTCGGCGCGGATGCGCCGCTGGGTGGCGACGTGGCCGCGTATTTGCATCTCGACGATACCGTGCTCGATGTCGAAATCACCCCGAATCGAGGCGATTGCCTGTCGGTTCTCGGCCTGGCGCGCGAGGTCGCAGCATTGTTCGCCGCCAGACTGCGCGCGCCCAGGCTGCGCGCGGCGCATTCGGCGGGCTCGCCCGACGGCGCGCGCTTTTCGCTTTCGGTTTCGATTGATGCACCCGATCTATGCCCGCGTTACGCCGCGCTCGCGATGACCGGAATCAAGCTCGGTCCTTCGCCGGCGTGGCTCAAGCGCCGGCTGGACCTATGCGGGATGCGCGCGCTGAACAACGTCGTCGATGCGACCAACTACGTGATGCTCGAACTCGGCCAGCCCTTGCACGCGTTCGACTTCGGCAAAATCGCAGGCGGCCGGATTATCGTCCGCCGCGCCGGCGCTACGCGCGAGTTCGTCACCCTCGACAACCTCCCGCGCGCGCTCGATTCAAACGATCTGCTGATCGCCGACAGCGACAAGCCGCTCGCGATCGCCGGCGTGATGGGCGGGCTGAACTCCGAGGTCAGCGATTCGACCGGGACTATTTTGCTCGAAAGCGCGTACTTCGAGCCGATGACCATAGCGCGCACGGCGCGGCGCCTGGGTTTGCGCAGCGAGGCAAGTTACCGCTTCGAGCGCGGCATCGATCGAGCGGGACAGGTCGGCGCGCTGATTCGCGCCGCCGAATTGATCCGCCGGATCGCGCGCGGACGCGAGGCGTCGCCGATCGCCGACTTCGAGCCGCGCAAAGCCGAGCCGCGCGAGATTGCGCTCGACCTCGGCGCGATGGAATCGTTGCTGGGCGCGGCGATACCGCCGGCCGTCGCCAGGAGCCGTCTCAAATCGCTGGGCGCGCAAGTGAGCACGCGCGCCAAGGGCATGCTCGCGGTCGTGCCTCCATCGTTCCGCTCCGATCTGGTCGAGCAGGCCGATCTGATCGAGGAAGTCGCGCGGCTCGGCGGTCTCGACGACATTCCGGCGCTGCTGCCTGAACGCTTGACTGCGCTCGCTCCCGTCAATCGCGAGCGCGAGTTCTTGAAGGGCACGCGCGAAGTGATGCTGGGGTGCGGCCTGACCGAGGCCGCCACCATCGCCTTCATCGCGCCCGCCGACAACGCGCGCTTTTCGGGGATTCAAGCCGCGACGCGGCCGGTCAAAGTATCCAACCCGCTGTCGGCGGAACTCGGCGAGCTGCGGGTGAGCCTGCTGCCGGGCCTCATCACCTCGCTCAGGTTCAATTTGAACCGCGAGGCCCGCGCCTTTCACGCGTTTGAAATCGGCAAGACCTTCCGCGTGGACGGCGATATCGCGGCCGAGCACAATCATCTCGCCGCCGTCAGCTACGGAGCTTACGCGCTCTCTGCAATCGGCGAGCACAGCGTCACGGCGGGATTTTTCTCGATCAAGGGAATCCTCGAGACGTACCTGGAAGCGATTGGCATTTCGCCGCGCATGGCGTTCAAAGCGCTCGCGAGCGCTGACGCGCCATTCCTGCATCCCGGCCGCAGCGCTATCGTTACGCTCGACGACGCGGCGATCGGTTTGATTGGTGAGTTGCATCCGGCGGAAGCGATGCGCCTTGATCTGAACGATCCTTGCGCGGTCTACGAACTTGACTTGAGCAATCTCATTGCCTATGGTTTCTCGCCGCGCAAAACTTTCCTGCCGCCGCCAAAATATCCCGCCATCAGGCGCGATTTGGCGCTGGTGCTGGATCGAAATTTCCCGGCGGATATGGTAGTCAAAACCATTCGGGAATGCGGCGCGTCGCTGCTGGAAAGCGTCGAGGTCTTCGACGTCTACGAGGGGACGGCGGTGGCGGCCGGAAAGAAGAGCGTGGCGTTGACTTGCCGTTACCGTGCAAAGGATCGCACGCTGACCGATGAGGAGGTTAACCGCATTCATGCCGCGTTGGTCGAGCAGGCGCGGATGCGATTGGGGGCGGAGTTGCGGCAGTAAGCGTGCCTAACGCGAGCGGGTGGGGGATCGTTACGCCGCAGGGCATGACTAAAGCCGATCTTGTAGATTTGATCTACGAGCGGGTAGGCTCCTCCAAAAAGGAAGCCTGTGAAGTGGTCGAAGCGGTGTTTGCGATCATCAGGGATTCGTTGCGCCACGGTCAGAAAGTGAAAATTTCCGGCTTCGGCACCTTTCTCGTCAATCATAAACATGCGCGCCGCGGGCGCAATCCGCAGACCGGCGAGCCGATCACCATCGATTCGCGCCGCGTCCTGTCCTTCAAGCCGAGCCAGGTGTTGAAGGATCGGGTCAACGACGGCGCCAAGCCACGGGTATGACGCCGATGCCACGCCAGCCATCAGGTCGGCGGCAAAAGCCCAGGTCGGATGCGCGCGCCACGATGTCCCTGTTCCCCGAGCGCGGGTTGAAGATCGGCGAAGCGGCGCGCGCGCTGGGCGTCGAGACCTACGTGCTGCGTTTTTGGGAAACCCAGTTCCCATTTCTGAAACCCAGGCATACGCGCACCAAGCATCGCTTCTACCAGGAAAAGGACCTCGACGTGCTGCGCCTCATCAAGCGCCTGCTGCACGACGAAGGCTTCACGATCGTCGGCGCGAACAAGCACATCAAGGAATTTGGCATCGAGGCTTTGATGACCGGCAAGCCGGTCGCGAAGCCGGCATCGTCGTCATCGGAGCGCGCGCCTGCGCCGTCGAGCGCAATCGACGGTCAAGCTCGCCGCGTACTCAATGAGGTCCGCCGCGACCTCGAATCGATCCACAAGATTTTGGAAGACTAAACCTAATTTCGCTGGCGGAAAACTCAAAACCCGGCTGCTCCAGGCACTCGCCGGTCGCGGAAGGAGGTCGTTCTGATGCAGGTTCGCCCTATCAATCCCCAGACGTGGCTCGGCGCCTTCAATATCAATCAGGCGATCGAGGTCACCGCCGGCCAGCGCGTGCTTTACGTGTCCGGTCAGACCTCGAACGACGCGAGCGGCGCCCCGATGCATCCGCGGGATCTCGTCGCGCAATTCAAGCTCGCCTGGAAAAATCTGGTCGAGGTTCTCGCCGCGGCGAACATGAAACCCGAGAATATCGTGCGGCTGAATTTCTACACTACAGATGTCGACGGTTTCATGGCGAAAGCTGGCGAGATGGTGCCGATCTTTGCAAAGGCGGGGTGCAAGCCGGTAAGCACGCTCCTCGGTGTCACGCGTCTCTTCGAACCGAGCATCATGATCGAGATCGAGGCGACCGCGGTGGCCTAACGGATGAGCCGCCGCCTGATTCTCGAGCTGCGCGCCGTCAGTGACCTGAATACTAATCTGCGATGCGTTCTTGCGATGCCAACTGCGCGCGCGCCCGCTTGCGCGCGGCTGCTGCAGCTTGCGCGCCCGAAGCCTGACGGACCAGTACCCCCAGCGGCGCGAGATTCAGTTCGGCTGCGCACTCCTCAGTCGCGCGATGCGCAATTCGCCCAGATTCTACCATTTCGGCAGCGATGCACACCGCGCCGGCCATCGTGAGAGCCCCCAGGCCGAGCGCGAGCTCGGGCAGTCCCGCGATAGCCACGACTGCCGCGCTCAGCACGCCCGCTGCCAGAGCCAGCTTGGTGATTCGAGTGGACTTTATCCGCGCCAGCACGTGGTTGGTGACCTTACCCGCCTCGTGCTCTTCGTCGGCGGTCTTGAGCTCGATTCGGGCCCACGGATTCGGCCGCACTTCCAGGTCGTAGTCGTTCCACCCCGCCTCGACGATCGCGCCATGCCCGCTGCGCGCGAACAGCTTCAGCATCCTGTCCATCAGGCGGTCGCGGGTAATGCTTTCGTCGTTCCAATAGTCGAGCCGCAGCGTACGTCTGAGCCAGCTGATGGTTGGGCGTTGGCGCACGCCGTCAGCGCCCGCGAGTCCGGTCAGGGCTTTCGCCCGCGTCTTGTAGCGCGTCATCGTTCGCACCATCGGTCCCGTGTAAGCGAGATACGCGATCAGAAGTCGCGCGGTGAAACTTTCGTGAGATTTTTCAAGCGGCGCATGCCACGCATAGTACAGCGCCCAAATCAGCCCCAGCGCGAGCATCGCAGCCGCGGGAATCAGCGACAGCCCGAGCACTAGCGACGCGGCCAGCGCGATCGCCGAGAGCACGGTCCACTCGAGCGTCTGTGGCAGAACCCTGGCCAGCGTAAGTCCGGGCTCGAACAGCGTCTGCGCACCTGCGGTTGCAGTCTTCCACAGCACGCGTTTGCGGCTGCCGCCCGGAATAGTCCGCGCCAGGCCGGGAATCGTACCGCGCCACGCGATTTGGCCCATCAGGTTGAAGCGCCCGGGATAGCGCGGATACAGCATCGCCTCGGCGCGTCCGTAGCCGCGCTGCTGTCCGTAGTAAGCCTTGACCGTGTTGCGCCGGAAGTGCCAGACGAAGGCGGCCGGCGAGAAGCCGAGCTTGAAGCCGGCGTCGAGCATTCGCCAGCATATGTCAACGTCGTCGCCGGCGGAGGTGAACTGCGGATCGAATCCGCCAATCTTTGCGAGCGCCGCCTTGGAGAAGAGCATGTTGCAGCCGGCCAGATGCTCCGCTCGATCCTCGGCCACCAGTACTTGGCAGGGCGCGCCCGGCGATGCGGCGCAACTGGCTTCGATCCAGCCGTCTTCGTGCGGCGCGTAGTTCGGTCCGCCGCAGCCGTCGAAGTTGTTTTCGACCATCGCGCGGACCATCAGCGTCAGCCAATGCGGATCGACGACGCAGTCCGAATCGGTGTAGGCGATGATTTCGCCGCGCGCCGCCTGCATCCCGACGTTGCGCGCGAAGCTCAGCCCCTTGTTGGGCTGGCGAATGAGACGGAACTGGGGAAAGTCCATCGCGATGTCAGCGGTGCGATCGCGCGAGCCGTCATCGACGATGACCACCTCGAAATTCGGGTAGTCCAGGTGCCGCAGCGACTCCAGGCAAAGCCGCATGGTGCGCTGGGCGTTGTAGGCGCAAATCACCACCGACACCATCGGCATCTTCGGCGGCGGCGGCGGGCAGGAGCCATTGAGGGTCACGAACGGCATCACCTCCGACGCGCGCATCATGCGCACGCCGAGCCAGTCGTGAGAAACCGGAGCAGGAACGGGAGGAGCAACCACGCCAGCCGCACCCGTGCCAAACGCCACTGCGACAGCTTCGTCCTGCCCCGGCGACGCATCTCTGAATTCGATCACCACCGGCCGCGCTTCGGCGAGGTTGTGCAAGGCGACGACGAAATCGCGAATCTGGAGCGGCTCGAGCGCGGGAATTTCCGCGTAAAGAAAATCCTCTTCCAAGATTGAAAGTGCGCGCGTTTCCGGCCGCACCTTGATTGCGACAAGCGCCTCGGGCGCGCGCTCTTTGATCGTCCTGACGACGGCGCGCATACGCCGCCGCGCGTTTTCGAGTCCGCCCGCACGCAGCGTGTCCTGTCCGATTTCGCAATCGAGGATGTAACCGGCCAAGGCAGGATGCCTTCCAAAAATGTTTGCCGCATGCGCGATCCGCGAGACCACGGATTTCCATCCGCGGCGGCTCGTCAGTTCGTCCGCGGTGATTCTCAACTCGACCATGGCGACCAGTCCCGCCTGGGCCGCGATGTCCAGGCACGGCTGCGCCTGCTCCTCGGTCAGCACCACGCCGGTCGTGTGCGCGGCTTTGAGATCGTCGAGCCGCTTTCTTAGTTTGAGCTTCTGAGCAAAATCAAGGGTTGCGCTCACGTCGGCGAGGCGCATCGCCTTGAAAAAGAACTTCTGTCCTGCGCGGGAAAGGAACTTACCGTGTGGGGTGACGTGTTGCGTACAGCCGGAATTGGTAAGCATGGATGTGGGCGTCTTCTCGATGAAGACCTGAGAGCCAAAGCCATGCCATCGGAAAAATCCAGCGATCGCGGGGCTTTTTCAACAAACGCCCACCTCGCACAAACCAATTGGGATGAGCCCTGTACGATTTGCGCCTTGGGCACGAACTGGGAGCGAACGGTTCGCATGGTGCAAAATCAGGCAGGATGCTGCCTCAATAGACACGCTAGATTGGTTATTTTGCGAATGTTATACGTCAGTTGATATATCAACGTTGAATTCCCGCCACTGGGTTTTAAGGCAATGGAACTATCGCTCGCGTGTGGATGCTGCAGACCATCAAAGTCCGAACGAAAGCGTGAACCGACCGACGCGCCAATTGAGGCCACCCCCGAAGAACTGCGGGCGATAAGGGACCAGCTCGCCGAGATCGAGCAATCGCTCTCGCGCCTGTGGGGTCCGACAATCTGGAGCCGCACGCCCGAGTGCATCCGGGTCCGCGCCGAGGCCGGGGATCTGATCGACCGGCACTTCGACGGCATCGTCGCGCAGTGGGGAGATGCGATAGTCGCGCTGTTCGACGGCCGCTCCGAACACGACGAGAAACACGACGAGAAAGAGGGCAAAGCCAGCTTGGTCAATGCGCTCATCCGCCTGGTCGATCATCTGCGCGATCCGGACGACATTTGCACTTACGTTTATCTGCGCCGGCATTGCCAGGAGGGGATGCTGGCGCGGGCCAAACCCTCTCAGTTCAACACCATCCATATCGCGCTCAAGCAAATAATTCTCGAACACGTAAAATCTTCAATGACCGGTCCGGCGATGGAACTGGTGCGCGACCTGGTGGTCGCGGCAATCGACGAGCGGCGCCTGATGGTCTCGCAGTTCTACATCGAATCGCGCGAGCGGTTGCTGCGCGCATCCGAAGAGAAGTACCGCAACACGATCGACCACGCGCCGGATCCAATGTACGAGATCGAAGCGCACACCTGGATCGTGACCGGGCTGAATGCGGCCGCCCTGCAACTCCATAAGACGGAAGCACCGTCAGGTTCACGAGGCTGGTATGACCACGGCCATGAAGAAAAGATGGAGATTATTGGATATCCGATCACAGATTTCGTACCGCCGGAGCTGAGGGCAAGAGTGATCGATAGCCTGGAGACGGTGGTGCGCCAGGGATCGGCGCAGGCCTCGGAATTTCCGGTCGGGCCGCTGTTCTTCGACGTCAACTCCGCGCTCATCACCTACGGCAACAAGCAATTCATCCAGATGATCCTGCGCGACGTAACCCAGCGGCGCGACATGCTCGACTCGCTGATCAAGGCTGAGCGACTGGCCGCGGCGGGCACCTTCGCGGCGGGCGTGGCGCACGAGGTGAACAACCCGCTGGCGTCGATCTCATCGCTGGTCCAATCGATCCTGACGGGCGAGAACGACCCCCAGCGGCGCACCACGCTGCACACCATCCTGTCCCAGATCACGCGCATCTCGAGCACGCTCAAGGACCTGGTGAATTTCGCGCGACCGACCACCGCGCAACGCAAGCCGGTTGACGTCAACGCGCTGATCGGCGAGACGCTGCGGCTCATCACCTACAACAAACGCTTCAACGGCATCCAGATCGAACCGATACTTGCTCCCGATCTGCGGCGCGCGTTCGCCGACGACAACGAAATCCAGCAGGTGCTGCTCAATCTGCTGTTCAACGCCGCCGACGCGTCGCCCGCCGAGGGCGCGGTGATCAAGGTGATCACCGAGAACCAGCGCGCCGGACAGGGCGCGGACAAATCGCGCCGGGTGGTTATCAAGGTGGCGGACAACGGCATCGGGATTCCGCGCGAACATCTGGAACGCGTGTTCGATCCATTCTTCACCACCAAGCCCGCGGGCGCCGGCGTCGGACTGGGACTGTCGCTATGCCAGCGCATGGTCCTGTCCAACCAGGGCACCATTCGGGTTGACAGCGAGGTCGGCCGCGGCACGGCAGTCACGGTGACGCTGGCGGCGGCCGAGGATTCGGCACGCGCGGAACAGGCAGCGGGCATGGCCGCGTCTTGAGAATCGGAATGCGATGAACAACGACGCTTCATGGACCGCACAGGAACGCGGACCTTACCGGCTGCTGATCGTCGAAGACGAACCCTTGATGCGCTCGATCATCGTGCAGCTCGCGCGCGCCGAAGGCTACGAGGTGATGGAGGCGCCGGCCGCCGAGGTCGCGCTGCACATCTTCGAAAAAGAAAAAATCGATCTCGCGATTCTGGACCTTAACCTGACCAGCGGCGGCAACGGACTGGATCTGCTGCGCAGGATGCGCGAACTCGACCCCGAGGTGATGGGAATAATCGTCACCGCCTACGCCAGCGTCGAGTCAGCGGTCGAGGCGCTGCACCAGGGCGCTTACGACTACATCACCAAGCCGTTTGCCAACGATCACCTGAAGAAGGTGATGCGCAACGCGCTCGAGGGCAAGGCGCTGTTCAGGGAAAACCGTTTTCTGCGCCAGGAACTGCGCGAGAAGTATCGCTTCGAGAGCATCATCGGCAAAAGCGACGCGATCGAAAGCTTGTTTCGCGTCATGGAAAAAGTGGCGCGCACCGACTCCAGCGTGTTGATCAGCGGCGAGTCCGGCACCGGCAAGGAACTGGTCGCGCGCGCGATTCATTTCAGCTCCGATCGCGCCAACAACCGCTTCCTGCCGATCAATTGCGGCGCGCTGCCCGAGAACCTGCTCGAGAGCGAACTGTTCGGCTACAAACGCGGCGCCTTCACCGGCGCCGCGCGGGACAAAGTGGGCCTGCTCAAGGCCGCCGACAAAGGCACCATCCTGCTCGACGAGATTGGCGAGTTGCCGCTGGCGCTGCAGGTCAAACTGCTGCGCGCGCTGCAGGAGCGCGAGGCCTACCCGCTGGGCGCCAACGATCCGGTGGCGTTCGACGTGCGCGTGCTATGCGCCACCAATCGCAACCTCGAAACCGAGGTCAAGGCCGGCCGCTTCCGCGAGGAACTGCTCTACCGAATCAACGTCATCAACATCAATCTTCCCGCTTTGCGCGAGCGCCAGGACGACATTCCGCTGCTGGCCAACCATTTCCTGCGCAAGTACGAGAAGTCGCTGTCGCGAACTGCGATGCGGTTTTCCAAGGGCGCGATGCGCATGCTCATCAACTACGCGTGGCCGGGCAACGTGCGCGAACTCGAAAACGCCGTTGAGCGCGCCGCGATTCTGGCCGAGACCGACGTCATCCACTCGCACGATTTGCCCGACAAGCTGCGGAGCACGTCGCCGGTGATGGCGAGTATCGAGAACACGGGGCTCACGCTCGAGGAGCTTGAACGCGAGCATATCAAGCGCGTGCTCGACAAGGTTGAAAACGACAAGGTAAAGGCCGCGCAGGTGCTCGGGATTCACCTCTCGACGCTCTATCGCAAGGTCCAGCGCTACCAGCTCGACGGCGGCGACACCCCCATGCATCAGGAGCCGCCTGCACGCTCGGCGTGAGCGGCTGGGAACAGGCGTGGCAATCCAGTAGTCAAGGATATAGACTTTTTGGTGGGCCGGCTGGATGCGGGCCGGCCCGGAGAAAAATATGGACCTGTTTGCGCCATCTCACCTGCTGATCATTTTGCTGATCATTTTGGTCATCTTCGGGCCCAGCAAGCTCGGCGATGTCGGCGGCGCGATGGGCAAAGCGATTCGCGACTTCAAGCGCGCGATGAACGAGCCCGAAGATGCGGCCAAGACGGTCGCGAAGACCGACGAGGCCAAGGCCGCAGAGGCGGTCAAGCCCGACAAAGTTTCCTGACCCGCCGCCACTGACTTTCCCGATCATTCGCTCAATCCGCCTGCGATGACGCGCGTTCCGAACGCGCAAGATCCCTTCGCAGGTTTTGGACTTCCCGTCTGTCGGGAGAATCGGCCCCGCCGCGTTCAGCCCCGCTGCGTTCGGCCCCGCCGCGGGATGCGGCCTGGCGGCCGTTAGCACGGGCAAGGGATAAAAGAATTCGGGGGCTGGGATTGCTCCCAGCCCCCTGCCGTCACCACATCCGCCGCCCCGCCACAACCATTTAGGGCGCGGCCGCTGCCGCGCCTGCATTTGGTGGGTCCCGGAGAATTCGTCATCCCAAATTTCTCCGAGGACTGGCTAATACCTTCGCCGCCGCTTGTAGCTACTTGGCCGTGCGCATCAACCTCATCATCGCCAGTCGCTCGAAATCCTCCCCCTCCACATTCTCCGGGACCCTAAGACTCCTTGTTTATGAGCACCCGCTGGCGGTGCCGCAGTTCATGCACTTGTAGCAGGCGCCGTTGCGCACCATGATGCTGCCGCAGTCGGGGCACGGCGGCGCGTCGGCCTGATTGATGAAGGCCTGGCGAATGCCGCCGTCCTTGCCATCGCGCAGGCTGGCGACGGTCGCCGCTGCTGCGGCCGCCAGCGGGGCGTGCGCCGCGTCGGACTTTGGCGACAGATTTTTCTCCGACTCGATGATCCCGACCTCGCGCTTTGCTTCCTCGTCAAGAAACTTCGACGCCATCCATCGGAACAGGTAGTCGATGATCGACTTGGCGTACGGAATCTGCGGATTCTTGGTGAAGCCCGAGGGCTCGAAGCGCATGTGGGAGAATTTGTCGACCAAGAACTGGAGCGGAACGCCGTACTGGAGCGCGAACGAAATCGCGGTCGCAAACGAGTCCATCAGGCCCGAGATGGTGGAGCCCTGCTTGGACATGGTGACGAAGATTTCGCCCGGGGTGCCGTCCTCGTACATGCCGACGGTGATGTAGCCTTCGTGGCCGGCGATATCGAATTTGTGGGTGATCGATTTGCGCTCGTCGGGCAGCTTGCGCCGCTGCATGCGATCGTCGGGGGCCGCGATCGACGCGACCGCGTCCGCCGCTTTCTCCATCTCCTTCCTGCCGGTGTTGAGCGGCTGCGTGCGCTTGGATCCGTCGCGGTAAATGGCGACCGACTTGAGGCCGAGCTTCCAGGCGGCGAGGTAAGCCTCGGCAACTTCGTCCACGGTCGCTTCGGCGGGCATGTTGATGGTCTTGGAAATCGCGCCGGAGATGAACGGCTGCACCGCACCCATCATCTTGAGGTGCCCGTTGTAGTGAATCGTGCGCGCGCCGGCGCGCGGCTTGAAGGCACAATCGAAGACGGCGAGATGGGCGTCGGCGAGCTGCGGCGCGCCTTCGATGGTTTCGTTGTCGTCGAGGTATTCGACGATTTCCTGGACCTCCTTGGAGTCGTAGCCCAGGCGCTTGAGCGCGCGCGGGACCGTGTTGTTGACTATTTTCAGGATCCCGCCGCCGACCAGCTTTTTGTACTTGATGAGCGCGATGTCGGGCTCGATGCCGGTGGTGTCGCAATCCATCATGAAGGCGATGGTGCCGGTCGGCGCGATCACGGTGGCCTGCGAATTGCGGTAGCCGGCGGCAGCGCCGAGCTCGAGCGCGTCGTCCCATGACTCGCGCGCGGCGCGAAGCAGGTCGAGCGGAACGTAAGATGGATCGAGCTTGTAGGCGGCGGCCTTGTGGCGCTCGATCACTTTCAGCATCGGCTCGCGATTGGGCGCGTAGCCGGCGAACGGACCCATTTGTTGGGCGATGCGCGCCGACTGGAGATAGGCCTCTCCCGTCATCAGCGCGGTAATCGCGGCGGCGTAGATGCGGCCCTGATCGGAGTCATAGGGCATCCCGAGCGCCATCAGCAGCGCGCCGAGATTTGCGTAGCCGAGCCCGAGTTCGCGGTAGGCGCTGGCGTTCTTGGCGATTTCGTCGGTCGGATACGAGGAATTGTCGACCACAATGTCCTGCGCCGTGATCATCACGTCGACCGCGTGGCGGAATGCGCGGACGTCGAACTCGCCGCGATCATCGATGAACTTCATCAGGTTGAGCGAGGCGAGGTTGCAGGCCGAGTTGTCGAGATGCATGTACTCGCTGCACGGGTTGGACGCGTTGATTCGTCCGCTGGTGGGGCAGGTGTGCCAGAGGTTAATCGTGGTGTCGAATTGCATCCCGGGGTCGCCGCAAGCGTGGGCGGCCTCGGCGATCATGTGGAGCACCTTGCGCGCGGGACGGATCTCGGCGATCTCGCCGGACTTGACGAAGCGGGTCTGCCAATCGGCGTCATCGAGTACGGCGCGCATGAATTCGTCGGTGGCGCGCACGGAATTGTTCGCGTTCTGGAAGAACACCGAAGCGTAAGCCGGGCCGTCGAGTGAGGAGTCGTAGCCGGCCTCGATCAGCGCCCACGCCTTCTTTTCCTCTTCGACCTTGCACTTGATGAAGTCGACGATGTCGGGATGATCGGCGTTGAGCACGACCATCTTGGCGGCGCGGCGCGTTTTGCCGCCCGACTTGATGACGCCGGCACTCGCGTCGGCGGCCTTCATAAACGACAATGGTCCCGACGCGGTGCCGCCCGACGAAAGTTTCTCGCGGCAGGAGCGCAGCGCGGACAGGTTCACGCCGGCGCCGGAGCCGCCTTTGAAGATCATGCCCTCGTTGCGGTACCAGCTCAGGATCGAGTCCATGCTGTCATCGACCTTGAGGATGAAGCATGCAGAGCACTGCGGCTTGGCCTCGATGCCGACGTTGAAATAGACCGGGCTGTTGAACGAGGCC
>Ga0074044_10003587_pt1 | contig 13135 bp, 12 predicted proteins | sample BogForMeECP23OM1_FD_94443 | JGI IMG/M metagenome (GOLD analysis project Ga0074044, IMG submission 94443) | Bog forest soil microbial communities from Calvert Island, British Columbia, Canada - Bog Forest MetaG ECP23OM1 | ecosystem: Environmental > Terrestrial > Soil > Wetlands ...
CAGGGACTCGCCAACCTGATCGGCGACGCGCAGCGCGGCCGCATCGCCATGACCGACGAATCGGCATTCGCGGTCGGCGGCAACCTCGCCTGCACCCAGGGCAGCGTCGTGTATCGCAACGAGCTCATCGAGCTCATCCAGTACCGACCGGCCACCGCCGAGGTCTACAAGCGGCCGCTGCTCATCGTGCCGCCGTGCATCAACAAGTTCTACATTCTCGACCTGCGGCCGGAGAATTCGTTCGTCCGGCACGCGGTCGGGGCCGGGCACACCGTCTTCATCGTCTCCTGGCGCAACATACCGCCGGAGCTCGGCCACCTGACGTGGGACGACTACCTCGAGCAAGGCGTGCTGCGCTCGATCGCCATCGCCCGAGCGATCTCCGGCAGCCGGACGATCAATGCGCTCGGCTTCTGCGTCGGCGGGACGCTTCTGGCCTGCGCCCTGGCGGTGCTCGCGGCGCGCCGCGAGCACCCGGTGAAGAGCGCGACCTTGCTCACCGCCCTGCTCGACTTCGAGGACCCGGGGGAGATTGGCGTCTACGTCTCGCGCGAGTACCTCGCCGCGCGCGAGCCGGCGCTGCTCGACGGGGCGCGCGTGCATGGCAGCGAGCTGGCCAACGCCTTTGCGAGCCTGCGCCCCAATGAGCTCATCTGGAATTACGTGGTGAGCAACTACCTCAAGGGCAGGACGCCGCCGGCGTTCGACCTGCTTTTCTGGAACGGCGATTCGGCCAACCTTCCCGGTCCGATGTACGCCTACTATCTGCGCAACATGTATCTCGACAATCGCCTGCGCGAGCCGGGCGCCCTGACGATGTGCGGCGCAGCGATCGACCTGTCGCGCCTGGCGATGCCGTCCTACGTCTATGCCTCGCGCGACGATCACATCGTGCCGTGGCGGTCGGCATACCGCAGCGTGCGCCTGCTCGGCGGCGAGCCGACCTTCGTGCTCGGCTCGTCGGGGCACATCGCCGGGGTGGTCAACCCGCCGGCGAGCAGCCGGCGCAACTATTGGACGAGCGCGTTGCCGGGCGACCAGGCGGTGGATTGGCTCTCGGGCGCCGAGGAGCACCACGGGTCGTGGTGGCCGCACTGGACCGAGTGGCTCGCGCAGCATGCCGGCGCGCGCCGTCCGGCTCCCTCGCGCGAGGGCGGCGCGCGCCACCCCCCGCTCGCCGCCGCGCCGGGCATTTACGTGCGCGAGCAGGTCGCCTGACTTGAGGCCCGGCGGCGCATTGTGCGCCCTGAGCAGCATGCGTTAACATCGCCCTGAAACCTTCCACCAGGGCGTCGGTCGCTCCCGGCGCCTGCAAGTCCAGCCTCGACGGAGACCCCTCATGGCAGACATCGTGATCGTCGGTGCCGCACGCACCGCAATCGGCAAATTCGGCGGAGCCCTGGCCAAGATCCCGGCTCCGGAGCTTGGCGCAACGGTGATCCGGGCGCTGCTCGCGCGCGCCAACCTCAAGCCGGACCAGATATCCGAGGTCATTCTCGGCCAGGTGCTCACGGCGGGGAGCGGCCAGAATCCGGCGCGCCAGGCATCGATCAAGGCCGGGTTGCCCGCGGCGGTTCCGGCCATGACGCTCAACAAGGTGTGCGGCTCGGGACTCAAGGCGGTCATGCTCGCGTCGCAGGCGGTGCAATGCGGCGATGCCGACATCGTGATCGCCGGCGGCCAGGAAAACATGAGCGCGGCCCCGCACGTGCTTCCCGGCTCGCGCGACGGCTTCCGCATGGGCGACGCCAAGCTCATCGACAGCATGATCGTCGACGGCCTGTGGGACGTGTATAACCAGTATCACATGGGCACCACCGCCGAGAACGTGGCCAAGCAGTACGGCATTTCGCGCGCCCAACAGGACGAGTTCGCGGTGGCAAGTCAGAACAAGGCCGAGGCGGCGCAGAAGGCGGGCAAGTTCAAGGACGAGATCGTTCCTGTCATGATCCCGCAACGCAAGGGCGACCCGGTCGCCTTCGCCGTCGACGAGTTCATCAAGGCGGGCACGACGCTGGAGTCGGTGGGCGCTCTCAAGCCGGCATTTGCCAAGGATGGAACCGTGACCGCTGCCAACGCCTCGGGGATCAACGACGGCGGCGCGGCCGTGCTGGTGATGAGCGGGACCCTGGCGCAGCAGCTCGGACTCAAGCCGATGGCGAGGATAAGGGCCTTCGCGGCGTCGGGCGTCGATCCGTCGATCATGGGCATGGGCCCGGTGCCGGCCTCGAAGCGCTGCCTGGAGAAAGCGGGCTGGAAGCCCTCCGACCTCGACCTGATGGAGATCAACGAAGCCTTTGCCGCGCAGGCCTGCGCGGTCAACAAGGAGATGGGCTGGGACACGAGCCGGATCAACGTCAACGGCGGCGCCATCGCGCTCGGACATCCGATCGGGGCGTCGGGGTGCCGCGTGCTGGTCACGCTGCTCCACGAAATGGCCCGGCGCGATGCGAAAAAGGGCCTGGCGTCGCTGTGCATAGGCGGCGGGATGGGCGTGGCAATGGCCGTGGAGCGCTGAGCGAAAAGGCGCGGACGAACGGCATTTCGAGGTGAAACGGAGGAGGAAGCCATGGCAGAAAACAAGCACCGCGTCGCGCTGGTAAGCGGCGGCATGGGCGGCCTGGGCGAAGCGATCTGCGCCAAGCTCGCCGCTCTGGGCTACACGGTCGTGACCACCCACTCGCCAGGCAACACCAAGGCGCCGGAGTGGCTCGAGGCGATGAAGAAACAGGGGTACACGTTCCATGCCTACCCCTGCGACGTCGTCGACTGGGACTCGTGCGTCGCCTGCGCAGCCCAGGTGGTCAAGGATGTCGGCGCCGTCGACGTCCTGGTCAACAACGCCGGCATCACGCGCGACACGACGTTCCGGAAGATGGACAAGGCGAACTGGGATATCGTGATCAAGACCAATCTCGACAGCTGCTTCAACATGACCAAGCAGGTTTGCGACGGCATGGTCGATCGCGGCTGGGGTCGCATCATCAATATCTCGTCGGTGAACGGCCAGAAGGGCGCCTTCGGACAGGTCAACTATTCCGCGGCCAAGGCCGGCATGCATGGCTTCACCAAGGCCCTGGCGCTCGAGGTCGCGAAGAAAGGCGTAACCGTCAACACCATCTCTCCCGGCTACATCGGCACCAAGATGGTGATGGCCATTCCGCAGGAAGTGCTCGACAGCAAGATCATTCCGCAGATCCCGATGGGCCGGCTGGGAAAGCCCGACGAGATCGCCGGACTCGTCGCCTATCTGGCGTCGGAGGAGGCCGCCTTCGTGACCGGCGCCAACATCGCCATCAACGGCGGCCAGCACATGTTCTGAGAGTTTCCGGCAGCCTGCAGGGCAGGCGCCGGCGTCTGACGCGAGTCGTTGTCAACGACAGCTCGCGCCTCAGCGCATGCCCGCCGCGTCACGGCGCCGGGCTGTCCACTGTAGGCGGAGCGCCGCGCCCGGCGCCGCCGGGCCGTGCTCCTCGATCAACGCATCGGTGGCTTCGAAGCGAATGAAGGCAACGGTAACCGCACGGTGCTCGGGCGCGCCGCCGCCGTCGAGGACGTGGGCGCGGACCGCCGGCGACAGGCAGCGCACCAGCGCCTCGGGCGGCACCGGCGGCGGATCGGTCAAGGGCCACGCGCCGGCGTCGCCCGGAGCCTCTCCCCGCAGCAGCACACCGGGTCCCTTGGTCTCGCCCACAGAGCCGCTTGCGAGCGACGCCGCCGTTTCCGGGCTGACGACGATCTCGCCGCTGCCGGCCTCGCGCTCCATGGCGACGAGCCGGCTCCAGGCGGGCCCCACGGGCAGGAACTCGATGTGCGAGGTGCCCACGGCGAAGAAATGAAACCGACCCGAATGCACGCCCTGCGCAATGCCGAGCGTGACCTGCGCGTCGCGCAACTCGATGCGGCCCACGGTCTGCAGCACGCGACGCATCAGCAGCGCCGCGCGGCAGGCGCGCTCGGCGTGACCTTCACCGTGGAACCACAGCAGCAGGCCGTCGCCGCCGAACTTGAGCAGCCCCCCGCCATTTTCATAGGCGACCGCGAGGATGGGCTCGAAACTGCCGCCGATCGCGTCGGTGATTTGCTCCGCACCTTCCCGGCCCTTGCGGGCGAGCTGTTCGGACAACTGGGTGAAGCCGGAGATGTCGACGAACGCCGCGCTGCCCTCCGCGATCCAGTAGGGTCCGGCCGGATCGTCGAGCAGGTGCTGCTGGAACGCCCGCGGCAGGTACGGGCGCATCCGCTCCGCTTCGAGCTCGCCAACCTGCCGTGTTGGCGCACGTTGCTCCGCGTGCTGCGCAGGTTCCGCCGCGTGGAGATCGAGCGGCTCGGCGGCGCTTTCCTCGACGCGGGATCGAGAATCGGGCGGGCCAATCATGGTGCGGGCAGACTTCCGAATTCTGTACTGCCATAGACAATAACCCGCTTTGAAACCGCCCTGCCTGCGGGAAAAGCCGGCAAGGGCAGATTCAAGGCAACCGTGCACGGCCCGGGCGCCAAAGGCAAAAAAAAGCCCCGACATCGCTGTCGAGGCTGTGAGTCTGCAGAGCTAGGAGGAGGAAGCTACTGCAGTATCCGTATCACCCTGTTACCAAGACATTCCGTAACGAAGACGATACAGATGGAGTCATCAGTTCCAATATAGGGACCGTCGTTCCGGTTTCAAGTTCCCGGGTCGCCTGCCTTAGGCAGCCTTGCGGCCCTTGGCCGTCGCCTTGGCCACCGTCGCCGCATTCTCAGTCGCGGCGCGAACCGACGCGTCGGCGAAGCTCACGACCTGCTTGGTCGCCTTCGAGAACTGATCGAATGCCGCGGTAGTGGCGGCAACCGTCGACTTGAGCGCCGTCACCGCGACGTCCGAGCCTGCCGGAGCGTTCTTGGCCGCCTTTTCCACCCATGCCGCTACACCCTTGGTGTACGAAGCCCAGGCTTCTTCGGCGAGCGCCGAGAAATCGGCTTGCGCCTGCGACGCGATTTCATAGACACCGCGCGAATAACCCAGCGCGTTCTGCACACCGGCTTCGGCGAGCTTGGCGCGCAGCGTGAAAAACTCCTGCACGTCCTTGACGCCGGCAACCGCATTGGCGCTGTGCACGCCTTGCTCCAGCACGACCTTGGCGGCCTGGAGGTTGAGCTTGGTCAGCCGTTCGGCCTTTTCCAGCGATAGCGCAGCGAGCTTGACCGCATTGTCATAGCCTGCCTTGTTGAGTTCAGCGAATTGTTCGGTTGCGTTGTACATGGTATTCCTTTCGATCGAGGTAGGTTGCATTCACAAACGTCCACTGGAACGCGGTTCCGCCTGCGGGTCACCGCGCCCTGCCGGCGATCGAGGGGTCTTGCCCGGGTTCACTCGATCGCTTGTTTTGTTGCACCGCACAAATTCATTCTAGGAGCGGCGGTCACCCTTGTCAAGGTCTTTTTGGTGCACCGCAGCATCGGCCATTCCGGGGGGTATTCGACGCAAATCAAACGCTCAAATAAATCAGCGGGTTATAATGCGCGACCGCTTGCTGGAGCAGCGCATGAACAAAGCCCGTCGCGTGATCAAGAAGTACCCGAACCGGCGCCTTTACGACACCGCCAACAGCGGCTACATCACGCTGGCCGACGTCAAGCAGATGGTCCTCGAGCACGTCGATTTTCAGGTCATCGATGCCAAGTCCGGTGACGAACTGACGCGCAGCATCCTGCTGCAGATCATCCTCGAGGAGGAGTCGGCCGGAATGCCGATGTTCTCGAGCGAGATGCTCTCGCAGATGATCCGCTTCTACGGCAACGCGCTGCAGGGGATCATGGGCAACTACATGGAGCAGAACGTCAAGGCGTTCCTCACCATACAGAACAAGCTGCAGGAGCAGGCCAAGCAGATCTACGGCGACAAGATGCTGCTCACGCCCGATCTGTGGAAGCAATTCCTGCAGATGCAGGCGCCGGCGATGCAGGGCATGCTCGGCAACTACCTCGAGCAGAGCGCGAAGCTGTTCATGGACATGCAGCAGCGCATGCAGGACCAGACCCGCGGGCTGTTCACCGCCTTTCCGTTTCCCAATTTCGCCGCGCAGGGCCAGGGCGAAGACGACAATAAGCGCTGATTCGCGCCGCGACCCGAAAGCGGCGCACAAGCTGCATTGCAGCGTAACGTTTTCCCGCAGCGCGCAACCGACGTTTCCATGACCGGTCGCAGCCCAACGACGCCGCGAATCGGGTTCGTCTCGCTCGGCTGCCCGAAAGCGCTGGTCGACTCCGAGCGCATCCTCACCCAGCTGCGCGCCGAGGGTTACGCGGTGGCGTCGAGCTACCAGGGCGCGGATCTGGTCGTGGTCAACACCTGCGGCTTCATCGACGCCGCGGTGGAGGAGTCGCTCGAGGCGATTGGCGAGGCCCTCGCCGCCAACGGCAAGGTCGTGGTCACCGGCTGCCTCGGAGCCAAGGACGGCGGCGAGTTCGTGCGCAGGGCGCACCCGCGCATCCTGGCCGTCACCGGCCCGCACGCCACGGCGGAAGTCATGGACGCCGTGCACGCCGAGCTGCCCAGGCCGCACGATCCGTTCAGCGATCTGGTGCCCGCGCAAGGCATCAAGCTCACGCCCAAGCACTACGCGTATCTGAAGATCGCCGAAGGCTGCAATCACCGCTGCAGCTTTTGCATCATCCCCTCGATGCGCGGCGACCTGGTGAGCCGGCCGCTGGGCGAGGTCATGAACGAGGCCGAGAACCTGTTGCGCGCCGGGGTGCGCGAGCTCCTGGTCATCTCCCAGGACACGAGCGCTTACGGCGTCGACGTCAGGTATCGAACCGGTTTCTGGCGCGGCCGGCCGCTGCGCACGCGGATGACCGAACTCACCCGCGCGCTCGGTGAGCTCGCCGCCGAGCACGGGGCGTGGGTGCGCCTGCACTACGTCTATCCCTATCCGCATGTCGACGAGGTCCTGCCGCTGATGGCCGCCGGAAGCGTGCTCCCGTATCTCGACGTGCCGTTCCAGCACGCCAGCGCGCGCATCCTGCGGCTGATGCGCCGGCCGGCCAGCGCACAGGACAATCTCGATCGCATCCGCGCCTGGCGCTCGGTGTGTCCCGATCTCACCATCCGCTCGACGTTCATCGTCGGCTTCCCCGGCGAGACCCCTGCCGAGTTCACGGCGCTGCTCGAGTTTCTCGAGGCCGCCGAGCTCGACCGGGTCGGCTGCTTTGCCTATTCGCCGGTCGCGGGGGCGGCCGCCAACGCGCTGCCCGATCCGGTCCCGGAGACGGTGAAGCAGGAGCGGCGCGCGCGCTTCATGGCGGCGCAGGCGAAGATCAGCGCCCGCCGGCTCGCCGCCAAGGTCGGGCGCAGGTTGACCGTGCTCGTCGACGCGGTCGAGGGAGAGCGGGCGATCGCGCGCAGTGCCGCCGACGCGCCGGAGATCGACGGCACCGTGGTGATCGAAGATGGCCACGCTCTCGCCCCCGGCGAGTTCGTCCCGGTGCAGATCCTCTCCAGCGGCGAGCACGATCTGGCGGCGCGCCGGGTCACGTAACAACGACCCTGCCGCCGCCGCGGCGGAAGGCCGCGCCCTACTTCACCGGCAGCGCGCGCAGCGCCGCGGCGAGCTGCTCGAGCACCTCGCCTAAGGCCGCGTCGAGGCCGCCGACAATCGCCTCGGCAGAAGGCGATGGCACGTCGCGCCGCGCCTGCAGCTCGCCGGTCCACAGAAAGCTGCCGGGGGCGCCGCCGGTGGCCAGCAGGAAGAACTTGATGGCGACGACCGCCGCCGGCTTCCCGGCATCGCGCAAGTCGCCGTAGAGCTCGGTGACGAACGCGTCCAAGGACAGGTCGGCGTCGAGCGTGGAGGACGGCGGCAGCACGGCCCGGTAGAGGCCCGCGGCAGAGAGCCAGCCGGCGATCGCCTCCGCGAGCATGGGCGAGGGCGCAATCAGGAACTCGTTGTAGAAGTCGGTCTCGTACTTGAGCTCGCTCTCGCGGTAGACGAGCGAGCGGTCCCGGAACGGCGCAGCCACCGTGACCGCGTCCACCCGCAGCGTCGCCGCCCGGGCCGGCGCGCCCGACGCCGCGGGGCGGGCCGGCTTCAGAATGAAGGTCGACTTGAGCGGCGCCGGCTGCGAGCAGGCGGCGATGAAGAGCGCCGCCGCCGTCGACAGCGCGCGGCGGCGCGAAAAGGACAGGGGTGGACTCACGGTTGGATACCCTTGGCTGGCGCCGGCGGCGCGCCGAAGAAAAGCCGCGATGGATTGCGCTTGGCCTCCTCGGTCAGTTGGCGCAGGTTGTCACTGATCTGGCGCAGGTTGTCGATCGTCGTCTTGAGGTCGGCCTCGCCCCCGCCCAGGACCCGGTCGAGCCGCGCCAGGACGCTCTCCAGGTGGGCGATCGCCCGGGGCAAGTCGGGATTGTCGAGGATCCTGCGCGCCTGCACCACGGCGGCTTCGCTATCGCCGGGAAGCTTCTTCCAGGCCGGATCATCGAGGATCGCGGCGAGCTTCTGATTGCTCTGCCGCAACTCGGAGAGCAGCGCCGTGCCTTCCTTGGAAATGCGCTCGGCGTCAAACTGATCGAGCTTGGTGTCGACCTTGGACAGCACCCGCTTGGTGCGGTCGGATATGGCCGCCGTGTCGACCGCGGCGACGCGCTCGTTGGCGGTGTCGAGGAGCCGGTCGAGGCGCGTAACCACGCCCCCGATGTCGATGTGCGAGAGTTTATCGACCACGTCGCCCAAGGCGGTGAAGAATTGCGTGAACGTCGAATGCGTGCTCGGAATGTACTCGTTGTCGGGCTCCCACGAGATCGGCAGCTCCGGATTCTGCTTCGGGTCGACGTAATCGATCTCCAGGTAATTGGTGCCCGTGATGCCCTGCGGCGCGAGGCGGATGCGCAATCCCTTCTCGATCTCCGCGTGCACCGTCTCGGGACGCGCGAGGTCTCCTCCGCCTCGGGACCCGACCAGGCGGCCGATGATCGTCGCCTCGACCAGAACGTAGCGCAGGCGGTCGATCATGGGCTTGTCCTGCTGGTACTTGTTGTAGGTGAAGTCGATGCGGGTGACCTCACCGACCGTCACCCCGCGATACTTCACCTTCGATCCGATGTCGAGCCCCTGCACCGACTCGTTGAAATAGGTCTCGATCACCGTCTTCGACTGGAACCACCGCCCCGAGCCGATGACGAGCAGCAGCAGCACCAGAGCGACTACGGCACCGATGACGAACAGTCCGAGCTTGAAGTTGTTGGCTTGCGCGCTCATCACGCCGCCTCGGTCGCCGGCTCCACTTCGCGCCGGAAGAAGCGCCGCACCTGCGCATTGTCGCTGCCGTCGCGCAGCGAGCGCGGATCGCCCTCGGCGATGATGCCTTGGGCCTGCCTGTCGAGCATGATCACGCGGTCGGCGATGGCGTAGATGCTGGCCAGCTCGTGGCTGACGATCACGAAGGTGACGCCGAGGCTCCCGGCAAGCCGCCGGATCAGCGCATCGAGCTCCGCCGAGGTGATCGGATCGAGGCCCGCGGAGGGTTCGTCGAGGAACAGGATGTTCGGATCGAGCGCCATCGCGCGCGCGATGGCCGCCCGCTTCTGCTGCCCGCCGCTGATCTCCGAGGGCATGTGCCCGCAAAGAGTCTCGAGCCCGACGAGCTCGAGCTTCATGCGCGCGATCAGGTCCATGGCCGGCAGCGGCAGGGCCGTGTATTCCTCGAGCGGAAGGCGCACGTTCTCGAGCAGCGTCATCGAGCCGAACAGGGCGCCGCTCTGATACATGACGCCGAACTTTTTCAGGATCGCAGCCCGCGCCTCGCCCCATGCGCCGACGATATCGTCGCCGTCGATGAAGACGTGCCCGGCGCGCGGCTCGTTGAGCCCGATCATGACCTTCAGGAGCGTGCTCTTGCCGGAGCCTGAGCCGCCGAGGATCATGAATACCTCGCCGCGATTGACCGCGAAGCTCACCTCGCGAAGGATCAGGTTGCTGCCGTACCCGGCCGTGAGGCCCTCGACGCGGACGATCGGCGCGGAGGAGGGCGCAGCGCTCATATGTCGAGGATGTAAAAGATGACGGCAAAGATGCCGTCGGCGGCGACCAGCAGCACGATGCCGGAGACGACGGCGCGGGTCGCGGAAATTCCCACCGCGCTCGCCCCGGTCTGCGTCTGCAGCCCGCGCAGGCAGCCAATGCCGGCGATGAGGATGGCGAATACCGGGGTCTTGACCATCCCGGCGAGCACGTCGGTCAGGTCGACGCTGCTGGCCACCTCGTGCATGTAGGTCACGAAGGGGATGTTGAACGACAGCATCGTCAGGCCGCCCGAGGACACCGCAATCAGGTTGGCGAACACCGACAAAAGCGGCACCATCAGCACCGCCGCCAGGATGCGGGTGACCACCAGGAAGCGCACCGGATCGAGCCCCATGGTGGTCAGTGCATTGAGCTCCTCGTTGACTTTCATGGTGCCGATCTCGGCGGCAAACGCCGCCCCCGAGCGGCCGGCGATGAGGATCGCCGTCACCAGCGGACCGAGCTCGCGCACCACCGCCAGGCCGATCAGATCGGCCACGAAAAGCTCCGCGCCGAATCGGCGCATCGGCACGGCCGCCTCGAAGGCCAGAATGACGCCGAACAGAAACGAGATCAGCGCTACGATCGGCAGCGCATCCGCCCCGACCTGCTCGCAGGTGTACCACACGTCCTTCCAGCGCACGCGGTACGGATGCGCGATCGCGTACCCCAGGGCGGCGGCGGTCTCGCCGATGAACGCGATCAGCGTGCGCAGGTCGCGCCCGAGGGTCGCCGCCGCGCGCCCGATCTCCTCGATCGCGTTGGCGCGCGCAGGCGAAGCCGCGGCCGGGGCGGCGAGCACGGCTGGATCGAACTGGTCGAGCAACGCCCGGAATTCGGGCCGCAGCCCGCGCACGGCTACGGCGGCGCCGTCCGGGCGCGGCTGGCGCAACAGATCGATGAGCATGGCGAGCCCGCCGCCGTCGCAGTAGTCGACCCCCGCCGCGTCGACGACCACGCGCCGCTGCGGCGCCGCGGCAAGGGCGGCTCGGGCCTGCGCCCAGACGCCGCCGATCGAATAAGCGTCGAGCCGGCCGGCGAATACCAGGACCAGGCTGCCGTCTGCGGCGTCCTTTGTCGCCAGGCGCGCCGCCGCGCCCGCTACCCCAGGCGCCGCAGCAGCCGCAGCGCTCACTGGACGAGTTCGAGCTGCGTGCCCAGGACCCGGACGCGGTCGCCTTCGCGCAGCATCGGCTCGTAGTTCTGCATTACCGCGCGCGTCCCCCCGGCATCCATGCGCACGATGATCTCCCAGCGCTGCCTGTTGAGATTATCGGGTCGGGTGCCGTAGGCCGCGCCGCCTGCCGCGCCGATGAGCACCGCACCCTGATTGGAGAAACCAGGCCCGATCTGGACCATGGTCACGGCCGACGGACTGCCGTTCGCGCCTGCGCCCAAGGGGCTCGTCGACACCGAGCCCAAGGGCGTCCACGTGTCCTTGGCTGTGACCGGGCGAATCGACTCGATCTTGCCGCAGCGAACGCACTCGTCGGACGTTGCCGGCCCCGCCGCGTTCGACGGCGGCGGCCCGGCTGGCGACGGCGCCAGCCCCGGCGGCAACTGCGCCGGTCCGGGCAGCAATTGCGCCTGCGCCGTCAGCGCGGCCAGCGCGACGGCGAAGGCTGTTGCGAGACGGCAGGTAGAGGTCATTGCGGCAGGGTACTGAGATAGAACATCGCGTTCAACAACGGCCCCGGCTTGCCCAACGCGGCCAGCCAGCGATAGAAGATCGGGTCGATGTCGCCGCTGCGATACAGATCGACCAGGCCGCGGTTCACGGCGAGGCGGAAATCCGGGTCGTCGCGGCGCACGACCAGCGCGTACGGCTCGAAGGAAAAGTCGGTGTCCATAACCTGCCAGCGCGACGGATCGGCGCTCGTCTCCCGCAGCGCGACCAGCACGATGCGATCGCTCGCGTAACCGTCGACCTTGCCCGCGGAGAGCAGCGAGAGCCCTTCGATGCTGTCCTTGACTGGAACCAGGTCCGCCTTGGCGCCGATGACCGCGAACTGACGCTTGAGCGCGCTTTCGGTGGTCGTGCCGGGGATGAACGCGATGCGGTGCGAGGCCAGGTCGGGGAAGCGTTCGATCTTCGCCGCCGTGGCCGTGAGCACGCTGCCGCCGTCGACGAAGATCGGCAGGCTGAAGTCGACCATCTCGTAACGCGACAAGCTGATCGTCGTCGTGCCGCACTCGATGTCGATCTTGCCCTGCGTCACCGCCTCCAGGCGATCGGCGGCGTCAAGCGGCGTCCACTCGATGCGCAGCGAGGAGAGGCCCAGCTGCTTCTGGATCGACTCGGCGATGCGCGTGCAGATTTCCACGCTGTAGCCGCGCACGCTGCCGTCGCGCTCCTTGAACGAAAACGGTGCCGCCCCGGCGCGATACCCGAGGCGGATGCTGGCGTCGCTGCGGATGCGCTGCAGCGTGGGCGAGGTGCCCGCCGCTTGCGCAGCGGCGGCGAACAGCATCAGGCATGCCGCTGACCGAGCCCAGGCGACCACGGCGCGACGTTGAGACAACTTTGTGCTCCCTCGAGAAATGCCCGCGCCGCACGTGCGCTCCGGGGCCGCGTCGCAGCGATGGCCGCTAAAGTGTAGCACGCGGCCGGTGCCGCATCGCTGCCTGTCGGCACAGTATAATGGCCACCAGGCAGCGTCGGCTCCTAAGACGATGCACGAGGGCGCGCCGGGCGCGCCGCCGCTTCGAACACCCGCCGCGAGGTACCCCGTGAAACGCTCGTCACTCGCCGTCCTTCTGGTCGTGCTTCTGCCGCTGTGCGCCGTGGCGCAACAGCGAGTTCCCGACACGCTGTCGAAGATCAAGGCGGCGAAGTCGATCACCGTGGCCTTCTCCGGCGATTCCCTGCCCTTTTCCTATGTGGAAACCAACAACCAGCCCGCCGGCTATTCGATCGACCTGTGCAAGCGCGTGATCGCCGGCCTCGGCCGCGCCATTGGCATGCCGGATATCGCCGTGAACTGGGTCGTCGACACGGTGCCCAACCGCATTGCAATGATTGCCAGCGGCAAGGCCGATCTCGAGTGCGCCAACACCACGCAGTCACTGACACGCATGAAGGACGTCGATTTCAG
>Ga0074044_10003589_pt1 | contig 13132 bp, 11 predicted proteins | sample BogForMeECP23OM1_FD_94443 | JGI IMG/M metagenome (GOLD analysis project Ga0074044, IMG submission 94443) | Bog forest soil microbial communities from Calvert Island, British Columbia, Canada - Bog Forest MetaG ECP23OM1 | ecosystem: Environmental > Terrestrial > Soil > Wetlands ...
AGGCTCTTGGAGTGCTGGAAATCTATTCTGTTGATACCGATGCATTCGATACAAAGGAAGTTGAAATTCTGAAAGAGCTGGCGGACGATCTGGCCTTTGGTATCGCCGCGCTACGCACGCGAGCTAAGCGGGATCAGGCAGAAGTTGCATTGCGCAAAAGTGAAGAACGATACCGTCTCGTTATTGAAAACACCGCACATTCAATCACCATTTTTGACCTAAACCTCAAACCGACAGAATATATCGCTCCTTCAATACTAAAGCGGCGTGGCTACACGGTTCAAGAAGCGTTGACACAAACGTTGGATCAAATGATGACACCCGACTCTCTGCAACTGGCAAGTAAGCTCTTCGCCGAACAAATGATATTGGAATCAAGCGGAACCGCCGATCCGGCGAGAACTGTTTTAATGGAGCTTGAGGAATATTGCAAAGATGGTTCTACTATTTGGGTGGAGATTGTGGCATCATTTCTAAGGGACAACAATTTCAAACCTACCGCAATATTAACGGTAGCAAAGGACATCACCGAGCGCAAGCATGCCGAGGAACGATTGAAAGAAACCTTTGACCATCTCAGGAAAGCGATGAAAACGATCATCCAGGTCATGATGTCCACCGTGGAGTCCAGAGATGCCTATACGGCCGGTCACCAGCGTCGGTCTACGAATCTGGCCTGTGCCATCGCCACAGAGATGGGATTAACTCAGGAGAAAATAGAAGGAATCCGCATGGCAGGTTCCATCCATGACATCGGGAAATTATCCATACCAGCGGAGATATTGTCGAAACCTTCCAAACTGACAAACATTGAGTTTTCTCTGATAAAAGAACATTCCCGGAGTGGATATGAGATTCTAAAGGATGTGGAATCCCCCTGGCCGTTGGCGGAAATAGTTTACCAACACCATGAACGGATGGACGGATCCGGCTATCCAAGAAATCTGAAAGGGGATGAAATTATTATGGAGGCCCGGATTATGGCTGTGGCCGACGTGGTGGAAACTATGGCCTCACATCGGCCCTATCGTCCGGCTCTAGGCATTAACGTCGCCTTGGAGGAAATTGAAAAGAATAGAGGAATCCTTTATGACGATGCTGTCGCAGATACTTGCCTGAAATTATTCAGGGAGAAGGGCTATCAGCTTGCATGAGATGGAGAAAATAATCCTATAGAAAAGACATGCTTACAATGAAGCAATAAAAAGTTTAATCAAATAGCATTAACATCCGCGGATAAAGCCGCCAGGTTTGATCACCGTATCGGCATTCTATCTGATTTCTTTGGTTGTCTTTTTCATTTCGTTTTCGATCTATCACCCCTATCTTTTATCGATACAAGACTATTATAGGATGCATAACTTGGCTATTGCCTATCTGATTGGTGGCGTTGGTTTTTTTATAATTAATCGAGATCGATTTACACTTTTCCTGAGCCATTTGAAACTGGAAAAAATGGCAATCATTGATACGTTGACACAGATATTCAATCGACGATATTTCCTGAACATCATGGAACGGGAATTTCAGCAGAGTAAACGATACAAGAAACAGATTTCACTGATGATAATTGTTTGGATTATTTTAAGAAAATAAATGATACTTATGGCCACACCGTCGGCGACTATGTTTTGATGGAGTTTGCAAATATCTGCAGCCGTGAAATCCGTAAAACAGATATGATTGGCCGTCTAGGCGGCGAAGAATTTGCTGTCATGCTGCCGAATACAGATGTTGAGAATGCCCGTATTCTTGCGGAACGGATACGAAAAGCCGTTGATCAAGCTATTTTTGAATATCAAACCTTTCGCATCCATTTGACTGTCAGCATCGGACTGGCAAGTTTTCCATTGGTCGACGCAAATGATCTCAATGAACTCATTATAAAGGCGGATGAATTTCTTTATCAGGCCAAAGAAAAACGCGATCTGAAGGTGAATCTCACTGGTGCTTACAACTGCAGCAAGGCGGTGTGGCCGCGCATGGTGCACAAAGGATGGGGTCGTATTATCAATATCTCCTCAGTGACGGCACTTATGGGGGCTTCTCTGCAGCCTTCCCTTCCTATGGCGCGACAAAGGCTGGACTGATAGGATTGAGTAAATCACTGTCCATTGAGGCTGGGCAATATGGAATCACTGTAAATACCTCTGCCCGGGTTTCATCGCCACTGAGGCAGTACAACTGTACGATGAACGGATGACTGAGCGCATTGCGAAACGGACTGCCCTGAAGCGGATGGGCCAACCGGGATAGGTCAGGACAAATTATTGCTAAAAAATATTTTTTATTCACTTAGCAATCCCCCTTTGTAATAGCCATTGTTTGTCAAGCAAACAATTCCGTTATATTTTGATGCACAACAGCTTAGAAACAAAATTTTCAGAAAGTTCAATCATTTTGCCGCGTCTTTCGACTCGATCTAACTTGAGGATTTACCGGTTGAAGACTTAAATTCTTCTTCAGATATCTGCCTGCGCAACAGATTCTTATTTACCTTCTGCATTTCTGTAAGGGGTATCGTGTCAACTATCCGAACAATCTTCGGTACGGCATATTTTGCCACTTTTGATTTTAAATAATTGATAATGATCTCTTCCGTAATGGAGGGCTCATATCCTTTCTTCGGCTCGATAAATACACAAACCCGTTCACTGCCCTGCCTCTCGGAATCAGGAATGCCTATTGTCGCAACTCTTGCGACACCGGGATAATCATGCAGGATATCATCAATCTCTCTGGAATATACTTTAAACCCTGAAACAATGATCATATCCTTAGTCCTGTCAACAATATAGAAATAACCATCTTTATCAACCCTTACAACATCGCCTGTACGGACATAGCCTTCATCATCCAGACCGCTTCCCGCCTCAGGCCAGTACCCCGACATTCTCTGCGAACCCCGCAGGCACATCTCCCCTGTCCTGCCGCTGAGAATTTCATCCCATGAAAGAACAGCTCCTGTATCGACATCCACAATTTTTATTTCAGTATCAGGCATGGGGATGCCTATGGTTCCTCTTTTTTCCAGCTTTGTCTTTGAGGTTTTCCCGGCGCTTGACCTCGATAAAAAGCCCATGCTCTTGCTTAACAGATATCCGACATTTTTACTGCCCACAGCGCTTAATAAGGCGCGAATGACGGCAGCCACACCGGGCAATTGAATAAATTTGTTGTTAATTTTAACGGCGGTTCTGCCGCCAAAGATACGGAGTATAAATGAAGGATTCAGATGTGTGACCGGTGACATTTCAGAAAGACCGTATCCTTCCATGATGCCGCCTCCCCCGCCTTTTTTTTCAAATTCCTCCTGAACGGACCGGGATAGCGGGGCGGAACCGGAGATGCCCAGAATATTAACATCCTTCAATTCCTGCTGCGACAATTTAATGAATTGGGTTGGAACCCCTATTTGTATAAATGGATGATATTCTTTTATCATTCTTACCATGCCCGCCGTATCTCTGGCATCCGGTATCAGTATCTGATTAAAGCCCTCAAGGGTCATGCAATGCATGGTGCTATGTCCATACGAATGAAAGAAGGGCAATCCCATTAATACAGTAAGAACGCCCTTTACTAACAGGTGCGCGCACCCGAATGAATTTGCGTTTTGTATGGCGTTGGCATACACATTGCGGTGTGTCAACATGCACCCCTTTGGAAGTCCTGTTGTGCCGCCGGTGAAAAGGATCAATTCCAAATCTTTCTCAACATCGAAGGTAATATCAGGAGGATTGGGAGAGTTTTTAGAAATCAGTTCCGCCCACCATACGGCGTCCTGTATTCCAAGCCGCTCATAGCTTTGCGGTTTACTGCGCGAATAATCAGCTAATTTCGAGACGATAATATTTTGCAATGCAATATGCTGTATTATATTTTCAACGATGTTTAAATATTCATCCAGACATATCAGAGCATGGGGTGACCCTTCTTTGAATTTATGCTGAAGGTGCTCGGCCGGTTCCAGGGAACTGCAGGGAATATGCACCAGACCGGCTCTTGAAATAGCATAATCCGCAATAATAAACTGGATTGAAGTCGGCAAAAGAGTAGCGACCCGATCGCCTTTTTTAAGTCCCATACTAAACAGCGCCGTAGCCAGACGATCAACATGATCCTTAACATCCGGATACGTCATCATATAATCCATTTGAATAAGACCCTGATTCTCATACATCCGGGCGCTCTTGTATAGAATGTCGTATGCCGGTTGATCGGGATAGGGTTTGAATGTATCAGGTATTCCCAAGATGTTGTATTCTTTGAACCATGGCAAATCTGCTCCAGTCATACAATCCCTTCTCCCCTTCCAATTCGATGGCAAGTGGAAACACCTTCGCCTGCTGCAAGGCAAGTGATCCAATACTTAAGTAATGTCTGTTCCTTTAGAATCTTCGATTTATTTATTATGCCGGGATGAATTCGCAGGAGACCGCTCCCGCTGTTATTTTTCTAAAACTCGATTCCTGTTAATTCATTGAATATTAATTCCGCCGTAAAAATGCCGGCCGCTATTCCCGGACTGTTTTTTGTCGCGGATACATTATAAAGATTCTGAGGGCAATCTTTCTCATCAATCGCCCCTTTAAGAAGCTCTTTTACCGTCAGTCTTCGTCCATAGGCATTTCCCGATTCTCCATCCGTATCCCTCTGTATATCCATTGAAGATATGATTTCAGCAAAGAGCAGCTTTAATTTAATTCCCGGGAAAACATTCATTTCAAGAATATCCACTATATCGCCGGCAAGTTTTTTCTTGAATTTTTCAATGGCCTCCGCCCCCCCTTCATAAATCCTCTTTTCCTGCTGATAATTTCCGGGACAATAGACAACCAGGGCATCATTTTCGTTATCCCCACTTTTGCCATACCCGTTGGCTGATGGCGATCCTATAAAGAGCATTTTCGGCGGCGCGGTAATATCCGGATTATCATAATCCACTTCATTGCCGTCCTGCCACCAGTAGTTACGGCCTTTCATATCGGCAATATTTTGCAACCCCTCTTCAATTCCTATACAACATGTCGGAATGCTATGCGATGGCGTATAGTCAAAATATTCCGCTCGCCTCCCCAGAAGTGAATACGTTAATCTTGGGGAGATATCGCTGAACACAAAATCGCATTCATAAAAGGAACCATCTTCGCATATAACCCTGGTTACAAGGTTGCCCTGTGTCTCCAGAGATATAACTTTTTTCCCCGTTTCTACGGAACCACCGGCTTTCTTTATCACGGACGACAGCGAATCAAAAAAGTGTGAAAAACCTTTTTGGGGATACCATGCGCCCATGTGATAATTTCCTGTTCCGACAATGTATGCAATCGCGGACATTTCTGATTCGTTTTCAGCGAATATTCCGCCGTGACCGTAAAGGATTCGTCTGAGCAGATTATTGATATGGAATTCATCGAAAAACTCTTTGACAGACATCGTTAAACAGCGTCCAATCTTCAGTTTCATGGTCATCGCTATTTTGCTGGTTGCCAGAAATTTTGTCGCCAGTAAAAATCTGCCTTCCGTGGAAGAATTCTCTTTAAAAAAAGATTTATACGTATCATAAATAGAGATCATTTCATTAAAAAGCGCATCCAGAGAATCACCCTCCTCCGGAAACATGGCCTTTAGATCTCTGCAAAAACATTCCAATCCCAGGGGAACTTTGAAATTCGCAACACAATAGTTACTCTCATCATTTTTGCAGCCGATGAAAAACCTTTCAAAACCATCAGGTTTCATCGGTATAAAGGGATCTGTTCCTTTGATATCCAGGAACTTTAAAAAACGGTCTCCAAGATTACCATCTCCGAATTCCCATACGTACTGCGGCCCCATTGAATAGGTCATCTCCCCAAAGGTAAGGCATCTGCAGTGACCGCCTATAAGTTCTTTATTCATTTCCAGGACACTTACTTTGTGACCGGCTTTGGCAAAAAGAGCCGCTGAGGCCATCCCTCCAATCCCGCTGCCGATAACGGCAATTTCCTTTGGCGTTTTGTCCCAGACAGGTTGACCCTTTATTTTAAAAAAGGGGAGTGATAGTTGATCACTGATCTCTTTGAGGCCCGCTTCTGATCGTTTCTTTGAGATTTCTATGATTTCATTGAAGTTCATGGTATTCCTTTATCACCAAAGAATGAAAGTAAACTATAAAAAGCGTATGCTTTTTCTTAAATTTTTTATATTTACTTTCAATAAAAATACGGCTTGATAATTAATATATGGTGTTTTTTCAAATAACACCGTTTTCTTTCCAGAATTTTTTCACATTCTTTACGATTTCGTCCGGGGAATCACAGCCAAACCAGTTTATTTCCTTATCGGCTGCAAACCACGTCATCTGACGTTTGGCGTAATGCCAGGTATCACGCTTGATTAAATCTATGGAACTTTCCCAATTATACTGATTACGTAAAAATCCTATCATTTGTTTATAGCCCAGCGATTGCAGCGGTTTTAGATTTTCATTGTAGCCCCGGTCCAAAACGTTTTTAACTTCATCCAGCAATCCCTCTGTGATCATTTTCTCCGTTCGTTGTATAATTCTCTTCTTTAATTCTTTGCGATCCAGTTGAAGGCCGATTTTGTAAGTCTTGTAGGGACAATCGGCAAACAAATGTTTTTTTTGTTTTACTAATATTGATTCCCCGGTTTGATCCAGAACTTCCAATGCCCGAATTACCCTTACCGAATCATTTTGATTTATCCGACCGGCAGCGCCGGCATCTCTTTGCAAAAGCAAATCATAGATATATTTTTTCCCGTGACTATCCCGCAACCGGCGATAATAATTTCTGATGTTTTCATCCACGTCCGGCGTATCAATGATTCCATGAAGAAGCGCCCTGATATAAAGTCCTGTTCCTCCGGCAATAAAGACGGGCTTCCCCTTCCCTGCCAGGTCAGAAATGATCATTTGCGCCTTTTCGGCAAAAACAGACGCATTAAATTCTTCATCAGGATTTACAACATCTATTAAGTGATGTTTGATTCCTCTTCTTTGTTCCATGGACGGTTTTGCCGTGCCGATATCCAGATATCGGTATACCTGCAGAGAATCAGCGCTGATAATTTCGCCGCCTGTTTCCAACGCCAGATTTACGGCCAATTGCGTTTTTCCCGTAGCGGTGGGTGAATTGATTATTACCAGCGGCAACTTTCCCATTTCTATTTTATTACTTCCTTTTGAACAGTCTTTCGATTTCGCTTAAGGAAAAACTAATAGTTATTGGACGTCCGTGAGGGCAGGTAAGATTATAAGGTGTTTCTTCCAATTGATTGCAAAGAGCGTCAACCTCTTCTTCAGAAAGGATATTATTGGCTTTGATTGCCGCGCGGCAAGCAAGCGTTGCCAATATTTTTTCTTTCTTTTCCTCTAAAGAAGGCATCTGATTCTGTTCTTTTAACTGATCGGCAATATCAGAAATCATTTCGCTTATTTTAATTTCTGATAACGTTGCCGGAATCGCCTTAACGACAATCGCATCTTTGCCGAAAATTTCAATTTCCAGACCGATTTCCCGTAAAAATTCGATGCATTCGGAAAACAATGTAATTTGCGCCGGGGTTAAGCTTATAATTTCCAGGATAAGAAGCGATTGACTGATAACCTTCTTTGGCGTTGCCTTTTTTAATTTCTCCAGAAGTATCCGTTCATGGGCAGCGTGCTGATCAAGTAAAACCAGACCTTCATCACCGGCAAAAACAAGATAGGTGTTGGCATATTGTCCCAGATAGGAAAGCTCCAGGAAATTTATTTTTTCTTTTGCCGGAGCTTTATCGTTTTGATAGGGAGCTTCCGGGTTTTCCGCGACCGGACTGCGCTTTAACAGATCATCACTGATGGCCTGCTGTAAATTCTGTCTGGAGAACAAACCGAAAGGCCGAGGCGCAACTCTGTCCAGTGGAGGTATCGCCTCCGAAGAAGAATCCTTCTTGTTTTTCCGCCGTAATAACAAATCCACTTTATTAGGCTCTACCGCGGGCGACAGACGATAAACAAAACTGCTCTTCGACGTTTCGGCGCCGGCAAGATTTTCGGCGATTGATCTGGATACCAGTTGATAAATACTGTTTGAATCCTTAAATCGGACTTCCATCTTTGCCGGATGAACATTAACATCAACATCTTCGGGCGGCAGATCAAGAAACAACACGGCCGCGGGATAGCGTCTTGGCTCAATAACCTGTCTATAGGCCGATAATACGGCATGAGTAATACTGTTATCGCGGACAAAGCGTTTGTTGACAAACAAATATATGCTTTTGGAATTCGATTTTGAGAACTCCGGGCGCGAAATAAATCCCATTAAACTGACGTTGTCTTTCTGCGCGTTCACAGAAATGCAATGAGCGGAAAAATCATCGCCCAAAACCATGGAAATCCGCATGGCTTCATCAGAGGCTTCAGGCGCGGTGAAAGATTCCCTGCCATTGACCAATACTTTAAAGCGAATCTCCGGATGAGCTAACGCAAGCCTGGTGATCGCGTCCAGACATAACCCCTGCTCCGTAGCCTCTGTTTTTAAAAATTTCCTGCGGGCTGGAACTTTGGCAAATATTTTTGTTACCGATATTTGCGTGCCCTCAGGACAGCCGGCAGGCGTTATTTCCTTTATCGCGCCCGCTTCCAGAATAGCTTTCGTTCCTTCTAAATCATCCTTGCGCCGCGTTAATAACTCTACGTGCGCCACGGAAGCGATGCTCGGCATTGCTTCGCCGCGAAAGCCAAAAGACGCGACTGAATAAATATCATCAAAATTATGAATCTTGCTGGTGGCATGCCTTTCAAATACCAGCGCCACATCTTCGTGTTCTATTCCCGAACCGTTATCAACTACTTTGATGGACTGGCAGCCGCCCTTCTCCAACTCCACCCTGATATCGGTAGCCCCGGCATCAATTGAGTTTTCCACCAATTCCTTGACAATAGAAGCCGGTCTTTCCACAACTTCGCCGGCAGCAATTTTATTGGCTATTTCTTCGGATAGAATGACAATTCGTTTGGACAATCTTTATATCTCCTGATACCAATTCTAATCAAAGCGCTATTTTTGTTGGCATCGTTGTCGGCTTTCTCAACGTATTAGTTATACGCCTCGTCGCCTCCTCCTCGCCGCCTCAATATCATCTTTGATTAGAATTTGTATAAACACAATTAGATTATTACATTTCGTTAAAATACGCAACCATGATTGCGTATGAACAATTTCCGCTGATAATATCCTGTCCGGTTCTCCCGAACCATCATTTTTTTGACAATTTTATCGCGGGCTGTTATGTATAAAGATATCGATCAGGCGGCTATATAATATTTCATTTAAAGATTGGTTTATAATTGCGGATAAATTTAAAAATACGCTTATTTTTGCGAAGGTCTAAATGAGCAATATATTGATTACCGGCGCCGCGGGCTTCATCGGATCAGGAATAAGCCGGAAACTTCTTGCCAGTGGCGAAAATGTTATCGGTATTGATAATATCAATAATTACTATGACAGGCGTCTCAAACATCTCCGGCTTAAGGCGTTGAAGCAGTTCCCGAATTTTACTTTCTACAAAGTCAATATTGAGAACGCCAAAGCGCTGTCGGAAGTTTTCCTTAAACACAAAATACATGCGATTATCAATCTGGCCGCGCGTTCCGGTGTGCGTTACAGCATAGACAACGCGGATTTGTATTTAGCTACCAATTTACACGGCATCCTTAATCTTCTGGAATTGATGAGAAAACATGATATCAAAAAAATGGTTCATGCATCTTCCTCCTCACTTTATGCCGGGCAGAAAATGCCGTTTACGGAAAACTTGCCGGTGAACACTCCTATCTCACCGTATGCAGTTACAAAGAAAGCGGCAGAAGTTCTTGCCTATTCATATCACTATCTTTTCGGACTTGATATCACAATACTGCGCTTTTTTACGGTCTATGGGCCTGCCGGAAGACCGGACATGAGCTGTTTTAGGTTTATCAAATGGATTGACGAAGGTCATGAACTCATCCTGTATGGAAATGGAGAACAAAGGCGTGATTTTACCTACATTGACGATATCGTCAACGGTACCATCAAAGCCCTGAAACCAGTCGGGTATGAAATAATCAATCTCGGAAACAATAATCCCCATAATATACTTGAAATGATTTCGATGATAGAAAAATGTTTAAATAAAAAAGCCAGAATCAAGAATATGCCCATTCAAAAGACCGATGTAACGGCAACATGGGCGGACATTGGCAAGGCAAAGAGTCTTCTTTGCTGGAGGCCAAAGGTATCACTTGAGGAAGGCATAGCAAGAACAATTAAGTGGCACGTTGAAAACAGGCCATTAATAAGCCGGATTGAAATTGATCTTTCACTGTAGAGCGTAAATCCGGTAGCGGGCGCAAACACCTTCGCTTGCTGCGGAGAGCTTCAATATGAAGTTTCCGGTTTATTTTTATAGAACCGCTCCATCATTTTAAATGCCCGGCTGCCCCATAATGTAAGGAAAATAATTTGACTGAAGAAAATAAAAAAAGTGTTGTCTATACTTGTTTAACCGGCAATTATGACGACTTAATTCAATTATCTTATGTTGATAATGACTGGGATTATATTTGCTTTACCGACAATCCATCCCTGCTGAAACAAAACAAAGCAGGAATATGGAATTTTCGCCCGCTTGTTTTTAATAACTTAAATAAAAGCAAAAATAATCGTTGGCATAAAATACACGCTTTGGATATTTTGCGCCAGTACAATGAAAGTATTTATATAGATGCGAATGTAAATATTTTAACTTCTTATTTTTTTGATATGCTCAAGAGTAACAGGAAAGATATGCTGGTTCCATTGCATCATTCAAGAGACTGCATATATGTTGAATGCGAAGTTGTCATCTCAACCGGTAAAGATTCTGAAAAAGTGTGCCGAAGTCAAATTGATTATATACGATCCACGGGTTTTCCTTCTCATTACGGGCTGAATGAAAACAATATTATATATAGAAAACACGGTAATCAAAAAACCAGAAAGCTTATGGAAGAATGGTGGCAGTTCATTGAGAAATATTCCACACGGGACCAATTATCATTTTCTTATGTTTTGTGGAATAACGGCATACAGATTAAAAGCATATCTTTCCCTAATATAAGATATGATAAGATTAATTTTAGTATTGAGACTCATAAACAAAAGTGGAAAGGAAAACTTTTTTATATAGAAAGTCTTCCAAGCGGAAGAAAAAGACTTTTTATTATCGGGAAAAAGATTTTTTCATTCTGATCTTCCTCTGAAGAAAACTAATCTTTTGTTAAACTACATGATCCGGCTAAACCGGATTCGCAAGCCTTTTAGCATTATTCCCCCGTATCTCATTTCCAAGCCTTACAGCCAAATCAATATATTGCCCAGTGATAACATCCGGTGAATAACGGCTCCAAATTGCAGGTTGAGCTGCCTGAAGATATCTTTCGCGGGCGGCAGGTGAACGTAAATGCTCAATAACTACAGGAAGTTCTTTTTCATCGGAAAATACGACGTATTCAATGCCAGCCTCTCGCGCTGTACGCTGGTATTACGATGTTCGCGAAACCACAGCCGGAACACCCCAGGTAATAGCAGAAATCATTTTGTTATTTCCTTTCGCAATATACATTGGCTCTCAGCGAGAAACCCAATGTGGTTTGAATACCACATTTTGCCAGAGCATTCTGGAACGTATATATTCTAATTCGCGAATTGGCCGTCTCTAAACCGCCAGCCGGGAAAAGTGAAAAATGTAAGTGCTGATTATTCATTAAGCACTCCTTTAAACAGCATATAAAGTATCCGAAATCATAATAATAGTTGCACCCTTTATTTTTTTCCTTTTGCAAAAAACGGGATCGAAAATATTTCAACCGAGCAAGAGGTTTTGCGCCAAGAAGACCAAAGATCAAAATGGCCAAATACTTAAGAGATATATAATTACTTTTTAAGGAAGAAAAGGAATATCGTATGCCTTATAGCCGTGAAGGGAGATTCTCCCTTTGAATCCCCAGTTTTCCAGGTCAAAAATGATTTTATGGTAAAGCTCTACTGTCATGGATGCACCCTGATCGGGTCTTGTACAGTACCAGCAATGCCTGTTACAGCGCCAGTCTGTTTCAATTTCTACCGCAACAGGGAGGTCGCGACTGCCGTAAAATCTCAGGCGTAAATAAACGGTCAAAATGGCGCGTCCGAGATTACTCAAGCCGATTGCATATTTTCGCGGCAGGAAGGTAAAGGCGAACCTTTTAGTTAATACAAATATTTTCATTCATTAACCTTCTGCATACACCGGTTGCAGATAAATTGAAGCTCTCCTCGGCTTGCCGCGGAGAGCTTCAATTCTTAAAGTAAATTATAATTCTGTATTCGCTCGCTTACCCCGCAGCAAGCTATGGAGAATGCGCTCGCTGTCGAATTCACATACATTGCTGATAAACTTTTTCATAATTCCGGGCCATCTCGATTATGGACCAGTCAATTGTTTTTTGTTTTGCTTTTAGGGCACGTTTTTTTGCGGCTTCCGGATTATCTAAAATTTGAATGATAGCATCAGCCGCCTGCCGGACATCAGATGGTGTTACAAAAAGTGTGCAACTTTCATCTAACAGCTCCCGATGAGCCGGAATGTCTGAAATTACCATCGGGCAACCGCAAACCATGGCTTCCATCACCGCATTGGGACATCCCTCCGAGGTGCTAAGTGATACAAATACCGAGGCTTTTTTCATTATGGCCCAAATAGTAGACGCCGGCAAATGACCAGTAAAATGGACGTCAACGCTGATTCCATATTTGTGTCTTAAGATTTCCAGTTCGGGTCTTTGATGTCCTTCGCCGCATAAGACTCCCGATATTTTCTTCTCACGTGCGACGAGGCCCAGTGCTTCTAAAAACAAATGAGGTGCTTTTTGTTCCTTCACCATTCGACCGACAAACAGCACAATAGGTGATTCAACTTTTGTCATTTCTTGCGGTAATGACACCTCTACTTTTTCAATTTCATCAACGGGCAATGCGTTTGAGACGATATAACGGCGTTTATCGGGCATTATTTTTCTCCAGTATTCATCACCGCCTCTGGAATTGGAAATAACAGCACTTGCAAATGAGCC
>Ga0074044_10003590_pt1 | contig 13131 bp, 11 predicted proteins | sample BogForMeECP23OM1_FD_94443 | JGI IMG/M metagenome (GOLD analysis project Ga0074044, IMG submission 94443) | Bog forest soil microbial communities from Calvert Island, British Columbia, Canada - Bog Forest MetaG ECP23OM1 | ecosystem: Environmental > Terrestrial > Soil > Wetlands ...
AGGTGCGTCGCGTCATGAACATCTCGCTGCCTCGGCAGCTCGAGGAATTGGTAAAGCAGAAAGTCGCCTCGGGCCTCTACACCTCCGCGAGCGAGGTCGTGCGCGAAGCCTTGAGGCTGCTCGACGACTATGAGCGGCGGCGAAGCTCTCTCCGCCGTGACATTGAGGCGGGCATCGCCAGCGGTCCGGTAGCCGCACTTGAGGTCGAGACGATCATCGCTGAGCGCCGCAAGCGCCGGAAGCGCGCGAAGCGATGAGATGGCGGAGGTCCTGCTCAGACCGCTGGCCAGGGTAGACCTCGGCGACATATGGGAATTCGTCGCCGAGGACTCGAGCGTGCGCGCGGATGCATTGCTGCGTCAATTGGCGACGACGATGCGTACGCTTGCCGGCAATCCCTTGATGGGCCGGTTGCGCGAGGATTTGCTGCCGGGGCTGCGGAGCTTCGCCGTAGGTTCCTATATTATCTTCTATCGTCCGGGGGAGCGCGGCATTGAGGTAGCTCGTGTGCTGCACGGCGCACGTGATATTCCGGCGCTATTCGGGTGATGCGGGAGAGGGGGCGCTGCCCGTCGGCATACTGGCGAAAGGCTAAGGCGATGGCGACATACGACTACGACCTCTTCGTGATCGGCGGCGGCTCGGGCGGGGTGCGGGCGGCGCGCTTGTCGGCGCGCTACGGCGCGCGCGTGGGCTTGGCCGAGGAGCGTTATCTCGGCGGCACCTGCGTCAACGTCGGCTGCATCCCCAAGAAGCTCCTCGTCTATGCCAGCCATTACGGCGAGCATTTCGAGGACGCGGCGGGCTTCGGCTGGACGGTCGGCGAGCCCCGCTTCGACTGGCCGACGCTCATCCGCCACAAGAACGCCGAGATCGCGCGGCTCAACGGCGTCTACCGCACGCACCTCGAGGATGCGGGAGTCGAGATCCTCTCGGCCCGCGCGGTGCTTCGCGATGCCCACACGATCGAGGTTGCGGGCCGGCGCGCGAGTGCCGAGCGAATCCTCGTCTCAACTGGCGGCTGGCCGGCATTGCCGAAGCTGCCGGGTGTGGAGCATGCGATCAGCTCGAACGAGGCCTTCTTCCTCCCCCGGCTGCCCGAACGCGTCGCCATCGTGGGCGGCGGCTACATCGCCTGCGAGTTCGCCGGCATCTTCCGCGGCATGGGCAGCCGCGTCGTCCAGCTCTACCGCGGGCCGCTTTTCCTGCGGGGCTTCGATGGGGACGTACGCACGACGCTTGCCGAGGAGATGCGCAAGAAGGGCGTCGAGCTCCGCTTCAATGTCGAGATCGCCGGCATCGAGAAGACGGGTGCCGGCCTCGCGGCTCTGCTCACGACCGGCGAGCGGCTCGAGGTCGACCTCGTGCTGTTCGCAACCGGCCGCGCCCCCAATACCAAGGGCCTCGGGCTGGAGAGCGCAGGCGTTGCGCGCAATGCCAGGGGTGCCGTCGAGGTCGACGCCTACTCGCGGAGCTCGGTCGAGAGCATCTACGCGGTGGGCGACGTGACCGACCGCATCAACCTGACGCCGGTCGCGATCGCCGAGGGCCAGGCCTTCGCCGAGACCGTCTACAACGATAATCCCACCACGGCCGACCATGCGAATGTGCCCTCGGCCGTCTTCAGCCAGCCCGAGCTCGCGACCGTCGGCCTCACCGAGGAGGCGGCGCGCGAGGCCTTCGGCGCCATCGCCGTCTATCGCACCAGCTTCCGGCCCTTGAAGCACACGCTTTCGGGCCGCAGCGAGCGCACGATGATGAAGCTCGTGGTCGAGCGCGCCGGCGACAAGGTGGTGGGCGTGCACATGGTGGGGGAAGGGGCGGCGGAGATCGTCCAGGGCCTCGCGGTTGCGCTCAAGGCGGGGGCCACCAAGCGCGATTTCGACCGCACCATCGGCATCCACCCGACCGCGGCCGAGGAGTTCGTCACCATGCGCACGCCGCTCTCCGAGCCCGAGAAGCAGGCGGCGGAGTAGGGCGTTACCACGGAGGCACGGAGATCACGGAGAAGAAGCAATATTACATCGCAAAGGACGCGAAGGATGCGCAGAGGGCGCAGGGAGGGGTATTTCTCCTTTGCGTGCTCTGCGCATCCACTGCGACCTCCGCGTTTAACCTCGCTTCTCTTCTCCGTGACCTCCGTGTCTCCGTGGTGGAATCCTTGGACGGGCTCGTGCGGCGCCGGCCCCATTTCCCCTGGAATTTTCGGCCGCGCCGTCGTATAGACTGGCGTTCCCAGCACGCATTCTGAAGGACGCGAGCATGGCCGCACCATGGACGCCCGATAGTTGGCGCACGAAGCCCGCCCGGCAAGCGCCGGTCTACGCCGATCCGGCAGCACTCGAGCGCGCCGAGACCCAGCTCGCCAAGTATCCGCCGCTCGTCTTCGCCGGCGAGGCGCGCAACCTCAAGGCCGCGCTCGCGCGCGTTTGCGAAGGGCGGGCGTTTCTGCTCCAGGGCGGGGACTGTGCCGAGAGCTTCGCCGAGTTCTCCGCCAACAACATCCGCGACAGCTTCAAGGTCTTCCTGCAGATGGCGGTGGTGCTGACCTATGGCGCAGCACTCCCCGTGGTCAAGGTGGGGCGGGTGGCGGGCCAGTTCGCCAAGCCGCGCTCGGAGGAGAGCGAGCGCCAGGGCGGAATCGAGCTGCCGAGCTATCGCGGCGACATCATCAACGGCATCGAGTTCGAGGTAGGGGCGCGCGCGCCGGAGCCTCAGCGCATGATCCAGGCCTACAACCAGTCGGCGGCGACGCTCAACCTCTTGCGGGCGTTTGCACTCGGCGGCTTCGCGGACCTGCACAAGGTGCACCGCTGGAACCAGGACTTCGTGATGAAGAGCAGCGCCGGCGCGCGCTATCAGGACGTGGCCGACCGCATCGCCGAGGCGCTCGCCTTCATGGAGGCCTGCGGGCTCACCTCCGACACCTCGACCACGGTGCGCGAGGTCGCCTTCTACACCTCGCACGAGGCGCTCCTCCTGCCTTACGAGCGCGCGCTCACCCGTCAGGACAGCCTGACCGGCGACTGGTACGACTGCTCGGCCCATCTCGTCTGGGTCGGCGACCGCACGCGCCAGGCGGACGGCGCCCACGTCGAGTTCGTGCGCGGCGTGAAGAACCCGCTCGGCCTCAAGTGCGGTCCCACGCTCTCGGCGGACGAACTCCTGCGCCTCCTCGACATCCTCAACCCGTCGAACGAGCCGGGGCGCTTGACACTCATCGCGCGCATGGGGGCCGATCTCGTCGAGAAGAAGCTGCCGCCCCTCATCCGCGCGCTCGTCCGCGAGGGCCGCAAGGTCGTGTGGGCGTGCGACCCCATGCACGGCAACACGGTCAAGTCGGCGACCGGCTACAAGACGCGCGCCTTCGACCGCATCTTGAGCGAAGTGCGCCGCGTCTTCGACGTGCACGAAGCCGAGGGCACCTTCGCCGGCGGCGTGCACTTCGAGATGACCGGTCAGGAGGTGACCGAGTGCATCGGCGGCGCCCAGGCGATCGAGGAGAGCCAGCTCGCCGACCGTTATCACACCCACTGCGATCCGCGCCTCAACGCCACCCAGGCGCTCGAGCTTGCCTTCCTCATCGCCGAGGAGCTCAAGTCGCACCGCTTGGGCAACGCGGCGCGCGTTGCGGCGGCCTCGTAGGCCGGCATGAAGGGTGTCGTCTTCGGCGGCGAGCGCACGCTCGAGCTCATGAGCTTCCCGGACCCGACGCCCGGGCCCGGCGAGGTGGTGCTGGAGATCAAGGCCTCCGGCATGTGCGGCTCCGACCTCAAGTTCTACCGGGCCTCCAAGAGCGGCGGCACCGCTTCGCTCGGCCTCGGCGCGCTCGCGGGACCGGTCATCGCCGGGCACGAGCCTTGCGGGGTGGTGGCCGCGATCGGGCCGGGGGTCGCCGAGCGCCAAGCCCCGCTCGGCGCGCGCGTGATGGTGCACCACTATTCGGGTTGCGGCGTCTGTTCGCATTGCCGTAGCGGTTGGGCGCAGCTTTGCCGCGAGGGTCCCATCGTCTACGGCGTCACCGGCCACGGCGCGCATGCGCCTTTGATGAAGGTGCCCGCGAGCACGCTCGTCGCCTTGCCCGACGAACTCGGCTTCGACACGGGGGCTGCGATCTCCTGCGGCACGGGTACCGCCTATGGCGCGCTCGTGCGCATGGGGCTTTCGGGCCGCGACCGCATCGCGATCTTCGGCCAAGGGCCGGTCGGCCTTTCCGCCACCCAGCTCGCGGCCGCGATGGGCGCGCGAGTGATCGCGCTTGACGTGAGCCCGGAGCGCCTCGCCCGCGCCGAGGAGTTCGGTGCCGAGGCGATCGTCGATCCGGGCAAGAGCGACCCCGTCGCCGCCATCAAGGAGCTGACCCACGGGATCGGCGCCGATCTGGCGCTCGACACCTCGGGCGCTCCCGCCGCCCGCCTCGCCGCCGTGCGGAGTGCGAAGACCTGGGGCACGGTGTGCTTCGTCGGCGAAGGCGACACGGTGACGCTCGATGTGAGCCGGGATCTCCTGCGCCGCCAACTCACTCTCATCGGCTCCTGGACCTTCTCGACCGTGGGCCAGGCGGAGTGCGCCCGCTTCATCGCCGAGCGCGGCATTGGCGTCGATCGCCTTTTCACCCATCGCTGGCGCCTCGAGGAGGCGGAAAAGGCCTATCGCCTCTTCGATGCCCAGAGCGCCGGCAAGGGCGTCTTCCTGATGTGAGGGGAAATGGCGCGGGCCCGCTTCCTCGCGCCCCCTATCAAAAACCGCCGAGGCGCGCTAGGCTCGGCACCCGATCAACCTGCTCTTGCGGCACGGCCATGCATCCCGACGTCGACGAGATCGAGCGCCTGACCGACGCCTACTTCAACCGCAGCAAGGCGGTGGTGGGCCGCTTCGGCGACACGGGCGCAACCTATGCCGTCTTCCTGCGCCGTCCCGTGGTGAGCGCGCCGCGCCTCGCCATCGAGTGGCTTCAGGCGGTCGCCGAGCGGCGCCAGACCAAGTTCGAGATCGCGCTCAATTACCCCGAGGGAAAATGGGTGGGGGCCGGCGAGCCGCTCTTTTACCTCTCAGGTCCGCTCTATCATCTCGTCGATCTCGAGACCATCTATCTGCAGAAGGTCGGCCCGGCCTGCGTGGCCGCCTACAACGCCTTCACCATGTGCTCGGACTTGCCGAACGTCGCCTTCCTCGCCATGGATGCGCGTCATTGCGCCGGCAGCGAGATGGCGGAGATGATGGCGTATGCCGCCTCGGTCGGCTCGGCGCGCGCGCGGCGCAAGGTGGGGGCCAAGGGCTTCATCGGCAATGCGACGGATGCGACCGCGCACTATTTCGGACAGACGAAGGGGCTCGGCACCATGCCCCACGCCCTCATCGGCTATGCCGGCTCGACCGTGGCCGCGGCCGAGATGTTTCACGCGGCCCATCCCGGTGCCGCGCTCACCGTGCTCGTCGATTACTTCGGCAAGGAAGTGACGGATTCGCTGGCCGTCTGCCGGCGCTTCCCCGAGCTCGCTGCCAAGGGCGAGCTGGCGATGCGGCTTGACACCTCCGGCGGGCGCTTCATCGAGGGGCTCGGTCCGCAGGAGTCCTACGCCGTGCTCGAGCGCAACGCGCCGGACGCGATCCGCGGCTTCCGCACGGACGTGGAGCTGCGCTATCTCATCGGCACCGGCGTCTCGGCGGCGGCGATCTGGCATTTGCGCGAGCGCCTCAACGAGGCGGGCTTCGAGCGCGTCAAGATCGTCGCCTCCTCGGGCTTCGGCCCCGCCAAGTGCAAGGTGATGGCGGCGGCGCTGGCACCCATCGACGTGATCGGCACCGGCTCCTATCTGCCGGAGAACTGGCACGAGACCTACGCCACCGCCGACATCGTCGCCTACGACGGCACGCCGCGCGTCAAGGTCGGCCGCGAGTGGCTCCTGCGCAAGTAAGGAGTGCGGCGCTCTCTTCCGCTCGAGATGAATTCCCTCTCCCGCAAGCGGGAGAGGGAAGGGGCCCATCCCGAAGGGATGGGAAGGGTGAGGGATTGCCGGATGTCGGAGTAGTCCCTCACCCTCCCATTGCTGCGCAATGGGTCCCTCCCTCTCCCGCAAGCGGGAGAGGGGTAGATGAGCGAAGGGATCTGGTTTGCTGCTCAGCTCCGCCGCGCGATGGCGTCGATCTCGATGCGCGCCCCGCGCGCGAGTGCGGTGACGCCGATGCAGGTCCGCGCCGGCAGGCGGTCGGGGGCGAAATAGCCGCGGTAGACCGCGTTCATGCGCTCGTACTCCGCGAAATCGGTGAGGAAGACGCGCGCCGAGACGATGTGCTCGAGCCCGAGCCCGAGGCCCTTGAGCACGAGACGCAGGTTCTCGATCGTGCGCCGCGTCTGCCCCTCGATGTCGGGCGGCAGCGGGGTCTTGTCGTTCGGCGGATCGTTCGGGATTTGCCCGGTCAGGAGAATCCAATCTCCCACCTCGACGGCGTGGCTGTAGGGGGCGACCGGCTGGGCGGCGCCGGGGATCATGTGGAAACGCGGCGGCGTGCTCATTGCTCTGCTCCTTGTCAGGCCGTATCGAGAGTAACCGAAGCGTGGTCGGGGATTATGCGCTGCGTTCGGGAGGGTGTTCCATTTCGTCTCCTCCTTGAGGAGGAAAAATAGAGTACAAGATGGATGTTACGATCGTTCGGCCGAGTCGATTTTCCGAAAGGTTTCGTTCAAGATCGTAAAGAATCCGCAGTTCCCCTTTTGGGTGTTTTCCCAAAGTATGTGAGACTGGATAAACAGAAATCCAGGATCGGCGAGATCCTGAGGTCCAGCAGGGCGCTTAATCATTTCATCGGCTTTATGAGCAAATTCTTTTATTCTGTTCTGGTCATCACTTTTTGATCGAACAAAGTCGTCTACTTGTAGCGTGAGTATTTGCATATCAGACTCGGTCTTTCCGGACCAATACGTAGGTGATTTGCCCCCCCATCTGTTCGCTATTAGTATATGCTCCCATATTATTTGTGCGTCGGTCTTTTCCTTGTTATCTGAAAATTTATAAGAATTACGACCCGGACCAAGCTGCTTTATCGCCTGTTCCAAATCATCCCTGGTTGTCGCGATCGCCGTTCGTTTTGTAAATTCCGCATACATACTCAGGAGTTCAAACTGATTTTTTTCATCAGTATAGACATCGCTATCGCGTATCTGTATACACTGATTCCGCTCGGAGTATACAAAGACCGCAGATCCGAGAACGATACTTGTAAGACACCACGTGCCGAGATTTGTATTGAGAAATTTGTATAGCCCAGACCCCACACTGCCGATCTTCCTGAGTATCTTGGCCAGCGTGCGGGCGCCCAATCGTAGAGCGGCGTGCAGTCCAGATGTCCTTGGCATACGCGCAAATCCCCTTCTGGAGCGCCATTGGTGGCAAGCCTGGCTCGAATCGGTAGCCGGTTGCGATGCCGACCGGTCGCCGGAAGGCTGGAGGCTCGCCGGACTCAAATGTGCGATTGGTACCCCTAGGCCTTTATATCGGTGTCGGATATCTTGGTGTCAAGCGACCGCCAATTTCGGTCTCTTGATTCGAGCTTGCGAAGAATTGGAAGCAGCAAGCGAATTTCGACCGCGCTGACCAACTTTACGGGTGAGCTACCGGATGTTGGAGAGCAATAACGAGACGGCTGGCTTTACATTTGCACTGAGTTTGTGGGCGTGGCGGGATTGGGCAGAGCTCAAGTTGGCATCAGGTGAGCTGCAACGCGTGGAAGAGCTGACGAAGCTTCAGACTGCCCTGGCACGGGACGCATACGAGAGCACAGCAGCTACATATGGTAAGACCAGCACACTCTTCGATGCCGTGAAATTCCAGGCGCGGATTTTATTGTAGCTCGGCTCTTTCGGCGAGGCTTGTCTCGCGCAAAAGGAGTCCGAAATGCTTCGCGACATAGTCAAAACCTGCAAGGGCCTCCGTGAGGGGGTGGTCCGAAACGTTGATTGACTTCGTGTGCCGTGCCTCGGGCGGCAGTATGTCGGCATTTGTGCTGGACCCCGGACAGGTCCTATCTGCAGTGCGAGCTCCCTCTACGGCTCCGTCGTCATTCGAACTCCCGCCACGCTGCCGCTACCATTGACACTCTCTCACTAGGGTCCTAGGTTTCTGTTGCAGCGCAATAGCTTCGTTTTCACCTTGGCGGCTGCGGCTTGGGCCGCACGGGGACCATGACCGACATCCTCTCGATCGCCTTGGCGCAGCTCAACCCGACGGTCGGCGACATCGCGGGCAACATCGCGGCGCTGCGCCGCGCGCGCGCCGAGGCGGCGAAGCAAGGTGCCGATCTCATGGTCGCGACCGAGCTCGTCGTCGCCGGCTATCCGCCCGAGGATCTGGTCTTGAAGCCCGCTTTTGCGGACGCGGTCGAGGTAGCGGTCAAGGATTTCGCCAAGGAGACGGCGGACGGCGGACCTGCCGTGATCTTGGGCGCGCCGTGGCGCGGCGGCGACAAGCTCTTCAACGCGGCCCTCCTGCTCGAGGGCGGCGACATCTCCTATATCCGCTTCAAGCACGAGCTGCCCAACTACGGCGTCTTCGACGAGAAGCGCGTCTTCGTCGCGGGCCCGGCGCCGGGCCCCGTCGTCTTCAAGGGGGTGCGGCTCGGGCTCCAGATCTGCGAGGACATGTGGTTTCCGGACGTGAGCGAGACGCTCGTCGAGTCGGGGGCGGAAATCCTCATCGTCATCAACGGCTCGCCGTTCGAGAGCGACAAGCCCGACGAGCGCCTCAATCTCGCGACGGCACGCGTGAATGAGACGGGCCTGCCGCTCATCTACGTGAATCAAATCTGCGGGCAGGACGAGCTGGTGTTCGACGGCGCCTCCTTCGCGCTCAATGCCGATCATTCGCTCGCGGCCCAGCTCGCCGCCTGGCGCGAGGAGGTCTCGACGACGCGCTGGCAACGCGAGGGCAAGGGCTGGCGCTGCGTGGCCGGCAGGATCGCCCCCGTCCGCAACGGGCTCGAGGCGACCTATCAGGCGATGCTCTTGGGCGTGCGCGACTACGTCACCAAGAACGGCTTCCCGGGCGTTCTCATCGGGCTCTCGGGCGGCATCGATTCGGCCTTGACGGCGGTGGCGGCGGCGGATGCGCTCGGCCCCGGCAAGGTGCATTGCCTGCGCCTTCCCTCGCGCATCACCTCGCGCGAGAGCATGGAGGATGCGGCGGAGCTTGCCCGGCTCGTCGGCTTGCGCCTCGATACCGTGTCGATCGCGCCCGCGGTCGAGGCCTTCGATGCCATGCTCACGCCCGCACTCGGCGCCCACCCGAAGAACGTCACGGCCGAGAACATCCAGCCGCGCGCGCGGGCGATGGTGCTGATGGCGCTCAGCAACGCCACGGGCAACATGCTGCTCACTACCGGCAACAAGTCCGAGATGTCCGTCGGCTATGCCACACTCTACGGCGACATGTGCGGCGGCTACAACGCGCTCAAGGACATCTACAAGACGGCGGTCTACGCGCTCTCCCGCTGGCGCAACCAGGTGCATCCCGAGGGTGCGCTCGGCCCCGCGGGCAGGGTCATCCCCGAGCGCATCCTCAGCAAGGCGCCGACGGCGGAGCTCAAGCCCGACCAGACCGACCAGGACACGCTGCCGCCCTACGAGATCCTCGACGGCATCCTCGAGTGCCTGATCGAGCACGAGATGCGGCCGGAGGAGATCACAGCCCTGGGCTTCGCGCGCGAGACGGTGATGCGCGTCTGGTCCATGCTGGACAAGGCGGAGTACAAGCGCCGCCAAGCCGCCCCCGGCGTCAAGATCACGCGCCGCGCCTTCGGCCGCGACCGGCGCTATCCGATCACCAATCGCTTCAAGGGCTGAGCGGCGCGATGACGGTCGCCGTGCGAGTGGCACCCAGCCCGACCGGCCGGCTCCACGTCGGCAATATCCGCACGGCCCTCATCAACTGGCTCTTCGCCAGGCGGCACGGCGGCACCTTCCTCCTGCGCATCGACGACACCGATGAGGAGCGCTCGACGCGCGCCTACGAGGAGGCGATCGAGCAAGACCTCGGCTGGCTCGGCCTCCGCTGGGACCGCTTCGCGCGTCAGTCGGACCGGCTGCGGCACTATGCCGAGGCGGCGCAGAAGCTCACGGCGCTGGGGCGGCTTTATCCCTGCTACGAGACGCCGGAGGAGCTCGAGCTCAAACGCAAGATGCAGCTCGCGCGCAAGCTGCCGCCCGTCTATGACCGTGCCGCCTTGAAGCTCAGCGCGGAGGACAAGCGCACGTACGAGTCGGCAGGGCGGCTGCCGCACTATCGCTTCCTCCTCTCCGACCGGCCCGTCGAGTGGCAGGACTTGGTGCGCGGTACCGTACGCTTCGAGCCGGGTCATCTCTCCGATCCCGTGCTCATGCGCGCCGACGGCCGCCCCCTCTACATGCTTGCTTCCGTCGTCGATGACCTCGAGCTCGGCATCAGCCACGTCATCCGCGGCGAGGACCACGTCGCCAACACCGCCCCCCACATCGAGCTCTTCGCAGCCCTTGGCGGCGATCCGGCAACACTCGCCTTCGCCCATCTGCCCCTCTTGACGGATGCGAGCGGTGCGGGCTTCTCGAAGCGCCTCGGCAGCCTCTCGGTCGGCGATCTGCGCGCGAGCGGGGTCGAGCCCATGGCGCTCAACAGCCTGCTTGCCAAGCTCGGCACGTCCGACTCCATCGAGCCGCGGCACTCGCTCGACGAGCTCGTCGCCGAGTTCGACATTTCCCATTTCAGCCGCTCGACGCCCAAGTTCGACCTCGACGAGCTGATGCGGCTCAACGCGCGGCTCCTTCATTCGACGTCCTTCGAGGCGGTCGCCGGGCGGCTCGAGGCGCTCGGCCTGAGCGGCGTCGACCGCGGCTTCTGGGAGGCGGTGCGCGGCAATCTCTCGCGGCTCGACGACGCGGCGATCTGGTGGAGAGTGGTGCACGGCGAGCTCGCGCCCTTGATCGAGGATGCGGACTTCGCGCGCCAGGCCGCGGCCTTGCTGCCGTCCGAGCCGTGGGACGGCGGCACGTGGGCGGCGTGGACCGAGAGCCTCAAGCGCGCGACGCGCCGCAACGGCAAGGCGCTCTTCCATCCGCTGCGCCTGGCACTCACCGGCCGCGAGCGCGGGCCCGAGCTTGCCGCCCTCCTGCCGCTCATCGGCCGCGCGCGCGCGCGCGCGCGCCTGAACGGCGAGGCCGCATGAGGCTCATTTTATCATGGATGCTGTGTGCGGCGGTTCTCGTCCTCGGCGTGAGCTTTGCCGCAGGCGCAGTCGATGTGTGGAAGGAGGTGCGCTCGAGCGAGGGCGGCTTTACGGCCGTCTTTCCCGCCGATCCCAAGATCAGGACGGAGCCGCCCGATCTGAGCGGCGGTGTGGCCAACGTGTATCTGGCCGATCTCGGCAAGACCGCCTATGAGGTGAGCTATACGGACTACCCGACGGGGACCTTCGCGGCGCGCAACGTCGATGTGATCTTCAATCTGGCGCGCGACGATCTCGTCAAGGACCAGCCGGTGAAGCTGCTCGCCGATCGCAAGATCACGCTGGGTGACCGTCCGGGGCGCGAGGTCGTCTTCGCGGAGCAGGACGGCTATACTCAGGCCTATCGCTTCTTCGTCGTGAAGGACCGTATCTACGCGGTCATCGCCGGCGGCCCGGCCGGGAGCGAGAAGAGCCCCGAGGCCAAGCGCTTCTTGGAGTCGTTCCGGCTCGTCGTCGGGAAATAGCGCCCGCACTCGACCGTCGTCCCGCCTTTTGTTACCAATACGCCGTTGGCCCAAGGGGATGCCATGGGGGATGCCGTGCCGCTCGCGCTTTACAATACGCTCAGCCGCAGGAAGGAGCTCTTCGAGCCGCTCGAGCCGGGTCTCGTGCGCATGTACGTCTGCGGCCCCACGGTCTACGATTTCGCCCATATCGGCAATGCGCGGCCGGTCGTCGTCTTCGACGTGCTCTACCGTCTCCTCAAGCGGCACTACCCGCGGGTGATCTATGTCCGCAACATCACGGACGTGGACGACAAGATCATCAACGCGGCGCGCGAGAACAACGAGGCGATCGAGGCGCTGACGCGGCGCACGACGGAGGCCTATCACGCCGACATGGCGGCGCTGGGAGCGCTCCCCCCCGACATCGAGCCGCGCGCCACCCAGCACATCCCCGAGATGATCGCGATGATCGAGCGCCTGATCGCCGGCGGCCATGCCTACGAGGCCGACGGACACGTGCTCTTCAGCGTCGTCTCCAAGCCCGACTACGGCAAGCTCTCGCGCCGCGACCGCGAGGAGATGATCGCGGGCGCCCGCGTCGAGGTCGCCCCCTACAAGCGCGATCCGGCGGATTTCGTGCTGTGGAAGCCTTCGACCGCCGAGCAGCCCGGCTGGCCGAGCCCGTGGGGCCGCGGCCGCCCCGGCTGGCACATCGAGTGCTCGGCGATGAGCGAGCGCCATCTCGGCGAGAGCTTCGACATCCACGGCGGCGGGCTCGACCTCGTTTTTCCCCACCACGAGAACGAGATCGCCCAGAGCGAGGCTGCCCACGGCAAGCCCTTCGCGCGCTACTGGCTCCATAACGGCCACGTCATCGTCAACGGCGAGAAGATGTCGAAGTCGCTCGGCAATTTCTTGACCGTGCGCCAGCTCTTGGAGGAGGGCATTCCCGGCGAGGTCCTGCGCCTCGTGCTCATCGCCACGCACTACCGCCAGCCCCTCGACTTCACGCGCCACGGGGTGGAGCAGGCGCGCGCGCGGCTCGATCGCTGGTACCGCGCGCTGCTTGCGGCCAAGGCAGCGGAGGCCGCGAACCTACCTCTTGAGTTCGAGGCGGCCCTCGACGACGACCTCAACACGCCCTTGGCACTTTCCGTCATGGATGCGCGCGCGGGCGAGACGCTCGCGGCGGAAAGTGCCGAGGCGAAGGCCGCGCACGCCGCAGCCCTCCTCGCCTCTGGCGCGGCACTCGGCCTCCTCGAAGAGGCGCCCGAAGCCTGGTTCAAGGGGAGTGCTGCGGACGGGGAAATCGAGGAGATCGAGCGCCTCATCGCGGCGCGCAACGGGGCGCGCAAGGCGCGCGACTTCGCCGCGGCCGACCGCATCCGCGACGCGCTCGCAGCCCGCGGCATCCTGCTTGAGGACACGGCGC
>Ga0074044_10003591_pt1 | contig 13129 bp, 9 predicted proteins | sample BogForMeECP23OM1_FD_94443 | JGI IMG/M metagenome (GOLD analysis project Ga0074044, IMG submission 94443) | Bog forest soil microbial communities from Calvert Island, British Columbia, Canada - Bog Forest MetaG ECP23OM1 | ecosystem: Environmental > Terrestrial > Soil > Wetlands ...
GAATCCCGTCAGCGAGTTCCTTCACGCCGATTCGCTCGTTGATTCCGTGAACGCCTTTTGCTTCGGCGGGATTTACTTCGACCGGGATGAAACCGTAGGAGACGATCTTCTTATGGCGGAAGTAATGGCTGTCGGTGAAACCGATGATCATGGAGGGCACGACTGCGGTTTGGTCGTGGTTTTTGGCCAGCGTCGCAATCGCGGTCATCAACGGCGAGCGCGACGGCGACGAGATCGGCGGGAAGTTAAGGATCACGTCGAGCTTGATGGTGTCGTCGCCGATCACTTTTTTGATGTCGCTCATGACCGTCTTGGGATCGCTGCCCGGCAGCAGGCGGCAATCGACTTCGGCGTACGCCGTCTCGGAGATCACGTTGGTCTTATTGCTCGCAGACAGCACCGTCGGCGTGATCGTGTCGCGCACCCGCGCGTTCTGGCCGGGATCGCCAAGAAATTCCCTGAGATAGGCGGGATCCTTCAGCGCGGCGGCGAGATCGAGAAGCTGCTTGGGGCCGTGATCGAGCTCGGCCATCTTGTGATAGTAATCATTCACCGGACCGATGACGTGGACCGGCGTCTTGTACTCGCTCAATTTATCCAGCGCGCGCACCAGCCGCGTGACCGCGGTTTCCGCGGGCGGATCGGATGCGTGCCCGGCCGGGCCGCTGGCCGTGAGCCTAAGCCACAGCGGCGTCTTTTCGGTGACTGACACGACGTAAGCCTTGCGGTTGTCGGAAAGTGCGCGAATCCCGCCGCCTTCGTTGATCAAATAGCCGGCGTCGGAGAAGACGTTGGCCTCGTGATCGACGAACCATCCGGCGCCATTCTTACCGCCTTCTTCCTCGTCGCCGGTGGCGACAAACAGCACGTCGCAATCGAGCAGGATGCCCGCGCGCTTGATCGCGAGCATCGCCATCAGCTCCATCACGCCCGGGCCCTTGTCGTCGATCGAGCCGCGTCCCCAGATTTTTCCGTCCTTGACGGCGCCCGAGAACGGTGCCACCTCCCATTCCCTGGGATCGGCGGGCACCACGTCCATGTGGCTCAGCAGGATAATCGACTTGGTATGCTTGCCGATCCCGCGCAGGCGCGCCGCGACAACTCCGCGCCCAGGCTGCGGCTCCCAGGTCGTGGCGGGAATTCCGTCGGTCAGAAATTTTTCCCTGAGCATCCGCGCCGCCTCGATCTCGTTGCCCGGCGGATTGGTGGTGTTGATCTGGATGTACTTGGACAGCAGGTCGGTCGCCTCCTGGGTGACCTTGTCCCAATTGATCGGCTGGGGAGGCGGCGCCTTCGACACCCCCATCGACTCAGACGGCAGGATGTTGGGCGTGGCCGCCGGGGAGGCGGCCAAAGCGGAGCCGCAAAGAGCAACGCAGGTCAGCAGGCATGCCGCGGCAATCACGGCCAGTGTGCGGCCGCGCAAAGCGGCGGTCGAGGATGCGGTGGTCATCATCCACCGTGGTTGAACACCGTCGCGGGCTCGCCGTCAACCAGCAGGGGTGACCCCTGCACCCAGTGAAAAGTGAAAGGAGAAAAGAAGAAGATGCGGGCTTCGCCCTGTTAGAAGGGTAAGGGGTCAGGTTCGCCCGCGCGGCCGCGATGCCCGCGCGCGTTTTTGCGTGATGCTGAGTGCAGCGAAGATCGGGGTCGCAGGCGCGCCGTCAATCAGTCGATAGTGGCTTAGCCAGAGCGTTGCGCGCATTCGGCCGCCGCTATTTTCGAAGGCTTGATTGCTCGGGCACCCTTACTTTTCCGGAAACTCCCACATGCGCGCGCGGCCTGGAGCTGGTTCCCGGGTGGATCTCGCGTAGGGGCCATCGTTATCCTCGTATAGCGACGACCATTGTTCGGCCCAGTCAGCCTCATCGGGATTCTCGACGATCTGATTCCCGTAGCCGTAATTCCCGTAGCCGTAATAAGGGTACTGGTAGGAGCCAAAGAATTGGCGGTTGCGCCCTCTCAGGCCCGCCCGATGCCACATGGCAGCCTGACGGGAGGCGCGGCTTGCGGAGTGCGCAGAGGTTGCGCGCGCGGTGCCCTTTGCTGCGCCGGCACCGGCGCGGCCAGCGATCGCGAGCGCCATAGCTGCACACATCGCGGCGGCAATTAATTTCGTGGCTTTCATTGCGATTCAGCCGCAATTGTATCATACGACGGCGAAAAGCGGCGGGGGGTCATCATCCGGCGGAGTTGAAGAATTCGATCACGCTTTGAAGGAACTGTGCGGCGGGGGCGCCGTCAATCACTCGATGGTCGAAAGTGAGGCTCAGCCAGAGCATCGCGCGCATCGCGATCTCGCCGCGATAGACCGCCGGCTTCTCGACAATTCGCCCGACGCCGAGGATTCCGGTCTCGCCGGGATTCAGAATCGGCGTGAACGCGTCGATGCCGAACATGCCGAGGTTGGTTATCGTGAACGTGCCTCCGGTTACGTCTTCGAGTTTGAGCTGACCGGCGCGCGCCTTTTCGCCGAGCGCGCGGCTTTCAAGCGCGATCTCCCGAAGCGACTTGCTTTCGGCGCGATTCACGACCGGAACGATCAGCCCCTCGTCGAGTGCGACGGCGATGCCGACGTTCGCACTTGCGGAAAGAGCGATCTCCGTTCCGTTGCCTCTTCCGTTTTCGTTGAGGCGCGCATTCATTCGCGGATGGCGCATCAGGGCGCGCGCGACCGAATGAATCATCATATCCGTGTATGAAAAATCGAATTCGCGGGACAGGCGGGCGCGAAACTCAGTCGCCGGCGTCACATCGGCTTCGGCGGTGATGGTGATCTGCGCGCTGGAGTGAAGACTCTGAAGCATCCGCTCGGCAATCACCTTGCGCACGCCACGAAACGCGACGCGATCGGCGGACGGCGCCGATCCCGATCCCGTTGGGGGCCGCGCTCGGGAGATTGCCGGCTGCAATGTCGCCGCGGATTTGGCGCCGCGCTCGACGTCCTCGCGAGTGACCCGTCCGCCGGGACCGGTGCCTTCGATTTTATCGAGATCGACGCCGAGTTCGGACGCAAGCTTGCGGGCGACCGGGCTTGCAGTGTGTCGATCCCGCCGGCTCGGGTTGGGCGCGGCGGTCTGATTGATCGCCGGCGGCGATGTCACGGGTGAATCGTGGGCAGGTTGCGATGCGGATTTGCTGTAGCCGTAGTGCGCCGCGACTGTCGCGACATCCTCGCCGGTTTCGGCAATCACGGCGATCGCCACGCCGCATTCAACCGTTGCGCCCTCGTCGAACAACGCGATCGCGAGCGTACCCGACGCGGGCGCTTCGACCTGGTAAAGAACTTTCTCGGTCTCGACCTCGTAGAGCGGCTCGCCCGCGTTGACGGGCTCGCCCGCGGCCTTGAAGAAACGCTGAATCGTTCCTTCATGCATCGTCAGCCCGAACTTTGGCATCGTAACTTCAACTGCCACAGTCAGTTCCGCAATTGTCCGGGCCCGGCTATCGTCCGACCACGTCGCGAATCGCGGCTTCGATGCGAGCCTCGTCCGCGATGGCCGCCTTTTCGAGCGGCGGACTGAACGGGATCGGCACGTCGAGCGAGGTGACGCGGCGGACCGGCGCGTCGAGGAAGTCGAAGCCCTTGTCGGCGACGATCGCGGCGAGGTCGGCGGCGGCGCCGCCGCGCAGGTGGCCTTCGTCGGCGATCACGATTCGGTTTGTTTTCTCGAGCGAAGCAAGGATCGCGTCTTCGTCGAGCGGAATCAGGGTGCGCGGATCGATTACTTCAACCGAGATTTTTTCCGGCTCGAGCTTGGCCGCGACGTTCATCGCCTTCGGCACCATCGCGCCGATCGCGAGCACCGTCACGTGGTCGCCGGGCCGCTTGACGGCGGCCTTGCCGAGGGGGACCAGGTGCTCGCCGGCGGGTACATCCTCCCTGGACCAGCCAAGCGCGCCGTGCTCGAAAACGATCACGGGATTGTTGTCGCGGATGGAGCTCTTGAGCAGGCCCTTCATGTCGGACGGCCCCGAAGGCACGACCAGCTTGAGGCCCGGGACGCTCAGAAATTGGGCGTACACTGTCTCGGAATGCTGCGCGGCCGCGCCGCCCAGCGCGCCAAACACGGCGCGAAACGTGATCGGCATGGTGGCCTGTCCGCCCGACATGTAGCGGAGCTTGGCGGCCTGGTTGCAGACCTGGTCGAAGGCGCAATAGAAGAAGCTGGCGAATTCGACTTCGCAAATCGGCCGCGTCCCCGCCATCGCGGCGCCGACCGCCGCGCCGACGAAGCCGGCCTCCGAAATCGGGGTGTTGCGCACGCGCTTGGCGCCGAACTTTTCGAAAAGGCCTTTGGTCGCGCCGAACGCGCCGAGCACGACGTCCTCGCCCATCAGGAAGGTCAGCGGATCGCGTTCCATCTCTTCGGCGATGGCCTGGTTTATCGCCTGGATAAAACTGATTTGTGGCATGACGATTCCTCCGCCGGCGGGGGCACTCAGGTGTTGTTGTAAACGTCGTCGGTGACTTCTGACGGCGCGGGCAGTTCGCTCGAGCGCGCGAATTCGACGGCGCCGGCGATTTCCTTTTCGGTGTCGGCGACGATCTGCCTAAGTTCGGCCGAGCTTATCTTGCCGCTGTCCGCGCACCACTTCTCGAATCGAATCAGCGGGCATTTGCGCTTCCATTCCTCGACTTCGGATTTCTCGCGATAGGAGCCGTCGCCAAGGAAGGCCTGTTCGCCGACGACGTGCCCCTCCCATCGATAGGTCTTGCATTCGAGCAGGGTGGGACCCTGGCCTGCGCGGGCGCGGGCGACGGCCTCGCTGGTGAAGCGAAAGACTTCGAGCACGTCGTTGCCATCGACGATATGGCCGGGGATGTCGTAGGCCTTGGCGCGCACGGCGATGTCTTTGACCGAGGTCACGGTCGCCATCGGAGTGAACTCGCCGAAGCCGTTGTTCTCGCAGACAAAGACGACCGGCAGTTTCCACACGGCCGCGAGGTTCAGCGACTCGTGGAAAGTGCCCTCGTTGGAGGCGCCGTCGCCGAAGAACGCCACGGTGACATCGTCTTTGCCGGCGATTACGGCACCCAGCGCGGAGCCGGTGGCGATCGGCAGTCCAGCGCCGACGATCCCGTTGGCACCGAGGATGCCGAGTGAGTAGTCAACGATATGCATCGAGCCGCCTTTGCCTTTGCAGTAGCCGGTGCGCTTGCCGAAAATCTCCGCCATCATGCGATCGAGGCGTCCGCCCTTGGCGATCAGATGTCCGTGCCCGCGATGGGTTGAGGTGATGCGATCGGTCTTGCGCAGCGCAGCGCAGACGCCGGTGGCGGAAGCTTCTTCGCCGATGGAGACGTGGACGAAGCCGGGAATCTCATTGGCCATCGCCAGGTCACGCGCCTTGGACTCGAAGTGCCGGATCTTCTGCATCGTGCGGTACATCTCGAGCAGCTTGTCCTTGCTGATATCCATGAAGGGTTTTTTGCCTCCGTGAGGATTCGGGGAGATGCGCGGTGAATGTCCCCGGCGAGCGGGAAACTATTCCCAATGGCAGCAACCGTCAAATGAGCGAATCGCTGGGCGAGTGGTTTGCAGGCTCGCTGCACTGTCTCAAGATTTTTCTGCTCGCTCATTAGACTCCTCCTTGGCGACGTGGCAACGTGCGGGCAGCATTTGCGACTTGGTGAAACCTCCGGGAGCGGCCGACGACGCCGGACTCAAGGGATCGCGCTAAAGAATTTATTGCGAGACGCGCGTGACGAAGCTTGTCCGCCATATTTTCGCGCTCTCTCTATGCATGGCCGCGATGCTCGCGGCGGCCCGTCCATCGCACGCGATCGATTTCTATGAAATCGAGATCTACGACACGGACACCGCGCCGGCCGGTCATCTGGCGCTCGAATTGCATTCGAACACGACCTCGACGGCGACCGGGCAGTTGGCGAAAAGGCAGATGGACGTGCACCAGGTACACGAGACGCTCGAGGCCTCGTACGGAGTCGTGCGTTGGCTGGAGGTCGGGCAGTATTTCGCCACCGCAAAGCTCTCCAACGGCGATTATGAATACTCGGGCTCGCGCACGAAGGTCCATTTCAGCATCCCGCAGACCTTCGAGTGGCCAGTGCAGTTCGGCGGCAATATCGAGCTCGACTATATGCGGCGCGCAGCCGAGGAAAATCCACTGTCGCTCGAGCTGCGGCCGATCGCCGGCGCGAGCTACAAGGGATTTCGGCTGGTGGCGAACTTCGCGTTCGACAAGCCGTTCAGTGGTCCGCAGACGCATCGCGGGTTTCAATTCGATCCGTCGGGCGAGCTGGTCTACGAGCTCAACCGCTGGGTTTCGCCGGCGCTCGAATACTACGGCGACATGGGACCGATTCAGCCGCTGGCAAAGGTGCAGGAGCAGCAGCATTTCATCGTGCCGGCGCTCAATTTTGATTTCATTCCGCAGCTCGAGCTCAACCTCGGCGTGGGAATCGGCGTGACTCGCGCGAGTAACGGGGTATTCCTGAAATCGATTATCGGCTGGACGTTTTAGGTTTTTAACTGCCAGGACAGGAACCCGCAGGAGATTCATCGTTGCGTGACTAGCCGGGCTAAACTATCCTCGATCCACGTGCTTGGCGCCTTCAGATGTCGTCTCCGTCACAAGACCGGCGAGCTGACGAGAAACTCGGCCAAATCCTGGGCCGGGTAGGTTCCGTCCGCACGCGACTCAACTCGCTGGCATTGCAGCACGCGATTTTCTACACGCTCGCGATCGTGGTGGCGGGCGGCGCCGCCGTTTTTGCCGGTGCATACCTGCTGCCGCCGCTCGCTTTCCTGGTTGGCACTTCGGCGCTGGTGATTATTGGCTGCGCCGGCATCGCGCGCGCAGTCGGCGCTGCATGGCGGATGCGTGCCAGCGCGGTGCGTGCCGCCGCGATTGCCGACGATCGGGCCGAGCTGAAGGGGCGTCTCTCGACGATCGTCGCGCTCGCAAATCACCAGACCCGCGGCTCGCTGTGGTCGTACCTGATCGAAGATACACTCGGCTATCAGGACCAATTCGCGGCCGCGCGGATCGAGCGGCGGCGCGTGTCGCGCGCGATCTATCCGCTGGCCGCAGCAATCGTGCTGGCGGCGGTGGCGTTGCCGATTTCAAAAATCAAGCACGCGCCACAGATCGCTCCGGACAGCGGGCAGGACGACCTGACGGTCGATCTGGACGACCTGCATCTGCGGTCGGCCGATCCGGGCGATGAATCGGGGATGCAGGTCACGGCAGACGCCGCGACCATGCGCCGGCTCGAGGACAAATTGGCTCGGGAGAGCGCGGCGGGCGGCGCGGCAGGCGGCAATTCGCTAAGCCAGCTGGTGAATCGCGCGCGCGACATGGCCGGGCATTTACAGAGCAAGCTGACCGGACAGCAGATGGCCTCGAAGCAGCGCCTCAACCTGCGCCTGGCCGACGCGGGCGGCGATCAGGATCAAAATGAAATCCATCGCGCTCCTGAGACGCAGAAGAATCGGCACAGCGACATCGCAGGACAGTTCGAACAGGACCAGCCAAAATCCAACCAGGGGATGAATCTGCCGCCGGAAGACGATTCGCGCCGGCCGAATTCGCAGCCTTCGCCCAGCGGCAATGGTGAGTCGGGCGCGGAAGCGAGCTCCGGCAAGGACAGCCCCGGCAATCAGGACGACAGCGCAACCGATCGCGAGATTCAGCAAAGCGGCGAGAATGGCAGCAACGGCGGCGCGGCGCACGGAATCGGCGCCGATCCCGACAGCCTGTTCGGCGCACCTGCGGCGTCGAAGCTCGGCACCGAGGGTTTCGAGATCGCAATCGAAGCGCGGCCCGTCGATCACGGTGCGAAGGGCGCCGGTCACGCCTACGTTGCGCCCAAAGTGCGTACGCGGCTCAGCCCGAACCAGGAGCCGGACGAGCCAGTGGCGCGCGCCGCGGTGCCGGCCGAAGATCGAACTACTGTCAAACGGGTATTCGAAAGATGAGCGAGGTGCAGGCGGAAACGCCAACGGTGGCGGATTTCGCCCGGACGTTTCGGCGGATCCAGGCCGAGATCCACAAGCTGATCATTGGACACGAGCAGGCCGTCGAGGAGCTGCTGTCGGCGCTGTTCGCGGGCGGCCACGTGCTGATCGAAGGCGTTCCCGGCACGGGCAAAACGACGCTGGTCAAAACGCTGGGGCTGGCGCTAAATCTGAGCTTCAACCGAATTCAATTCACAGTCGATCTGATGCCGGCCGACATAACCGGCACGCGCGTGATTTTGTCGGGCGACGACGGACGGCGCGAGTTCACCTTTCAGCCGGGGCCGGTGTTTTGCCATATCCTGCTGGGCGACGAGATCAATCGCGCGACGCCCAAGACGCAGTCGGCGCTGCTCGAGGCGATGGCCGAGTTGCAGGTGACGGTATCGGGCACGACCTACCGCCTCAAACCGCCGTACTTCGTGATGGCGACGCTCAATCCGATCGAGATGGAGGGCACCTATCCGCTGCCTGAGGCGCAACTCGATCGCTTCCTGTTCAAAGTCCGTTTGAACTATCCCGACGAGGGCGAACTGACGCGAATCATCTCGTCGACCACCGGGCCCGAAGAAGCGGGGATCGAGGCGGTTTTCCACGCCACCGAAGCGCCCGAGCGAATCGAGGCGCTCAAGCGGCTGGTGCGCGAAGTGATGGCGGCGCCCGCGATGGAGATATACGCGGCGCGACTGGTGCGAGCCACGCAGCCGCAGAACTCGCGCTTTGTGGCCGACGAAGCCCGGGGCGTGCACGACGAGATGGTCAATCGCTACGTGATGTTCGGCTCGAGCCCGCGCGGCGCGCAGGCGCTTATTCTGGGCGCCAAGGTGCGGGCGCTGCTCGATGGGCGCGCCAATATCGCGCGCGAAGATATCGAGCGCGTGGCAGTTGCCGCACTCGCCCACCGCATCATGCTCAACTACGCCGCGCTGTCCGACGGAATCGACGCCGCGCACATTGTCGAGCGCGTCATCAAGTCGGTTCGCGCCGCCCAGGTATAGGATAGATCGATGCTCGAGGCGCGCGCTTTCGAGCCGGAGTTTTTGCGCAAGCTCGACCGCCTGGTGCTGGGTATCAAGCGTGCCCGCACCGTGCGCGCCGGCCAGCGCGCGTTGGGCAGAATCCAGGGGCTCGGAATCGAACCGGAAAATTTCAAGCAGTACGCGCCCGGCGACGATTTGCGCTTCCTCGATTGGAACGCGTTCGCGCGGCTTGACGAATTGATGCTGCGAACTTACCGCGCCGATCGCCAGGTCGAGGTTACCGCGCTGGTGGATGCGAGTGCGTCGATGGGATTGCCCGAGCGCGACGACAAGCTGGGGCTGGCGTTGGCGATCGGCGCGTCGCTCGCGTACATCGGGATGGCCGACAACGATGCCGTTCGAATCGGCGCGTTCTCGATGCACCGTGGGGCGATGAAGTTCGACGCAACGCCGTTTCATCGCCGCCGCGAATCGTACCTCAATTTCAGGCCGTTCGTGATGTCGGTGAAAGCGGGCGGCGAGACCCGCCTGGGCGCGGCCGTCGATCAGTTGCTGCTGCAGCGCCGGCCGGCAGGGACTGTGGTCGTCATCTCGGATTTTCTCATGAACGAAAGCGACGTCGAAGACGCGCTTAAGCGGCTGGTGGCGGCGCGCCACGAGGTAAAAGTTGTCCACGTGATGGGCGAACAGGAGAGCACCGCTTCGTATCCATCAGGACTGTTCCGCGTGCGCGACGCGGAGAGCGGCGAAGTCCGCGAGACCGTGCTGGGCCCGGCGACGGCGCCCGCGCTGCGGCGTAAGGTCGAAAAGATAGTCGCGCGCATGCGTGAGATCTGCACCACGCACGCGATCACCTATGCGCAGGCTTTCGGAGCGGGCAACCTGGAAAGCATCATGGAACGCGAACTCCCGGCGCTCGGAATTGTGAGATAGTCGTGGGTCTGCTCAATCCGCAGAACTTCATTTATGGACTCAGCCTCGCGCTGCTGGTGCTGATCTATCTGCGCTCGCGCTCGCGTCCGACCATCGAAGTGTCGAGCCTGATGCTTTTTGACGAAGCGCCCGCGCCGGTTGCGAGCGTCCGTCACGTGCGGATCGACCCGCTGTTCTGGCTCGAGATGGCGACGCTGACGGCGCTGACGCTGGCGATCGCGGGATTGTACGTGATGAGGCCGCCCTCGCCCGGTCACGGCCGCAGCCATGCGCTGGTGTTCGATCTCGGCGCCGGGATGAGTGCGCGCGAAGGCTCCGGCACAAGACTGGACCAGGCCCGCCGGGAGGCGATGGAAATAATCAATCAAGCGCCGGTTGGAGACGAGTTCAGCGTCATCGCATACGCACTGGAAGCGCAGGTGCGCCATCCGCAGACCGCGAACCTGGCTTCCCTGCGCAAGGCGCTCGGCGATCTGGTTCCCATGGCGGTGCCCGCACGCACGGCGGCTCTGCGAGCGGCGCTGATTCGCGCGCGCATCGCCTCGGAAATCGATCTGTTCGCCGATCGGCCGCCGGCGACGGCGATTCTTGCCGACGCCGCCTCGGCGGCGCGCGTAAATTTCCACCTGGTCGGTTCCGGCGACTCCAATCTGGCGATCGTGTCGCTGGATCCCGGCATCCCGGGCGCGACGCGAGGCCGCGCCGTGATTCGCAATTTCTCCGCGCGGTCTCATCCCTGCGAACTGGCGATCGATCTCGGCAACAACGAGGAGTTTCATCAGACCCTGATGCTCGCGCCGCGTGAACAGGTCGTGGTTCCGTTCGGACCGATCCGGACGGGAGGCGTGCTGCACGCGCGAATCCTGACCCCCGATGCGATCGACGCAGACAACAACCGCTACGCGTACGCGCCATCCGACCGTCCGGCGCAGGTCCTGGTTCTCTCGCCCGACGCCGCGGTGCGCGACGATATCGCGCGCGTGCTGCTCGCGGTCAACGCGAATTTCCAGATCGAGACCGCCGATCCCGCCAAGTATCTGGCTCAAGCGAACGCATCCGGCCCGAACGCGAAGCCGCTCGAACTGGCTGTCATGCACGATTGCTATGTGCCCGCGGCCGGGGCGGCGTCCACGCTGCTCATATATCCGCCGCACCTTGTGAAGAACCTGCCGTACGCGGCCGCAATCGGAATCTCCGTCCAGGGAACGCTGGCGAGCGCTGACATTCGCAGCTACGGGATGGGCGAAGCACCCGGGATCGAATCCCTGACGCTGGGCGCGACGCGGATTGTAGCGATCCCCGAATGGATGGATCTGATTGCGACCGCGACGGGTCCCGGTCATTCGTCGATCCCGCTAGCGGCGATCGGACGCGCTGCGGGCGGTCCCGTCGGCGTACTGGCATTCGACGTCCGCGATCATCTTCTGCTCGCTCCCGATCATCTCGACGCGCTGGTGCTGACGGTCGATCTGATCAAACAACTGACCGCGCCGCGCGATATTCTGATCGTGCCGACCGGCGCTGATGTGAGCGTACCCGCAACCGGAACCGCGCGTGTCACCCAGCCCGACGCAAGCGCGCGCACCGTCACGGCCGACAAATGGGGCCACGTGCGAATCCGTCCGCTGCAGGCCGGGCGCTACACCGTCGAGTCGGGCGGCGAGACGACGCAGGTGTTTGCCAATTATTACGACGCGGCCGAGTCCGACCTTGGTGCAAAATCGCAGGCCGAAGCGAACGCGCCGGCACAAAAGGCCGCCGCCGCATCGAATGCGCAATCCGCCAGGGAAGCGCAGCCGCTGGTTTTCATTTTGATCGCGCTGGCATTGCTCGCCCTGACGATTGAATCCGCGCTGCTGATTGGCCACGCCGGCCGCTGGGGGATGCGCCATGTTTGATCGGCCGCATCTGCTCTGGCTGCTGGTGCTCGTGCCTGTGGCCGCCACGCCGGGGATTCTCGCGATGCGCAGCGGAATGCGGCTGGCGGGCGCTGCGGCTGCGACACTTCGCGCGCTGTGCGTTGTCGCGCTGGTGGCGATGCTCGCGGGACTGCGCATTCCAGGGCGTATCGCCGCGCAAAGCGTCGCGGTGGTCGTGGCGCTGGATGAGTCGCGCTCGGTGTCGCCCGATCAGCAGGATTGGATGCGCGGCCAGGTCGAACAGTTGAAGTCCTCGATGGCTCCGAGCGACCGGCTCGGGATTGTCGGTTTTGGCCGCGACGCGCGGCTGCTTGCGCCTCTGACCGATCCCCGGCTGCTGGGACATTTCGGCAATGGCGCCGATGGAGGGGCCACCAACATAGCGGGCGCGCTGACCGCGGCTGAAGGCCTGTTTGCGCCGGAAGCGGACGAGCGAATCGTGCTGCTGAGCGACGGCAACGAGACCGAGGACTCCGCGATGACGGAGGTTCCCGCGATGCTCGAGGACGGTGTGCGAATTTTCGCCGCCGCGCCTCCGCCATCGGCTACCGAGAGAATTGCGCTCACCAATTTCTATTCCCCGGACACGGTCCGCGCCGATCAGCGCTTTGCCTTCAGAATCGACGTTGACAGCGAATCGCGGTCTCCGGTCGCAGCCACGCTCAAGCTCTACCGCGACGGCAGCGCAGTCGGCGGAGAATCGATTACGCTGAAGCCGGGGCTGAACCGGTTCGAGCTGCCGTATCGGCTGGAGCGCGCGGGTGCATACTCGATGAGCGCAGAAGTCTCGATTGCGCCGCCGCGGGTGGCGTTGAATCCGCGGGTCGAGGCCGCGATTTCGGTGACCGGCGCGCCGCGGATTCTGATCGTCTCGACCACGCCGCCGGAAAGCCTCGTGACCGCGCTCAAGATGCGCAACTACGAGATTGATTTCGTGTCGCCACGCAGCCTGAGCGAACACCCGGCGGACTATCTGCCCTATCAGCTGGTCATCCTCGACGAGGTACCCGAGGGGTCGCTGACGCCCGCGGCGCAGCACGCGCTCAATCGCTACGTCGCCGACTACGGCGGCGGACTGGTCGCGACGGGCGACACATTGCGCGAGGAGAAACTGGCCGGCGGCGAGCTGGAAAAGGCGTTGCCGGTAAAGTTCGTACCGCAACCGCCGCCGCCGTCGCGCGAGCCGATTGCCGTTTACCTCTGCATCGATCGCTCGAACTCGATGAGTTACGACTCGCGCTATCCGGCGGTGCGCGACGGCGAGCGAATTCGCTACGCCAAGCAAGCCGCGATCGCGCTGCTGCGCCAGCTC
>Ga0074044_10003594_pt1 | contig 13126 bp, 11 predicted proteins | sample BogForMeECP23OM1_FD_94443 | JGI IMG/M metagenome (GOLD analysis project Ga0074044, IMG submission 94443) | Bog forest soil microbial communities from Calvert Island, British Columbia, Canada - Bog Forest MetaG ECP23OM1 | ecosystem: Environmental > Terrestrial > Soil > Wetlands ...
AATAGGCAGCGTTGCCCGGACAATTGCTCAGTAACAGTTCTTCGCGCGGCGAGCTATGCCTTAATATAGCGATAATAACCGCCGCGGCCTTGCATTGGCCTGCACACCACGATCGGGCCTAGCGTTACCCTGACCATCGCCTGTCAAACGCCGATGGCCTACCTTAGTGCCGATCGCTATACCTGCGCGCTGTGACAGGTGGCGAGCGAAGCGTGCGGACGGGCGCCTGTCCGCGCGTTAACGCGCTCGCCTCGTCTTCCTCACCTGTGCCTGCATGCGCGGCGTGGGAAATGGAGTGTCCGCCGATGAATTTCGATTATACGGACGAACAAAAATTATTCGCGGAATCGGTACGCCGCTTCGCGCGCGAGCATCTCGCGGCGGGCGCGCTCAAGCGTGCCCACGATCCGCGCTTTCCGTTCGACGTGGCGCAGCTCATGGCGAAGCAGGGCCTTATGGGTATCACGCTGCCGCAAAGCGATGGCGGGCAGGGCGGCACGCTGATGGACGCCGTGATCGCCATCGAGCAGATCGCCGCCGTGTGTCCGCGCAGCGCCGACGTGGTCCAGTTCGGCAATTTCGGTCCGATCCGTACCTTTGCGGAATACGGCACGGCGGCGCAGAAGGCGCGCTGGCTCGCCGATCTCCTGGCCGGCCGCATGGTCATGAGCCTCGGCATGACCGAGCCGGACGCGGGCTCCGCCGTGACCGATCTCAAAACCAGCGCGCGGGTGGACGGCTCCCATTACGTCATCAACGGCAGCAAGGTGTTTTCCACCTTCAGCCCGGACGCGCAGGTGTTTCTTATTTACGTGCGCTACGGCCCCGGCCTCGGCGGCATCGGTTCGGTGCTGGTCGAGCGGGGTACGCCAGGCTTCACTATCGGTGCGGCTTCCGAATTCATGAGCGGCGAGGAATGGTGCGAGCTGCATTTGGCGGACTGCTGCATTCCGGCGGAAAATGTGCTGCTGGGATCCGGCGGCTTCAAGAAACAGATGGCCGGTTTCAATGTCGAGCGCCTCGGCAACACGGCGCGCGCGCTTGCTTGCGGCCGCTACGCCTTCAGCGCTGCGCGCGACTATGCAGCGACGCGCGAACAGTTCGACCGGCCATTGTGCGAGTTTCAGGGCTTGCAGTGGAAGTTCGCCGACATGGCGATCAAGCTCGAAAGCGCGCAGCTTCTGCTTTATCGCGCCGCGACCAATGCCGATCACGGCCTGCCGTCGGCCTATGAGACCGCAATCGCCAAGGCGGCGTGTAACCAGGCTGGCTTTGAAGTGGCGAGCGAGGCGGTGCAAATCATGGGCGCGCTGGGTTTCAGCCGTGAAACGCTCGTCGAATATTGCATGCGCCGCACGCGCGGCTGGATGATCGCCGGCGGCTCGATCGAAATGTTGAAGAACCGCATCGCCGAACACGTGTTCGACCGCCGCTTCGACCAGCGCAAGCGCCAGTCCGCCGTGGCGGAGTGAGCAGGCACGCACGCGGTGCCTGCGGAGCTCGATTCAACTAGCGAGGCGGCACAGTGTTGAGGCAAAGAGTTCTTCGTGCGCGCATGAGGCGCGTTTCAAAGCACCCCGCGCAAATAAACGATCCAGGACAAGGGCCAGACAATTGCCCAGAGCACCGCTTTGGCGAAGCTGAGGGTGCAATTTTCTCCGCAGACGCCTGATCGAACCCAAATCTGAAATACGAGCGTCAAGCACCCCACGACTGCATAAGCCCAGAATAGTTTGCGTGCCATCAACGACCTCCCATGCACAACCTGTCAATTATGCGGCCGCACTGAACTCACGGCTCAGTTCCGGCCGTACTCATCGGTGAGGCGCACGATGTCGTCCTCGCCGAGATAGCTGCCGACCTGAACTTCGATCAATTCAAGCGGTATTTTGCCGGGATTGGTCAGCCGATGGACGCTGCCGATCGGGATGTAGGTCGACTCGTTTTCGTGGATGGTGCGAATTTCGGACCCGATGGTGACTTCCGCCGTACCGCGAACCACTACCCAATGTTCGGAGCGGTGGAAGTGCTTTTGCAGCGAGAGCATGGCATTCGGCTTCACGACAATGCGTTTCACCTGGTAGCGCGAGCCGGTATCGATGCCTTGATAATAGCCCCACGGCCGGTAAACCCGTAAATGCGCAACGACCTGCTGCCGGTTTTGCGCCTTGAGCTGCTCGACCAGCTCTTTGACTTGTTCGGACTTATCGCGCGACGTCACCAACACGGCGTCGGGTGTCGCGACCACGACGACGTCATCAAGTCCGACCACCGCCGTGAGGATCGCATCGTCCGAATGCGCCAAGCTGTTGCGGCTATCAAGGAAGACGACGGAGCCGGTCGATGTGTTGCCGTCGGCGTCGTGGCCGAGCACGTCCCAGACCGCACTCCAATTCCCGACGTCCGACCAGCCGTAATCGACAGGGACCACCGCAGCGTGATCGGTGCGCTCCATGACGGCATAATCGATGGACTTCTTGGGCGCCTGCGTGAACGCCTCGGCAGGCAGACGCAGAAAATCGAGGTCCCGCGTCATGCCGCTGACGGCCGCCTTGGCGGCCTTGGCGATTTCCGGCTCGAAGCGAGTGATCTCGCTCAGCATCACATCGGCACGGAACACGAAATTGCCACTATTCCACAGGTAGCGGTCGGCAATGTAACGGCTCGCGGTCGCGGCATCGGGTTTTTCCACGAAGGACTCCACCGCAAACGCGGCGCCGCCGTTGAGCTTGGAGCCCGGCCGGATATAACCGTACTTGGTCGCCGGGAAGGTCGGATTGATGCCGAAGGTGACGATCCGTCCCTCGGCCGCGGCGGTGGCTGCCTCGTGACACGCGCGGGTGAAGGCATCTCGATCGCTCACGACGTGATCGGCGGCAAGGATAAGCACGGTCGATGCCGGATCGCGCGCGCCGGCGAGCACCGCCGCAACGGCGACAGCCATGGCGGAGTCGCAGCGTATCGGCTCGAGCACGATGTCACCCTCGACCGCGCATTCGCGCATTTGCTCGGCGGCAATGAAGCGGAACTCGGAATTGGTGATGATGATCGGCCGATCGAATATTGCGTCGTCACCAATGCGGCTGAGAACCTGCTGAAATGTCGAGCGCTCTCCGACCAGCGGAACGAACTGCTTGGGCATGCTTTCGCGCGAGACGGGCCACAAACGTGTTCCCGCGCCGCCGCACATTATAACCGGAATCAAAAGCGGCCCACCCATCGCCCATTGCAACTTATTCGTGTTGAACTTCCTAACACATAATATCCGATATTCAAGCGATTATTGGCAGGCACAAGCGGCCGGAAGACGAATAAGTAACTTGCAAGGGCGAGGAACGCATACGCGTCGCAACCGCCGCTTGGCGTTCGATGGGTGTCTTGCCATGACTCGCAGTCGCTGAATGATAGGCCAAATCCGCGTTGCCAATCCCGATAGCGGTATCTTAAGCTTGCGGCCGATTGGTGAGATCACGGCGGGTCGGTACCGGTTCGAACTGCGGTTTCCACTGCAAAGAATCGTCGGCCTGCTGACGGGCAAAGCCAGATGGCATTTGACTTGATTGGCCGCCGCGAATTTCTGGAAATATTTTTGCTCGTGCTCTTCCGAGTTGGGATAATTGAATTGCTCGTCGAAGAGTATGATCGTGTGGCGCAATCCGATCCCCAACGAAGATAGTCTGGGTCGAGCTGACAAGATCGCAATCGACGGTCATCGTTGGAGGCGTGCCGCGATCTTGCATTATATGCGCATCGATATATGTATAAGCGTTAACATTTTTGCGCTACCCAACCGGGGCTTGTGGAGGGGCGATATCGATGTGGCGGAGTAAGGAAATCGGAGTTTCACGCCACCTCGGCCGGCTCGCTGTCGTGCTCGCGCTGGGGGTGCTTACCGGGGCTTGTTTCCAGCCGCTCTATAGCAGCCAATCCATTTCAGCAGACGACTCAATTCGGGATAAGCTTGGCGCAATTGAAATTTTGGACATCCCAGGGGCAAAAGGTACGCCAACAGAACGGCTGGCAGTCGCTCTCCACAACTCGCTTATGTACGACTTAAATGGAGGCGCCAAGCCAATTTCTCCAACATATCGGCTGGACATAAAAATCAGTGCGGGTAAGACATCCGTGGTTGTGGACGTGTCCAGCGGACGAGCCGATTCTGAACTTGAAGCCATCGATGCCACCTTCAGCCTGACGGAGATAGAAACCAAGAAAGTCGTTCTGGCTGACACGACCTTTGCCCGCGCGTCGTTCGATATTCCCGGCGGCGAACAGCGGTTCGCGCGGCAGCGCGCCGGGCGCGATGCGGAGGATCGGGCCGTAGAACTCATCGCGCAAAACATACGGAACAGGCTGGCATCCTATTTTGTAGCGGGCACTTGATCCAGCGGCGTCGTCATGCCTTGCTGGCTCAGGTTCTTTCGCGCACGGCAAGGCATTGCATTTAGGGCTTGGCACTACCAGCAACGATGATGCTTTAACCAACTCAGGCGGCTGATCGCTTCGATAATTATAGCTGCCGGTCTTTTGTCAGCCTCGCTCCCTCTCTTATCCTTGTCGAATGCAGGGCAGGTCCCAGGCGCCAATAGCGCTGTCGCCTTGCCACCGCTTGTTCGAAAGTGGGGTCGCTTGCAATATCGGCCGCGTTGCCTGATGAGGGGGGCGTGCCACAATGCATTAAACTCCCGAACCACCGCAGTCTTAACCAATCCTTGTTTATATTCAATAGTCTTTGCCATGGCAAAGCCACTTTTTGGGAACAGAAAAGAGCAGTTGGGGACGCTCTTGCGGATCATGCTTCCGGCCCGCGCGCTCGCTTCGCCGCGTCGGGCACGCCGGGGGCTGATCACGTGAGCATGCTAACGATCGGGGGCTCGTTTTATGCAAGGCATCAGGGAGCGCTTTCTTCCGGTCCAGATTTTCCGCCCCTGCCCCCGCCAGGATTACGCGTGGCTCGCAGGATGTGAGGGCGCACCCAATGGTCGGCCAGAACTTTCGCGCGATGTGCAGATTGCTGTGTGAATCGCCTTTCTGCGAGCTCTAACCGGATCGGCTTGGTTGCGTTGTTTGCTGGGAGCACGGTTAGTGGCGCACCTCACAGGTAACCGTCATCTTGGGCAGGGTCGACAACGCTACAGTGTAGCGCTTCTTCTTACGTTCACTACATTGGTGATTGGATTCTGTGTCGACTGGCGGCCGGCATTCAGCCAAGTTCGGACCACAACCCAGTTGGTGTTTCCAGGCCGACCGCAACAGCCAAAGCCGCCGCCCATACCCGCCAACGCGCCCATGCTCGTCCAAGCGGACGAGATCAAATACGATTACCCGAACAGCATCGTCGCTGCCGTCGGCAATGTGCAAATCTACTATGGCGGAGCAACGATCGAGGCGGACCAAGTCATCTACGACCAAAAAACCAAGCGCCTGCGCGCCCAAGGAAACGCCAGGCTTACGGAGCCCGACGGCAGGATTACTTACGGGCAAATCATCGATCTCACCGATGATTATCGGGATGGGTTTGTCGATTCATTGCGGTTGGAGATGCCGGACGATACCCACTTTGCCGCGGTACGCGCCGATCGCGCGAATGGCAATTACACGGTCATGGAAAACGGCGTCTATACCGCATGCGAGCCCTGCAAGGACGATCCGAAGAAGCCGCCGCTTTGGCAGGTCAGAGCGGCGCGGATCATTCATGATCAGAACGAGAAAATGCTCTATTTCGAAGATGGCACCATCGATTTTTTCGGTTTGCCGCTCGCCTGGTTCCCGTTCATGTCGGCGCCCGATCCGACAGTCAAACGCAAGAGCGGTCTTCTGTTTCCAGTGCTCAGTTATAGCACGGTCTATGGATATGGCATTGAGACGCCTTACTACCTGTCGCTTGCGCCCAGCTACGACCTGACCCTTTATCCGAAATACATGACGCAACAAGGCCTCCTTATGGAGGCTGAATGGAATCAAAGGCTGGCCAACGGCTCCTACACCATTAAGGCCGCCGGTATTTACCAACAGGATTCCGACTATTTTGCCAATCGCGACGGTGTGGGTGCGCCCTCCACGCAAAACTTTCGTGGGACTTTCCTGACTGCCGGCCAATTCGATATTACCAACCAGTGGGTGTGGGGCTGGACCGGAGTTCTGCAGACCGACCCGACATTTCAATCCGACTACGGACTCTCACGGTTTAGCCAAAACTCTCTTGATCCGTTTGGGACGGGAATCGACCAGGCGCCGATAACGCAAGGTGGCGGGGCCACGGAAGGCGTCTCGCAGCTTTACCTCGTGGGGCGCGGCGAGCGCAGCTATTTCGATATCCGGTCGATCTACTACTACGGATACGAAGAGCTCGATCAACAAGGTCAGCTCCCGGTAATCCTCCCGGTGCTGGACTATTCCAATGTGCTGCCACAGGACATAATGGGCGGCCAATTGAGCTACAAATTCAATCTAACAAGCCTGAGCCGACAGGAGGCAAGTTACGACCCGATAAGCCAGGCCGCCTCGAACGACAGCATCTGTGCGAACGGCCTTGCCGAGACGACCGATCCGGCGCTCCTCAACAAGGCCAACTGTCTCTTGCGCGGCATACCGGGAACTTACACGCGTGCGTCGACCGAGGCCGACTGGCGGCGTGCCGTGATCACGAGTAACGGGCAGATGATCACGCCGTTCTTCCGGCTGCAGGGCGATGTCGCGTCGGTCGACGTCGAAAATCAGCCGGGCGTGTCAAACTACATAGCGACCGGCGAAAGCGAACTTGCCCGCGTCATGCCGGCAGCCGGCGTTGAATACCGTTACCCGTTCGTCAACGTTGAACCGTGGGGCACGCAGACGGTCCAGCCAATTGCCCAACTCATCCTGCGCCCGAATGAGACCGAGATCGGCAAGTTTCCCAACGAGGATTCGCAAAGTCTGGTCTTCGATGACACCAATCTATTCTCAGTGGATAAGTTCTCAGGCTGGGACCGCGTCGAAGGCGGCGGTCGGCTGAACGCCGGTTTCCAGTACACGGCCCAGGTCAACAAAGCCGGTTTCGTCGACGCGCTGTTCGGGCAATCGTATCAACTTTACGGCGTGAACTCGTTCGCGGTCGGCGATATCACCAATACCGGCCTTGATAGCGGTCTCGATAAGCCCATCTCGGATTATGTCGCCCGCATCGCTTATCAGCCGAACTCCACGTATATGTTCGCCACTCGCGCGCGTTTCGATGAGGCGACCTTCGCGGTACAGCGGTTCGAGTTGGAGACACGGGCTGTTTTCGGTCGCTGGGGTGTGAACCTGATGTACGCCGACTATGCGGCTCAGCCAGAACTCGGATTCCTAACCCGACGCGAAAGTATCACCGTAGGTACGTCGATCAAGCTCACGCCCAATTGGGTTTTTCTGGCGTCGGCCGGTTACGACATCTTTGCGCAACAGTTCAATTCGTCGCGGGTCGGCATAGGTTATGTCGACGACTGCCTGCTGTTGTCCCTCAATTACGTTACAGGCTATACCTACAACGGCACCACGAATCCAATTCCCAATAATTCTGTTGTCCTGCAGATGAGCCTGCGAACATTGGGACCGGATTCCATGAAATCGGGTGCATATTAGGTATGCTAGAGCATGATCCGGAAAAGTGGGAACCGGTTTTCCGAAAAGATCATGCTCAAACAAAATGCTAGAGCTCGGTTCTGATTCAATCAAAACAGATAGGGCTCTAGTGGTCTGGATTCACAACTTGATCCAATAGAGTGCACCGACGAGGGCTGCAGCGGCAAGGAAGTTTCGGGCGAGCTTGTCGTAACGCGTGGCAATTCGCCGCCAGTCTTTGATGCGGCAGAAGTAGTTTTCGATTTTGTTTCGCCGTCGGTAGAAGCGCTTGGGACCATAGGCGTCCTTGATGGCAGTGCTGCGGCTCGGGATGATCGGTAAAGCGCCATCATCTTTGATCTGCTGTCGCACTTTCTCGCTGTCGTAGGCTCTGTCGGGGGTGACGGCTACTGGCGGTCTGGGCGTGTCAAGCACATCGGCAACGACTTGGCTGTCGTTGACTTGGCCGCCCGTCGCCGTGAAGACCATTCTCGTCATAGCCAAGGATCTCATCTGGTCGGCGCCGGTCGAGCAGCGACAGCGAAGCGCAATGCCGGCCGATCTCGATCACGTCTTCGACCAGACTCTCGACCATCTGCTCTTTCCGCTCTTCTCGCTCAAGACGTTCGCGAAGCGCATTAATCACGGCCTCAGTTAGCGTTTCTCCGGTGCGCTGCGCCAGGGCTCGCGCTAACCGATCGGCGTCTGGATCTTTGATACTAAGCGGCATGAGGCACCCAGGTTCCTAATTGTCTATCGGGGCATATAACTCAATGCTGGAGATTTCAAGCCACCAAACCTCATGGTCACCAGCCGTAACCGGCGAGACTACGGAACCTGTTGTGGCGCCGGAACTGACCAAGCGTCGTTCAGTCAGGGCCTGCGGCTCATAAACCGCGGCTCCTAACCCTTCTTCGGCTGCCGTCTTCGCAAGCGGACGCCGGGGCCGCCGCCGTTCTCGTCGAGGAACTCAACGCCGCAAACCGATAACGATCCAAAACGGTCGAAGATCTGGCGCAGTACCGACTGCGCGTTCGGCTGAAGCTAACAGCGGTTCCTCGCTAATGTGTTGTATCTTCGAGCAAATTTGTTTTCATTTTGCAGTTTTTCCAACTATAGCATGTGTATTGTAGAAATTCACTCACCAAGGCTCGCCCGCTCAATTGTGCCGCTCAGGAAGCATTCGAAACTGAAGCCCGCCAAATGAAATCGCCTTTTTTGATTGGCGAGGGTGGCTAACAATTTCCATCATCTATTAGAAGTCCCCCTCGCGACAATTGTTCTTGGTTGATCGTCTGCTCGCATTGTGCTCGTTTGGCCAAGCATTTGTTTCATCGCCTTTGTTTGGATTAGACGTTTGACTGCTCGGTCAATCATCGCCTCGAGGCGCTCGTCCAGGGCAAGTTCTTGTCTAAAGAGATCGTCGGAGAGAGACGCAGCGGAGAGCGTCAACGCGGCCATATCCGCAGCTTCCGGCACCTCAATAATCTTAGAGGCTAGCAGCAGCATTGATGCGATTTCGTCCATTATCGCGCGCGCCCATTCTGAAGTGGATTTAAAATCCGAGCGCGGGAATTTTTGTCTCAAATACTTGACTATATCGGCGCGAAGCCAGCGACTCGCGTACTCTTCAAAAGCGACCTCTGGTTTAGTTCTCATGATGGCGGCAAAGTCCAACAAAAAGCCCAACAAGCCAAAGGATTCATTATATGAGGGATGTCTAGGATCGAGGAAGTTTTTCGTCAATTTGACCTGAAGGAATTTCTGCACTCGACGCTTGCGCCACACGGCTTTGGCAATGCTGAGGACAGCATCTTCCTCGGTTGCACCAGCGGGCTCCCATTCCTGGACCAAGCCAGAGTACAATTCTTCAAATTCTCGCGGATCTTCCCCAGGAACTATCGCAGTCTTGGAGAATACTCCGTGTTTTTGTGCGTTAGGGTGTTTCCACTTTTGATTACGCATGAATGCAACAGCCAATTTGGCTTCGTTTTCCAGATACGCTTTTCCCGCGAGAACCGCCGTCGGGCATCGGGACACTCTCCCGCCCAAGGAGGAGAAAACCGTCGACGAGAAAACGAGAACAGAAATTCGCCGCCTGAGACCCGTCAAAAAGACATTTCTTCAGGTCCGATCTGTCCACGCCGCAGCATCTCCTCCAATACGGCGCTTAGCTCATTGCCCTCGGCCTCCTCACATTCCAGCAGGCGACCGAGTAAGGAAACGAACAGTTTCGGCTGTTTCACCGCAAGTGCTTCGAAATAGCCTGCCAGCTTGCCGCGGCCCTTGCCGTCCTTGCCAATCGCTTTGGCGGCCATGAGCATAGCTTCCTCAACCGTCGGTGTCTCGTCCTTTGGCACGCCGTGGGGATCGCGGCGACTGGCGTTCGTTTGCTGCTCTACCATGATTTTACTCCTCATGTGTAAGAGTGGTTTCGGGATAAATGACCTGAGAGTGTCAGCCGCAACTATGACGTAGGTAAACGGGGATAAATGACGTGACGCGTGTCAGTCGCGACTATGACGCCCGCTCCACGCGGCAACAAGAACGCACTGAAGCATGGGCGATATATGCGGAAAGCCATGGAGGAGCGCCGGCAACTGCGGGCCGGATTGCGTCGGAATCACTGGCCGCTTTGCGTCGGATTACGCAGTCCCAAGATTGGGTTCGTTCTGCCAAAATGGGGTCCTGTGGTCCGCTAGGTCGGCATTTCCGCTCCAGTGCTGCGGCAGGCGAATGACGCGGTGCCGTACCTATCGTTTCTTCTTGGTCGTCTTGGCAGTTTTGCCGCGGACTGCTTTGACGGCAACCGTTGGGTTTGACGCGCTGGCGGGCTCTACGGAGTGCGCAGCAGCGGCCCTGGTGAGGCGCACGCCAGGCTGATGACCATTGGTGAACTCGACGCCGGCGGATTCGAACGCACGGCGAACGGCCAAATCGTTGGCGACCGTCATGGTCGTGTGACCTTCGGCAAGTTCAGCACGTCGGATAGTACGCAGGCTGACGGATGATTGCCGCGAAAGGTCCTCCGCGCTCCATCTAATGAGCGCTCGGGCTGCCCTGATCTGAGGGCTAGTCAATCGTTTCCTTGCGTCTTGACCCATATAGTGACATATGGCACTATTAGTGCCATAACCTACCAACCTCAGGAGAGGCCATTTTGGGTGGAGAAGGAAGCCATGAGATCAACCTTGTGGACAAATCATAGCAGCATTCGGCGCACCTTCATCGGTGGCTCTGACGCCCGGGCCATCATGGGCGATGACGAGGCCGCGCTCGTCCGCCTCTGGCGCGAGAAGCGCGGCGAGGTCGAGCCGGAGGACCTGTCCGGCAATCTCATCGTCCAGCTCGGGGTCGTGACGGAGCCACTTAATCGGATCTGGTTCGAGCGCAATACAGGCCAAGTCCTCACCGCGGTCCAGCGCCGGGTGCAGCATCCGGCCGTGCGCTGGATGGCCGCCACCCTCGACGGCATGGTCGAAGGTACCGGGGCGGTTTTCGAAGCAAAATTCATGCTGCCGTGGTCGTTCACCAAAGAGGGAGCGGCCGAAAAATACATGCCCCAGCTGCAGCACAACATGTGGGTCACCAATGCCAAGCGGTCGGTGCTCTCGATCATCACCGGCGGCGGCAAATGGGTCGAGATCAGTATTTCGGCCGACCCGCTCTACCAGCATCTCCTGCTGACGGCCGAGAAGAAATTCTGGCGCTGCGTCGAGAGCGGTGAGCCCCCTCGCCTCTTTGGCGTTGAGCCGCCGCGACCACGGATCGAAGCGGTCCGGATCGTCGACATGAGCGCGTCCAACTCCTGGGCCGAGTTTGCCGGCGTGTTCCGCTCGACTCGCTCCGCCTTCCTCGAGCACGAGAGAGCCAAGATCGAGCTCAAGGGGCTTATGCCCGAGGACGCCAAGGAGGCCATCGGCCACGGGGTTCGCGCCAAGCGCTCGAAATCCGGCGCCATCAGCTTCGATCTGCTCGAGGTGAACGGGGGCAGCCATGCAGCGGTCCAGTAGCTCGATTGCCAGCCTCGCGGGGGCCTTGGCCAAAGCCCAGGCCGAGCTGGTTAACCCTGAGAAGTCCCTGGTGGCAACTATTCGCTCGGATGGCCCTGGCGGAGCTGAGCGGTCGTTTCGCTATGCCCCGCTGTCGAGCGGGCTCGACATCGTACGCAAGATTTTGGGCCAGCACGAGATCGCTACCGTGCAGACCACGGCGATCGACCAGAGCGCCGGCACCGTCAATCTCACGACCGTGCTGGCGCATTCCTCAGGGGAATGGATCGCCTCGGATTGGCCGGTCTGCCCTGTCGCCGAGACCGCCAACCCCCATCGGATGGGTGCGGCGCTAACCTATGCTAGGCGCTACGCACTGTTCACGCTGGTCGGCATTGCCGGAGAGGACGATCTCGACGCCCCTGACCTCGCGGCCCCAACGCAATCGACATCAGGTCAGCAAAAGCCGAGGGGTCATGGAAAGCTCAACGGCGCTCACGAGCATCCTAGCCAACGGGCAAACATGGGCCGAAGTGGCAAGCACCGCTCGAGCTCAGCCGTGCGGCCCATGCTTGGAGCGGAGGCATCGGCGGAACTACGCGATCGACTGCTCGGTGAACTCAACGAACTTGTCTCAACCGACGACGCGGCCATCTGGGCGCAGCGGTGCCTTCCTGAAAAGAACCGATCGACCGCGGCCGATGCCGTACGCGTCGAGGAAGCTTTCCGAGCACGCGTTGCGACTCTCACGCCTCTTGCGACCGATGCCGTGGACGCGCTTATGACATCTGAGGCTTCCGGGCAGACCCGGACGCCACAGGCGATGGATCAGCGCAAGCCAAATCGAAAAAAGTCGCGACAAGCGTCGCGGCCCACGGGCATCGATAAGACCGTGCTGGCTTTCCCAGAGCCCCATCGGATACGGGATCGGGATCACGTCAGATACGTCGCCAAGCAGTCCTGCCTCGTTTGCGGCCGGCAGCCAGCGGATGCCCACCATCTACGCTTTGCGCAAAGCCCAGCGCTCGGCCGTAAGGTCAGCGATGAATTCACCGTGCCATTGTGCCGGGGCCATCATCGCGAGGTCCACCGCTGCGGCGACGAACCCGTGTGGTGGCTAAAGGTACGAATCAATCCGATGGTTATGGCTCGCGCGCTGTGGTTGAAGACGCATCCACTGCCGGCGGGTACGGCGCACTCGCGTGTTGGAGCCACAGAGCCGGCAGCGTCAGCATGATAGATCGGGTCAATTGAAGCGCGCGCGAGGGCCCGCAAGCAGGGGACCGTATAACTCCAAAGCTCCACGAAAGCCCGTTTGGCCGGCTTTTACCCTGCCGTTTGGCAGCTCGCGGGAGGATCACCGCCTCGCTCGCCAAGCCGTCGCCTCTTTCCGCTCAATACAATATCATCACGCGTCGACTGCGAACCGGTACTGTCGGCCATGCTTCTTGCCGAGGCGGACGATGCGCTCATCATAGGTGACCAACGGACAAGCAAGCTCGATCGCCGTCGCAATCAGAAGTCTGTCCGCAGGATCGCGCTGTTCGAGATGA
>Ga0074044_10003595_pt1 | contig 13123 bp, 8 predicted proteins | sample BogForMeECP23OM1_FD_94443 | JGI IMG/M metagenome (GOLD analysis project Ga0074044, IMG submission 94443) | Bog forest soil microbial communities from Calvert Island, British Columbia, Canada - Bog Forest MetaG ECP23OM1 | ecosystem: Environmental > Terrestrial > Soil > Wetlands ...
AGTTGCCCTTCGAAGCGGAGGTGATGCTGTGCGACGGGCGCGACCTTTTGCGCCTGGAAACGGCGAATCCGTTTGGGAGTCAACCATCCCCGCCGGATGTGGTTCGTTTCGTGAGCATCCTCGCGAAGGCGGGCGCGGTGCGGGCAGCGCTGCCAGTTTCGTTTCCCTCCGATGGCCAGTGGTTGGTGCGAGTGGTGGCGTCCGAAGGGCAGTTTGTGTTTGGGATGTACCGGCGCCACATGAAGACCATCGGTTACCTCGGGCAGATCGACAAACTCTACGGCGCGCCGGCCACGACGCGGAACTGGAACACGATCGCTGCCATCCTGCGAATCTTGAAGGGGCACGACAGGGCGCAGTGAACGGCAAGGGCGTTCTACTTTGCTGATTCCCCCCTTGCGTCGCGGCTTTTCTCTTTGCAGCGATGTGAGGGTGTCTTAGTTCGCAGCCGGGGCCGAGCTGCGCTCGGCTGGACGGACGAATGCGTCCGTCCCCACGCGAGCTTTTCCGTGCCTCCGCTTGCCTTCGCCTGCTAGGGCTGGGTGGGGTTTTGCGGCTGGACCCTTCGACTTCGCTCAGGGCAGGCTCCCGAGGGCGTCCGTCCCCACGCGAGCTTTTCCGTGCCTCCGCTTGCTAGGGCTGGGTGGGGTTTCGCGTTTGTCTTTGATCTTGCGCTGCCAGGCGTTGCTTTAGTTGGGCGGCGAATTGTTCTAACTGCGCTGCTGTGAATTGCAGCTTACCTTCTACTACCAGACTTAGCTGATCGGCGCCGTCATCCTGGAAGCGGACTTTTTGGATGGTGGCGTTGGGCTGCGCGGCGGAGGGGAGCGTGGCTTTGGGATCGGCTGCTTTTTGCAGGGGAGAGAGAAGCGCGGCGGTGATTTGATCGCGCAGAGTTGCTCCCAGGTCTCCGATGCGGAGAGAATCGCGGAGGAAGCCGGTGGCTTCTACGCTGGTAATTTCGGAGGCTAGCGCCAAGCGTGGATCGGCGGACGGGGCTAAGTTTTGCCCGGGCGTTTGCTCGAAAGATGCTTCAACCGACGGAGTCAGCTTGACTTCTAGCGTGGCGTCGCCTCCGGCCACTTCCATGGGATATTGACCGGCGGGGCAGACCCAATGCTCGAAGTGGAGGGTCGCGGTTACCAGGGCGGCGGGAGCTTGCGGGGTCAGAGTGGCTTGCCTTACTTCGATGCGCTCTCCACAGCGCGGAGAGCGGGCGAGAGGATGGCGAAGGATGTCGGCTACGTTCAGTTGCAGGTCGGAGAGATCGGCTACCAGATGAAGGCGAAAAAGATCTGGAACGGGTGCCGGGGCCTGGGATGTTTCGGGGGTGGGCTCGTCTTGATAGACACGGGAGACGGCGCCGGTGGTGGGGATGTTGATGGACTGGCCGGCGATGGCGACCGAGTTGGTTGCGGGTGGAAGGCTGAAGGTCGCGTCCTCGCCGGGAGAGAAGAGGATGCTCATTTCACTGGCAAGGGCCAGCTGTGCGTTTTGGAAAGCGGCTAATTCTTTTTCTAGCGCGGCGGCGGCGTTGATCAGGTCGGGTTCCGGTTTTGGGGTGTGAAGGGATTGGTCTAGCGTCTTGATTTGTTTGTCGAGATCGAAATCGGCTTTGGCCAGCTTGGCGGTTGCGTCTTTGAGGCCGGATTTTTGCGCTTCGGAAAATGAGTTGAGGAAATTCTGGTTGCCGGCGCGAGCTTGCTCTAGCGCCTGGGTTAGAGAAGCGGCTTGGTCGGCGGGCGCGGCTGACGTTGGGGCTTGGGTTAGAGAGCGACGAAGAGTTTGCAGGCGAAAAGTTTCCAGGCAATCGCGGGCGGTCTGGGTGTATTGCGCGATCTTGGCGAAGGCGGCGCGCTGCTCGGAGGTGGCTTGGACGGCTAGGGCTTGGCGAAAGTTCTTGAGAGTGTCGTCGGCGTTGAGGCCCTCGCGCAGGGAGGGACAGTCGTGGACGCAGATTAGGGGGATGGAGTTGCGTCCGACGGTGCCGCCGTTGGCGGGGTCGCCGACGTTGCCGGCTCCGCCTGCGCCGCGCTGGGCGAGGACGGTGCCGGGAGCGGCGACCAGGGCGAGTGCCAGGAGCAGCGTTGCTGCTTGGGCTCGGCGGGATTGCGGATTGAACGCGGGCTGGGACACAGCAGATATTGTACGGGGAGAGCGCGGCCAATGTGGCAACGGACGGTGCGATGCGCGGTGGATCGCTGCCGAGCTGCGCTCGGCTGGGGCGGACGAATGCGTCCGCCCCTACGTGGACGTTTTCGTCCCTACGCGTTTCGTTTCGCTATCTGCGGCTTGGGCGATTACTCAGGTACTCACTCGAAAGGCGGGAAAAATGCGACAATAGAAACGGCGGGTCGCGACTCCATAATTTACGTAACTTCACGTTGGAACTATGGGGTAATCTTGCCCGGAATGCGGGGCTCGATGTTGCGCAATTGACTGCGCCACAGTTTGCGCGATATAGAACGCTACGCTCTAAAATTGCGCTTCAAATTGCGCGTCATATTAACGCAACCTTGGACGCTGCCCGTGGTTCTAAAGCTTGTAGTCATTGACTGATGCCGGTTACGCAAATACCGTCTCGCGATCCCTCGCCTCGCGAACCGCTGACTCCGCCTGCGGAGCAGCGCGATTTGTTTGAGGCGCAGCATTGGGAGACGGCTTATCGCGGGTTCAATCCGGATGACGTTCCTCATCTGCTGATTCAGTTGCAGGACGACCTTTCGCGTGCGCGGAAGCGGGAGGCGCTGTGGTTGTCGGTGATCCTGCACTTGTTCGTGGTGATTCTGTTGTGGAACAGCGAGAAGCTGATGGAGCTGTTGCCGCACCGGATGGTCGATCTCGCGATTACGAACTCGAACCAACCGAAGGACGCTACGTTTCTGGAGTTGCCTCCAGATGAGCAGAAAGTGACGCGGCGTCCGGATGCGAAAGTGATTTCGGATAAGGATCGGATCGCTACCAGCAAAGCGCCGCAGATTAATCGCCAAGAGTTGAAGAAGATATTGGAGAGTTCGCATCCGGGAGCGCCGGTGCCAGCGCAGGGACAGCCTCCGCAGAATCAGGTGGCGCAGAACCAGGCGCCGGCGGCTCCGCAGCCGAGCGCGGGATTTTCGCAGCCACAGCCTAGCGAGCAGACGCCGCGGTTGCAGACGCCTCCGCAGAACCGGCCGACGGTGAATTTTAATACCACGCAGACGGCGGGCGATGCGATTCGACAGGCGACGGAGGCGGCGGCGGAGAGCCGTGGGCACTATGGTTCGGGAAGCGCGGGCGATTACGGGAGCCCTGGCCGGAGCGGGGCGAAGGCGCTGGATCAAGCGGAGATTCTGACGGACACGATGGGCGTGGATTTTGGGCCTTATCTGACACGCGTCGTGCAAATTGTGAAACAGAACTGGTACACGCTGATGCCGCCGTCGGTGTATCCGCCGATTTTCATGCAAGGGAAGCTGGCGCTGGAATTTGTCATCATGAAAGATGGCACGGTGCAGGGGCTGGTGCGGGATACTACTTCGGGCGACGTGGCGCTGGATCGGGCGGCTATGGCTAGTATTACGGCTTCGACTCCGTTTCCGCCGCTGCCTAAGGAGTTTCAGGGGAAGCTGCTGGGGCTGCGGTTTTATTATTTTTATAATTTGGATCCGAATAAAGAGTTGAAGTAGAAGGGCAGGGCAGAAGTTAGAAGTCAGATTGCAGAAGTGAAGCGCGCATCCAGATGAAGTTGTGGAACGTTGAGGGGTGCCGGTCTGCACGGAGGGGCCGAGCTGGCGCTCGGCTGGACGGACGAATGCGTCCGTCCCTACGTGGGCGTTTTTGTTTGGAAGTAATATTGTGAGGGCTTCTATGGTGCGGTCTTGGGTTTCGCTTCTGTGGTTGACTTTTTTTCTGGGCTGTCTGGCTTTGCTGGCTTTGCCGGTTGTGGCGGAGGATGTGCCGGAGGCTTTGCGTCCGCCTAAGGGGGCGGCAATGGCTATTGTGGTATTTGAGGACCTGCAATGTCCGCAATGCGGGCGGGTGGCGCCGTTGCTGGCTTCGGCTTCCAAGAACTATAAAATTCCGCTGGTGCAACACGATTTTCCGTTGCCCATGCATAACTGGTCGTTCGAGGCGGCAGTGCTGGCGCGGTATTTCGATACGCATGCTTCCAAGGACATCGGAAACGACTTTCGGGCGACGGTGTTTGCGCACCAGCTGGAAATTTTTCCGCAGAACTTGCGGGGATTTGCCGAGAAGTTTGCCGCCGAGCACAAGATTGCTTTGCCGTTTGTGATCGATCCGGAAGGGAAACTGGCGGCGATGGTGAAGGCGGATAAGGATGTGGGCACGAGCCTGCACATTGAACACACGCCTACGGTGTGGGTGGTGAGCAACAAACATACGGGCAAGCCGTATATCGAGGTCACCGATACTTCTCAGCTTTATGCGATGATCGACGCGATGAAAAAGGATTGAAGTAGTCAGAAGTCAGATTGCAGAAGTAGAAAACTTTTCTCGCGGTAACACTCGTTATTCCTGCCGTTTTTCCCTCGGGCAGATAACTACGGCTGTTCGGGCCGGCTGCGCTGCAGAAAATTTTGCAGCTTATCAAACGACGTGAACCAGGCTTCCACGGCCTTGTCGTAACCTTTCAATTCCACGGATCGTTTTTCGAAGTGCTGGGCGACGTGCTTAGCATCGAGCTTCGCGTCGTGCGCAAGACTGGGTTGGCGGTTGAGACACTCCATGGTGGAGCGGCCGATGGCTATGTCGAAGCCGGATTTTTTGGTGGCGGTTTCGAGGCGGAAGGTGGCATTCACGGTGTCGCCGAGAGGACTGAAATCGGGATTCTCCTGCGGGCCGGTGTTGCTCATGATGGAAAGGCCGGTGTTAATGGCGGCGCCGACGCGGAGGGGCGCGGGCAAAGGGAATTCCTGGTGCAGGGTGCGGGTGAAAGCTTCAATCTCGGATAGAGCCTGCAGTATGGGATAAATCTGGTCGGTGTTGGGAGAGTCGCTGGCGTGGGTCCAGACGGCCATGACGGCATCGCCGATGTACTTGTCTCCGGAGGCGCCGTATTTACGGAGGATTGTTCCAGTCTGGCGAAACCAGGTGCCGATGGTTTGGGCGAGGACGGCCTCGTCGAGTTTTTGGGTGAGCGGGGTGAAGTCGCGGATATCGACGACCAGCACGCTGATGACGCGCCGGGAATAGAGGATGACGGTGGCGCCATCGGTTTCGACGGGAGCTTGGGCGGCGCTACCTTCGGAACGATCGTGGAAAGTGAGGTGCGTTCCGCCGCAGACTACTGTGTCGCCGTCGCGGAGTTCGAGGGGCATGGTGATGCGGCGGCCATTGACGGAGGATCCGTTGCGGCTGCCGAGATCGATGAAATAAAACTTTCCGGGCTGGAGTTGCTGCACCACGGCGTGGCGGCGGGAGACGGCTTTGTCTTCGCACACCAGCGTGTTTTCGGTGGAGCGGCCGATTGACCAGGAGCTTCCGGAGTCGAGCGCGAGCTCGTGAGTCTTGTCGTCGAAGGAAGCTACGAGATGGAATTTGCTGGCCAAATTTAGAGCTCCTTCTCGGCTGAGGGGCTGCGGGAAAATTCTCTCGCGCAGGACCGTGACCTCAGCGGCTAAAGCCGCACTCAAAAACAGTGCACTTACCGCAGCGCTGAAGCGCTGCGCCACCCAAAAACAAAAACCCTAGACGAAGGCTTCCGGGGAATCCTACCCCATCGGCTTCGCTCAGGGCAGGCTCTTGCGCAAAAACCGCGCAAGGATGGGGCACCCGCGGGCTGTCCAAAAGCAAAAACAAAAACCCTAGACGAAGGCTTCCGGGGAATCCCACCCCTTCGGCTTCGCTCAGGGCAGGCTCTTGCGCAAAAACCGCGCAAGGATGGGGCGCCCACGGGCAAAATCAAAGACAACGGCTAGGCGGTCTTTTTCTGCGGCTGGGTTTGCGTCTGCGCCGTCCATTGGCCAATGATATCTCTTGCCTGCCGGTAGGCGATGTCGGCCATCTCGGCTGAGCGTTTGAAATCGTCGAAGCGAAAGCCCTGGAGGGGCAGGCGAATGTAAAGGTCGGCGGCGTCGGCCACTTTGCGGCGGTAGGACTCACTGCTGAAATCGATAGTCTTCATGAGGACTTTGATGATGCTGGGAGGATAAATGCTGGCGGAAAACGGATTCAGGCGATTGAGCATCAGACGCACGCCGGAAAGCGCCATGCCGTAATCGTCGGTCTTGGCCGATTCAGGAGCGGGGGAAACATCGACGGCGATCACGATGCCGCCATTGGAGTATTCCTTCATCACATCGACGGGGACGTTGTTGATGATGCCGCCATCGACGAGCAGATCGTCATCCCAAACCACGGGCGGGAAAACTCCGGGGGCGCGCGAACTGGCGAGGACACTTTTGGTGAGCGAGCCGCGGGTGTGAATCTTGATTTCAGCGCGGTTGAGAATGGCGGAAACGCAGAAGTAGGGCTGCCACAGATCCTCGATCTGGGTTTCGCCGCCGACTTTGTCGACGATGTCCCACATTTTCTGGCCGGTGGTGAAACTGACGAAGGGGACGGTGAAATCGCGAAAGGCTGCGATACCGCCGGCGCGGAGGTAGTCGATCATTTTTTCGCGTTCGAGGCCGATGGACCACATTCCGGCTACGATCGCGCCCATGCTGGTGCCGCCGATGAGGTCGATGGGAATGCCGGCTTCGGCGAGGGCTTGAAGGACGCCGACATGAGCGATGCCGCGGGCGAATCCTCCGCCGAGCACGAGGCCGACGGCGCGGCCGGTGAAAAAGCGGGCGATGCGGGCGAGGTCGTCGCTGGACGAGAGACGCACGTGATGGTGGCGGTATCCGGGGCGGTGCTCCAGCCAGTTGCTGGTTGCCGAGGGCGGACCGGGGCGGTTGTACGTGAGGATGAGGCTGATGTTTCCGCGTGCTAATCTGGCGGCGAGCAGCGGGCCGGACTCGATTTCGCCGGGGATGGGAGTGGAATCGGCATCGGCCACGACCAATACGTGATCGGCCTGGCGGAGGCATCTTTGAGTCCAGTTGGATTCGTCGCTATCGGCTTCGTAGACGACGTAACGGAATTGCTCTTCGAGACTATTCAGCCATTCGGTGACGCGGTGCTCGCCGGCGGTTTCGTCCTGCGATTGGGATGCTCCGATGCGATCTAACGCGGAGTCGACGAACTCGCTGCTGACGTGGGTGGCGGAATCGAGCGCAGCCAGGGCGCGGGTGAAGCGGACGCAGAAATCTTGCAAGGGCGCGCCGGGGTGAGCGGGAATTACGGCTAAGGTTCGCAGGCCGCTGGAGCGGGGCGCGGCTCCGGAAATTTGCTCGCGCATCAGGCCCGCCATTTTGCGGGTGAAGAATAGAGACAGTACGTCGGGATATTTTTGCAGCAGGCGCTGAAAGCCGTCGCGCGAAAGCTTGGCTAGCTGAGTGTCGCGGAAGGCATAGACGGTGGCGGAGCGCGGCTCGCCGGTGAGGACCGCCATTTCTCCCAAGGTGTCTCCGGGGTGCAGTTCGGCCAGAACTTTTTCTTTTTCTCTGTCGTTGCCTGCGGCTCCGCGATTTTCATTTTGGAAAAGAGCTACACGGAGACGTCCGGCAATAATCAGGTACATGGCATCGCCGGTTTCACCGCGGCGAAAGAGAATCTCGCCACTGGCCAGATTTGCCAATTCGAGCTCGGCCTCGAGGTCTTTGAGCACCTGGGCATCGACGGAGCCGAAAAGTTCGCTGCGGCGCAGCGCGGAGGAGAGATGAATCTTGCGGGCTCCGAGGACGATGCGGTTAGTGACTTCGGCAGTCTCGCGCGGGAATTGCTGGGTAAGAGCGTCGAAAGCCTGGCGCGAAAGTTTCAGCAGACAGGTTTCGTTCAGAGTGGTGACGGTGGCAGATCTCTTATCGCAGGTGAGAAAGCCGACTTCGCCGATGCTGGCGCCGGACTCGAGGTCGATGGCGCCATTCTTGCTGGCTTCGGTGCCGCGGGGCAGCACGCGAACCGCGCCGGAGAGGATTACGAAGAGGCAATCGCTGCGGTCTCCCTCACGCAGGCAAACCTGGTGGGCGGGGAGGTGGACGGGTTCGACTGCTTTGGCGAGCGTGGAGACGAATTCCATTCCTAGCCCCTGAAACAGGGGCGCGGAATCCAGGAAATCGATTAGACGACTCAGCGAGTCTGGGGACATTGGGACAGAGAAGCCTCAGCAGTGTTGTAGCGAGCCTGAGGGAAGGCGACCGCTAGCTTAACCTCTGCGAGGGGCATTTTCAACCGTTAAGTGGCGGCGCGAACCTGAACCACGAAGGACACGAAGTATCACTAAGGAACTTCTCTATCTAACTTAAGCGCGCGCCTCGAGTTTTTCCAGGCCAGCCACGGTGCGGGCCAGGATTTCGTTGGGAGTTCCTTTGGCGACGATCGGCAGTAGCAGACCGAGATTCTTGTAGAAGTGGATGAGGGGGGCGGTGCTGCGGTCGTAGGCTTCCATGCGCACGGTGATGGACTCGGGACGGTCGTCTTCGCGCTGGAGGAGGCGTCCGCCGCAATGATCGCAGACGGAGGCGACTTTGGGCGGGCGTTCGGTGGCGTGGAAAACGGCTTTACACTTTTCGCAGGTGCGGCGGCCGCTCAGGCGGCGGACAATTTCATCGATGGGCAATTCGTAGTTGAGAACGGCGCTGATCGAAATCTGTTCTTTCTCCATCAGGTCCTTGAGGGAGACGGCTTGGCCCAGGGTGCGGGGGAAGCCGTCGAGGATGAAGCCTCCGCAATTGATCAGGCAGTGGCTGCGCTCGCGGACCATCTCCCAGACGGTGGTGTCGGGCACGAGTTCGCCGCGGCGCATGAATTCGAGAGCGGCCTTCATGGCCGGGGATTGGTCGCATTGACGAAGCTTGCCGGCGGCACGGAAGACGTCTCCGGTGGAAAGATGGCAGGCGCCCAGGCGCTCGGTGAGGAGCTCGGCTTGCGTACCTTTGCCCACGCCGGGCGCTCCGAGGAGGATGATGCGCCAGGGGTTCTTGCGTTCGGCGGGGACGACGGCGCATTTCCCCGCGTTCTCTCCTGAGGTGTCAGCCGAAGGGCCTTGTAACCACTCGATACGATCGTTTTTGATGGGTGCGTTCATGGATGGGAGTTTACTAATCGGCTCACGGCTTGCAGTGATGGAAATCACAACGGAAACAGAGATGCGGGGTGAGGAACATGCTGCGCCTACGGGCGGCACAAATCTCAGAGAGTAAAGTGCGGGGCTAGGATGGCGATGAACTCGCGGGAAGTGATGACTTTGGTCCTTTTCCAGAATTTGGGGAAATGGCGAGGGGTGCCGGTGATCAGATAGTCGGCGCGGGCGGCGTCGGCGCATTCGATGAAAATGTCGTCGTCGACGTCGTGTGCGGCCCGGATGGGACGTGCAGGGGCAACGAGTTGCGCTCTATTTTTGATGAACTGGAGAAGTTGCTGCCGAAGGCCGCGGCGGATCTTGAATTCCGGACGCGCGAGGACGGATGCGCGAATGAAAAGGCGAGGATAGAATGTCAAGCAAACGGCGTATCCAACACCGAGGGCCTGGCAACTTGCACAAATCCAAATCGCGTTTTGCGTTTCTTTTCTCTACGTGTGCTTTTCTACTTTTAAACATTCTGTTCTTAAGCATCGTGGGGCGGGCGCAGCCGGTTCCTATGGAATTGGTGAATGGGCTCAAATGGCGGCTGATTGGGCCGTTTCGTGGTGGGCGCGCGGTGGCCGTGGCGGGCGTGCCGGGCGACTCGACGACTTTTTATTTTGGCGCGGTCGATGGAGGAATCTGGAAGACAAATGATGCCGGAGTTACCTGGACTCCGATTTTTGACGGGCAGCCGGTGGGGTCGATTGGGGCGCTGGCGGTGGCTCCGTCCGATCCTAAAACAATTTATGCCGGAACCGGCGAGAGCGACATTCGCGAGGACTTTACTTCGGGTAACGGCGTTTACAAATCGAGTGACAGCGGGGCGACGTGGCATCACATTGGGCTGGAAGATACGCGGCAGATCAGCCGGATTGTGATTGATCCGCGGAATGCGGACATCGTTTATGTTGGCGCACTGGGACATGTTTACGCTCCCAATGCGGAGCGCGGCGTTTACAAATCGGTCGATGGGGGGGCGCACTGGGCGCGGGTTCTCGATCTGGGATCGGAGATTGGGATTTCGGATTTGGCGATGTGCTCGTCTGCGCCGCAGTTATTGTTTGCCGGCGCCTGGCATACGCATCGACCACCGTGGACGGGGTATTCTCCGATGGATGGACCGGGGAGCGGGCTTTACCGTTCCGTAGATGCCGGCAAAACCTGGGCGCGTTTGACGGGTAACGGGTTGCCGGAGGGCGATTGGGGACGGGTGGGCGTTGACGTTGCGCCGGACGGCAAGCGCGTGTATGCGCTCATTGAAGCGAAAGACAATGAAGGGAAAGACAATGCGGCGAAGTCTGGAGTTTATCGCTCGGACGACGGAGGGAACACCTGGGCGCTCGCTAATGCCGATGCTCGCTTGACTAGCCGGGCGTGGTATTTCAATCGCATCACCATCGATCCGCAGGATCGCGACGTGATTTATATGCCGAACGTTGCTCTGTATCGCTCCGAGGATGGCGGGAAGACAATTTCGGTGGTGCGGGGCGCTCCGGGCGGAGACGACTATCACCAGCTTTGGATTGATCCGAAAAATTCGGCCAGCATGGTGCTCGCTACCGACCAGGGAACCACGATCAGTTTGAATCGCGGGCAGACGTGGAGCACCTGGTACAACCAGCCGACAGGGCAGTTTTATCATGTGACCACCGACAGCCAGTTTCCTTACACTGTGTATGGCACGGAGCAGGATAGTGGGAGCGCCGCGACTCTGAGCCGCACTGACCACGATCTGATTACGCCGCGCGACTGGTATCCGTCGGGCCCGAGCGAGAGCGGATACATGGTGGTCGATCCGCAGAACTCCGACATTGTTTACATTACCGGAACTTACGGTACGGTCGACCGCTACAACAAACGGACTGGGCTGAGCCAGGACATTGCTCCGTGGCCGGCATTTGCGTGGAATGCGGAGATTTATGAACGTAAATATCGCGATCCCTGGACTCCGGTGCTGGTTCTTTCTCCGGCGGAGCCGACGGCGCTTTATCTGGGGACGCAGTATGTGATGAAAACGGTCGATGGCGGACTGCACTGGGAGACGATCAGTCCCGATCTCACGGGAGCAGTTGGCGATGGGCAGGGTGGGGGCAAGCCGACGAGTTCGCTGAATCTTGAGCAGGCGAAGCGCGCCGGTTATGGAGTCGTGTACGCGATTGCGCCATCGCCGCTCGATCGCAATCTGATTTGGGCGGGCAGCGATACTGGGCTGATTCACCTGACCCGCGATGGCGGGAAGAATTGGAAAGATGTGACTCCGGCGGGAGTGAGCGACTGGAGCAAGATTTCGCTGATTGAAGCTTCGCACTTCGATGCCGGCGAGGCCTATGCTGCTGTCGACCGGAGCCGGGTCGACGATGAGACGCCGTTTATTTATCGCACGCGCGATTATGGAGCGAGCTGGCAACTGGTGACGAACGGGCTGGCGGCTCCGGCATTTTTGCGGGCGGTTCGTGAAGACCCGCAGACTAAGGGTCTGCTTTTTGCCGGAACCGAATTTGGAGTTTACGTATCGTGGGATGACGGGGACCATTGGCAGTCGTTGCAATGGAATCTGCCGGTCAGTGGAGTGCGCGATCTTACGATTCACGGAGATGACTTGGTAGCGGCCACGTTTGGACGGGCTTTCTGGATTCTCGATAACATCACGCCGCTTCGCCAGGCGCGGATGGTTGATGCGAACCGGGCGGGAGGACCGTGGTTTTACAGTCCGGCCACGGCGATTCGGATGGATCACGATTCCTTTTCGGGGTCGCCGCTTCCGCCGGAGGAGCCGACGGCAGAGAATCCTCCGAATGGCGCGATGCTGGATTATTTTCTGCCTTCGGCGGCGAGCAGCGTGCAGCTGGAGATTTTCGATGCGCAACCGACGCTGGTGCGGAAATTTGTTTCGACGGACCGGGCTGCGGGAGATCAGGCTTCGCAGAGTACTTCGCAAAGCACGTGGAAACACCAGGCGCTACCTGTTGCCGAGCGCTGGTTTCCTAAGCCTGAGGTGCTGGAAAAGACTGCGGGCATGCACCGCTTCGTCTGGAATCTTACGTGGAGCAGCACCGGGGGGCCGGCCGCGGACGAGGAATCCGAATACCGCGCCCCTAGTGGGCCGAAGGCTGCTCCGGGAGTCTATGAGGTTCGACTGACGGTGGATGGAAAGACGCTGACGCAACCGCTGAAAATCATCATGGACCCGCGCTCGCGGGCGACTCCCGAGATCCTTGCCGAGCAGTTGCGACTGGGACGGCAGATGTTTGGCGAGACCATCGACGCGCGGCGAGCGTTGGCCGAGATCGGATCGGCGCAAAAACAACTGGCGGAGGCTCAACAAAAACTAACGGCACAGAACGCGAAGCTCAGGGCGGCGCTGGCCGAGGTGCAATCTGCCATCGGCAAGATGCTTACGAATAAAACCGGGCCGGGCTTGGGACTGCAGGAAGCTTATACGGGGCTGGCTTCGGCGCTGCGCGTGGTCGAGAACGGAGATCGGGCCGTGCCCTCGCAGGCGATTGCGGTTTATAACGAGTCGAGCACACAGGTCAAAGCACGCATCGCGGAATGGACTGGATTCAAGCGGAGTCGATTAGTGCAACTTAACCAGCAGCTGCGGGAGGGTGGGGTTGCTCCGGTGACGATTGGTGAAATTGAGCAGCAGGTGGAATTCCTCGTGTCTTGGTAGACGGTGCTGCTGCTCTCAGGCAAGCGAGGTCGACTGCTTTGCCACGGTCGTGGTGCAGGTTGGGAATTGGCGTCCCTCAGCGGCTAAAGCCGGCACCGAAGATAAGGCGTTTATCGCAGCGGTAAACCGCTGCGCCACCCAAAGACAAAAGCAAGAACAGGTGCAAAAGCAAGAACAGGTGCAAAAGCAAGAACGGGTGCAAAAGCAAGAGCAGGTGCAAAAGCAAGAACAGGTGCAAAAGCAAGAACAGGTGCAAAAGCAAGAACAGGTGCAAAAGC
>Ga0074044_10003596_pt1 | contig 13123 bp, 18 predicted proteins | sample BogForMeECP23OM1_FD_94443 | JGI IMG/M metagenome (GOLD analysis project Ga0074044, IMG submission 94443) | Bog forest soil microbial communities from Calvert Island, British Columbia, Canada - Bog Forest MetaG ECP23OM1 | ecosystem: Environmental > Terrestrial > Soil > Wetlands ...
CCTTGATTTCGACCCCCGGCTGGTTGTCGCTGTAGGTCGAAAAGATCTGCTGTTTCCGTGTCGGGATAGTCGTGTTCCGCGGGATCATCGGCGTCGCGATGTTTCCCGCCGTCTCGATGGCGAGTGTTAACGGAGTAACGTCCAGCAACAACACGTCTTTTACGTCGCCTCGTAATACACCGCCCTGAATCGCCGCGCCGACTGCCACTACTTCGTCCGGGTTAACGCCCTTATGCGGCTCTTTACCGATTAATTTTCGCGCCGTTTCGATCACTTTGGGCATCCGGGTCATACCGCCAACGAGAACAAGCTCGTTAATCTCGCTTTCCGAAAGTTTTGCGTCTCCAAGACAGGCTTTCACCGGTCGAATCGTCCGTTCGAACAAATCATCCGTCAGTTGCTCCAGTTTCGACCGGGTTAGCTTCTTCTGAATGTGCTTGGGACCCGTTGCGTCCGCGGTGATGAACGGGAGGTTGATTTCGTACTCCTGTGACGAAGAGAGGGCGATTTTGGCCTTCTCCGCTTCCTCTTTGATCCTTTGGAGTGCATCGGATTGTTTGCTCACATCGATGCCTGTCTCCGAACGGAACTCAGAGATAATCCAGTCCATGATTTTGTTGTCCCAGTCGTCGCCGCCCAGGTGAGTGTCCCCATTCGTAGCCTTTACTTCGAAAACACCTTCGCCAATCTCCAGAACCGATATGTCGAACGTGCCGCCGCCCAGGTCATAAACGGCGATCTTTTCGTCTTTCTTTTTATCAAGCCCGTATGCCAGCGAGGCTGCGGTTGGCTCGTTGATGATTCGGAGAACTTCTAAACCCGCGATTCGACCGGCATCTTTCGTTGCGTTTCGCTGCGAGTCGTTGAAATAAGCCGGCACAGTAATAACGGCTTGCGCGATCTTCTCCCCAAGCTTCGCTTCAGCATCCGCTTTCAGCTTCCCAAGGATCATTGCCGATATTTCCTGAGGAGAAAAGGTCTTGCGTTCTCCACCCACCTGCACCTCAACATGCGCGTCGCCGTTCGAAGCTCTGATAATCTTGTACGGGACCCGCTTTGCTTCATCCTGGACCTCTTCAAATTTCCGGCCCATGAAGCGTTTAATAGAGAAAACCGTATTTTGCGAGTTAGTCACCGCCTGTCGTTTTGCGGCCTGACCGACTAAACGTTCCCCGCCCTTGGTAAAAGCAACAATCGAGGGCGTTGTACGCGCGCCTTCGGAATTTTCGATGACTACTGGTTCGCCACCCTCCATCACGGCCATACAGGAGTTGGTGGTTCCGAGGTCAATGCCTAAAATTTTAGCCATACGTCAAGCAGACAACGTATGCATATCGCGTGCCAGGCGGCGAACACAATTCAGTTTAGGACAGAAATACCTCATCATCAATAGGTTGTAAGATTCAATCAAGATCTCTCGAGTACCGGTGCAGTGCCAGTATGGCGCACGTGGCTCACCCAGAATGAGCCACGGTGTCACTGCCGCCCTGAGATAGCAACCGCCGAGTCCCTTGATTTTTCGTCGACTGGCTATCATGCTCCCATTTGTTATTTCTGAAGGATTGGATATGGCCGACGCGAACGTAAATTCAAACGCGCCTGAGAACGTTCCTTCCCCCGACCAGATCGAGAGCGCTGGGGTGCAGGTGACCGAGCGGGATATCGTCTTCGATTGTCCGCATTGCGCTGGGGAATTAGTCGTAGATATGGACGGGGCCGGTATGGAAGTCAATTGCACGCTTTGTGGTGGCGGGCTGAAGGTCCCTGAATATGGTGGACCGTCGCTTGAGTTTCTGCAGGCAGCGACTGCTAAGCTTGCGAAGGCGGTTCAAGGGGCTCGGAATGCTGCTCCGAAGAAATTTCATTTCGAGGGGCGTCCGCGCGAGGAGTTAAAGCATCGCCAAAACGAGCTGCAGCGAGCGATTCTCGAGAGCCAGGCGCAAACGACTGAGGTGAAGGGCCACATCCACCATGCGACGATCCAGCTCCACCGTTACCAGTTGAAGCTCGAGGTGATTCAGGAACGGCAGACTGAGCTAAAGGCCGAACTCAACGCGCTGCTCCAGGCGCTAAATCAAATTTAGGTTCTCAGGGTTGTTGCCAGTTTTTCGATCACTTTATCAGAGTCGCCATTGCTCCGAGAAAACTTGTTGAAACTACCTACCTGACGCTCCAATGTCTCGGGCTCAAGCTGGATGGGTGCCAGAGTGGTCGATTGGGCACGCCTGGAAAGCGTGTGTACCGCAAGGTACCGAGGGTTCGAATCCCTCCCCATCCGTATCCCCTGAAAATAAACGACTTACAGATAAACAAAGGGGGGTATTAGGCCGTCCCATATTAGGTGGACCCGGCAACAGCAGCAGGCCTCGCGATCAAAGCAGGCGAGATGGGCTACCAAACTTGGAATTGGTGGCAGAAACATTGTCACGGATCTGTTTTAATCACTCGCCCTCACAATAGGGAACCGGTCCTTCGCGGACGCGTAGAAGTCGAGGGAATACAAAAGAATGCGAAGGCGCACTTTTGGCTGATCACAGCGGCAAAAGATCAATATTGGCTCCAATGTGAAATAAACCTACGTTCGGACGCTGTTTGGAAGGCTGAATTCGACACGGGTCAGAGCCCGGTCCCACGAACATGCACTCTATTGCTTGTGAGGGTGAGTGACTTCGCGCATTCACTCTTCGAGGATATCAAAAGCCGAAGCTTTAAAGCCAACTATCATGGGGCCATAAAGATGAGCCCTCCGAGCTCGGATTTTGAAGTAGTTCAAACTCTGGTGATGTGCGCTAATCAAACCCGGCAAAACCTCCCACAAATCTTAGGCCATCTTGCTCGGCTTCGATCTGGAAGAGTACGAAAGCAGCTTCCGTAACGACGGATAAAACTCTTTCCGGGCCTTTGGCTCACCCTTTTCACCAAAATGAAACGCGCCAGGATGCCCGTACACCCCGTTTTGATTGAGCGCCCGCGGTTTGTGTGTGACCCTCGGCAAATCGAGCGAAAAAAGATCACTGCTTCATTGCGTCCAACCAGGCTGCCGGGCTCAGATTTTGCCGCCCACGTCGAACAATTATACGAGGCAGACGTTTCCTGCTTCAAATGGGTCAACAATGGACTTCGCCTCGGTGGGGTGCTCGCGTTCTGAAAGCAGCTTCTTCCAAAACGGCTCATCGAAAAGCCGGTTCAAGAAAAACTATCTCATCGCGTTAATGAGCTTTTCGCGCGGCCATACGCTGTTTGGACCTCGCGAGCCAAAGTGCGCTTCCAATTGGTAAAATGTGTAGATTCTGTGCCCTTGCCACTCCTGGTCCAAATACTCTGCCAATTTTTCTATCTCATCCTTTCTGACCCTGAAATATTCTTCGACCGCGACGTGAACCCCAGCCGAACAATCGTACGGATAAACGTCACGGCACCACGCAAAGGCGTAGCTGTTTGAAACAAAGCCCTGAATTGCGTTCGAAAAGGACATTAAATTTCGTCATTTCGTAAAGCTGTTTTCCAATAAGATTTAAGTCCATGGATCGAGAATAGATCCCTAGCTCCGGGCTTACGACCTTTTAAAACGGTTCGTCGACCGCGATCTGGTGTTTGCCGTTGCCGTTCGGGCGGCGATTGCGAACCTGGTCGTGTGGGGTCGCCCATTGGCAGTTGGATTTGTTGTACGGCCCGTTATTGTTGAGGCGTTCGAGCGATAATCCCGGCGTCCAGGTCGCTTCCATATCACACCAGAAAAAGGCGAAGGAGACCGACCATTGCGCAGAGGTTACGATTCCCCTGCGATCATAGTGTTTAAATTGGGGGCGCCACGGCCGAAAGCATCTTGCTTTCATGTTTCGCCAGGTATTGTAGAGCGTCCGCTCTTTTGTGCTCGCCCCTTTCCCGGTCGCCCCATGCGTGCGGCAAGTAAACGCCTCTTTTCGTGAACAGCCGCAGGATTTGCTTTCCCCGGCGATCAGGCTCTTGCTTGGGATCAATTTAAAGGTCCCGCACTCGCATTTGCACAAATACCGAATGGCGTTCTTCGGTCCGCGGGTCCCGAGCGATAGCACGGTCCAGCGGCCGAATGAGCGGCCGATCAAGTGGAGGCGAAGTGGCACATAGATTGCCGGGCAATCAACTGCCGAAAGGGGTATGATTTCGAATCTCTTCTTTGGCAAGGTATCTGAAAATAAACCCGCTTATGCGTAAATGACGAGTGTTGGTCATTGTGCGGTGAACCGGGCGTTCGCCGCGCGGCGGTTGTATTGCCTTTTCATCTTGAACAATTACTGTCATCATAACAGAAGAATGTGCGCGCACCTCCCTGTCTCGATAGATCCGTGTCCGATTGTGGATGCGACAGTCGAGTTGCGGTTTGAGACCAAGGTCCCTGGTCCGGTCATTGTGGGACTCGCTTATGAAAGGTTGAAACAACTATTCCCAAAAATTTCCCAGCTCCAAAATTTTCCGATCATTGAAGAACTGCGAAAGCTTAATCCAGCGATCATCTATCAGCCTGACGTCCGCTTTGAGTCCGAAGGTTTCGTCGCTCTATTAGGAGCGAGAGTGTTTGCTGTCGGAGTAAACGGACCCTACACGAAATGGGCGCTGGTGTCGCAAGCATTCTCCGAAGCGCTCGATCGTTTCAAAGAGTCAAACTTGAATCTTGTTCCGGAGCCTTTCAGTTGCAGATGCCGATATTAGCGGCGAAGAAACATTCATAAGGACGGCCGTTTTCGCTCCTCCGTTTAAGATTCAGGTGCAGGTCACTACAGGCGTAAAAATCACACAAAGCAATCCGAAATTAGCCATAGATCCGAACGTTCCGGGCACATTGTTGATTTTGGATTGCTACAAGGATCAGATTGCCTTGGAAGCGGGTTTCTTACAGAAGATTCACGATAATCTTGAGCTCGCGCACACGAAGGAAAAGGAGTTATTCTTCCGATTATTGAAGGAAGAGTTTCTTCGAACTCTAAAGCCCCAATACAAGAATGCCGGCTAACGCGCTCATTCACTTGATGGAGCCGGGCGTCCGAGGCGGGTCCGGTTCGCCCCTGGTCTCAATCGAGGGTGCGGGCACCTACCGACTCGGCTCGAATGCGCTCACCGTCGGCCTGAACAATCTCAGCACCGAAGTCAGTGGGTCTGTTGTTGGCATGTGCGGCGTCGAGGCTCCTGTGCTGGTAGGGGCAAATTTTTATACCCAAATTTATCCGTCCTGGAATGCAATTCCAAGGTTTTTCCAGGTCCGGACGACATGGCAGCGCCTGGAGAACGAGTGGCAGTTGCTAGCGCCAATCCAGCAAGATGATCTATCGGGAGAATTGCCTTCCGTGCTCAATTTGACTCGAAACGTAAATGTCATACACGCCAGAGCCACCTCAAACGAGACAGGTTTAATCGGCGAGATTCTTGGCACCGAGGCGCTAACCCGGTTTTCCGAATTGAGGAATATAGAGGCCGGTTGGAATTTCGGAGAAGGGTTGCCTATGTCATCCGCAGCCGAGAGTAATTTTTTTCTGCTCTTATCGCGGCTCCCAGAGAAGGTTCCGAATCCACGATTGTTTCTTATGGACGACGGCGCGATCGAGCTTCAATGGCGAAATTCATTGAATGAACGGGTCTCGGTTGTGTCTACAGACGACCACTTCGAACTCTTTGCGCCAAACGCAGATGAAGCGCGGTTTGCTCTGACCGATTATCAAAAGTTAATCGAAGCGGCTTTTGGCCCTTCCGTTGGCGCATGAACCGAGCCCCTTGCGGAGATGAGGAGGATCTGATTCGGGGCATAACATCCGCGCATTACGAGCAGGGCGATATTAGCGGCAAATTCTTTGCCGGGAGCAAACTTTCAGTCAATCGCCTTTGCATCACCGACCTACAAATATCTCTCGAGATATTTAAACGAAAGCTTACCAATCCGGAAAAGGGCGTCTCATTGAAAGGATATGCGACTTTCAATCACTCGAACCTAAAGGATGAAACTGTGAGGTACGTCTCGCAAAATAAGGATATGGCGGCTGATTTTCGAATAATCGTCGAGCAGGCCCCTCTTTCTGATAACCTAGGTCATGCCGAAAGTTCCTCGCGGTCTTGCCAATAAGCTGTTCGAAAATCGGTTTTTCCAGGTGCGGTTACTTGAAGAAAACACCGGCCCGGGTGCTTAGTCCGCAACATTCTCCAGCGCCAATGGGTGATCTACGGGTAGCCCCCCGGTCTCCGCCTCGAACCGCATTGTGTCAGGGGATTATCCAGGTCGACTCGTCTGGCATACGCTAGCCTTCCCGCCCGAGTTTATGCGTCGGCCGACCGAGTTTTTTGGCGAGCTCAGAGTTTCGCTTTTTGAGCGCATCGAGCTTCGCATTCGTCTGCTTTTCGAGCTCTGCGAGAACTTCCTTTCGCCACTCGCCGGTAATCAGCAGTGGTAAAAACGCCAATTCCTGGTCGCGAACATCCTGTTGGGGATGCAATAACGCGTGCCGATAAAGCGTCTTGTAGCCGGATTTCAGCGCGGCTGGATCCAGCATTGCGGTTTCATGGGCGATCGAAACGAAAATCGCCTCCAACTTGTCCCGCTGTTCCGGAATATCCAAAAATTCCAACCAGTCGCGCCGGAGTGCCGCCTCGCCGGCATCTGCCGAGCAATACTCTCTGGAGCTCCGGCCGCGGGCTCGTCCAGACATCCGGGAACGCTGGGCGCCGAGCTCTCCCAAAGCAATCCAAGGGATGCCTGGCGCCGCTTCGCGTGCGATTGATGCCCGAGCTCGCCGATCGATGAAAAATCAGAGGTCGCCATCCCCGAGCCCGAATGTCTCTGAGTCCTGTCGGGTATTAATACCGGCGCCTCTGAAAAATGCTGAATCTTCGACCCTTTGCGCACCCTGGCCAGTTCCAGACGATGAGACCGTGACGATAGAAAAAATTCTTGGCGCCCAACACCGCCCAAGCGGCTTCAGGAACCAGCCAAACGTCCGGCTCATCATATGAACACGCTTGAGAAATTCCGATTTTGAGCTTTATACGAAATCCCATCAGCGGGTTACCGGACATGTCCTGTGCGTTTCCACCGACTTGCCTTAAGGCTGTTTGTTGAGGAAGGTCCTCAAGTAAGGCCGCCACTGAGCCCAACGGGATTATGGTGTAAGCTGCTCCAGTATCCACCAAGAAATTTACTTCCCTTGAGCCGCGTTCGTTGCCGACTGTGGCCTCGAGCGTAGGTACCAGAGACAACGGCTTAAACTTAAAAGTTTGAGCCGGCCAAGACGGTGCCATAGGCGCGGGTGTTAAGAGTCCGGTAGGCCTTGCCAGTCCTGGCCTCTAGGTCACGAACTTTCTGCGCAAACAGCAGCCCATTTTCCTCAGCCAACACAACCTTCTCTTCTTCCACGTCCACCGCAACATGCATGTTTTTGTACGACTCCAACAATTTGCGATGTGCAATACACCAATCAGCGAAGTTAAACGGTTGCTCCAAATCAGGACTTTCAAACAACTCGCCGCGTTCGAGCTTTCCGATAATCGCCTTTTCAAGTTCCGGAAGAAGGCTTTCGGCAACCCCTCGTAAAAAGCTTTCCGAAGTCGAGAGAGTTTGGGCGACAAGCAAAGCCACATTCTGCATTTGCGTGGCGTATGCCATTGTGTGGGCTGGAACAAAATATCGGGTGCCCCCACGAACAAGAACCGGTTGCGACACAGGGTCTTCTTGGGGATACAAGTACTCTGGGCGGCCAGTATTTACCGTGATCCACGTTTGATGGCCACTAACCATGGGCCAACGGACTTCCGTCTGGTGTTTGGCGCTCATTTAGGTGGGCTCAGATTTCTCTTTGAGCGTCTCGGGAACACTTTTGTAAACGATCAGAGGCGCGTTCTTAAGAATATACATCGGATTGCCTTCTCCGTCATATTTGCCAGTTATGCGAATTCCACCAACTATGACATTCTTGACTCGCAGGACCACGCCATCCCCTAGTCGAACCTCGGCCCATGGTTCGGTCGAATCCTCAACAGAAACTTCGAACCCTTCCACTGTCTCCCCGGATGGCAATTGACATGTTACCCGTTTTTCACTCATATGACGTGCGGCGGTTCGTCAGAAGCTAAGACAAAGAGAAGAGAGCAAGCAATCCCTTTTTCCCCTCAGCCACAAAACCTCAAGATTCCGGTTCAATAACGGATCTTAACGCGTGCTTCGTGACTTCGTCCTGCGCTGCTTTTTCAGGAAAGCAGTTCAGTAAGCCTGGCGCCCCTGCAGCGCGCGTCGAGATGGCCGTCGACGTCCATCACGATGGCACTGTTTACGCCGGCATTTTTCAGGATGGAGGTCGTGGTGTGCCGCAAGCTGTGAAAGGAGAGGGCGTGCACGGTACGGCGTTTGGATCCGTCGATAAATTCTTTGGCGGCTGGGTTCTCTGTAACCAAACGCTCGCGTATGGCGCTCTTGAAGGCGTTACGCACCACTTTCACGCTCAAGTTTGCGGACACCGCGCTCATTCGGGTCGGCTTCGTAGTCGCGGAACTGGCGAATGGGGGACGGCGATACAGTGGAGAGATCGTCTTGCGCAAGTGGGCCGAGGAAGGCAAGGAAGTCCCGGACGATGGCCCCGTAGCGCAAGTGGCTGCTCGGGCTAACCTCATCCTTGCGAGACATGTGTAGTTCACTGGAGAGCAAGCAATTACGAGAGACCTCGTGGGGTCCGAGGGTTCGAATCCCTCCCCATCCGCCATGCGTTCAGAATCAAAAGTCCGGAGATGCCGGTCGATCACGAGGAAACTGCTTTACTTACGCCGCGAGAAACGAAATATGTTGCCGATGATGAGGTGGCAACGGTGTTCGTGGTTCTTAGCTCTTTTAGCCGCGGGTGCAGCGCTTTTTTTGGCCTCGTGTGCCAACCAAGAGGGTGTGGCGCCGGCTGAGGGTGAATTGAAGGAGCGCCCCGCAGGAGCATCAGTAAGCTACTAAAGGAACGATCGTCACGGCGGCAGACTCGCGCCGGAGATTTCAGATTGCCATTCCGTCGGCCCCGAAAAGGTGGGCATTTTTGGCCTCGAATCCAAACCCGACTGCATCAGAGTGCCGGTAACTTTGGAACCCCTTCACGTTTAAGGTAATCCGATTACCGGCCGGCGTATTGCCATGGAGGAAAGTCAGGTCGCCCAGGTTCTCGACAACCTCGATCAAGAGGGTGCTGGCTCCATTCGCAGGTTCGCAGACATGAACGTGTTCGGGCCGCAAGCCGAGGGTTAGCTCGGCGCCCGGAGTTACATTGGCCGATATATTTTTCTCCAGGCTCAATGGACGACGCGGAAAATCCGGGCCCGAAATAACAATCATTTTTGCGCTCGTGTCCTCCGCTCGGACCTTTAGAAAATTCATTCTCGGCGAACCGATAAAGCCCGCTACGAAGAGGTTCGCAGGACGTTGGTAAAGGTCGCGCGGTTGACCGATCTGTTCGATTTTGCCTCCATTCAGAACGATGATCTTATCTGCCAGCGTCATCGCTTCTACTTGGTCGTGGGTGACGTAAATCATCGTCGATTGCAGCTCACTGTGCAGCTTAGAGAGTTCAATCCGCATCTGCACCCGGAGTTCTGCATCAAGATTTGAAAGCGGCTCGTCAAATAAGAAAATTTCGGGTTCGCGGACAATCGCACGACCGATTGCTACGCGTTGACGCTGACCGCCTGACAACTCTTTCGGTCTACGCTTCAGATATGGCGTCAAATGCAGAATCTCAGCCGCATGGGCGACACGCTCCCTGATCTCTTGTTTCGGGCGTTTGGCCATCCGCAGGCCAAACCCCATATTCTCCTCGACCGACATATGCGGATAGAGAGCATATGTTTGAAACACCATCGCCACGCCGCGGTTCGCAGGATCGACTTCGTTCACTTGCCGATTGCCGATCCAAACTTCCCCTTCGCTCGCCTCTTCGAGACCGGCAATGATTCGCAGCAGGGTTGTTTTACCGCAGCCGGACGGCCCTACGAAGACTACGAATTCACCATCATCGATTTGAAGGCTGACTCCATGAAGGACTTGGGTTTGGCCGAACCGCTTAACAACATTTTGGAGTTTTAGACCTGCCATGATGTGGAATCATTGTCGAAGAAAAAGCAACAACCTCAGGTATCAGAGAGCGGGTCCTTGCGCAAGCGGTGATCTGGTCTGCAGCTTTCTCCGCCGGATCGGACCGCGCGACACTGAACCGAAAGTTTTTCGAAACTTCGGGTTTTTCGAGGTGTTCAGCACAGTGAGGTGACGTATTGAGAAATTGCTCTTCCCGGTTAACGGGAGAGTAGTAGTAAGAAAATACTACTGCGAGCCTCCGCTTTGGACATCCGAGCTACAGGCTGTTTCCTGGCTTGAATGTAATGTCTGGAGCGTGCTGCGGTTGGTCGATGAAGCTCTGAAGAGAGCCATGGTTGACCAGGCTTCGGCTAAAAAACAGTGACTACCAAACTTACTTCTGATTAAGAACAACCTGAAATCGTTATGATAAAACACATTCTGCTTCTAGCTGCGGTCGTCGGCCTTATCGCCCAATCCAGCGCTTTTGCTGCGGACCCGTCTCCGTCTCCGAGCGCGAGCCCGAAGGCCACGACTACTAAACATCACAAGCATCACAAGAAGTCCACCGCACCTGCGGCTGCACCTTCGCCTTCCGCTACGCCCTCCTAAGGCCTGAGGTTTTTCAACTGCGCGCCTGTTAAGGCGCAGCAACCACAAAAACCTCCGATCCCGTCCTTCGGAGATGATAGTTCAAGGACGGGTATACCGGATGGAAAGTTGATTTAGCCCGAGCAAACAAGGCTCGGGCTATTTTCTTTGGTCACCCACATTCACGATCTTAGCGAATACCTGGAAGCCTGGAGCCGTCCAAGTTCTCGATAATGTGGACTTATGCAACGGTATGTCCTTCTGCTGCTGGCGGCTTTTGGATTGTTCTCTTCGATCTCTGATTCAAAGGCCCGCCCCCCCTTTGGCGCATCTGTGCGCCCTCGCTATCCCGGAGGCGTTGCTTATTCGGAGTATCACCATCGGCCTTACTACTATCGTCGCTATAACTACGGACCAGCCTCCCGCCCGCACGGCTACCCCTCGCACCGCAGGCCGCACTAACACTCAGTCTCAAGGTCAGACCCCATCAACTGGTCGCGCAAAAAACCGCCAGTCCTTGTTCGAAGGATCTTTCCCCTATGGTACTCGTTCTCTTGGCTTTTAGCCGGGGACGCAGCTGGTTGATTCTATCGATCGCGGTTTTCTCAGATCACAAACCGCTTTTAACTGCGACGGTCAAAGTACGAGGACACAGAAACGTAAGCGAAGGCTCCAGCCTTTGCCGGCCATGACGGGCCATGCAGGCAAAGGCTGGAGCCTTCGCTTACGCTTATGGCCAGCCTCGCTCTACAAGGTGCCGGAGGTGCGGGAGCGCCACCCGATCCGCGTCTACAGACCCCTGAGCACGTGACCAATTATCAGGACATCGTCACCAGGACGCTTATAACGAATCCGATGCAGCCTGGTAGCCTCCTCTAGTCTCTCGATGCCGGCGCCCGCGAAGCTTGGTTTATCACCGCCCGTTAGGAGTGGCGTGACAAAGCACCAGACTTCATCGATCAGATTTTGATCGCGTAATTGTCCCAACACGTCACCGCCACCTTCAACCAGAAGGCGGGTTACGCCCCTTATACCCAGGTCTTTCAAAATATCCATCCAGTCGGCGTCTCGATAGATGATCGTACGCTCCCGATTTTCGTCGGTTAGCAGTTTCGCACCAGCCGGCAAGTTCCCAGACCGGGTGACGACGACTCGCCATGGCTGCAATCCCGCCATGCTGGGACGCACGGTCAGCCTTGGATCATCTCGGCGGACAGTTTCGGCCCCAACGAGAATTGCATCTACGCTTGCTCGCAGACGATGAACCAGACGGAGGGATCGGTTATTGGAAAGCCACTGCGGTTCGCCCGGGGGACGCGTGGTACGACCGTCGAGCGACTGGGCGACTTTAACGATGATCCACGGGATGCCCGCCGTAACCCATTTGCTGAAGCCAACGTTTAACAGTGCGCATTCAGTTTCCAGCACCCCGATCGTTACCGCGATTCCTGCTTCCTTAAGCTGTTCGATCCCGCGTCCCTGATGTTTCGGGTTCACGTCAATCGCCCCAACTACGACTCGTCCAATTTTCGCTGCGATAATGGCGTCTGTGCAGGGTGGGGTACGACCGTGCGTCGAGCATGGTTCTAAAGTTACGTAGAGCGTAGCACCTGCCGCCGAACCAGGGTTCGGCAGAGCAGATAACGCCTCGATTTCGGCGTGCGGACCACCCGCGCGCCTGTGCCAGCCGCTGGATAAGACTGTTCCGTCACCTACGAGCACTGATCCAACGGCGGGGTTTGGGCTCGTTCTTCCCAGTCCTTTTGAAGCCAGCCGCAACGCCAGTCGCATGTATCGCACGTCCGGACTCGGTGGGGCCGCGGACAACTCGGATAAATGCTCCATAAAGCTCGCAATCGCCCGGTTACAACTGGAAAAATTGCCGGAGTCGCCGCAAGAAACTTTCCTGCGTCGTTGTTTTCAGCTGGTCGTCCCCATTCGCGGGAGCGTTGGCAAGGTGCATTTCCATGGCAGATCGCCGGGCAACTACGGTTTCGCTCAACGACTCGGCGAGTCCCGGATATTCTCGCAGCAGAACTGCCATCGACTCCCGTTCAATCTCAATCACTTCGCAGTCGAGCACCGCGACCAGAGTAGCGCTTCGCGGCTCTCCGGTGAGCAAAGAGATTTCACCAAAGCAATCTCCTGCTCCTAAGATGCCGACCGGCCAGGATCGCCCCTCTTTTTCGGCGAGAACTTCGACCGTGCCCCTCGCAAGGATGAACATCGAAGTCCCAGAGTCCCCCTTGGAAATGATTCTTTCACCCTTACCAAAACGGATCCTTCGTGCTCCGAGCGCGAGCTTTGCCAACTGATCCTGGTCTAGACAGGAAAAGAGCGGCTGGCCGGCGAGCAGTTTCAAATCGATTTCGAGTCTACGGCTGAGCTGTCCATTGCGGACGAGTTCAATCTGTTGGGTGGAAAACGCCAGCCGAATTCCTCGCCGATTAAGTTCGTACCAAACGTTCGTCCGAA
>Ga0074044_10003597_pt1 | contig 13122 bp, 11 predicted proteins | sample BogForMeECP23OM1_FD_94443 | JGI IMG/M metagenome (GOLD analysis project Ga0074044, IMG submission 94443) | Bog forest soil microbial communities from Calvert Island, British Columbia, Canada - Bog Forest MetaG ECP23OM1 | ecosystem: Environmental > Terrestrial > Soil > Wetlands ...
CTCACCCGTAATTTCTGTAGTCACGCCTTGCGTGATTTTGCTGGCCGCGCGATTGTCCACCAGCACATTGAATTCCGACTGGCCCTGAACATCAATGAAACCGGGCGAGGCCACTAGTCCCGTGGCATCCATCCGCTGCTTCGCCGCGGCATGGTGGAGATCTCCGATCGCAGCGATGTGGTCGCCGACAATTCCAATATCGCCGATAAACCAGGGAGCACCCGTGCCATCAACGACGCGGGCTCCCGTGATCACAAAATCGTAGCTGGTTTGTTGTGCGCGACCCATCACGCCGGCGAACAGCAACCCAAGGAGGGCAATGGAAGAAAATACTTGATGCTTTGTCATCAGACTCTGTCTCGAAATCCGAGTGGTGGAATTATACAGGCGTCCTATAGGAACGTCCGCGTGGACGCATGAAAGACAACCGCGGAACGTAAATGCGTCGTTTTGAGCGAGATTGTCTTACGGAAAGTGTAAACCTCCATCGACGATTGCCACTGATTCCGGTCGGGTCACGAGCAAACCGGAACTAATCGTCGCAACTGAGCCGTTCACCTCAGCAACTCGTCGACGATGGCTTCGACGTGGATGATTGTTGTATCGAGAAACTCGATGCCCGGGCTGGCGGTGTCGCGCAATAGTAACGGAAGCTCCGTGCCGGCGAGGACTAACGCTTCAATGCCGTCTTCGCTCCTCATCCTTTGCGCAATGTTCAGAATCTCCGTCCTGGTTTCCGGCAAAAATCGGTTATTCAGCAGTTCGCCGATGTACTTCCCGTGAATGAATTCCCGCTCTGACTCCTTTGGTCGAACCACGGCGATCCCGGCCCGCTGGAATTCCTCCGGGTAGAAGCTCGCTCGCATCGTAAACCCCGTTCCAAACAAGCCCACATTCTTCAGGCCAAGCGCCTTGGTGTGATCACAAGTGACGCGCACAATGCTGAGAAGAGGGATCGCCGAACGGCGCTGCACCTCGTCGAAAACGAGATGCGGCGTGTTCGCTGCGATGAAACCAAAGTCCGCGCCTGCACGCACGAGCAACTCCACACCGGTGGTAAGATAGTCGGCCAACTCGCCCAGCCGCCCAGCATCAAGCAGCGCGATCCCCTTATCAACATCGAGGCTGTTGATGATCACGTGCGGATATCCCCCATCCGGCTTGAGGGCACGAAAGCGCGCAATGATGGAGCGATAGTAGTCAACCGTAGATTCAGGCCCAAGCCCGCCGATCATCCCTGAGGTTCGCATGTTACCGGCAAGAGATGCGTGGCGGGCACTGTAGGATTCGACTATAAGGGCCCGTATCTGTTGACCTTACAACTGCAGCAAGGGGTGTCCTGTTGCGAGCGGATCACGGGCTCACGGGGAATCATTTCGGGTCAGAAGTCGGCTTCTGGGAAACTTGCCGCCCACCGTCGCCGAGTTTTCCATTTGCTCCACAGCGACGCAGTATAATACGCGTGTTCAGCGTTGCGATGCTCTCTGCTGTCGTAAATCGGCTTCTCTAATCAACTTTTTTTCTTTCTTAATTCGATAGAGGAGGAAACAATGCTCCACGATCTGGACCACGAGCAAGACCGTCCTCAACCTCATCAACATAATTGCGGAAGCCTCTTCGGATGCGGCGAAGAGCAGGGCACAGGTGTGCTCCGCGAAGACATCAAGGATGCCGCTTTCACCAAGCGAGCCGCGGACCGGCTCCTGCACATGGACGAGATGAATCAGGAGCAGCTCGACGGCTATCTGAACGCGCGCGGTGTTTCCCGTCGCCGGCTGCTGCGCGCAAGCGGCTTTATGGCCGCGCTGGCGGGAATCGGGCCCTGGTTTAATAAACTGGCGTTTGCCAAGGGCGTCGATGCCGCGGATATGGCAGACGGAGCCGTGGCTGGCTTTGCAGCAGCGCCGAACAAAGACAAGAAAGATGATAAAGAAGAAGGCCGCGTCCACGTCGTCGAGAGCAATGACAAGACCGTGCGCCTGGGAGTCTACGACACTACGCTCGATCCGATCCTCAAAGTCGATTCTGGAGATACCATCAGCTTTCCCGACACATGGTCACACTTCCTGAACCAGATGCAGCCGGGCGTTCCCGTCGAAACGCTGGCGAAGCTCCGGCTTAGCAATCCGGGACATGGGCCACACTCGATCATCGGTCCCATCTACGTCAACGGCGCCGAGCCGGGCGACGTGCTGGAGGTGCGCTACAAGCGCATTCGTCCGTTTGACTGGGGAGCCGTATTCAATAATCCGGGGTCGATCGGAACCGGCTTGCTGGCGCAGGATTTCCCGGAAGGGCAGGTGAAATACCTGAAGCTCGATGTGCCCGGCATGACGGCGGAGTTTAACAAGAACATTCATGTGCCGCTCAAGCCCTTCCAGGGGACGCTGGGCGTGGCTCCGCCGGACGGTTTTTATCCTCCACTGAGTCCGGGAGTGACCAGTTCCGTTCCTCCGGGCCCGCATGGCGGTAATGTCGACCTGAGCGAAATGGTCGAAGGCTCGACCATGTTCATTCCGGTGTGGAAGCCGGGAGCGCTGATCTATACGGGCGATTCCCATGCTGTGCAGGGCGACGGCGAAATCTGCCTTACCGCACTGGAAACGCGCATGAAGGAATTGCGCATCCAGGTGGTGCTGCACAAACAAAAGAATTTTGCGTGGCCAGTGGCGGAGACGGAGACGCACTGGATCATGCTGGGCCTAGACAAGGATCTCAACGTGGCCATGACCTCAGCTGCGCGCGATGCCATCAATTTCCTGGCCACCCGCGCCGATCTCACCAAGCTCGACGCCTATGCGTTGTGCAGCATCGCGATCAGTTTCCGGGTGACGCAGGTGGTGGACATCGTGCGCGGGGTGCACGCCATGATCCCGAAGAGCCTCTTTGCCGCCGACCTGCGCAAGCAGATCGTTGTCGTGTAACGGCCGGCTCATCCCCTGAGAGGTCAATGAGTGTAATCGCCGTATGAAAAAGAAATGGCTCCTCAGGTAGGACTCGAACCTACAACCCTCCGGTTAACAGCCGGATGCTCTGCCATTGAGCTACTGAGGAGTGGAGGCACGCTGCCAACGTGCTGGTTATCCAGAAAATCATATCAGAGGCGACGGCGATTGGGAACATACACCGGCGGCGCATCCTTCGCGAAGGATTTTCTCTGCTTGCCTTCCGCAACCAACTGCTTTTCCGCCGCCGCCCAAAACTCGCCAGTCCGGCCCGCGTCCAACCCTTTTTTTCAGGTTCTCCGTACTCCGATAGTTTCGTCCTGCAGCGTGTTAGTGGATTCCCTTTTCGTTCAGAAACGGCCCGTATTTCTTGTCCGTCTGCATGATGTGATTGGACAGCCACTTCTGCAGAAACGGCAGCAGCGACGTGGTCACGCCTGGTTTGCCCGCCTGAAAATCCTTCTGAAACTTGAGCACCTGCTCGACCAGCGCTTTGTGCTCCGCCTTGTGCGACCCGAACTCCGGGTAGCCGTTCTTCTCCATCGCAGCTTCTTCGTCGGCGAAATGGCTTGCCGTGTAGTCGATCAGCCGCTGCAAAACCTTGCCGACAACGTCCTTGCCGTGGCCCGCGTGCAGAGCTTCATGCAGTTCGTTCACCGTGCGGAACAAGGTCCGGTGCTGGCGGTCAAAACCGGCGACTTTTACAGCGTATGTTTCCGTCCGTTCAAATGCGCCCATTGGGCTTCCTCCTAAAGTCGAACGACCATCGATTCCACTGAATCGGAGCGGTCTTCAGTCTCAAGACTACAGATGCCGGTTCCGAGCACCCAGATCACTGAAGGCCGTCGATCCTGCCGAGAGGGCGCGTCCGTCGGGCCGCCGCTCTGCTAACCTAATCCTCGACGTTTCATCCACAACAGGGTGAGGCGTATTAATGCTGGGAGGCCCGCGTTTGCTGACTTTTCTCCTGATTCTTCTCGTCGGTGTGCTTGCCCTCGTCTATGCGGAGGATTCCCCAGCCGAGGATTCCGCCGCTCCTTCCGGCCCTGCTTCCGGATCTCCGAAGGCCAAAGTTGCTCCGGTCGAGGACACTGTCCAGGGGCACAAAATCGTTGATCGCTACCGCTACCTGGAAAACCCGAACGATCCCGACACCAAGCTCTTTGTCGAGCAGGAACTCAGCTACACGCGCGCCATCCTTGACCCGCTTCCAGGACGCGACAAGATCAATGCCCGTCTCGCGCAATTGCTGGAGATTGGCACTGTCGGAGCTCCGCAGATGGGTGGCAGGTATTACTTCCATTCCCGCCGCGAAGGCAGCCAGAACCAGCCCATCCTTTATGTGCGCGAGGGCCTGAACGGCGGACTAAACGATGGAGTAAACAACGGACTAAACAATGAAGACCGCGTGCTGGTTGACGTGAACAAGCTGTCCACCGACGGCACCGTTGCGCTCGACTGGTGGTTTGCGGCCGAAGACGGTAAGTACGTGGCCTATGGAACGTCCGCCAGCGGATCGGAAGAAAGCACGCTCCATATCATCGAAACCGCAACCGGCAAGGTGTTGCCGGATACCATCGATCGCACCCGCTTCGCCAGCGTCGCCTGGATGAAGGACAGCTCCGCTTTCTACTACACTCGCCATCCTAAAAAAGGCGAGGTCCCGGACGGAGAAGAGGTCTACCACGTCAAGGTTTTCTACCACCAGATCGGAAGCGATCCCGCCAAGGATCCACTGATCTTCGGCGAAGGCCGCAATCCGCAGGACGTCCCGAGCGTCGCTCTCTCCGAAGACGACCGCTGGCTGCTGATTGATGTTGGCGAAGGCTGGACGAAGACGGAGATGTATTTGCAGGATCTCCAGTCGAAAAATCCTCCGCTCGAAATCACGACCGGCAAGGATTTTCTTTACGGCGCCGACTTTTTTGCGGACAAGCTCTACATCACCACCAACGAAGACGCGCCCCACTATCGCGTCTTTGTCGCCGACGCGACCAATCCCAAGCGCGAAAACTGGAAAGAACTGATTCCGCAGAGCGACGCTGTCCTGCAAGGCGCGAGCGTGACCGGCGGCAAGCTCCTGGCGCAGTACGAACACAACGCGACTTCCGCACTAAAGCTGTTCGGGCTCGACGGCAAGAAGCTCGCCGACCTTCCGCTGCCGTCCATCGGAGCCGTTTTCGGCGCCTCGGGCCGGTATGACCGCGACGAAATCTTTTTCGGATTCCAGTCCTTCACCGTGCCACCTTCGATCTACCGCGTTGATTTGACCGACATGAAAAGCGCGCTCTGGGCCAAAGTCGACGCCCCCTCCATCGATCCTTCCGCCTATGACGTCCAGCAGGTTTGGTACACCTCGAACGACGGCACGAAAGTCCCGATGTTTGTCGTCAGCAAGAAGGGAATCGAGAAGAACGGCAAGAACCCAATATTGTTGACCGGCTACGGCGGTTTCAACATCTCGCTGACGCCGACTTTCAGCCGCAGCATGTATCTCTGGATGGAGCACGGCGGTATTTACGCGCCAACCTGCGCGGCGGCGCCGAGTTCGGCGAAGACTGGCATCGCGCCGGCATGCTGGAGAAAAAACAGAGCGTCTTTGATGATTTCATCGCCGCTGGTGAATACCTGATCTCCCAGAAATACACCGATCGCGATCGCCTCGCGATCTTCGGCGGATCGAACGGCGGCTTGCTCATGGGCGCGATGATCACGCAGCGCCCCGACCTGTTCCGCGCGGTAGTGTGCCAGGTTCCGCTGCTCGACATGCTGCGCTACCAGAACTTCCAGATCGCGAAACTTTGGATTCCGGAGTACGGATCAGCCGACGACGCCAGGCAGTTCGACTGGCTCTATGCTTATTCGCCTTATCACCACGTGAAGCCGGGTCAGGAGTATCCCGCCATCCTTTTTATGACGGGCGACACCGATACGCGCGTCGATCCCATGCACGCCAAAAAAATGGCCGCGCTCATGCAAGCCGAGGCCAAGAACGGCTCCAGCCAGGAGCGGCCGATCCTGCTGCGGATCGATACCAAAGCTGGACACGGCCAAGGCAAGCCGGTCGCCAAGCAGATCGAAGAGAGCACCGACATGTATTCGTTTCTGTTCTGGCAGTTGGGAATCAAACCCTAAAGGAAGCCGTCCGGTCGATCGAAGATGCGCGCATGCCGGCCAAGTCAGGTCCGAAGTACTGCTTCGGGGCTGGTTCGGCTTCTCTGGGCGAGGAGAGCGTTCAATTTCGCCAGCACTTCAAAGGCGTCGGCTACGTAGAGCACGTCCGCTTTACCTCGTGCCCACCCGCAGTTCGGGTCGAGATTCACCGCACGGCGCTCGTTGATGAACCGCCAGCCCACGACATGGGGCTCCTCGCCTGGCAACACGCGGACAAACCCTTGGGATGGCGCGGCGTCGATCCGGTCTGGCCGACCTGGTTCAGATGGGTCATGAAACCGAGCACCGCCTGACTCTCACCGGTTTGATCGACCAGCGATTTGCTGCCGCCCAGTGATGCGCCCGAGGCGCGAAGGAATTCAAGAATCAGCGTTTCCGCTTGATCAATATGGGTCTTTCCGTCGGCCTGCTTCTTGGTCCAGCCCGCGCCTGCGACAAACAGCAAGTTGGCGTCGGGCCGGATGGTTTGCGCGTCGCTCTTCGGAGCGCGGACGCCGGTGACGACCGTTCTAGTGGCCGCTGCCGGGAGTGTCACCGGAACCTGTTCGACCTTGGCCGCGCCACTTGCACCGGCCCAGGCCGCTTCGCAGCCGGACTCGAGCAACACGATCCAAGGCCGCGCGTCGCGGTGAATCACTGCTTCGATGCGCTGCCGATAGTGCCAGCGCGTAGCACGCAGTTCGCCGTTTACGATTTCCAGCGCGGTCACATGCGTGTCCACACATCCGCTCAGACGATGCGCCACTCCCGCCAGAACGCGCATGAACCGTGAAGTCGCGGGCGCGAGGATCAGTTCGGCTCCCGCGGCGCGGCCGAGCGCTTCCGCCGCCGCCGCATCGCTCGCGTAGCGCGCGCTGGCGAAGTCCGGCCCTGCGACCGCAAGAATTCGTTCGGCTCCGGCCCCTGCCACCGTCTCCGCCGCAGCCGCCACGTCCGCACCGATCAAACCGATGGTCAAACGCCCACCGAGCTGCTTCGTCAACTTCAAAGCAGCGCCCAGAACCTCATACGACACTTTGGGGAGCGTGTTGCCAGCTTCCGAAACGTGTGCCAGAAATAAAATGCTTTGTGACATCAGAGTCTTGATCTCCGGATTTTGTTGTCTACTTCCCAATCCATTCCGCAATCTCTCGCGCAATCTGCTCGGTCGGCAGGTCTTTGACCACGCGCGTCTGGCGCTGTTGTTTCGGCGGGCTCGCGCTCAGGAAGTGCAATCCACCAGCAGGCAGCGGCACCGACTTCGCCCGCTGCAGCGCGGGCATCACCGTCCGCATATTCGCCATCCCCACTTGTGGGTTGTTGCGAGGTTCCGGCAGATTGCCGGTCGCCCAGCCGAACAAAGCCGGCGGACCCGGGCACACCGAAACCTGATGACGCCCACCCTCGATCCGCTCCAAAACTTCGAACGAACCGTCCGCCTGAACGTCGTCTAGCACCCTGATCTGGTCGACACCTTGAAACTGGTCAAGAATCCCCAGCCGCTCACCGACCAACTGCATGGTGGCGCCAGCGCCGCGCGAAGCCGATTCCCAGCCGCCGAATACGAGCAAGCGTGAGCGATCGAGACCGGGGATGCTCTGGATGGTTTCCGCCAGAAGCGCAGCCGTGGCATGCGCATCGGCGAAGCCGCTGGCGCTCGAATCAACCGGCACCAGTTCAAAGCTGACTTTCTGGGCAATCGTCATCATCACCTGCTGCAGTTTTGCTTTTGGTCCCACGCTGACCAGCCAAACTTTGCTATTGCTGCCCGCGGCCTTGGATGCCAGGTTGGCGGCTTCATAGAGAGCATGAGCCGCCCAGGGATCCAGCACGGCGGGAAGCATCATTTCGTTCTTCAGCGCGGGACCCGTTGCGGTCTGGACCGGCTCCAGCGTTTGCAGCGGGTCGGGCACGATGCTGCCGCACACCACAATGTGATATCCGTTTGTCATTTGTTTCCTGTCAATTTTGCAATCAATCAATTCAGGGTCGAGTGCAGCCCTCCCGCGCCGGCGTCAAATTCGACGTTTCCCTGCGTGCCGTCGCCCTCGGCTGCGCAATTCCACAGGCACGCGCCGCAGTAAACACACTTCTCACGATCAAAGGCAGGCACTGCGTCTTCGCCGCGGGTGAGCGCCTGCCCCGAGCACATTTCCACGCACAACTTGGTTTCACAGGCACGGCAGAGTTCTGGACGACGAAACTTCACGTGATTCGCGTAGCCCGCCGATGCCTGCACCCCTCCGCCCATGAGCAGAGCATCCTGGTGTGAGATAAGCAGCTTCCCATCCATCGGAATCTGCGGCCAACCACAGCGATCCATGATCCGGTCGTGCAGCGAAGTGCCCTTGGCGGCGCACTCCTCCTGCATCTGCTTCAGCTCGACCGGCGAAATTCGCGATCCGTAAGCATCCTCAAGCGAGGGCAGCCCGCTGGACTTTGGATTTGGACGCGAGGCTGGCGTTACACGCCCGCCGGTCAATCCGGCGACGGCCATGCCGATCATTCCCGTGAAGACGCCTTGCTGGAATCCGTTGCGAGCGTCGGCCGCGATCTTCGACTCCTCATCCACCCAGCTCTCCCGCCGCCGCCGCACGTAAGTTGCTTCCAGGTTTTCGCGAGTGAACGCGCGCTTTTGCTCTGTCAATTCGATGACCGCTTCCGCCAGTTGCACACCCGTGGTCCAGGCTTCATCCACTCCAGATCCCGCGAGCACATTCGTGCTTCCCGACCCCTCGCCGATGCGGGCATAGCCGTTGCCTGCGAGATAGGGCTCGCCGTGGCGGCCCGATTCCTGCAGCGACTTCGCTCCCCACGACTTTAGCGTTCCACGCTCGAGATAACGCCATAAATAAGGATGAAGCATGAAGTGCTGCAGGTAACGATATGCGGTCCGCACCGGGCTGCGAAACCACGACGGAACAAAGATGCCAACCGAAGCCAGCCTTTCGGGGTGAACGTAGAGAAACCCGAAAATCTCCGGTTCAGGGAACCCGATGGTATGCAAGACAGTGCCGGGCTCCAGTCCGCTATCTTCGCGGAGTTCGATCACCATCTTCATGCCGAGCGCCCATTCGCGGGACTCGTGGCCTTGTGGCATTCCAATGTTCACGTCCGCGTCGATTTTTCGCCCGACTGCTCCCACCGGCCCGTCGCCCACCACCGTCAGCGCAGCGCGCAGGTCCATGCCCGGAGTGAACCCTGCCTCGGGATGCCCCTGCAAATCAGTCCCCTGATCGGCAAGCCGCACGCCAGCAACCGCGTCTCCTTCAATCAACGGTTCGGCGACCGGCATGCCCGGCCATATCTGCACCATGCCGGACGTTGCCACTTGATCGCTGACCCACTGGTTGAACTGACCAAGTGACAGCACGAGGCCCTCGTGTTTCTGCATGAACGGTGGAGTAAAAGGCAGTTCGAACGCCTCATGCTTCAGTCCGAACACGAGGCCAAGTGAGCGCAGCACCCGGTCGGCAGCCTTGAATGCGAAAGGTCGCAAATTCGTCCGGCGGCTTGCCCGCAGTGGATCGAGCAGGTATACGACCTTCTCCGTCTTCACGGCCGCCGCCATTGGAATCTCGGTGAGATCCACGCCGGGAAAACTGCCGCGTATCCCACGGCCCCGCGTGACCGCGCCCGAGACCCCGAACCCCATCCCGTCAGCGCGCTCGTAGCAGATCACCTGCAAAGGCAAGCCGGGAGAGGTTGTACTCTCCAGCCGCACCGACCCATCCGCATTCAGCAAGCTGCGGCTCAACGTCGTCAGGAATCCGCCCATCGCGGGGCCGAAGCCCACGCAGGCGATGTCGACGGTCATCTCTTGCCGCTCGGTCTTTTGTTGTTCGAGCGCAGGAGCCGGTTCTTGGGAATCGGCGCTCATGCGGGGTAGTCCAGCGCCTCCGGAATCATGAGCTTCGAAAGCGCCTCTGCGGCCCGATCCTTCGATAGCCGGCAGCCCGTGAGGCAAGTGGAAAGCTTGGTTTGCAACGAGAGAAACTGCTCGGCTCCATTGCACTTCGCACACGGCCCAGCCTTTTTGGGATGCGAGCCATCGCTAGCGATGACATCCAAGCCGTACGAACCAATGCCCGGAATGATGCCCTCAAGAGAATCCAACTCGTCCTGCTGGTAGCAGCCCCGGTATCCCGCCTCGTCCCACGCGGGGTGACGGTTGTATCCGAAAACCAACTCAGCGCAGATGCGCGCCACTTCTCCACTCGCCCGCGCCGACTGCACGTGGCACAGGTCGGTCATAAAATTCACCAGGCCAGCCAGCCCTTCAGCAACGGCAGGGTCGCTCGCTCCTCGCCGCTCCAGTTCGAGCGCGTCGAGAATCTGGCAGCGCGCCGCCAGCAGCCAGCAGAGTGCGTCGGCCAGTGGGAACGTCACACCCTGGCGCGCGCTCTGATACAGACGGCCGCCGTCGGCATCGGTGCTGCCCTGCAAACGCTCCAACGTCCACAGCCACATTCCCATGGCCGTTGCCAGTGCGCATGCGCCGGTGCCGGGACGCTCGCTCGCGATCCCGCGCATCTCCTTGATCCACACCTTAAACTGCGCCAGGAAGAGCGGGTTGGTCATGGTGATGGAGAGCTGCCGCCGCTGCACAGCTTCGGGTCCCTCATAGGTCGCTTCCAGTTGCGCATCCATCCACTTGTTGCCGAGGAAGCCCGGGCAGTCTTCCGTGATGCCGTACCCGCCCATCAGGCTGACCGCTTCGCGCATCATCTGCGCGCCCCAACCGGTGTTCCACAGCTTGGTAGCCGGGCAAAGCACATCGGCCAGCGAATCCAAAAGAACGAAACGCATAAGCGGATCCGATTCCAGTTGTGCGCGCTTGGCGTCGTTGGCAGGCAAGCCGCCTGGCAAGCGCACGAGATCCGCCGCTCGTTCCGACGCTGCACGTTGCAGCTTCGCCCGCGCTCTGGCCGTGGTGACTCCCTGCGCCGCCAGCAGTTTGTCGGCCTCGCGCTCCAACGGATCCAGTTCGTCAAACGCTCGTGCCGCCGCAAATCCAAGCGCTGCGCCAGCCTCGCCGGTCGCCCACACGTCCACCAACCGATGAAGCGTGTCTTCGCGAGCCTGCAGCCCGAGTTCATAACGCACGGATCCCGGCGTCGCTGTCTCCGCGCCACGGAACCGCCCGCGCTGATACCGTATGACTGGCTCGACCGCGGAGAGCAATTTCGCCGCCGTCATGATGCCCACGGTCACGCGCGTCCGGCGGAACACGGCTTCAATCACCTCGCTGTGGTTGTAGCGCGGCACAATGACGCCATCTTTTACGTCGTAGCCGCCGACAATCCGGCTCGCCGGAATGCGCAAGCTGAAAATCGGATCGCCGGTCGAAGAAAGCTGATGCACCAGTTTTCGCGTGGGCGTCCCGCGATCGAATGTTCCGGGATCGCCTTCTTCCAGGATCACCATGCAGCTTCCCTTGATCCGCTCGTCGCCCGAATCCACCGCCGCCGTCACAAAATTGGCAAACCCTATATTGGTAATGAAGCGCCCGCGCTTTTCCACCTGCAGCGTCGGCTCTTCTCCTTGTTTCCACTCGGCGATGCGGATTTTTCCATTCAGCATGCCCGTATCCACGCCGACGTAAGGGATGGGCTCGGTCAGGCAGAATGCTCCCCGCCAGGGTTTGCGATCCTCTCCCGCCTGAGGCGGCGCGGCCAACTGCATGTACTTCGTTTGCTGCTCCGGCGTGCCCCGCTCGTGAATCGGCGCCAAGGCCAGACAACCCGCCAGGCTCGCGGTTGCGGCCCCGCCGTCCACCCATGCCAGTTCAAACGCCACCAGCGCCAGCGCCAGGTTCTTCGGCCCCGCGATGAATCCGCCATGCTCGGGCTCCATGAAGACGGCCGTGATCCCCGACGTATCGAACGCCTCCAGCAGTTCGTTCTTGGCCGGTGTCCACTCATGCGAATTTCGGCCGCCGTTGGCCACCAGCCGCGCCACCGGACCGCGCGCCACCGCTCGTGCCGATTGCACAAGCATCTGCAGGTCGTAACGGTCGGCAAATCGCCATTGGATCTGGCGCGCCGCATCGGAAGGAAGCGTCCGCAGCAGTTCCGGCTTGACGGGGGTGGCAGTGGAGGCCATGTCCTTACTCCTTTGGGAAGTGGTCGCTTGCGAAGCAGTCTTACGATTCTGCCGTCCCATGACCGCCCGGTCTGTGATGTACGTCATAAGGGCCTGTGACCTTCGACCATCGCCCCGCGAGTTGCTGCCTGGGCCAACTGGCTCATGAGACTATGAGCTGTGTGGTTTCTTGATGGCATCGGGAAGCAGGGCATAGGATTTGCCCGGAAGATGCGGCGCGATGCCGACACCTAAGAATTGCGGTCGACGATCTGCCGCGACTGCTCGCCTCCGTCAACCGCTTGTTCTACGGCAGGTGTAGGGGCGGCAGGCAGGCCATTCCCCAGCAGTCGGACCGTTACGTCATTCCATGACCGCCGTCAATGACAGCCCAAACCAGTGAAAGTTAGGACGGGTGCCGAACCAGAGGCCAAAGCACCTGAAACACAAGGAACAGGCCACCCGCAACGACCAGCATCACAATCAGCAGGATAATCAGGTGCATAGGTTGAAACAGGCCCTCAAACATGATGCCTCCCGATAGCCAGACTAACCGAACACCACAGGCTTTGTCTGCGGCAGAGATCACGTTGCCATGTGAGGCCATAGGCCCTTCGTCTCCACGCTAAAGCGCCACTACATGCCAGCCCGATTCGTCCAACAGTTCGCTCGAAGATGCTAAATTAGATGTTTCATGTCTGCCCCAAATTCTCTCTTTATTCGCGCCGTCAAGGCTCAGCCCACCGAACGCACCCCGGTCTGGTTCATGCGCCAGGCCGGACGCTACATGCCTGAGTACCGCGCCGTCCGCAAACAGTATTCCCTCATCGAGATCTGCAAGAAGCCGGAGGTCGCGGCCCAGGTCACCATTGAAGCGGCCGAGATCCTCAAAGTCGATGCCGCCATCATCTTCGCCGATCTTCTTCTCCCCCTCGAAGTC
>Ga0074044_10003600_pt1 | contig 13118 bp, 10 predicted proteins | sample BogForMeECP23OM1_FD_94443 | JGI IMG/M metagenome (GOLD analysis project Ga0074044, IMG submission 94443) | Bog forest soil microbial communities from Calvert Island, British Columbia, Canada - Bog Forest MetaG ECP23OM1 | ecosystem: Environmental > Terrestrial > Soil > Wetlands ...
GACCAACGCGCAAATGCTGCATGAGCTGGAGACGCTTTATCGTCTCGGCTATCGCGGTCATGTCGACTTCGTCGACGACAACCTGATCGGCAACAAGAAGGCGGTCAAGGCATTCCTGCCCGAACTCAAGACGTGGCTCGAACAACACGACTATCCGTTCGAGTTCACGACCGAGGCGTCCCTCAATCTGGCCGACGACCAGGATCTCCTGAAACTGATGAATCAGGCCAACTTCATCGGTGTCTTCGTAGGCATCGAGAGCCCCGACACCGCAACGCTGATCGCGATGCGGAAAAAGCAGAATACGCGGAGGAACATAGTCCAGAGCATCCATAAGATTTACGCGGCCGGACTCTATGTTACGGCGGGTTTCATCGTCGGCTTCGACAGCGAGCAGGGATCGGTCGCGGACGCCGTCATCGAGCTGATCGAGCAGGCCGCTATTCCGGTCTGCATGGTAGGCCTGCTTTTTGCGCTGCCGAACACCCAGCTCACGCGCCGGCTGGCGAGCGAGGGCCGCCTCCACGAGGCGTTGTTATTGGATCCCGCTGCCGGTATGGACCAATGCACGCAAGGTTTGAATTTCGACACATTGCGGCCGCGGCACGAAATCCTGGCCGACTACAAGCGCATCCTGGAAATCGTCTACGATCCTGTTGCCTATGCCACGCGTCTGCAACGCTTGGCGCGTCTGCTCGGCAGTTCCAACCCAAATCGTCAAGCGCGTGCCGACAATTCCAGGAGCAGGCTTGACGGAATCGAGATTGTCCATCGGATTCTGTCCAAACTCCCGGGCGCACAGGACATCTTCAAGCGAACGATCATTCAATGCGCATCGACGAATCCGCAATGGGCTCGGACAATCGTCATGCTGACGGCCTTTTATCTCCATCTAGGTCCGTTCTCACGGCACGTCATCCGCCAAATCGAGCAGCAAATTGCCGGGCCGCGGCAAATCGCAACACATCTGAGCGCGCCGCTCGAGCAGGCCGAAGTCGAAATTACGGCGTGAGGCAATTTCACTTGCCGGTCTTGATCTTGATCCGCAGCCGGATCATCAGCCATTAAGTCGGATCGGGCGGTGGGCCCGACGATCGTTTGGTTTGCAGCTGCAACGCGCCGGGCCGCGGTCACTCCGGCTTGAAATTATTCCGGTTTGAAGTTCATGGCCACGCCATTGATGCAATAGCGCAGATGGGTGGGCGGCGGGCCGTCTTCGAAGACATGGCCGAGATGGCTGCCGCAGCGGCTGCAATGCACCTCGGTACGCATCATGCCCCAGCTGCTGTCGGTCGTGCTCTCGACCGATCCCGCGACCGGATCATTAAAGCTCGGCCATCCGGTGCCGCTCTCGAACTTCTTCTTCGAGGCGAACAGCGCCTGATCGCAGCCGGCGCAAGTGAACGTGCCGGCGCGCTTCTCGTAATTGAGCGCGCAGCTCCCCGGCGGCTCGGTGCCGTGGTCGCGCATGATCCGAAACTGCTCCGGCGTGAGAATCTTGCGCCACTCCGCCTCGGTGTGTGTCACGGGATACTGTTTGGTGTCCATGGCCGCGCCGCCCGTCTCATGATGATGGAATGTCGACAAACGTAATGGTTACCGGGCAAAGCGCAACCGGTATCCGGCGGAATCGCGTCCTGCGCCAACTGTAAAAACTCAAAAGCAAGCCTATCCGTTTGCGACCGGTTAACCCATGACCTTAATCCGACTTTCGGCATCTTTCGGCTACAATCACGCAGGCTGTCGCGGGACTGGCGTTGGTTTGGCCGTTATCTGATGTTTGGCAAAGTCCTGAGCATACTGACCCTACGCGCAAGTGCGGCACCGGCGTCTGGGCCGGCGGCTGGATCTGTCACCCAGACAATTCCGCTGCGACGCCTTTGGCAGGCCGCCATTTTACTCCTCGGACTGTCGGCCACCGCCGTCGGTTGGACGATTTGGCAGCTTCGAACCGACGCTGTCCGTGCCGCCATCGCGGACTCGGGGAATATCGCGACGGTTCTTGCCGGCCAGCTGGGTCGCTCCGTCCAGGCGATCGATGCCGTACTTCTCGATGTCAAACGCTCAACCCAGGATCAGGGTATCGATACACCTTTCGGCTTTCACGCCGCGTTTAACCGCCGTGAATTTCAGGAGTCGCTGATTAAATACCGCGCACGCCTGCCGCAGGTCTTCAGTATCGCCGTGGCCGATAACGACGGGCAAGTCGTGGTTTCGACGGCCGGTTGGCCGGCTCCGAATTTCAATGTCGCCGACCGCGATTATTTCAAGGATGCAAGCAGCCGCAGCGACGGTCAATTGAGCACCTCCATTCCGACCATAAGCATGATCAATGGACAACAGATCGTCGTCTTTGCCCGGCGGCTGGAGAGTTCGAACGGCAACTTTGCGGGTATCGTATTCGCCAGCGTCAGCACCAAATACTTCGAGGCGATCTACGGTGCCATTCAATCGGTCGATAGTCTTCTCTTTACGCTGCTGAACCCGGACGGCATAATTCTATTTCGCCATCCGGACGATCGCAATTCCGCGGGGAAGCAACTCTCCAATAAAGCCGAGTGGCTCGACTCCTTGTCAAAAGGCGACGCAGGCTTTCGCATTCTCGGACAATCGGACGGCAATGTACGCTTTGTGTCGATCCGAAAAGTGCCGGAGTATCCGCTCATCGTCAATATTTCGGTCACGGAAAGCACAGCGCTCGCCACCTGGCGAGGACGAGCGGCCGCAATCGCATCCGGCAGCTTGGTATTCTTGCTTTTCTCGATTTATCTGCTGCGGGCGATCACGAGACAAGTTCGTTGCCTGAGCGATTCCGAGGCTTCGTTGGCGCAGAAGTCGCAGCAGCTCGAGCGCATGGCGCGCTACGACGCTTTGACCGAGCTCGCCAATCGTACGCTGTTCATGGAAAAGACCAGCGCGGCGCTGGCGCGGATGCGGCGTTTTGGCGAGCAGTTCTCCGTCCTGATGCTTGATCTCGACCGCTTCAAGACCGTGAATGACTCGTTCGGCCATCCAGCCGGTGATTCGCTGTTGAAGGAAGTAGCCCGACGATTGCGAAAAACCACGCGGGATGTCGATTGCGTGGCTCGATTGGGCGGGGACGAATTTGCGGTGCTTCAGGTGCCCGAGACGGAGCAGAAAGACGGCGTGATCGGCCTGGCTGACCGGATACGCAGAGCCATCACCGAACCATATGACCTCGATGGCCGAAAGATCATCCTTGAAGCGAGCATAGGAATTGCATTGGCGCCCCAGGATGGCAGCGACGCCGATGCGCTGATCAAAAACGCCGACCTTGCCCTCTATAGGGCCAAATCCGAGGGCCGCAATCGATATTGCTGCTTTGAAGCCGCAATGCAAGCGCAGGCGCGCGAGCGTCAGGAACTCGAAGACGACATGCGCAAGGCCATAGCGCGCGATGAATTCGAGCTTCACTACCAAACCATCGTCGATCTTGGCAGGCAGGAATATTGCGCCGCTGAAGCGCTGGTTCGCTGGCGTCATCCGAAGCGAGGCCTCATTCATCCCGACCAGTTCATCCCGCTTGCCGAGCGGAGCGGCTTGATTGTTCCGCTTGGCGAGTGGATGCTGCTGCAGGCCTGCGCCGACGCGGTCAAATGGCCGTCACACATCAAGGTGGCGGTCAAGCTGTCGCCGGCGCAATTCAAGCAAAGCGACTTGGTGGGCGTTCTCAGGTCCGCGCTCGATGCCGCCGATTTGCCGCCGCATCGGCTGGAGCTCGAGATCACCGAGACCGTTTTCCTCGAAAAGGACGAGCAAAATCTCGCTGCGCTGCACGAGATCAAGAACCTCGGCGTATCGATCGTTCTCGATGATTTCGGGATTGGAGACTCCGCCCTGACGTATTTGCAGATCTTCCCATTCGACCGGGTCAAGATCGATCAATCGTTCATGCGAAATTTGACGCACCACGCTGCCGGCGCCGCGATCGTATGCGCAATTGCCGGTCTCGGACGAAATCTTGACATTGCGACGGCTGCGCAAGGCGTCGAGACGGTTGAGCAGCTGGTATTCTTGCGCACCGCCGGCTGCCAATCGGCCCAGGGCTATCTGTTCAGCCGTCCTGTCCCGGCGTCCGCGCTGACTTTCGATCTGCCGGAGGCGCTCCGCCAGGACCTCAAGGCGGCGTAACCAATTGACGAAGTGACGGCCGCGCTAGCCCGTAGCCGAGCGCGCCGATGATGGCGCTTGCCTGATCGCGCTTCGCTCGCTCCTTCACGCCCCTCGCATCCTGCGCGCTACGATGTTAAATTGAAGTATGTCGATGGAGAGATGCGACATGACCGTAAACGCACCCGCGCCGGCGCTATCAGGAACCATGGACGTCGACGAGTTCATGGCATTCCTTGAAACGCGGCCGGACGGGGAACGCTGGGACCTGATCGAGGGGGTTGCCGTGATGATGGCGCCGGCGAGCTATGCGCATCAGCGGATTACTTACAATCTTTGCAGTCTTCTCAACGATGCTTTTGCCGCCAAGCGTTTCGACCTCTTTGCCTATTTCGACGCCGGCGTCCGCTCGCCGGGAGTGCGGAATTTTCAGCCGCAGCCCGACGTGGTGGTCGTGCCCGGCGTTGCGGGTTATGACCTCTACTCAGAGCGGTTTCAGCTCGTCGGCGAGGTCCTGTCGCCGTCGAATACGCGCGGCGAGATCGCCTTGAAATTGCGCCGCTACCGCGAGGCGCCGAACAATCTTTATGCGGTGGTGATCGAGCCGGGCGAATTTTTGGTGGAGATTTACGCGAAGAGCCGCAACTGGGAGCCGGCGATTCTCACCGCGGCTGACGATCCGATCGAAATGCCCGAGTTTGGTTTGACTTGTAGCGTCATCGATCTTTATCGCGGCACGCCGCTTGATCCGCAACGAAAGTAGCTCGTTTCAGCACAGTGCCTGTAAAAGACGTGGATGGCCGGAACAAGTCCGGCCATGACGCAAAGCGTCACTTGATCGCCAGCGGATTGGTCGGCGAGCCGACCGCACCGGTGATGGGAATGGCCGGCGCGACGAACATGAACTCGTAAACGCCGTCGGCGGCGCAGCCGCGTCGCAGGAGATGCGCGTGTGGGCGGCCTCACTCGGGTATGATACCCCCGAACTTGATCACCTTGGCCCACTTCTCGGTATCGTCGATGATGAGTTTTCCGAAGTCGGCGGGCGAAAGGGCAAGCGTCGCTGAGCCCACATCGGCGAGCCGCGCGTTCATCTTGGGATCGGCGAGGGCGGCGTTGAATTCCTTGTTGAGCTTGTCGACGATCTCGGCTGGCGTGTTTCTGGGCGCGCCGACGCCTAGCCAGGAGGTTGCCTCGTAGCCCGGCACGAACTCGCCCACGGTTGGTATTTCTGGCAGCACCTCCGTACGCGTCGCTGTCGTCGTTGCCAGCGCACGCAGCTCGCCGGCCCTGATGTACTCAATCGACGAAATCATGGCGTCGAACATGACCTGCGCCCGGCCGCTGAGCAGATCAGCCTGCGCGGCCATCTCACCGCGATAGGGCACGTGAACCATGTCGACACCGGCCATAAATTTGAAAAGCTCGCCGGCGATATGGGTAAAGCTTCCGGTGCCGTTCGATGCCATGTTGATCTCGCCCGGGTTGGCTTTGGCATAGGCGATGAACTCGGGAACGGTTTTGGCCGGGAATGACGGATTGACCACCATGACGAAGGGATTGCGGACGAGACTCGCGACCGGCGCGATGTCGCGGATGAAATTGAAATTGAGGTTCGCGTAGAGCGTCGCGTTGATCGCATCAATCGAGGCAACCATCAAAAGTGTATAGCCGTCCGGAAACGCACGCACGACTGTCTCCGTGGCTATATTGCCGCCGGCGCCGGGCCGGTTCTCGATCACGAAGGATTGCCCAAGCCGCTCCGAAAGCCATTGACCCATGATGCGCGCGACGATGTCGGTCGGGCCGCCGGGAGGAAAGCCAACGACGATGCGTACCGGCCGTGTTGGATAGCTTTGCGCCTGCACGATCCGCGACCCGGCAGGAAGCGCGGCAGCACCCGCCGCCAGATACAGAAATCGACGGCGTGGGAGGTTCATGGCGTTCTCCGCGACGTTCCGGGACGAGGCAGATTATGGATGCAGCGGCGTCGCCACAAGTGACGACACAAGCTGCCGTCATTCCGGCTTGAAATTCATCGCCACGCCGTTGATGCAATAGCGCAGGGAGGTCGGCGGCGGGCGGCAGCGGTTGCGGCGACGAAAATAAAGCAGGCTCGAGTCATCGTGGCGCCCTTCCAATGAAGCCCGCAACTTCATAACCGCCGCAGCACAATAAAAGGCAACAGTACTGACCTAAGAATATAGGCGACCTGCCAGGCGGTGGCGCACGGGCCGCGCTCCTCCAAGCTACAGACAGTAAGTTTCATTTGATCGCCAGCGGATTGGTCGGCACCCCAAACTGTCTGTCGGCTTATTCAATGACTTCGTCGGCGCGGATTAGAAATGACTCCGGAATCGTGAGGCCGAGCGCCTTGGCAGTGGTCAAATTGATGATGAAATCGAATTTCACCGGCTGCTCGACCGGGATGTCGGCCGGCTTCGTTCCGCGCAGAATCTTGTCGACGAAATCGCCGGCGCGCCCGAACAGGTCCGGAAAGTTCGCTCCGTAGGACATCAGACTTCCCGCCTCGACGAATGCGCGAAATGCGATCATCGTCGGCAGTTTCTCGCTGATCGCCAAGGTGCTGATACTAACCCGGTTCGTGGTCATGAGCGGATCAGTGCAAACATAAAGCCCATCCGCCTTGCCTTTGAGCGACATGATGCCGGGCGCGATATCTTCCGTTGTCCTGACTTCAAGTCTCAACGTTTCAAGGCCGAGCTTGGCCGCCGCCGCCTGAACCGCATTTATCTCCAAGACAACGTTAGGGCTGTCGACATTGCCCATGATGGCCACTCGCCGAAGACCGGGAATGACTTCGTGCAATAATTGGAGCCGGTAGCCGCCAAGATCGGTCTGCTCCACCGACAGGCCTGTCACATTGCCGCCCGGGCGCGCTAGACTGGCGACCAACCCGGTGCCGACCGGGTCCCCCGCCGCGGCAAAGACGATCGGGATCACCGAAGTTGCTTGCTTGGCCGCGATGACAGCGGCCGTGCCCGCCGTGACGATGACATCGACCTTGAGCCGAACAAACTCGGCCGCTATCTCGGCGTAGCGGTCCTCGCGTCCCTCCGCCCAGCGATACGCGATGGCGATGTTACGACCGTCGATCCAGCCGAGCTCGCGCAGACGCTGCAGAAAAGCGTCGACGAATGCGCTCCAGACTGAAGGCGTGGTCGCGCCCAAGAAGCCGATGGTCGGCAGCTTGCCGCGCTGTTGCGCGCGCGCGGAGAGCGGCCAGACAATGGGCGCCACTGCGGCACCGCACAGCGACGCGATGAAGTCGCGGCGGTGCGTGACTAATCGAGTTTTGCAGCCTCGCACGGCAGCCTCCTCGCGGCGGTCTTCGCGCCACGACCTGCCCCAAGCGGGAAGGTCATTCGATAATATCAACCCTCGTCACCGGATCACCTCGGCGCGGCGGCGGAGTCGCTTGGGGATGGTCAGGCCGAGCGCGCGTGCGGTCATCAGGTTGATGACGAGCTCGGTCTTCTTTTCTTCCTTGACCGGGATATCGGCCGGCTTGGTGCCGCGCAAAATCTTGTCGACGAGATCGGCCGCGCGCGCAAACATGTTGCGCAGGTCCGCTCCGAAGGACATCAGTCCGCCCGCCTCGACGTGGTCCCGAAAACCGTGCATCGTCGGCAGTCCGGCGGCGGCCGCCAGCGTATTGACGCCGGTCCGGTGATGGATGATGAGCGGGTCGGTGCAAACATAGAGCGCGTCCGCTTTGCCCTTGAGTCGCCTGATGGCGGGCGCGATCCGCGCCGGGCCGCGGACGTCGCATATCACAGTGTCGACTTTAAGCCTGAGCGCCCGCTTTTGAACCTGCTCCATCTCCAACCGCACGTTATGAACGCCCCGATTACCTAAGATCGCCAGACGTTTCAGATGCGGCACGGCCTGGCGCAACAGGTCGAGCCGTTTGGCGGCAAGATTGGTCTGCCTGGTTGATAGACCGGTGACGTTGCGGCCCGGGTGCGCGAGACTGGCGACCAACTTGGTGCCGACCGGGTCCCCCGCCGCAGCAAAGACGATCGGGATCACCGAGGTTGCCTTTTTGGCAGCGATGGCCGGTCCAGTTCCCGCCGTGACGATGACATCGACCTCGCGGCGGGCAAAGTCCTTCGCGATCTTGCCATAGCGGTCCTGCCGTCCGTGCGCCCAGCGATAATCGATGGCGATGTTGTGGCCGTCGATCCAGCCGCGTTCGCGCAGCCTTTGCGCGAAAGATGCGACGAACTCGCTCCAGACAGCGTGCGTGGTCGCACCCAAGAAACCGACGGTCGCCGGCCTCGTCCAGCTGTGATGTTCGGTGAACCCGCGCGATGTCATGATTGCCCCTCCCATAACCATAGCCCCGCGCCGGCTTAGGCCGGCGGGGAGTTGAAATGGCTGAATATTACAAACGTCAGCCTTGGCGCATCGCGCGTCAAGGTCCCTGACGCGCTCAGAGCAGTATGCCGCATGCAGGCCGCCGCGATTGTTTCTCGCGATGGCGGCCACGCAGCCGCGAGGTTCCCACATGACATGCCGCGCGTGTGCCATCCATCGCCGGCCGTGCAGATGGTTATTTTATCGCCAACGGATTGGTAGGCGAGCCGACCGCGCCGGTGATGGGAATGGCCGGGGCGACGAACAGGAACTCATAGACGCCGTCGGCGGCGCAATCCTCGGCGAGGTCTTTCAGATAGAAAATCTCGCCCATGGTCATGCCCATGATCGGGATGGTGATCCAATGCCAGGGCTGGTTGATGCCGCCCTCGGTATTGTTGGGCCGCACCTCGCAGCCCCAGGTGTCGCTGGCCAGCGCGGCCAATTCGGTGCGCGCAATCCATTCCAGCGTCTCGAAGGCGAAGCCCGGCGCATCGCCGCCGGGATAGCCGTCCCAGCTGCCGGCCTTGAGGCAGCGCTCCATCTGCCCGGTGCGCACGATCACGTAGTCGCCGCGCTTGAGCGTGACGTTGTACGTCTCGGCGGTGTTGTTGAGGTCCTCGCAGGTGATGCCGTAGCCGTCGTCGAGGCACTCTTTGCCGAGCGCGCGCGCGACATCGAGGAACACGCCGCGGCCGACCATCTTGTTCTTGGTTTTCTCAATGCCGCATTTCTGCGCGCCGGCCGACGTCACTTCGCGGCAATCGTAGCCGTTCCACATGTTATTCTCGTAAAACACATGGCCGAGGCCGTCCCACTGCGTGCCGCATTGCAGCGGCATCACCACCATGTCGTCGGCGGCGCGGATGCCGCGCTTGTCGAGCACGCCGGCATAGGCATCGGTGCCGGTGCGGATCATGGTGTGGATCGGATTGGTGCGCCCCATCGCCGGATATTTGCTCTTGGCGCCCTGCGGCCCGGTGTGATCGAAATTGAGCGCGAGCGAAATCACCTTGCCCTTCTTGACGAGCTGCGCCGCGGCGATGATGTCCTCCGGCTGCGTATAGTTGAGCGTGCCGATCTCGTCGTCGGGGCCCCATTTGCCCCAGTTCTTGTATTTCTCCGCGGCTTCGCGGAGGTCGTTTCGCGTCAATTTGCGCCCAGCCATGGCTTGCCCTTTTGCTAGTGTGAGAAGAAGAAGTGCCTGTCGCGCTCCCTGCCCGGAGCGATCCGGCAATGATAGCATCGACGAAACGCCTAGGGAGGACGTAATGACCGCAAAAACCGCATGGGTGCGTCTCTTCGCGTTGTGCGCAAGCCTAGTCTGGGCGGGGTCGTGCTGGGCCGCAGCCGTTTATCCTGACCATCCGGTGAAGATCATCGCCCCGTTCACGGCCGGCGGCCCGAGCGACCTGGTGGCGCGGCTCGTGGCCGACAAGCTATCGCAGAGCCTGAACCAACAGTTCTATGTCGAAAATCATCCCGGCGCCGGCGGCAATATCGGCATGGCCCAGGTCGCCCGCTCCGCACCCGACGGCTACACCATCCTGGTGGCGAGTTCGAGTTTTGTGGTCAACCCGAGCCTATATGCCAACAATCCCTATGACCCGTACAAGGATTTTGCGCCGATTACCTTGGCCGGCGCGGCACCGAATGTCCTGGTGGTCCACCCTTCGGTTGCAGCCAAGACCGTCAAGGAATTAGTCGGCTTGCTGCAGGCCAATCCGGCCAAATATTCGATCGCCAATTCGGGACTCGGCACCACACCGGAGTTGGCGGCCGAACTGTTCAAGCTCGACTTCAAGCTCAGCCAGCCAAGCGTGCCCTATGCCGGCGGTGCGCCCGCGATTCAGGCGACGGTCGCCGGACAGACGCAGGTCGGGTTTGCCAACCTGACGCCGGCGGCGCCGCAGATTCTCGGCGGCACTTTGCGCGGCCTCGCCGTCACCGCGTCGAGGCGGTCGGAGGCGGTGCCCGACGTGCCGACCATGGCCGAGGCCGGCGTAGTGGGCCAGGAATCCGAAACCATGCAGGGCGTGTTCGTGCCGGCGGGAACGCCGCAGAGCATCGTCGATTTGCTGAACAAGGAGATCGTCAAAGCGATGGCGTTGCCGGATGTGAGGGTGAAATGCAAGCAAGTCGGCTTGGACATTGTCGCCGACACGCCGGCCGAATTTTCCATTTACATCAAGAAAGAGGTCGACAAATGGCACAAGGTCATCGTCGACGCCAAGATTCCGCAGATCCAGTAACAGGCGCACGCGCTGCAAATGCGCATCACCGATATCCGCGAGACCGCGATCCGGCTGAATTCGTCGCTCGCCAATTCGAGCATCGATTTTTCCGAAATGACGACCTCGGTGGTCGCCGTCATCACCGACGTCAAGCGCGACGGCAAGCCAGTTAAGGGCTTCGCGTTCAATTCGACCGGGCGCTACGCCTGCGGCGCGCCGATGCGGGCGCGCTTTATTCCGCGCATCCTCAAAGCGCCGCCGAACTCGCTGCTCAACGAAGCGGGCGATAATTTCGCGCCGGAAAAAATTCTTAGCCTCATGATGCAGAACGAAAAATCCGGCGGCCACAGCGAGCGCTCGGTCGGCATCGGCACCATCGAGGTCGCGGTCTGGGACGCGGTCGCCAAGATCGCGCAACAGCCGCTGCATCGGCTGCTCGCCGAGCGCTACAATGGCGGCAAAATCGCGCAAAAAGTTTTTTGCTATGTCGGCGGCGGCTGGTACGCGCCGGGCAAGAGCACAAAGGATTTGCAGGACGAGATGCGGGCGCATCTCGATGCCGGCTACACCATGGTCAAGATGAAAGTCGGCGGCATGCCGCTCGCCGACGATCTTAACCGCGTCGAAGCCGTCAAGTCGATCCTGCCGCGGGGCGGCAAGCTTGCGGTCGACGCCAACTCGAAGTTTGGCCGTGACGAGGCGCTCGCCTACGCGCGCGGGCTCAAACCGTTCGCGCTGCGCTGGTTCGAGGAGCCCTGCGATCCGCTCGATTTTGCCCTTCTCGCCGAGATCGCCGGCGTCTACGACGCGCCGCTGTCGACCGGCGAGAATTTGTTTTCCACGCAGGACGTGGAAAACCTGGTGCGCTTCGGCGGCCTGAAACCGCAGCGCGACGACGTCATCCAGGTCGATCCGCCGCAGGCCTACGGCATCGTGCAATATGCCCGCACGCTCGACATGCTGGCGCGCCACGATTGGCCGCGCAGTTTGCTGTTCCCGCACGGCGGCAACCAGATGTCGCTCGCCATCGCCGCCGGTTTCGGCCTCGGCGGCGCGGAATCCTATCCCGGCGTGTTCGGCGATTTCGGTGGCTTCGCCGACGATGCCGAGCTTAAGGACGGCTATCTGACGCTAAGCGATCGTCCGGGTATCGGCTTCGAAGGCCAGGCGCGGCTGTACCGGATCATGCGCGAGCTGGCCGGGTAACGGCGGCAGCGATACATAGCCAAATACATGGCCAAGATGTGCTGCGGAGGAAAAACCATGCGGCAAACCGTAATCAATCTTCCGGCAATGCTGGCGCTAGGCCTCGGCCTCGTTGTTTGCGGAAACGCCACGGCGCAGGGGCAAACGCCAAACTGGCCGCAGCGAACGGTTCGGCTGATCGTTCCGCTGTCGCCGGGCACCGCAACTGACGTCACCGCGCGGCTTTATGCGGAACGCCTTGCCGAGCGCTGGGGCAAGCCCGTGATCGTCGAGAATAGGCCGGGGCCGGACGCGCTTGCCGCGGTCAACGCGCTGACGACTGCAAACGACGAGCATACGCTGCTGTTCTCGTTCGGCGGGCCGGTGACCATCAATCCGATCCTGTACGACAAGCTGCCCTACGATCCGGAGCGCGATCTGGTGCCTATCGTTTCGGCGTCCGATTCGTTCCTTGCCATTGCCGTCAACGCCGCTTTGAACATCAATTCTCTGGTCGATCTGCAGGCACGAGCGCGCGCCGAGCCGGGCAAGCTCAATTGGGCAGCCACGGCCGGCATGCCCCAGTTTGCCTTTGCCAGCTTCCTTTCGTCGGCCGGCGTCGACATGACCTACATCCCGTATCGCGACTTCACGCCGGCGCTGCAGGATGTGAGCGAAGGCCGCATCACTGCAGTCTCGACCGGCCTGTTGCCGCTGCTGGGTCTGCTGCAAGGCGGCAAGGCGCGCATCCTTGCGATTACCAGCCGCCGGCGTTCGCCCGGGGCGCCGCAGATCCCGACCGCTGTCGAAGCCGGCTTCCCAGACGTGATCGCGGAGGGTTTTCAAGGATTCTTCGGCTGGCGCGACATGCCGGACGCGCTGCGCGATCGCATTGCCGCGGACGTCCGTGCGGTCGCGCCCGACATGCCGAACGAGCGCCTGATCAACCTCGGCCAGGTGGTCCGCGTCGGCACCACGGCGGACTTCGTCGCGATGATCGACGACCAGCGCGCCCGGGTGCGGGCCGTGATGAATTCGGGCTTGATCGGCCCGCGATGAGCTAGCGCGGTTTCCGGTCGGACTGAATCGGCGCAATCCGCGCAGCAAGCGCTGTTGCTCTCCCGCCTTTAAATTCCCTGTGAGCAGGGAATTCTGCAGGGAATTTTGCACTTTTCGCCTTTTTTTGGC
>Ga0074044_10003601_pt1 | contig 13116 bp, 11 predicted proteins | sample BogForMeECP23OM1_FD_94443 | JGI IMG/M metagenome (GOLD analysis project Ga0074044, IMG submission 94443) | Bog forest soil microbial communities from Calvert Island, British Columbia, Canada - Bog Forest MetaG ECP23OM1 | ecosystem: Environmental > Terrestrial > Soil > Wetlands ...
AAGGAAGCCCCGGCGCGCCGCCTGTCGCAGCAGAAGCCCGCCTACCTGCCGAAGGAGTGGAAAGCCTCGCACGCCGTGGCCGCTGCGGGAGGGGGTGGCGTGGTGGCCGCGTCCGGAGGCGGCGGCCGCGGGACCGACAGCATCGTCGCGCAGGTCGCGCGCAACGTCTCCAGCGTCACCGGCGAGATCGCCTCCGACGACCTGGACGTGCCCACATTCCTGCGGCGGTCCCAAAAGTCGTAGCAGCGGGCACTAGCACCGCGGGGAGCCACTTTACAGCCGCTTCCGCCGGAGCGATAATCCCGGCTGTCATAAGCCGGACCTCATTTCTTGATCCCGCGATTCTCCCAGGCTTTTTTCGCATTTCAGATGAGGAGAGATCCCCATGGCGCCCGACACTGAAAAACTAAATACATTCCTCGGCCAGTTCGTTACCGATCTCGGGGCCGCGGTCCATGCGGGCATGGTGGTGATCGGGGAGAGGCTCGGACTCTACAAAGCGCTGGCCGGCGGTCCGATGACGTCGTCCGAACTCGCGGCCAAGACCGGCACGGACGAGCGTTACTTGCGGGAATGGCTCTCTTCGCAGGCCGCAGGCGGCTACATCACCTACGATGCGACGAGCCACACATTCAGTCTCACGGAGGAGCAGGCCTTTACACTGGCCCAGGAAGACAGCCCGGCCTATCTCCCTGGGGCGTTCCAGCTTGCCTTGGGAGCCTTGGCCGCGGTTCCGCGAATTGCGGATTCGTTTCGCACCGGAGCCGGGATGGGCTGGCACGAACACGACGACGGCGTGTTCCACGGCTGCGAGAAATTCTTCCGGCCCGGGTATGCCGCCAATTTGATGAGCTCGTGGATTCCTGCGCTGCACGGCGTCCAGGAGAAACTGGAGGCCGGGGCGCGCGTAGCCGATGTTGGCTGCGGCTTGGGCGCCTCAACGATCCTGATGGCGAAAGCTTTTCCGAATTCCCGGTTCTTTGGGTTCGATTATCACGATAAGTCGGTAGAAGCCGCCCGCGAGGCTGCGCGGAGCGAAGGCCTGGAGGGCCGCGTCTCCTTCGACGTTGCCCCGGCCAAGAGCTATCCCGGCAAGGACTACGATTTTGTGGCGGTGTTCGATTGTTTGCATGACATGGGCGACCCAGTGGGAGCTGCCCGGCATGTGCGGCAGTCGCTGCACCCGGATGGCACCTGGATGATCGTGGAACCATTCGCCAACGATCAGTTGAAGGACAATCTGAATCCCGTTGGCCGGGTCTACTATTCGTTTTCCACGCTGCTGTGCACTCCCTGCTCACGATCGCAGGAAGTGGGATTGTGTCTTGGAGCGCAATCGGGCGAATCGCGAATCCGAGAGGTGGTGACCTCGGCCGGATTCAGCCGTTTTCGGCGCGCCACGGAAACGCCTTTCAACCTGGTGTATGAGGCCCGGCCCTAGGCCGCCCTCGGTTTCACCACCGCGGCCATGGCGCAGCCCGTCACCGCCCAAGTGCCCACAGTTCCGGCGAGATGCGCCACCGTGTAATCCCCTGGAAATCCGTACCAATTCCAGTACGGCAGATCAATCACTAGGCAACCGAAGAGCGCCACCAGCGCGACAAACAGCACGCGCTGCCCGAATCCGGGCAGCGAGGGTGCAGACATCGCCAGCAGCCAGGAAACCGGGAACGCGGCGAGGAGCCCGAACAGAAATTGGTTCACCAGAAGTTTTGGGAAACTGAACTCCGTGCCCCCGGGCCGGTAAATGAGCACTCCAGTGGGTCCGCGCAGGAAGGCTTCTTCGAATTTCTTCTCGGCCGCAGGGTCCTTCTGCGTGTTGGCGTCCGCGCCCGGAAACATGTACCAGCCTGGCTCGTTGATCCCCAGGCGCATGGCCATGGTCAGCGCCGCCTCGTGCGGCAGCCGCTTGATGCCGGTTTCCGCGAACGGCGTGAACATGTGCCAGACAAAAGTCACGAGAAAAATGACTACGGCTCCCACCACGGTCCCGATCAGGATCTGTTTGCTCATCACTGCCTCCGTGCGTTCCATCCATGGGGCGGCCCGCGGTAGCTCCGACCGTCCCACTCGTTTCCACCCCTTCTATCACGAAGGGACCTCTTTCCCCTACACTGTCGGCATGACTTTGCCCGTTCGAGTCACGCGCGGCGCGCTGGAGGCGGTGCTCGCGCACGCACGGCGCGAGCCGGGCATGGAGTGTTGCGGGTTGCTGGCGGGACGCGCAGGGGTAATCACGACCGTGCTTCCGGCCAAAAACGCGCTGGGCAGCGCGACGGCGTTCGAAATCGCGCCAGCGGAACTCTTTGCGCTATTTCGCCATATGCGCGCACATGGATTGGACCACCTGGGCATCTACCACTCGCATCCCGCGGGAGACAACGCACCGTCGCCGCGCGATATCGAGCGCGCCTACTACCCGGACGCCGCCTACGTGATTGTCTCGCCGCGCGAGGATTCGCCGCGGCCCGTGCGCGCCTTCTCGATTCGGGAAGAGGGAGTCGCAGAGATGGCGATCGAAACCGCGCCGGGATGACCGAGCTGGCCGTCCCTGACATGGACGGAAGGAAATTGGGCCGGCGCGGGACGCCGGCGCTACGAAAGCGGCTCGCCCACAGCGTCGCAGTACGAATACGTCTGGTAAAGTGCCGGAAGCCAGTGAGAAATGCGGGCTAGTCCGCAGGGGCGGCGGCAGGAATGGGGGCGGCGCGGTGCGCGTCCGCTTCCGCCAGGCGGCGCGGATAGAGAGGGAATCGCGCGGCCAGCGCGGCCACCTCGCCGCGCACTCGTGCTTGCACTGCGGTATCGGCAATGTTCCCGAGGACCTCGGCAATCCATCCGGCGATGCGCTCCATCTCCGCTTCGCCCATGCCGCGCGTAGTGACCGCCGGGCTGCCGATGCGAATGCCGCTGGCCTTCATCGGCGGAAGCGGATCGAACGGGATGGCGTTCTTATTCACCGTCATGCCGGCGTGTTCCAGCGCCAGTTCCGCGTCGCGCCCGGTGAGCCCGCGCGAGCCCACGTCAAGCAGGAACAAGTGGTTGTCCGTGCCGCCGGCGACGATCCGGAAGCCGCGTCCCGCCAGACCCCGCGCCAGCGCCGCGGCGTTGGCCACCACGCGCCGCTGGTATTCGCGGAACTCCGGCTCCGCCGCTTCCTTCAGGCACACCGCCTTCGCCGCGATGATGTGCACCAGCGGCCCGCCCTGCAATCCGGGGAAGGTGAGTTTGTCGAGTTCCTTCGCGTACGCCTCGCGGCACAGCACCAGCCCGCCGCGCGGCCCGCGCAGCGTCTTGTGCGTGGTGGTAGAGACAAAGTCCGCGTGCGGCACCGGGCTGGGATGCAGCCCCGCCGCCACGAGGCCGGCGATGTGGGCCATGTCCACAAACAGCAGCGCCCCAGCCGCCCGCGCGATCCGACCCAGCCGCTCGAAATCAATCACGCGCGAATATGCGCTCGCGCCCGCCACGATCATTTTCGGTTTGTGCTCCGCGGCCAGGCGCTCGACCTCGTCGTAATCGAGCAGTTCCGTTTCCTTGTTCACCCCGTAGGCCACGATTTTGTACATCCGGCCGGAAAAGTTGAGCGGGTGCCCGTGGGTCAAGTGCCCGCCGTGGGCCAGGTTCATGCCCAGCAGCGTGTCGCCGGGCTTCATCGCCGCCATGTAGACGGAAATGTTTGCCTGCGTGCCGGCATGCGCCTGGACGTTGGCGTGGTCCGCGCCGAAAAGCTTTTTCGCCCGTTCGATGGCCAGCGATTCCACGCGGTCGGCGTTCTCGCAGCCGCCGTAGTAGCGCTTTCCCGGGTAGCCCTCCGCGTACTTGTTGGTGAACACGGAGCCCATGGTTTCCAGCACTGCCTCGGAAACGAAATTTTCCGAGGCGATCAGCTCCAGCCCGGTGGCCTGGCGGCGGACTTCCTCACGAAGCGCTTCCGCAACCTCCGGGTCCACCTCCGCAACGGTTCGCTGCATCCGCCGTGAATCCTGCGTCTCCATGAAATTCTCCTAACGGCTGTAGAGGCGGCCCGCCGCGGCGGGCCGCCATCCTTCTTCGCGGCCCTTGCCGGCCCGGCCCGCGCTACGCCGCGGTGCCTTTCCGCGCCGGACGCGCGGCATCCATCTCCGCAATCTTTTCCACGCGGCGCTGGTGACGCCCGCCTTTGAACGAAACGGCGAGAAACGCGCGCACGATTTCCACGGCTTGCGCGGGTTCTACGATCCGCCCGCCGAGGGCCAGCACATTGGCGTTGTTGTGCTCCCGGGCGGCCCGCGCCGCGATCAAATCGTTCACCGTGGCTGCCCGGATACCGGCCACTTTGTTCGCGGCGATGGCCATGCCGATCCCGCTGCCACAGGAGAGAATCCCCAGGTCCGCCTCGCCCCGCGCCACCGCTTCCGCCACCTTCTTCGCATAGTCGGGGAAATCCACCGACTCCTCGGACCAGGTTCCCACGTCGCTCACGGTGTGGCCCGCGCCCTCGAGGTAGGCCTTGACCGCTTCTTTGACGTGCAGGCCGGCGTGGTCCGCGCCTACGGCAATACGCAGCTTCGGGCTTTCTTCCGGCATACGCCGATTCTAGGCGTGGCCTCCGGCATTTGCAATCGTACGAACCGCTCCCCGCCAGCCGCGAGACGACACGAATCCCGGGCCTTTCTCTTCGCGTCCTCCGTGCCTCCAAGCGCTGCTGTCGAGTGTTTCGTTCGCTGCGGTAGTGAGCGGGTTGCGCGTCGCGGCACTGCGTTGACATCGGCGTGCGCGTCCCATAGGCTCATTGGTTTCATCTGCCGATTGATTTCCGGACAAAGAGAGCGAGCGCATGTCTGACCAGAAGCTGCCCACACGGGCTGAAGATTTCTCCGAGTGGTACAACCAGGTGGTCCTGCGGTCCGAAATGGCGGACTACGCCCCGGTCCGCGGCTGCATGATCGTGCGGCCCTACGGCTGGGCGCTGTGGGAAAACATCACCGCGGCGCTCGACCGGCGCTTCAAGGCCACCGGACATGTGAACGCCGCCTTCCCTCTGCTGATCCCGCGCAGCTTCATCGACAAGGAAAAATCGCACGTGGCCGGGTTCTCGCCGGAGCTGGCCGTGGTGACCCACGGCGGGGGCGAGGAGCTGGCCGAGCCGCTGGTGATCCGTCCCACCTCGGAAACGATCGTGGGCCACGCCTACGCGAAATGGATCCAGTCCTACCGCGACCTTCCCGTGCTCATCAACCAGTGGAATAGCGTGGTCCGTTGGGAGCTGCGCACCAAGCTTTTTCTCCGCACGCTCGAATTCTTCTGGCAGGAGGGCCACACCGCCCACGCCACTCTCGCCGAAGCCGAAGCCGAGACGCGCCAGATGCTCGACATTTACACCGACTTCGCCGTGAACGAAGCTGCCGTTCCCGTCATCCCCGGCCGCAAGTCGCTCTCCGAGCGCTTCGCGGGCGCCGATCAGACCTTTTCCATTGAAGCGATGATGGGGGACAAGAAGGCGCTGCAATCGGCCACGTCGCACAACTTGGGCCAGAATTTCGCCAAAGCCTTCGAAATCCGCTACCTTGACAAGGAAGGCCAGCTCCAGTACTGCTGGACGACTTCCTGGGGGCTTTCCACTCGCTTCGTCGGCGCCATCATCATGGTGCACGGCGACGACCAGGGGCTCATCTTCCCGCCCCGGCTGGCCCCGCACCAGATCGTGATCGTGCCCATCTTCAAGAACGACGCGGAAAAGGCGTCGGTTACCCAGGCCACGCACGCTGTACGCGCCGAACTCGCCGCCGCCGGCCTGCGCGTCACGCTCGACGAACGCGACGGCGTGACCCCGGGCTTCAAGTTCAACGATTGGGAGATGCGCGGCGTTCCCCTGCGCATCGAGATCGGCCCGAAGGACGTGGCAAAAAACAGCGTGGCTTTCGCGCGTCGCGACCGGCCCGGCCGGGAAGGGAAGTCCTTCGTCCCGCGCGAGGGGCTCGTAGCCGCGGTTCGCGATGCGCTCGAGGCCATCCAGAAAGCGCTCTACGACCGCGCCCTCGAGTTCCGGAAGGCCAACACCCACGACCCGAAGAATTACGATGAGTTCCGCAACGCGGTGGAGAACGGCTTCGCGCTTTCCTTCTGGTGCGGCAACACCGACTGCGAGGCCCGCGTGAAGGAAGAAACGAAAGCCACCATCCGCAACATCCCTCTCGAACAGCCCGGCGGGGCCGGCTGCTGCATTGCTTGCGGCAATCCCGCAACCGAACGCGTGCTGTTCGGCCGCGCCTATTAGACCAACTGCGGCGAGCCGCCTGGGGCGCGAGCGGTCCGCGCACCGATTAACGCATCGGAAACGCAGCGTGTTCCATGCCTCGACACGTCCTCACCCCGATGCTAGCATCAGGCCGCGTTTCGTTACCCAGAAGGAATCCGCGCTATCGGCGGATTCCGGGATGGACTGGATTGAGCGTCACGTTACAGCGTCCGCCGCACCTCGTCGCCCGCCGAGACCGCGCCCGGGCCCAGCGAGGCGAGGGTCACATTAAACTCCTCTTCGTCCTGGTGGTGTTGGGAGCCATCGGCTATACCGGCGTCAAGGTGGTTCCCCCCTACGTGAACAACTACCAGTTGCAGGACACCTGCGTATCCGAATCGCGCCTATTTGCCGCGCACCAGAAGTCCGATCAGAAAACCAAGGACGCCGTCTGGGCGCAGGTGCAGTCGCTCGGCATCCCCATCCAGCAGGACGCCGTCAAGGTGCAAGTCATCGGGCATACCGCGCGGGTGAGCGTGGACTACAACATCGTGGTCAATCTCTTCGGCTTCGACGTGAACCTCGATTTCCATCCCGTGGGGGAAAGCCCCGTCTTCTGAGCGGTTCGCGGTACAATTCTCCTGTGTGACGCACCCGCCCGTCCCGCGCCACGCCCAAAGCGGCGCCCGGGTCGCGTATTCGATCCGGTAGAAGGGAGAATCCATCCCGTTGCGTATTCGCCTGTCTCGCGGTTTCTGGACCTCCCGGTTCGGGATCACCGTTCTCGCCTCCGGCCTGCTCGTGCTGTTCGCCGGCGCCTCGGTGTTCGCCTACTACTACGTTTCCTACTCGCGGATGATCGAGGCGCGGCTTTCCGGCCAAGTTTTCGGCAATACCTCGCAGGTGTACTCCGCGCCGCGGCGAATCTACGAGGGCGAGCCGATTGCGGAGGGCGACGTAGTGGCCTCGCTGGAGCGTGCCGGGTATTTCGACCGGCCCGTGGACGGCGCCCGCGGCGAGTTCCGCGTTTCCCGCTCCAGCCTCTCGATTCACCCGTCTCCCGCCTCGTACTTCGGCGGCACGAATCCTCTCCGCGTGGACTTTGAGGGCGGGAGGATCGCGCGGATCGCCTCGCTGGCGGGCGGCGGGGAAGTTTCTTCCGCAGAGATCGAGCCCGAGCTGATCACAAATCTGTTCGATACGGCGCGGGAAAAGCGCCGCGTCGTGCGCATGGACCAGCTCCCCAAGGTGCTCGTGGACGCCGTGCTGGCCGCGGAGGACAAGCGCTTTTTCGAGCATCCCGGCTTCGATCCCCTGCGCATCGTCGGCGCCGCCTGGGCCGATTTGCGCCACCGCAATGTGGGCCAGGGCGCCAGCACGCTCACCATGCAGTTGGCCCGCAGCTTTTTCTTCTCCACCGAGCGCACCTGGAAGCGAAAGCTGGCGGAAACACTGGTGGCCCTCGAGCTCGAGCAGCGCTTCTCCAAGCAGCAGCTCTTCGAGCTGTACGCGAACGAAATCTACCTGGGAAATCGCGGCAGCTTCGCCATCCGCGGTTTCGGCGAAGGCGCCCTGGCTTATTTCGGGACGGATGTCCGCGAGCTGAGCCTGCCGGAGGCTGCTTTCCTCGCCGGCATCATCCGCGCGCCGAACCGGTATTCCTCCGCCGACAGCCGGCCGGAGCGGGCGGCCGAAGCGCGCGACCGCGTGCTGGCGCAAATGGTGGAGGACGGCCTGATTACCGCCCAGCAGCAGGCCGAGGCGCAGCGGGCGCCCCTGCGCCTGGCGCGCGGCGGCATGGAGACCTCGTCCGCGCCCAATTTTGTGGACATGGTGAAGGACCACCTGCTCGAGCACTTCTCCGAATCCGATCTGACCTCGCAGAGCTATCGCGTGTACACGTCGCTCGATCCCCGCCTGGAGCGCGCTGCGGTGGAAGCCGTTGCCGTGGGGATCAAGGAGGTGGACGCGCAGCTCCAGCGAAAATACGAGCGCTGGGCCAAGGAAAGCCAGCGGAAAGGATCTCCCGAGGCGGTACCCCGCGCCCAGGTGGCCCTGGTCGCGCTCGATCCGCGCACCGGCGAGGTGCGCGCGCTGGTCGGCGGCCGCGATTACGGCGCCAGCCAGTTGAACCGCGCGCTGGCCCGGCGGCAACCCGGCTCCGCGTTCAAACCCTTTGTCTATCTCGCCGCGTTCGAAAATGAAACGGAAGGCATCGAGCCGGAACTCACGCCCCTTTCGACGGTGGTGGACGAGCCCACCACGTTTGAGTTCGACGGCAACGAATACGCCCCCGACAATTTTGGCGAAAAGTTTTACGGCACGGTGACGCTGCGGGAGGCCCTCACGCACTCGTTGAACGTGGCCACCGTGCGCGTGGCGGAGATGGTGGGCTACCAGCGCGTGGTGGACGTGGTGCGCCAGGCCGGCCTGGACCCGCACATCCAGCCCACGCCGGCCATGGCTCTGGGCGCTTACGAGATGACGCCTCTCGACGTGGCTGCGGCCTACACCGTGTTTGCCGCGGACGGCGTGCGCGCCGAGCCCATGTTCATCCGCGGCGTCAAGGACGCGGCCGGCGAATGGATCGAGCGCAGCCAGCCGCACACCCGCGAGGCCGTGGATCCGCGCGCCGCCTACATCGTCACCAACATTCTGCAGGACGTGATCAACCACGGCACCGGCTATCCCGTGCGCCAGCGTGGCTTCACCGCCCCCGCCGCCGGCAAAACCGGCACCTCGCACGACGGGTGGTTCGCCGGTTTCACTTCCAACCTGATCTGCGTTGTGTGGGTGGGCTTCGACGACAACCGCGAGCTCGGCCTCGCGGGCGGCAATTCCGCCGCCCCCATCTGGGCCGAGTTCATGAAGCGCGCCATCGCCCTGCCGGACTACGCCGGTGTGCACGACTTCGCGCCGCCCGAAGGCGTGAGCCTGGTGGCCATTGACCCGGATACGCTCGAACGCGCCACCCCGCTCTGCCCGGTCACGCGCACCGAAGCATTTCTCGCCGGCAGCGAGCCCACACAATATTGCGAGCGCCACGGAGGCCTGGAGGCCGCGCTGGCCGCGGGGGCGGGCAGCGCCGCGCCGGGCGCGCCGGCGGAGGATGGAGCATCCCCCCGTCCCGCCACCCAGCCGCCGTCAGTTCCCTCGGAGCAGGCAAAACCTGCGACGCATCACCTGCAAAAAACTCCGCCGGGTCAAAAGTCCAACGCCCAGCAACCTGCCCCGCCGAAGAAAAAAAGCATCTGGGACAGGATTTTTGGTATCTTCGGAGCAGGTAAGAAAAAGGACCAGGCTCCGGGCTGAGCCAGGTTCGGGATCCGAGCGAAGTGCCGGGGTGGCACAAGCTTTCCGCCCGCCGTGGCGCGTCCCGATGTCGGCATCGGGAACCCTGTGTGCGCACCTTCGTGCTCGATCGCGAATCCTTCGGCTACCGCGGGGCCAGGGGGTGCGCCATGAAAATTTTCATACGCGTGTTTGGTGCGCTGCTGGCAATTCTGGTGGTGCAGGCCCCGGGTTGGGCCCAGCAGAGCCCGCCGTCCACCAGCCCTATCCAAAAGCTCATCGCCGTGGACCAACTGTTCGAGGAGAAGGACTATGACGGCGCGTTGCGCGGCTACCAGGATCTGCTGGCCTCCGATGCCAACAACGCTCAGGTGCTCAACCGCATCGGCAACGTCTACCAGGCGATGGGGAGCCCGCACGACGCGAAAAGATATTACGACCGCGCCTTAAAGGCGGACGCGAAATTCGCCGCCGCGGTCAACAACATCGGCTGCCTCTACTACAACGAACGCCGCTTCGGCACGGCTGCGCGGCACTACCGCCGTGCCATCAAACTGGATCCCAGCGTGGCCAGCTTCCACAGCAACTTGGGGTACGCCTACCTGTGGGAACAGAACTACAAGAAAATGATGGAAGAATTTCGCCGCGCGGTGACCCTCGATCCCACCATCTTCGACCAGCACAGCCGCAGCGGCTCCGTCATGCTCGAACGCAGCGTGGAAAACCGCGGCGCCTTCTACTTCTTCATTGCCAAGACCTACGGCGAAATGGGCGACGCCGGGCGCTGCCTCGATTACCTGAAAAAGGCGCGTGACGAGCACTTCAAGAACATCCTCCAGGTGCGAACTGACCCGGCCTTCGCACCCGTTCGCCCCAATCCGGCCATGAAAGAATTCATGGACGGCCTGACTCCCCAGACCACGCCCAATCCGTCCTCCGCTGCCCAGTAGGGCGGGCTTTCAGCCTGGGCACCGAGAAAGCATCACAGATAGCTCGGCGTGCTCTTTGTGTCCCGATGATTTCCGTCGGGTCGCCTCTGCGCAGTTCAGCCGGCCCCATCCCTATCTCTGCCCCGTTTCTTCCCATGCCAATTGTGACGCAGCGAACTCGCTGGAAACGCAGAACCGGCTCCGCCGGCCTCACACCTCGCACCATTAGTCTTCCAGCTTCGGCAGCGTCTCCAGCACTTCCGACGCCCGGGGCCGGTTGAGCACCGGCTCATCCCTGCGGATCCTTCCGTCCCGGAAAATGAGCACGCGATGCGCGAACTGCGCGATTTCATGTTCGTGGGTCACCAGAACGATGGTTAGCCCTTTGCTGTTCAGGTCCTGAAAGATCTCCATGATCTCGACGGACGTGCGGCTGTCCAGGTTGCCTGTGGGCTCGTCCGCCAGAAGGATGGACGGGCCGTTCACCAGCGCGCGCGCCACCGCCACGCGTTGCTGCTGTCCTCCGGACATCTGCGAGGGAAAGTGTTGCGCCCGGTCGGCAAGGCCCACCAGGGCGAGTGCCGCGGCGGCGCGCTTCTCGCGCTCGCCCTTCTCCATCTTGGTATAGAGCGTGGGCAGTTCTGTGTTCTCCAGCGCCGTTGTACGCGCCAGCAGATTGAATCCCTGAAACACGAATCCGATCTTCTGGTTCCGGATCAGCGCCAGCGCCTTCTTGTCATGGCCGGAAACGTCAATCCCTTCGAACAGGTACCGTCCCGAACTCGGACGGTCGAGACTTCCCAGGATGTTCATGAAAGTGGATTTCCCGCTGCCGCTGGCCCCCATGATGGCCACAAATTCGCCGCTGTTGATTTCAACGCTCACGCCGCGGAGCGCGTGCACACGCGTCTCTCCCATCTCGTAGTATTTCTGCAATTCTTCCGCGACTATGACCGCCCCCCGGGCGGATGAGCCGCCGGTTGCTTCGTGTCGGTTGGCTGTCGCGATGGAATCCATGGTGGCAGAGGCAAGGTGCGCAGGGCGCCGGCCGCTAACGGCGTATCCCGCCGAGAACCGTGTTCTTGGAAGTGATCGAGCGAACGACGAGTTCGTCTCCTTCCTCCAACTTTCCTTTCAACACCGCGGCGACTTCCGTATAGGCGTGATCGGTGATTCCCAGCGACACCTTGACCGGCTCCAGCGAGTTATCGGCACGGAGTTTCCAAACCACGGCGGTGTCCCGAATAGGGGCGCGCGGCATATTCTGCCCTCCCGCAGTTTGCGGTTTTCCACCAGAGGTGTCCGCCAAGTCGGCGGCCCTCTGCTTTTCCGTCGCCGCTTCGATTCCGTACTGCTTGTAGACCGCCGCCACATCCTCGGCGGCCATGGGGGGCTTATAGCGCAGGGCGGTATTGGGCAGCTTGACCACGTTTTTTGCCGTGGCCACGGGAATCGTCACGTAGGCCGTCATTCCCGGGAAAAGCTTCAGTTCGGGATTGGAGAATTCGATGATGGTGTCGTAGGTGACCACGCTCTGCACCATGGTGGGGTTCATGCGCACCTGGCTGACCGTTCCCCGGAACGTGTCAGCGGGAAACGCGTCCACCTTGAAGGTGCAGGGCGTGCCCACACGGATGTTGCCCACGTCGGACTCATCGGTCTTGGCGTACACCCACATCTTGGAGAGATCCTGGGCGATGGTGAAGATGGTGGGCGCTTGCAGCGAAGCGGCCACGGTTTGGCCCACGTCCACGTTGCGCGCCACCACCGTGCCGTCAATGGGAGAGCGGATCACCGTGTAATCCAGGTTCGTCTTGGCCACCTTCACCGCCGCCTCTTTCTGGCTCACCTGCGCTTCAGCCTGGGTGACGTTGGCCTCCGCGCCGCCCACCGAGGCGATCGCCGAGTCATAATTGGCTTTGGCCATGTCCAGTTGCTGCTGGCTCATCACCTGATCGTGAGTAAGCTGGACGGCGCGCTGGTAGTCCGCTTTGGTCTGCACCATGCCGGCTTTGGCCTTCTCCACATTTGCCCGCGCCGCGACCACGTTGGCCTTGGAGTTTTGTAAATCCGCAACTGCCTGCAGCAGCGCCCCTTCAAACAGCGCGGGATCGATCAGGGCAATCACTTCGCCTTTGTGCACCCGGGAATTGAAATCGGCATTCAGCTTGGCGATGCTCCCAGAAACCTGCGAGCCTACCTGCACGGTAATGACCGCGTTGATGGTTCCCGTAGCTTCCACAACGTCGTGGATGTCGCCGCGCTCCACCTTTGCCGTGAAATGCTGCACCGGCGCGGTGCGGTTCAGGCCGAACGCCGCCAGGATGGCCGCCGCGGCCACCACACCCGCCAGTGCCAGCCATTTGCTTCTACTTTTCATCTCGCGTCCTAAAAATCCCAGCCCGCGCCACCTTACTCATAGCGCAGCGCCTCGATGGGGTCCAGCAGCGAGGCCTTGCGCGCCGGATAGTAGCCAAAAAACACGCCCACCGCGATCGAGAACAGCGCCGCGACCACCACCGCTTCCACCGACAACTGCATGGGCCATTTGAGCGTCTGCCCCACCAGGTAGGAACCCAGAATCCCGCACACCACTCCGGCCGCGCCCCCCACCAGGCTCAGCATGATGGACTCGCCCAGGAACTGAAGCTGGATGGCCTCTTCGGTCGCTCCCAC
>Ga0074044_10003602_pt1 | contig 13112 bp, 12 predicted proteins | sample BogForMeECP23OM1_FD_94443 | JGI IMG/M metagenome (GOLD analysis project Ga0074044, IMG submission 94443) | Bog forest soil microbial communities from Calvert Island, British Columbia, Canada - Bog Forest MetaG ECP23OM1 | ecosystem: Environmental > Terrestrial > Soil > Wetlands ...
ACCGCGCAAGCCGGAAGAACCACCCGGCGATCTCGTGGTCCGCTGCCCCAAATGCAATTCCGAGGAGGTCGTGTTTGAGGGCGGGACCTCCACGCTGATCGTTACAGCGGATGACCCGTCCCAAAAATACCAATGGAGCTGCGATACCTGCGGCTACCAATGGGAAGACGATGGAGTCGCAAGCGAGGAGTGAAAGGAAGAACCGAGGCAAGGACAGGGAGGTGGGAATCCCACCTGGCGTTGCACGGCCCGCCCCAGAGATGTTTCGTGGTCGTAATTAGCGCATGAAATTGAGCGGGCATAGGCACATACTCGCAGAGCATGTATTTTCGCTCGGTGCGATAGCTCGGCAGGACATCAATGAACAGATCGGCTGCCGCGCTGCCCTGGAAAATGGTCTTAAGCAATGCACCGCCCAAACGCCGGTTACAGCAGTGAAAGGCACATTAACTGGTTGGAGGGTTGAAGTTGATGGTGAGGAAGGTTTGCGTCTGGACGGGATGGCCGCTGACCGTGTAGGGCTGGAAGCGCCATTGCTTCACGGCGGCGATCGCCGCCTTCGAGAGGACGAACGAGCCGCGGACGATCTTCAAGTCCTCCACAGCGCCATCGCGGCCAATCGTCGCCTGCAAGACCACGGGTCCGTGCAGTTTTTGAGCCGCGGCTTCCGGCGGATAGGCGGGATTTACGCTGTGGACCAGCAGGGCCCGCGCCGCTTCCTCGCTTACGGCTACCGGCTCGCTGAATTGCTGCGTGGAGAAGGCTGGCACCGCAGGGCTGGAGACGGGCATCATTTGCGCTGGATTGACCGTTACCACCACGGGCGGCGGCATGGAAGCCGAACCGCGCAGGCTATCGGGAACCCCACCGCGTGGGGCTTTGACCGGCGCTGGCTGCTCGTAGAGGGGCGTGGGCAGTGGGAAGTCCGACGGATTGCGCAACGGAACGCGCGAGTCGGCTACGTTAGCTTCGGATGAGACAACTCCGAGTTTTGGATGGCCGTCTGAGTTCCCGGCGCTCCGTTTGAAGTACGGATCATCTGGCGGTACGTCGGCGACGGCTCCGGTTGCGGGTGAGCGGGTACCGTCGAGAAGCGCCGCGATGGATTGCTTGAAAATCTTTGTCCGGTTCTCCCGCGTGTGCGCCAGGTAAGAAATCGCATCGCGGGCGTTCCACAGGCAATAAGCGACGCCGAGCACCAGCACTGCGACGCAGACTCCTCGAACGGAAACCCGAGGCGAGGATGTAGCGATCTCTTCGTCAGCACTCTCAACCTCCTCATCCGCTGGGTAATCATTGGCGCTCGCCGCCGCATATGCGGTTGCTTCCTGGCGTTGATCCTGCTGCGGTTTTTGCTCGGGCGGAGCGGGTGCGGGTGCGCTCGCAGAGCTCTGGGGTTGCGCCGCCGGTTTCGGGTTTTGCGGTATATCCTCCGCGCTGACCTGCGGCATTTTCTCGCTGGCTTTGGCGAGCACTTCCTGCGCTTCCTGGGGCGCAATGGGACGATAGATCAGGAGACTCAGCCGGTGGTCGCGCATTTCCGCAGCCGTGGGCTCGCGATCGACGATGGCGATGGCCACCGTGTTGAGGTTGGGCTTTGATTCGCGCGCCCGCTTGAGCAGGAAGCCGGCTTCAGGCTGGTCGGACCAGTTAACGAGCACGCAGGAAAACGGCTGCTTGGTCCCTTTCTCGATCGCGGAGAAAATGTCGTCGCAAATTTCGAGGTGGATGCCTGCGCTTTGGCACGCCGCCGTCAGCGTTGCATTCGTTTCGTTGCCTTTCGAAAACAGCAGGGCGCGGAAAGCCATTCAGGGCCCAGCCTATAAGGATTTGGCGATCCGCGACAGGTAACCAGCGGGTGATGCACTTAGGTGGTATGTGGCCATCTTAAGGCGGGTCAATTCCCCTAGATGACGTAGGTAACCTGACACTGGAATTGCAGTAGAGGCGGGCAGCACCGTATTACCTTGCCACAGCTAAGGATTGACTCCGGAAATCGCTGGGGCGGCGCAGCCTTCGCATGGCAAAGGCGGACATAGCGCTCATAACGACGATCAAGGCGCACTCCGCCCAAAAACGAACGTCCGGAGGGGCCTGCCAAAGCAGTGGGGCGGGGGCACGATGGGGTAGCTTCCAGATCAGCATGAACTCCAGGAAGTCTGCGGCGGAGTGAAGCACAAGCGCGGGAACAATCGAGCCGCTTCGCCAAGCCAGCAAGCCGTAGAACGCTCCCCAGCCAATGTCAAAGAGGATCGCAGGAGCGAAAAAACCGTGGCTTAGATGAAGCAGACCGAAAATCACACTGGTGATCAGAATTGCCGTCGCCGGACCGTAACGACCTTCCAGTGGACTCTGCATGTAGCCACGAAATCCAGATTCTTCGCTGAAGCCGGCCACGATTGCACTCATTAGCAGCGTCACGAAGATGGTCGGTGCGGGAAACTTGCTGAAGTCCGGTGCCGCTGCGACCGGCCAGTGGACCAGACGATGCGCGACAAGGAACAAGGCAATCGATGCTGCCAATCCAAAACCGCCAGCCAGCAAAGACCACGCCCAGACGGCGGGAGCGAGTGCCGGAGCACGCAGACCATTCCGCCGTTGACTCGCCAGGGAGTGCGGCCATCCCCAACCCTGAAGATATTTCCAATAGCAGATCAGAAATACTGCCATAAGAATGGCGGCCCAAGGAGTTTGCGCAGAAAGCTTTAGGTTGACTTGCAGTAGGACTCCCCACAACAGGGTGGGAACAGCGGTCACGAGAAGCCCAAGCACAACGGAACGCAACAGTATCGGCAGTCGGCTCCACCTCATCTTGCTGCTCCAATCACCGGCTACATGCCCGGTCTTGGAAATGTCCCGAGGGCAGGTCACGCAGAATTAACGTCAAATCTCTCGGCCCAATTCCTTGTGAACTCGTGGCGGGGCTTCTCCTGGCGGTCGCGCATCGTTTTTTGGCGATCGAGAATCATTTGCTTGCGCTGTTTCATTTTCTTCTGCTGTTCTTCCATACGATTCTTGAAATCCTTCTGTTGTAGACAGAAGTTCTCCTCCGCCATCTTCTGGGCCTCGGCGGCGACTTGCATGTTGCGCTGGGCCATTTCCATCTCCGGGGCCAAGCGCGCCATTTCGCCTTCCGCACGGTCGATAGCCAGTTCGGTTTTCGTCGTGAAGTCGGGGATCTCAAAGCCACCTTCGAAAAGCTGACCGGAATCTTTCTTGTCTGGCAGGGTCAGGGTGAGCGTCTGCTCATGCTTATCGCGCATTATGGTCACCGCGGCGGCGCCTTTCGCGGATCCGCGTAGCGCGTGCGTGAAATCGGAGGCATCGTGCACCCACTGGTCATTGATTTTGACGATCACATCGCCGGCATGGAACCCGGCTTTTTCGCCGCGGCTCCCCTTTTCGACGGAACGCACCAGCGCACCCTTGCCGTCCTTGACGCCGAAAAATTCTCCCAACTGCGGCGTGAGGTTTTCCACCATCAGTCCGCTGCGAACGGAGGAATGCGCAATCACGACCGTCACGGGTAGATCGAAGTCGGGAAGCTGGGGCAACTCCGGCATCTTGAAGTTGAATTCGTGCGCGTTTGGCTGCCAGTTCTTTGACTTGGCGCGATCGGCGAGTTGCACCTTGATGGTGAGAGGTTGGCCGTCGCGGCTGATGCCGAGCGTGACCACGCGCCCGGGCGGAATTTCCTTGATCATCCTGCGCAACTGGGCTGCGCTCTCGATGGCGGTGCCGTTCAGGCTCAGGACCACATCGTGCTCGCGCAGGCCGGCCTTGCCTGCGGGCGCGTCTTCATCCACCATCGTGATCTCGGCGCCCTTCTCCTCCTTGAGCTTCAATTCGGAGAGCCGTTCGGCCCTGACGTCGGCGATGTCGACGCCCATGTAGGAGGACCCGCTGCCGCCTTCGTCCGAGCCGTAGCCGAAGCTCCAACTCTCTGCGTTTCCGTCCGTGGATCGTTCGTCTGGCTGGGCGCTTGCCACCAGCGACAAAAACATTATGCAAAGCAGGAAGCGATGAAGCATAAGTCCTCCTGGATCTGGGTTCCTTGCTCACGAACTTTCAAAGTTGCCGCATCCTACAATTGATGACCTCGGCGGCTAAAGCCGCTAATGAAGCGGCCAGCCTTATCGCAGCGCTGAAGCGCTGCGCCACCCAAAATCACGCGCAACACCGTGCTAGCGGGAGGCACGCAGGAAGGTGATGTTTCCTGAACTTGTCCTCACCTTCAGCACCGGGCCGCCGCCATTGAGTTGGCCTTCCGCCGTTACGGACTGCGGGCCGGGCCAGCCTCCGCGCTCACCCGAAATGCGGATGTCATTGAAGTCGCTGCGAATCTTGTGGCCGCTGCCCATTTCGATTTCGGCCCGGACCGTGATCGGAAGATCATTCGCCAAATAAACCGTGATATCGCCAGCCGAAGTTTCGAGCGTGGAATTCGAGCGCACGTCGGATGACGACACCAGTTTCACGGTGATGCCTCCGGCGCCAGTTTCCGCCTTCACCGACGTCGCGCCATTCAATTGAATGCTGCCGCCGCCGGTTTGAGCCTCAACGCGCCCCTTGGCCGATCCGAGGCGGATGCTGCCGGCCCCGGACTGAATCTCGACCGGGCCGCCGATCTCGCCCAGATCGATGCTGCCGCCACCGGTGGTCGCTTTCACGTGGCCATTGCACTTTTCGATCCGGATGCTGCCGCCGCCGGTCTCCAGCACAGCACCCTGCTGGCCCGAAACCAGATCCAGGCTGCCGCCGCCGGTTTCCGCCCTGACGTCGCCCTTAGCGGCATTAATCCTGACATTGCCCCCGCCGGTTTGGAGGGACACCTCGGCTCCGGCATTGCCAACGTCGATGGTTCCGCCGCCGGTTTCCGCTTTTACTCCGCCGCCAATATCATCGAGGCGAATGGATCCACCGCCGGTTTCAATCTCCGCGCGCCCCGCAATCGCGGAGACATTCACGCTGCCACCGCCGGTTTCGATCTTGGCAAGGTCTGTGTTTCTTGGGACGTTGACGATCAGTTCGTCGGAACATTTTCGGTTGTGACTGCCACCCTCGGCGACGATCCATGCCGTGTCGCCCTTGACGATCGTAGTGATGCGATTTGTCTGAAACTCCCGGCGGGCTCGCTCTTCACTTCCGGTATACGCGCGACGATGAATCACGAATGTAATGTCTGCCTGCTCTCCGCCCAGCACCTTCACGGATCCGGTATCAAGTTTCACCCGGAGATTCTTCGCTCCGCTTAAGTTGCCCGTTACTTCCTGGACCCAGTCGCCGCCTTCCCGGTAGATCCTACCTTCCTGGCCCAGAGCTAGCGAAACCAGCGCGACGGCGGTGATGGCCACGCCAGCGAATTTGATTGGGTACTTCAATGAATGTCTCCTTACTCGGTCGTTAGTCGCTCGTCGTTAGTCGTTCGGAACTCGTCGCGGCTCGAAAGCTTCTGCTAGCGACCGGCGACCAACGACGGTCTTTCAATCCATCTCCGGCGTTTGGGCCAGCATGAGTTTCGCCTGCGAACGGATCGAGGCGTTCTGATCCGTTTCGGCGAGGCGCGTCAGCACCGCGCGCACGTTGCTGTCCGCTTTCATTGGTTCGACTAACCGCAAAGCTTGCAGGCGCACGCCCGAACTGGCGTCGGCGCCCACCGTCCGTAAAACTGCATCCCGGACCGTTGCATCCTTACGCACGTAGGCGCTTAATCCGTCGAGCGCCTTCAGACGCACGCCCGGGTTGGTATCGTTTTCAAGGGCATACATCAGTGCTTCGCGGACCTGAGAGTCGTTAGGCGCCTGCGTCAGCAGGTCCACCGAATCCATACGCACGCCGGAATTGTAGTTATTGCGCGCGGCAAACAAGAGCAACTGCTGGATGCGCTGATCGTTGAGCGAGCCTTGCGCTTCCTGGGTTGAAATCGTGTCGTACTTGATGTTGACCTGATTGGAGCCCGGCTGCTGGGTGACCGAACGGATGCCGGTGATGGCAGAAGCCTCGACAGGAGCCTCTTTCGTGGTTGGCTCCAGGATCGCCATTCCATTTCCCGCCTGGTGACTTCCCAGGTAGTTGTACGTGGCGCCGATGCCGCCGCCGAGACCCACGATGAAAATCGCCGCGGCGAGCGCGGGAGACATGCGAAGCTGGCGCAGCCAGGTTGTGGGCTCGAAGATAATCCGACGCCACCATCCGCCCTGGGTCGTAGTTTCGAGCGCTTCCTGCAGCCGCATGCGTGAGGCGGTCAGCAGGTTGGGCGTGGGCTCTTCGACCGTTGTCTCGGAGAGCGTGGCGTGGAACTTGCGCGTCACCTTCAGCTCGTTGGCGCACTGCGGACAACGTGCCAGGTGCTGCTCCACCTCGTAGCGAGCATCGTCTTCGAGCTCGCTATAAACGTAGAAGAGAATATTTTGTTGTACCCATTCACATTTCATTGGCGTACCCCTTGAGCTTCGAGCTATGAGCTATGAGCAAGCAACAACCTGGTTGCTCAAGGCTCATAGCTCGTGGCTCATAGCTGCCTTTCATCGCATCTCCGCGAGCGCGCTGCGCAGTTTTTGCGTGGCGCGGAACAACGTATTCTTGGCTGTCTCCTCTGTGGTGTGCAGCATTTCGCCCACGGTGCGCAACTTCAGGCCGTGGTAGTGCTTGAGCTCAAAGACCATGCGCTCGCGCGGCGTCAGGCGCGAAAGCGCGGCTCCAATCTTTTTCCCCAGCTCGCGCCGCATCAGATCGCGCTCCGGGTTGGCTCCCGAGCGTACGTCGGCGACCTGATCGAGCACACTGTACTCTTCGCCGGAGTGGTCGACGGCGACCGGAGCGTCTTCCTTACGCACACTCCGCTTGCGCAGATGATCTAGGCACAGATTGGTGACGATCCTGTAGATCCAGGTGTAGAAGGAACACTCGAAGCGAAAGCTGCCCAGGTTTTTGTAGGCCTTCAGGAAGGCCTCCTGGTAAATATCCTGCGCGTCGGTTTCCGATCCGGTCAGGTGCAGCGCAAGACGCAACACCGAATGATCGTAATGACGGACGAGTACCTCGAAGGCTGCACGGTTTCCCTGCTGCGCCTCGCGGATCAGAGTCGTGTCGTCAATGCGGTTACCCTGCGCTGCCAAGGAGCCCCTCATATTTCCATACAACGTGGGGTTCTGGTTGCCGGTTTCAAGTTCCGCCCGCCTCGGGCCTGATCTGTCGCCAACCGGAAATGTTGCTGCGTAAGAATCGGCCGGCATGTTCTGTCTGTCCTCTACAAGTGAACCAACCTTGCCTTGCACAGAGATAGACGGAGCCGGAGAGGGAACGTTAGCAGATTATCAGGAGTTGGCCCTTGGTTTGCTTGACGAAAACACCCCACGGATGGAGTGTCTTGAGGTGGGCAGGTCCCGCCTCTCCACGGGTTTAGCTTTCAGGACCGGATTCGGGCTGCTCGAAGCGCAGCCTCATTTCGTTGGTGTGCGCAAATCCGAGCGCTTCGTAGAGATCGTGCCCTTCGGAACTGGCGTGGAGATTGACGCCGTTCAGGCCACGCGCCCTGGCCCAGGCGAGGATCACCTGCATGACTTGGTGCGCCACGCCGCGGCGGCGGAACTCGGGCTCGGTGTAGACGTTCAGAATGACGGCGCGCTCGGTGCAGGGGTCATGGGGATTGGCGGGCCAGGGCGAGAGCAGGACTCCGCCGCCACCGGCCACCCGCCCAGCGCCATCGATCGCGAGCCAATGCCGGTACGAACCGTCGGCCAGCCCCTTGCTCATCCAGGGGCGCGCCACTTCGACCATCCGGTCCAGTTCTTCGACCGTGCCTTCGCCCATATCGCGAAACATGGAGCGGCGATGATGCAGGATGATCTCGAGATCATCCTGCTCGGCTTCGCGAATTGTGATCTCGGCGGTCATGCGGTCGTTGGTCGTCCGTCGTTGGTCGTTCGGCGCATGCGCCATTCAGCCAGGAAGCGGCGCTTTGTCTGCATTCAAAGGTACAATAAGCATGGTTTCATTAAGTCGATTGGATTCGCCGCACGCATCAGGGGTTCAGGATTTTCATGTACGAAGTGACCGTAGAAGACACATTCGCCGCCGGGCATTACCTGCGCAACTACAAGGGGAAATGCGAGAACCCGCACGGCCATAACTACAAGATTCGCGTCACGCTGGCGGGCGCCGAACTCGACAAGGCTGGCCTGCTGCTCGATTTCAAAGATCTGAAAGACGTGATGAAGCATGTGATCGATCGGCTGGATCATCAGATGCTCAACGACATCGAGCCTTTTAAGGTCCTGAATCCCTCGGCTGAAAACCTTTCGAAGTACTTCTACGACGAAACGAATGTCCGCCTGAAGAGCGTGACCAACGGCCGCGTGTGCGTGAAGGATGTGACCGTGTTCGAGACGGACACGACCACGGCCACTTATTCGGAATGAGGCGTTGTGATCGGGTCATCTGGCGATCGGGCCATCGGGTGATCGAAATTCAAAACAAGGACCTTTAATCGCCCGATGCAAATCACAGAAATCTATAAATCGTTGCAGGGCGAATCTACTTACGCCGGGCTTCCGTGCGTTTTCGTGCGCCTCACGGGATGCAATCTGCGCTGCAATTGGTGCGACAGCGAGTTCAGCTTCTCGGGTGGAAAACAGATGGCGGTCGAAGAGGTGGTCGACGAAGTCGCACGCCTCAGCCCGCGCGGGGTGGGCGTCGCCGCCCGCGAAGGCCTCCAGCCGCTGGTCGAGATCACCGGCGGCGAGCCGATGCTGCAGGAGCGCGAAGCGGTCCCGCTGTTGGAGCGGCTGGTGGCGGCGGGGTACAAAGTCCTGCTCGAAACCAGCGGCGAACGGCCACTGGCAAGGGTTCCCAAAGAAGTCGTCAAAATTGTGGACGTGAAATGTCCGCACTCGGGCGAGGGAGAAACATTCGCTCTCGATAATCTTGCCGCGCTTACGCCGCACGACGAACTCAAGTTCGTTCTCACTGACCGCACCGACTACGAATTTGCCCGCGATTTCGTCGCGCAGCACCAGCTTGCTGGGCGCGTGCATGCCATCCTGTTTTCACCGGCATTCAACAAGGAGGCGAGCGGCGCGCGCGATACTTCGCACTGCCTGCTCGATCCCGAGCAGCTCGCCCAATGGATCCTCGCCGACAACGTCCCCGCCCGCCTCAGCCTGCAAATCCACAAGCTGATCTGGGACCCGGCGGCTAAGGGCGTGTGATTATCGGGTGATCTGGTGATCGGGCCATCGGGTGATCGAAAACCCTGATGGCTGCCCTTTTGCAGAAATGCCAATCGAGAGGCTTTGATGGCGGCGCAAAATGCAGATCCCTCCCCTCCTGCGCTCAGGGTCGGGATGACAAAGGGAATCCTTACCAGCGTAAAATTGAGGTGAAGCGCCGCTGCGGATGCGGATGGAAGGATGGCCCGCCCCCTCGATCCCATGACCCGACCAGAACGACCCGATCCGATACCTCGATCCCATGATTCGCAGTGCCGAGCCGTTGTGCTGCTGAGCGGGGGCATGGATTCGTGCGTTTGCGCGGCGCTGGCGGCGCGCGACCATCGGGCGGCGGCGGTGCATGTCGGCTATGGACAGCGGACTGAACTTCGGGAACGCCGCGCCTTTGACGCGATCTGCGACCGGCTTGGCATCCGTGATCGCCTCGCCGTGCGCAACGAGGCGCTGCGCGCCATTGGCGGCTCGGCATTAACCGACGACAACATCGCCGTCCCCGAATCGCAGTCCCTTGGCGCCGGCATTCCGGTCACCTATGTTCCGTTCCGCAACGCGCATTTTCTCGCGGTTGCGGTCAGCTGGGCGGAGGTGCTGGGCGCGGAAAAGGTTTACATCGGGGCCGTCGAACCCGACAGTTCAGGCTATCCCGATTGCCGGCCGGAGTATTATGGTGCGTTCAACCAAGTGGTGCGGACGGGCACGAAAGAAGGCAGGATCCAGGTGGTAACGCCGCTCATTGCTATGCGCAAACGTGAGATTGTGACGCTCGGCCTTGAACTGGGCGCGCCCTTCGATTTAACGTGGTCATGCTACCAGCGTGAAGACCGGGCCTGTGGCGTTTGCGACAGTTGTGTGCTGCGGCGGCGCGCGTTTCGCGAAGCGGGCGCCCGAGATCCGATTCCGTATGCGGAGGCTGCGACCCGAAGTGGTTAGCGCGATTCTCGTCTGCCGCCCCGGAGAGTGCATGGTGCGCCGGACGGCCAGGAGAAGCGCTCACGTGTTGGAGTTCAGGTTGGGAGTTAGTTTTGAAAATTGGTTCATTACGGTTCGCAAAATAGACAGGCTTTTATGCCGGGAGGATCACTAATTATGAGGAAATATTTCATTCTTTCTCTACTGCTCGCGCTCGCGGTGGGGCTGTCGGCTCCGCTCGTGTATTCGCAGACTACAAGCGTGAAAGGAGTTTGCAAGGATCTTGACGGGAAGCCGATCGACGGCGCGACGGTGGAGTGGCAGGGTACGGAAACCGGTCACCAGTATTCGATCAAGACCAACAAGAAGGGAGAATATTTCTCGCTCGGGATCTCTCCCGGCAAGTACAACATCAAGCTAACCAAAGACGGCAAGGAAATCTATCACTTCAGCGGTGTCACCGTCGGCATGGATGAAGTCACTTTGGATTTTGATCTGAAGAAGGAGCAAACGGCCGCTGCGAAGGGGCAGGGGGTGAGCCCTGAAGAAGCCAAGGCCATCGCTGAACAGCAGGCCAAAGCCTCCAAGGAACAGAACACCGTCAAGGCGCTCAACGAAAAACTGACCGAGGCGAAAGCCGCTTCCGATGCCGGTGACTTTGAGAAGGCAATCTCGGTTCTGAACGAGGCCACCGCGATGGACAGCACGCGCGATCTGGTCTGGTTCCAGCTGGCCAACGCCTACTACGCGTCGGCGCCGAAGCAAACGGACCCGGACGAGAAGAAGAAGCGCTACGAAACTGCCTCTGCCGATTTCCAGAAGGCGATCGACCTTCGCAAAGGCTCCGAACAGGCGCAAAAAGATCCCGACAGCAACAAGAAGCTGGCCGCCTACTACAACAACTTGGCGCAGGCCTACTCCAAATCCAATAAAATCGACGACGCACTCGCCACTTACAACCAGGCCGCCCAACTCGATCCGGCGGGCGCCGCGATGTACTACTTTAACGCCGGCGCGGTGTTGACCAACGCCGGCCGCACCGATGATGCCATTGCCGCCTTCGACAAAACGCTCGCCGCCGATCCCACCAAGGCTTTGGCTTACTACTGGAAAGGGATTAACCTGATTGGGAAGGCCACGGTAGGCAAAGACAACAAGATGGTAGCCCCCGATGGCACGGCCGAAGCCTTCCAGAAATATCTCGAACTTGATCCCAACGGCTCTATGGCTCAAACCGCCAAGGATATGCTGGGCACCATCGGCGCCACCGTCGAAACCGGCTTCGGGACGGCCAAGAAAAAGCCAGTGAAGAAATAGGGGTAAGTCAGTACCCAGTTGCCAGTACCCAGTTCCTGTTAAGAGTTGCAGCGCCAATTTGAACGTAAGAATGGCAAGGGCAACGCTTGGCTTTTCTGGTTACTGGGTACTGATTACTGGGTACTGGTCTTTCCGTTACCGAGGTCTATGGCCTTCTTAGCACTTCGCTCTCCGGTTGGTTCGCGCTAGAGTTTATCTATCACTTCCCCGATCCTGTCTCCCCTGCGGTAGCCAAATTCTAGGAAACACCAGGAGTGTGTCGCGTGGCGACGCCGGGGAATTCCCCTATATCGATTGCCTTTGAAGGCGTGACCGGATCGGGCTCAATCCCGACGGCGGTTCTGCTCGCCGGCATGCTGCGCGCCTCCGACAAAGTCAGCGACCTGATCTTCTCGCCCGGGCGTCTGCCACAAGTTGAGATTCATGGGCAATTGACGGCGGTTGAAATCGTGGGTTCGAGCGTGCTCACCGCCGATGACACGCGGCGCATCGCGGCCGACCTGATCGGCACAAACAAGCAGGCCATCAGCACGCTGCGCGAGCAGGGCTCCTGCGACGTTTCCTACGGGCTGGCGGGCATGGCGCGTTTCCGCGTGAATGTATTCATCCAGCGCGGCAGCTGCGCGATCGTCATGCGCGTAATTCCGACCGTGATTCCAACCTTAGGCTCTTTGCGCCTGCCGGCACAGCTTGAGGACGCAGCCAATGTGCGCAACGGCATCATTCTGGTCACCGGCGGCACCTCATCGGGAAAGTCTTCGACGCTGGCGGCGCTCGTGGACAGCATCAACAGCGCGCATTGCTATCACATCCTGACCGTCGAGGACCCCATCGAGTTTCTGCACAAGCACAAGAAATCGACGGTACACCAGCGCGAGTTGCACAGCGACGCGCCCAGTTTCCCGCTCGCATTGCGGGCGGCGCTGCGGCAAGCGCCGCGCGTCATCATGGTGGGCGAGATTCGCGACCGCGAAACCCTCGACATTGTTCTCGAAGCGGCCGAGAACGGACACCTTGTGCTCTCCAGCATGAATACGGTGGATGTGTCGAAGACCGTAGAGCGTATCGTGGGCTCGTTTGCGGCGGCGGAACAGCAATCGGTACGCGAGCGGCTGGCCAAGACTTTTCGCTACATCATTGCGCAGCGCCTGATTCCACCCGCCAATGGCGGGGAGCGCATCGCAGTAATCGAGATTTTGAAATCAAACGCGCGCACGCGCGATTGCGTGGAGCAGGGCGAGCGGCCGGGCCGCACGCTGCTCGATGCCATCAAGTCGAGCGAAAGCGAGGGCATGCAGCATTTCGACGCCGAGATCGCAAAACTGGTCCGCTCGGGACTGGTCGATCTCGAAAGTGGGCTTTGCTTCGCCAGCAATGCGTCAGTGCTGGGGCAAGAGCTGGCGAGGAACTGAAATCCAGCTCTGCGCCCTGGAAGTTTGCCTGGACCTCCCAAGCTTGCAACACCGTGCGGTCCCCGAAAAAGGTGGTTGATTGATGCGCCAACTGTCGCTATCATTGACGACATAATGGTCAACGAACTTCGGGCGGTAATTGCGGAGCTGGGCGGAAGGCAGACGCTGGGGCGAACGCTTTCTACGGATCGAGATATGCGCGAGGCGATTCGGGAGGGGTTTCCTCCGGCGGTGGTGGAAGAGT
>Ga0074044_10003603_pt1 | contig 13112 bp, 16 predicted proteins | sample BogForMeECP23OM1_FD_94443 | JGI IMG/M metagenome (GOLD analysis project Ga0074044, IMG submission 94443) | Bog forest soil microbial communities from Calvert Island, British Columbia, Canada - Bog Forest MetaG ECP23OM1 | ecosystem: Environmental > Terrestrial > Soil > Wetlands ...
CCGCCGCCAGCAGCCCGAGACCGACACTGATTCCCGAGCGCGCCAGATAACCGGCGCGCAGCTCGTTGGCCTGATTCGCCGCCGACACGAATCCGAGTCCCGACGTCATCGCGAAATCCACGACGATTAACGTCATCAGGGCGACTCCCAGCAGCACCGCCAGGATTGCCACGCCGCGCTCGTTCCTTCGCAGCCGCGTTACCATTGCGTCAGCGCCATCGGTACTGTGACTTGCGTCGCGAAGTCCATCACGCGGCCGCCCGGCGCAGCCATCTGAATCTGGATCGCCACCGCGACCGGCAACTGCTGTCCACGCAGCAGACTCGACGAATCCCAGCTCTCGCCCCAGCGCAGGCCGTCGAAATAACGGATATGAAGCGAGAGCACATTGTCGGCGAGCACCATGGATTGCGTCGCGACCGTGGAAGTCAGCAATCCACTCTGCTGCGAACGTTGCAGCAGGTACCAGCCCCTAAAGTCGGGATTCGGAGTCAAATTGTAGGTGACGATAGTCTCGGGCGTCACCCCGGTAATCGCGCGGCGATGCCCTGCGCTGAACGTGGACATCGTGATGGTATCGATCGGCAGGCCATTGCCCATGTGTCCGTTGCCGAACAGCGCGACGTGGCTGAGCGCGTACGGAGTCTGCACCGCATTGCTCACTTCCTTGGTCAGTTGCCACAGCAGGGCGCGGCCTTCGCGATCAACCAGGAGCCGTCCTTCAGCGTGCACCTTGCTGTGCGCGATGGTGCTGAACGAGTTGGCCAGCATCGCCAAGATCAGTGCCAGCACGCCAATCGCGAGCATCATCTCGATGAGCGTGAAGCCGCGCGGGGCCTGACGCGTCCCGATACGCCGGATAATCATGGCGCCAGCGCCTGCAGCTGGCTTGTATCGGGCGGAACCGGCGAATGCAGGAACTCGACGAGCGAGAAGTTTTGCGTGATCCCGGGACCGTACTGGATCAGAATCTTGACCCTGCGAACATCGGGAAACATGCCCGAGGCCTCGACCAGCCGTTGCCATCGGAAGTCGCGGAACTCGCCGGGGAACGACGCTTCGAAATCCCCTCTGGTGAGGCCGAGATCCGGAAATCGCTGGAGCTCGGCCTCTGTCGTCACGGCCTGCGCAAGCATCGAGGCTCGCGTCGTCTGCTGAGCGCGAATGACGGATTGCACGCAGCCTGCTTCCTAGATCCCGTTTAACACGTAAGCTCCCAAATAGATACCCGTCCGAATCGTGACACCCTCACCCAGGCCCCGAGCGGCCAGCCCTCGCTAGTCGCGCAAGCGAGTATCGAACTTCGTCTGATGTTTCGATGTTCACCGCAATGACCTCGGCAGCGTCGGTAGTTCCGAAGTATCTTTCTGGGTGGCGGCATTAGCAGCAGATCATGCCGATGCGGCTCACATCTGGGTTTGTCGAAGACTTATGATCTGCATCGATTACTCTATTAGTATAGCTAATAATGCGAGTCGCGCCTGTGCGAGAGCTGGCGAGGAAAATTAACCGCCGCATAGGGCCAAGTATTTTTTGGTTAATCGCGGTTAGCGATTAGTAACAAAACTGATTTGCAGAGAGCAGTTCGCTCCGGACTGCACCATCCAGCAAGCAGGCACAAACTCGCGGTTCGCTTCGCGGAAATAAGTGAAAGAGCCCGCAATTTCCGCGCATCCCGGACCGCTACGTGCTCGCCACGACCGAGGCCTTCCCCGATGGTGGCAGCGATTACATTGACCAACGCGAACAGCACAATGGCCGCCGTGTTCACGGGCGTTGCGCCCGCCGCTTTGGAGGCCGCGAGAGCGGCGACCAGTAGGCAAGTCTGACCCGAAACTGACCTTTAACGGGGATTCCCCCTCATGCCATTTGCGGCGCCCACCTTGGGAAAGATCCTAAGCACGCTTGGGCGCGGCTAGCGAAGCGGAGCGACTCGCAATCTTCGGTACCGACCCGATGCGCGGGGACGTCCACGGATTTACTGGCCCGCGCGCCGCAGGTAAGCAACTCATGCTGCGGCTTTTTCTTTCTGCAACTCTCTCTGCTAAAGCGCACGCAGCAAGGGAGCCGGGCACACTCCCCCCGAGGAGGAATTGATGACGATCCCGAAAGGACACTTGGCGAAGCCGCGCGCCAATGTGCCGAATCGATCGGCATCGCGCTGATAGTGGCGATAGTCATGCGTTCCTCTTTTGTGCAGGCTTAACGTGATTCCCTCGGAGTCGATGGAGCTGACCCCCCTTGATCGCTATCGCACGACCGGGACCAGCGCACCCGGTTTCCGGCGACGTAGCAGGCCTTGCCGGAGTAATGTAGATTGACTTTCAATCGCGGGTAACTTCTCAAGATTCTCGCGTACTTGGATCGATGGGAATGGATCTTCGCAAAAGCGATCGGGTTAATCAGGAAGACGGGGCCGCGGCCAAAGTGCCGTCGATCGCTTCCCGCTGGCGGGTGCTCGCCGCCGGCCTGTTTGTCATGCTCTGCCTCGCGTTCACTTCCAGAGTATGGAGGGTGGGCGATGGTGGAGAGTATATGGCGATGGCGCTTAGGCTCAGCGAGTTCAAGCCACCTGCCATGACGCCAACCGAGACTTCGGAGATCAAGAAACAACTCGATGGCCTGGGGCGAGGGTTCAACGGATTGTCGCTGGCGTTTCCTTCCCTGACCGGTAGCGACGGGCGGCAGGATCAGGCACATTTCTGGTTCTACTCAATGTTGGCGGTGCCGGAAGTTTGGCTGCTCAGGCTGTTTGGAGTACCACCTTACCACGCGTTCACTCTCCTCAATATTGGATTGCTGCTTGGCGCCCTATGGGTAGCTTCGGGAAGTCTCGATTGGCCTGCGCTGCTGCTGATTTTCCTGAGCCCTGTCATCTGGTGGATCGACAAGGCCCATACGGAGGTGTTTACGTTTTCGCTACTGACGGTGGCTATGACACTTATGGTCGAACAACCATGGTGGGCGCTGGTGTCTGCCGCCGTCGCTTCAACGCAAAATCCGTCGATTGCAATGGCGCTGCCGATAATCGCTCTGACCGCGATCACGGTCAGGCCGACGGTGCTGCGTAATTGGCGCCTGTACCTGGGCGGAGTAGTGGCCGCTGCCGTCGCAGCCATCGCCCCGTTGTACTACGAGATGCGGCTGCATACGCTCACTAGCGCCTTCCTGACCGGCAGCGCGTTGATGATCAGGCCGAGCCTGGCCCGACTCTTACTGTTCCTGTCCGACCCTAACTTTGGGCTGATCATCTGGTGCCCGTTTCTAGTGGTGGCGACCGCAGCAACGGCAATTGCCTTGCTGGTGCGGAATCGCCAAGGGCTCCTGCCGGTGCTCGGGTCCGTGATCATTGCTGGCGTCTTCATGTGCTCATTTGCTCAGACTCCCAACCTCAACAGCGGCGGCACCTTCGGCATGGCGCGTTACGCGGTCTGGTTCATTCCCCTCGCGATTCCTACTCTTGCGAGGGGACAGGCCGTCTTCGGCGCGATTTTCTATCGCTGGTTGATACCGGTGGCGGTAATTGCAAGCGTGTGGTCAACCGCCATAGCGCAACCGCGCTATCCTGAAGCTTACCTGCACCCGACATGGCTGGCGGACCGCATCTGGCTTTACCATCCGTCGTTCAATAACCCTATACCCGAGGTGTTCTTCGAACGACTGGCTCACACCGAAGCACCGATCAGACCCATTGCCACTAGCAACTGTTCCAAGATTCTGCTGGTCGGAGGTCGGGAACCGAGTAGACTATCGGTGTACGTATCAGGACACGCTCGACTACACAGGCGCGTGCCCACTTGCGCTCTTACCGGTCCGATCCCCAGCGTTTGCACGCTACCGTCGGCGTTCTGCTACGCGAATCGCACCAGTTCCGGTTATCAGATTGTCGAAGCTCCTCGTTGATCCGCCCAATAGTTAGCCTGCGGTTTGCTCGTGCGATGGGACGAGCAGTACCGTTAGAGATGGCTCCCTAGCAGATCAGCGGTTCTAGGGAGAACGCCGAGGGTGCCCGAATCGCGCGAATCGCAATGGCGACGACACGTTTGGCTTGATCTTGCGACGGCCGTCGTACAACCGCTCACTGGCGGCGCGCGGGACGCCTAGGCGCTTTTCGGGTTTATCTCTGCCGGATATTTATACTCACGCATTGTTTGAGGCCGGGCGGTCTGTTGCAAGGCTCCTGTCAATCCGACTACGCGGGGGTGTAGGCCAACAGACCCAATCGTCCCTGGGACTTGGTCGCTGGAGGGAAAAATCCGGGAGACGTCACAATCGCAATCTGACCCTCTCGAGCGAAGATTGGAAGGTGGCCATCTAGTGTAGCCAACGGCTACATCGGGGCACGACTTGCTGGTCGTCACAAAACCCGACCGTCGCTTTCATAGCAATCGAGGACCGTGGCGGTAGATCCCGACATTCTGACTTCGCCATGCTCGAGCCAAAGCGCTTGTTGACACAATTCACGCAACATCGCGGTTGCGTGCGATGCACAGACCAGGGTGCTGCCGGCACTCTTCAAACGCTTGATCTCATCGATGCATTTGCGCTGGAACTGCTGGTCGCCTACCGAAAGGATTTCGTCGATCAATAAGATGTCCGGATTGGCCCGCACCGCCACCGAGAAGGCCAACCGCAGCATCATCCCACTTGAATAGGTACGCAAGGGCTCGTCGATAAAATCTTTGATCCCCGAGAACTCAACGATCGAATCGAACTGCTCATAGGTCTGTTTTCGGGTCAGGCCGAGCAGCGCTGCATTCAGTAAAACATTCTCGGTGCCGGTTAGATCAGGATGAAAGCCGGCTCCAAGCTCCATTAATGCCGCAATCGTGCCCTGCACCCTCACCCGTCCGGAATCAGGCGCCGCAAGACCGGCTGCAAGCCTCAGGAGAGTGCTCTTTCCGGCTCCATTGGCTCCCACCACCGCGAGGCTCACTCCGGAAAGCACTTCGAAGGTCACATCTTTCAGGGCACAGAAGGTCTCTGCCGGCGCCCCCGTCAGCCAAGATTTCAATCGATGCCTCACTAACGTGCGGCCAGCATTCCTCAGATAGCTCTTGCTTATGCCCTCGAAGCTGATGACCTTCGGAGCAGGCTTCAACGTGTCGAGCTGCTCCTGACGGTCAGCGTCGGTCGGCCAGCGAACCGTCGCCTCACTGTTGCTACGCTGCGTAACCATCTCTACAAGTAATCCGCAAGCTCGCGCTCGAGCGACCTGAACACCGCCAGCCCAATCGCAAGGAACACTAAGGGAACCACGCTCAGTTGAAAGAGCAAACCTGCCGACGGTGCCTTGGCGTCCAGCAGGATCTGGCGGAACGTCAGGGCCACGGCCGCGATCGGGTTCAGCGTGTACAGTAGCTGGTAACGGGAAGGAATCATCTTCAAGGAGTAAAAGATCGGTACTAGCCAAAACATGATCAAGGCTGAAGCCTCCACCAGGTAGCGAACATCGCGATAGTAGATATCTAGTGGGGCCGTCATGAGGCACACTCCACACATGAACACCACCTCAGTCCCCAAGATAACTGGCAACCAGAACCAGTAACGGTTGACCTGATGCCCGAATATCAGCAACAGACCGATGAGCAAGGCGAATTGAATCAGGAGGTGAAGGGAGGTCGAAAGGACCGAGGCGATGGGAAAGATCGCGCGCGGACACTTGACTCGCTTGATGAGCGATTGGTTCTCCAGCAACGAAACGGTGCCTGCACTCGAGGCCAGGCTGTAGAAGTTGAACGGAACCAACGCACATAGCACGAACAAGGCGAAGTGATGGATGGAAGGATTAGGCAAGATGCGGGTGAAAACGAAGGTCAGTATGCCCATCATCAACAGTGGATTGGCCACCGACCAGGCCACTCCCAACGACATGTTTCGGTATCGAATCCGAAAGTCCTTGAGCACCAGGTTCTGCAGCAGGAAGATAAGATTGCTGTTGAGCATGCCACTCGCCCTAATGGGTCATGCTCGCTATTCTACCTGCAAGTATGCCAAGTCTCTATACGCAAGGCGATTCGGGGGTTCTTTCCATGGCAGAGAGCTCGTCGGCTCGGTGAGTCAAGTTTGGACACGTCGCGGAAAGTCGAGGTCAATTTCCCGGTGAACCGTATTTTTCGCCGCTCGATGCTCCCCGGCGTGCCGGGGCCTCGGGCGGCCAGCTTTTCCTCGGCCAATCGAGTAGGCTGGTTGCACGCTTGTGGTTGCGGTAATGGGTTCGATGAGTGAATCTTCCATACGGTCTCTGCGAATCGGCATCGTCACCGATTCATTGTACGAGCGGGTCACGGATGGTGAAGTCCGCATTGCCAATGGGGGTGTCGGCGTCTACATCTATCAGCTCGTACGTCATCTTTTTGCGGCAAACGAAGACCAGGAGTACTTCCTGATTCGATTCGGGCGCGGCTTACTCGACATTTATCAACATCCCCGTGCGCGCAACATTTTCCTGCCGGCCAGGAAGATCGACCGAGCGCGGGCCCTGTTGGGCGGTCCGTACGCAACCGCGGCGCGTGAGCACAACCTGGATCTGGTGCACTTTCCTAACCTTTTCGGCGGCGAGTCGCTGCCATCATGGGTAAAGCAGGTCTCAACTCTGCAGGATCTGACCCCCATCCTCTTCCCGTCGTTTCACCCGAGACACAGAGCTTTGGCGACTCGAATCTTGACGCGCCGCGCACTGCGGCGCTCCGATCGCATCATCCTGCCTTCCCGCGCCACCGCCCGAGATATGGTCGAGGGACGGTTCGCACCGGCCAGCAGATGTGTGCGCATTCCGCACGGAGTCAATCCGATCTTCAGGCCAATCAGCACAACTGCGGAATTTGCCGCTCGCTATCAGACCGATCGACCGTTCATCCTTACCGTCGGGGTTCTCGAGCCGCGTAAGAATCACTTGATCTTGCTAGATGTCCTTCGCGAACTGCACCGGCTAGGCCATTATCTCGAGCTCATCATCATTGGAAGCCCCGGATGGCGTTGGACCAATCCGCTCACGATTCAAAAGTATCAAGATTTACGTCCTTGGGTCAGAATTCTTGCCGATGTGCCTGATTCAGACCTGGTGGAGTTTTATAACCGCGCCGAGCTTTTCGTTTATCCTTCGTTCTACGAAGGGTTCGGACTTCCGATCCTGGAGGCAATGGCGTGTGGAACGCCGGTGATCGCCTCAAACGCGTCCTCAATGCCCGAAGTCGGGGGCCCAGCGGCCTTGTTCGCAGACCCCCACAGTTCGCAGGAGTTCGTGACCCAAGCCTTGCGTATCCTCCAGAGTAAAGACCTCCGACAACACCTGATCGATACTGGCATTCGTCACGCGCGGCAATTCACGTGGCAGGCAGCAGCAGAGGCGACTTTAGCTGTGTACCAAAGCGTCTGCAACACTTCACCAAATCCGGCTCGATACCACCCTCAGTCCTGAAGTGGGGCGGCCTGGCGTGCGATCGTCCGATAAGTCTGTTCGATGCTCGCGATCGAAGCTTCGATACTCACCTCCTGCGCGTGCTCTCGAAACCACTGGTGGGTGCGCGAGAGGAGTTCCGCCCCGCCCCCATGAACCTTCACAATTTGCGCGGCGAGCTCGGACGGATCGATGCTCGCAGCAACAAACCCGTTGACGTTCTCGACGATCAGACTGGTCGCTGCGTTGTCGGGCCCTCGAACCACTATCGCGGGGGTCCCACGTTCGATGCCTTCCATCACCACAGCTCCATACCCTTCGCGCTCGGAGGGAAGTATCACGCACATGGCCCTGCGCATTGCATCGTCGACTTCATGCCAAGGCACGAATCCGGGACAGGTGACGACGTCTTCAAGATGCAACCGCCCAATCTCTGCCAGGAGCTTCGAGTGTTCGGAACCGTCGCCAAACACGAGCGCTCGAAGACCCACGATATGCTGCCGTGCGATAGAGATGGCCTCCGGAATTGCAGCCGCGCGTTTTTCGGGTATATGGCGCCCAGCGAATACGACCAATGTATCTCGTTGCAGCCGAAGCGGGGTCGGCGCAGACGAAGTTGACATCCCTTTTAGAATCACCAGCTGCTTTCGATAGCCTTGCTTGCGCAGCAAGTCGGCTGTCAACTGCGAGAGTGTAAAGGCGTCGGTAGTAAATCGGATGCAGAGTCTTTGCACGACCGCACCGATTCGACCGCCTATAGGGCCGAGATAGCGTTTCCAGTAGTCGTCCGACCACACCTCGATCCAGTCGGTTACGACCGGAGCGCCACCCAGCGCACGCACCATAGCAGCAGAGAGCAGCGCAAAAAAAGGAAAGCTGCCGGTCTGAACGATATCGTAGCATTTGCGGTTACGCAGCAGATGAGCCAGGACGCCTATGCCGAAACGGAGCGGCGGCAGAATTCGTCTTCGACCAGAAGCGGTATAATATCCTGGGCCGCAGTTGAGCGCGACAAGCCTAACACCTGCGGGAGAATCGGGTCGCTCATTGGCAGCCCATTGGGTCCGAGTTAGAAACGTGACCTCGTGACGGGTTGCCAACCGTTCGGCGATATCACGGTAAAATCGCTCAAAGCCGCCAATCTCGTGCGGATAGAGGCGATCATAAATGAGCAGAATGCGCAACCTCGGCGGAATACCCGCCCTGTTGTCAGAATCGAGTAGCGGCTCGATAGTCATTCAGGCGGCCCGTTTTCGGTTTTCAATCTGGTGTATGTGATCGATCGCGCCGTCAATTAAAGCGCCTGATCCATCAGCATCAACGATCGCTCGACGAGCTGCAAGTTCTGCGAGGCCCTGGTCGAGGCGGAACTGGGCGACCAATGAGTCAAACACGCCAGCGGCGAACCAATCACGCGCCTGACCGTACTCGCAATCTGCGAAATCGGGTTCGTCGGAATTCCCGGCGAGCGGTTCTCGAGCTGGGCGTCGCGATCAAATCGACTTTGTATTTTCGCTGAACCGTTGCGCTCAGCTATTGCAACACCGAAAGCCGCGATCACCAGTCGCGGAACCCGACGCACACAACCCAGCAGAAAGATGGCCAGGCGGAGTCGGTTACTTTTCTGGGACAGAATTCACCCTCGATCGGAAGGTGGCGAGTAGCGCCGCAGACAAACCACCCTCACCCCTCCGCGCCTGCCGTTGGCACCTCACTCTTTATTATCGCCTAAGGACAGCGACCCCGTTAAAGCGTGCCACCATTTTAGAATATTCCGAAAACAGTATGGGGCGTCCATCTCGGTCCCGGCACTCGCACGCAAGGACGTCATCGTCTCCTTATGAACGTTCAGCGCCCGACGCATTGTTCAAATACGTGCTCCCATGTTGAGATTCCTCCTTAACGCCACGCGAAGGGCTCGGGGGTTCATCCCGGCTCCAAGCCAAGGCGGCTATTTCACAGGGGAATTTAAATTGGAAATGGGTTCGTTCGGCAAAATTAGAAAACGATCCTCCGCGGCGATTTCATTGCTATCGCCCGCCGGCACCGGTCAAAACAATGTTCTGTTATAGAATAGTGCGGAAAGGCCGTTCCGTCTTCTCGACCGTTTCGCTCGTAGAGTCAAGCCTCGATCGCATCCAGGAACGCCCTCGGGCTCAAAATTCGTATTCGCTGGAACGAACCCGGATCGCGCAGGTGCGAGTCTCCACTGACAATGATGGTAGCCTCTGCGGCAAGCGCGCACTCCAACACGCGATTGTCCGGCTCGTCCTTTTCGATGACAGAAGCTCGCTCGTCGGCTGAACCTCCTGCGCAAATTCGCTTATCGCTGCCAGCGCGTCGCGCGTTCGACTCGGCGGCCACTGGAATTCCCCTTCAGCACGCCTTCAATCTCTTCCAGTATCGGCTTAGAGACGAACATGGCGATCAGGCCTCTTCGGGCCAGTGCGAGTACCTGATCGGGCACTCCGCCGAAGTTGAGTGCGGAGATGTAGACGTTGGTGTCAGCGCCAACCCTGAGCACTCAGCGTTCCGTTCGGTACTCTTGTAGCGAATCACATTGGCCCCGAGTCGTGCGTTGCACTCGCGAGGGTTGGGGAGAAGCGTCGACAGGGGAGAGCACAGGCCAGCCATTGAGGCGCGAAATATTTCATGTATCGGGCGCCGACGCGTTCCAAACCGCAGAAGGCAACATGAACGGGCGCGCCAACGCGAGCGCCCGGACGGCCCGGCGTGGTCGGAGCCCCTGGCATGTGCAGACGGTCCTTGTACGGGAACCGGGAGGTCTCGCGTCTGACCGGCGGGTTTGTGCCGCCTGGTCCGTGTCGGGAAGGCGAGGAGCCGTAGCCGATGATGCACGGGCGCGATAAGTCTGATCCCGCCGTAGTAGCGAAGAAGCCGACGAACAAAGCCGGACCAACGGCGGCGCAGTCGGCGGAGCGAAGGGCGGGGGCCGAAGGGAACGTGGGTCAGCAAAGCACGCGCCGGGCGCAGCACCGGGAAAGCGTTCCCAGGCGCTGAACCGCGTACGGCAAGTGGCAAGGCAACGGAAGAAGGAACGGTTCACCGCGCTCTTGCACCACATCAGCATCGATCTACTCCGGCTGGCGTTCTTCGAACTCAAGCGCAACGCCGCGCCGGGAGTGGACGGCGTGGCGTGGGAGGCAACAGGATAACAAATTGTAGAGATTTACGTCATAACCTCATTGGCGACTTATAACGACTAGAAGCTGATACCAAAGCCGTAAATCGGGGTCATAGAAGCGCTTGACACAAAGAAGGCAAAGTGGGACGGTATGGGCTCTTGATAAACGATGAAACGCTTAATCGCGAGGAGGAAGATCAATGAAACGCTCTACTGTAATGAAGGTCGTGGCGCTCGGCGCGTTGCTGGCATTCGGACCGGGCGCTCTGGCGAATTCGATAGTGTCGGGACCCTGTGGTTATTCCGGACAACCGGCCGCCTGTGCGTCTCCGGTCGCAAGTAGCATTTCTTGCACGACTACGGTATCAGAAACAACGACGCCGTCGATCTCGAGCTACACCACCAACCTTGTGGTGCCGAAGAATGCAACGTGCATTATTGCCCCGAATGCCAGCGGCCCTGGTGTGAGCCTGACCGGCAATGTGACAGTCTGCTCGGGCGCTACTTTGCAGCTCTATGGAACCACTTCAATTGGCGGCAACCTTACGGCTTGTGGATGCGTATCTGTAGCGCTCAACCCCTACGGCATCGATGAAACAACGATTGCCGGGAACGCCGAGATTTTGAATTGCACTGGGAGTGCAGGCATCGTCGGCACCCTGGACACGGAAACGGAAGCGGCTTTTGCAAGCGAAGGACTAACAAGCACTATCGGCAAAACTTTCCTGTGCCAGGGCAATACGGAGCCGTGCTATTTTGGCCCCTACAACGCAGGTGAGTGACTACTAGGAAAAGTGGTCGGCCCCCCGACCGGCTGACAGCGGGCTCGGGACGCCCGGCGAAAGCAGCCGTCAACGCCGGACTAAAACTGCATCAGTTGGCCGGAGTAAAAGTACATCAGGGAGAGACGCAAGAAGGCCCCCGCGGGGGCCTTTTTGTGTCTCCAAGGCAGGCTTTGGAAGTGTCGGCGGGCTGAGCATCAGCGCGGGTGCGACGCCTGCTGTGTTTGAGCCTGAAGCTGTCGCCGTTCATCTCGGAGGATGTGACCCTGGTGGGTGAGACGATCGAGCAGCGCACCGGTGAGCCGCTCGGAGGCGAACACGGTGGTCCACTCGTCGAAGGGCAGGTTGCTGGTGACGATAGTCGAGCCGCGCTCGTAGCGCGCTGGCTGAAGACTTCGAACAGCAACTCGGCGCCGGTCTGGGACAGCGGAACGTGTCGGGTCGGAAGGGGGCGCGGTGGCTGGGTTACCCCGGCTCCGTCTCCGGATCTGTCAGGAATTTCGTGTTTGAGCCAGTGGTTATTGATTAGTCAGTAAGAATAAATCTGTCCTCGAATTGGATCGCCATCTGGGGCCTTGGCAGCTTGCCACGAGGTCGGAGGATTTTTCCAGCACGCCTGAACGTTACGCAGCACCAACCAGATGAGCTTGGTAGCCGCCTCCTCGCTGGGAAAATGGCCACGGACTCGCACCGCCTTGCGGACCTGAGCGTTGAGGCTCTCGATGGCATTGGTGGTGTAAAGGATTTTTCGCAGCTCGGGAGCGAAGGCGAAGAACGGAATCACCTGCTCCCAGTTGCGCCGCCAGCTTTGCGCGATGGCGGGATATTTTTGCCCCCACGGGCCGCGGTCGAAATCCTCGAGTCGTTGGCGGGCTACCTTCAGCCGATTCGGCCTGGTAGACCGGCTTGAGCGCCGCGGCCACCGCCCGGTGCTCCTTCCACGAGGCGAACTGCATCGAGTAAGGGATCAGGTGCACGATGCAGGTCTGGAGCAGGGTTTTCGGAAACACCGAAGTTATCGCCTCTGGAAAACCCTTGAGCCCGTCTACTACCGCGATCAGGATGTCCTGGGTGCCGCGGTTGCGCAGTTCGGTCATCACCCGCAGCCAGAACTTCGCGCCTTCGGTCTGCTCGATCCAAAGCCCAAGGATTTCGTGGCCCGAGCAGCGCACCCCAATCGCCAGGTACACCGCCCGGTTGTTAACCATGCCCTCGTTGCGGATCTTCACCCGGATCGCGTCGAAGAACACGATGGCGTAGGTCGCGTCCAAGCCCCGGCTCTGCCACGCCGCAACCTCCTCGAGCACCCCATCGGTCACCGCGCTGACCAGGTCTGGCGAGATCTCAGTCCCGTAGAGTTCGCCGACGTGGGCCGCGATCTCCCGAGTCGTCAGGCCACGCGCGTACAGTGCGATAATCTTGTCGTCGAAGCCGGCAAACCGCCGCCGGTACTTGCCGATCAGCACCGGGTCGAAGCGCCCGTGCCGATCGCGCGGAATCGACAGCTCCAGCTTGCCCGTGTCCGTCAGCACCGTCTTTGCTCCGTAGCCATTGCGGTGATTGCCGGCTTCTTCCTCCGCCTCCCCCCCAGATGATGGTCCATCCCGGCGTCAAGCATCCGCTCTGCCAGCCGCTTCTTCAGTTCGTCGACCAGACCCCCACTCTTCAACAGCTGCGCGGGTCGAGCCGGATCACAGTTGCCGGCGACAAGGGTTACGATGTCGCCGGGTTCGTGGCAGGCTGTCGCGATCTCAACGTCACTCCACACGTGGCGCAGAATGAGCGG
>Ga0074044_10003604_pt1 | contig 13109 bp, 13 predicted proteins | sample BogForMeECP23OM1_FD_94443 | JGI IMG/M metagenome (GOLD analysis project Ga0074044, IMG submission 94443) | Bog forest soil microbial communities from Calvert Island, British Columbia, Canada - Bog Forest MetaG ECP23OM1 | ecosystem: Environmental > Terrestrial > Soil > Wetlands ...
AGGCGCGCGTCGCTGCGGTGGTCGAGCCGGAGCGGATGGTCTTGGTCGGCCCCGCGGTAAACCGCTTTCGCGCCGACGCCCTGCCCGCCGATACCATCGTGATTCACGGTGAGGAAGACGATATTGTCGCGCTCGCCGACGTGCTGGCGTGGGCACGCCCGAAGCAATTGCCCATCGTTGTCTTCCCCGGTTGCGGCCACTTCTTTCACGGCCGTCTGCCGCAGTTGCAGCGCACCATAGCCGGGATGTGGGCGCGGTGAATCTCAGCGACGCTCCCATCCTGTCGGTTTCCGGCCTGCGCAAGTCCTACGGCGAGAACGAAGTCTTGCGCGGACTCGACTTTTCGATTCGCCGCGGTGAATGCTTTGGCCTGCTCGGCCCAAACGGCGCGGGCAAGACCACGACGCTTCGTTGCTGCCTCGGCCTGACCGATCCGAATGCCGGCACCATCACCTTGGTCGGAGAACCGGTGCCGGAGGCCGCTCGCCAGGCTCGCGTCCGCGTCGGGGTCGTGCCGCAAATGGACAATATCGACCCCGACTTCACCGTGGTCGAGAACCTCGTCATCTACGGTCGCTATTTCCGCATGCCGGACGCGTTGATCAACGAGCGTATTCCGCGGCTGCTCGAGTTTGCCGGTCTGTCAGCCAAGGGCAATGCCAACATACGCACGCTCTCTGGCGGCATGAAGCGGCGCCTGACCCTAGCGCGTGCACTGGTCAACGATCCCGAGCTGCTGGTTCTCGACGAGCCAACGACAGGGCTGGATCCGCAGGCGCGGCACCTGATCTGGGACGGCCTGCGCCAGCTGCTCACGCAGGGCAAGACGATCCTGCTGACCACGCACTTCATGGACGAGGCCGAGCGTTTATGCACGCGTCTTGCCGTCATCGACCACGGACGGATGATCGCCAATGATTCGCCGCGAGCGCTGATCGCCGCCCACGTCGAGCCTGAGGTGATCGAAGTGTACGGTGACGAAGCGCGCTCCTGGGCGGCGGCCCGAGGCCGCCAACTCGTCGATCGGCTCGAGCTGGCGGGGGAGACGGCGTTCTGCTACGCCCGCGACGCAGCCCCGCTCCTTGCCGACCTCTCGCATACGCCTGGCGTGCGCTATCTGCACCGACCGGCAAATCTGGAGGACCTGTTCATCAAGCTCACCGGCCGGGAATTGCGCGACTGACCGATCACTAGGAGCGCAGCGTCGCGATCAGGCGCGATGGATTGCGCAGCAGATCGAGCGCGTCGAGGACGTCGGAGAGCACGATGTCGGCGCAAGCCAGCGCTTCGCCGGCACCGCCTTCGCGCTGGACCAGCGCGACCCCGACGGCCGCGGCGGCAAGCATCTTGCGGTCATTGCGACCGTTGCCGATCGCGCAGACGCGATCGGCAACAAGCTGCTGAACATACTCGAGCTTGGCCTCGGCCTGCGACTCGAGCGGGATGACGGTCAGTTTGACCGGCAGCCCCGCGAGCTCGCTTCGCGCACAACCAAACGTGTCCGCGGTGACGACGTGAATTTCGAGCCGGTCGGCAAGGGCCGCCAGCACCTCGCGCACGCCGGGTATAAGCCGGCCGTCGATGGCGAGCGTCCCGTTGAAGTCGAGGACCAGATGCGCGAGTTCGAGTTGGCGAAACCCGGGGATCACGATCGCAAGCATCGTCGCTCCGGCGCAGTCTACTTACGCGGCCGCCGGCTGGGCGGTCCCCGACGAGGCCGACAACAGGCACGCCTTGCCAAGCGTCTCAGGCCGCCCACCGCCGCATCCGCGCAGCGCGACCGGTCATCCTGAAATGCCATGCGCATTCGACCTCCCGGGGCTCGTCCATCCCTCATCGGCACGCTCGCTCGGGCGGCCGGCCGCCGCAGACCGCGCAGGTCGGAGACGATACTCCTGTCCCCCGCGAGTCGCACCTGGCCGGCGACATGTTCAGGTTATACTCGTATTGAGTCCTCGCCAACGCATGCTCTCCGCCACACTGTATCGTTTTCCGGAAATGTCGCTGCGCTGGATTCCGGTCTGGCGGCGCAACCTTCTGGTGTGGCGCAAGCTCGCGATCGCTTCCGTGCTCGGCAACATCGCCGACCCGCTGCTGTACATGCTGGCGCTGGGCTACGGCATAGGCGCCTTCATCCCAGAAATCGGAGGCATGAAGTACATCGCGTTCATCGGCACCGGCATGGTGTGCCAGAGCGCCATGTTCACGTCGTCTTTCGAGGCGATGTACTCCGCATTTTCACGCATGCACGTGCAGCGGACCTGGGAGGCGATCATCAATGCCCCGGTCTCGCTCGACGACGTGGTCTTCGCCGAGTGGATCTGGGCGGCGTCGAAGAGCGTGATGTCGGTGCTGGCGATCCTCGTGGTGATCATCGCGCTCGGCTTCGGTCACTCATGGCTCGCGATCTGGGTGCTGCCGTTGGGGTTCGTCGTCGGCCTTACCTTCGCCGGGTTCGGGCTGCTTATGAACTCTCTCGCCCGCAACTATGACTTCTTCACCTATTCGCTGACTCTCTTCCAGACCCCGATGCTCCTGCTCTCCGGGGTGTTCTTTCCGGTTGCCCAGATGCCGCCGACGTTACGCACCGTCGCGGCGATACTCCCGCTGTCGCATGCGATTGATATCGCGCGACCGCTGCTCGCCGGTAAAGTGCCGGAGGATATCGTGCTCCATCTTCTCGTGCTTCTGGGCTACGCCTGCGTCACCTACTACATCGCGCTGGTCCTGACCCGGCGGCGACTGTTGAAGTAGCGATGCCATGCTCTGGATCAAGTCGCTGCATATTATCTTCATGGTTACCTGGTTCGCCGGGTTGTTCTATCTGCCGCGGCTTTTTGTCTATCATGCGCTGGCGACTGACGCCGTCGGCATCGAGCGGTTCAAGCTGATGGAGCGCAAGCTCTACTTCGGCATCATGACCCCCGGCGCGGTGCTGACCATTGCTTCCGGCCTCTGGCTATGGCTCGGCTTCGGCATTGCCGGCACGTGGCTGTACGTCAAACTATTGCTGGTCGCGAGCCTGATCGCGCACCATGTCTGGCTCGGCAAGCTGATGCGCGATTTTCAACGCGAACGCAACCGGCACGGCGACACGTTCTATCGCTGGATCAACGAGATTCCCGCATTGCCGGCGCTCGTAGGCATCGTGCTGCTGGTCGTTATCAAGCCGTTCTGAAGGGTAACCGGTGGAAACGTACTTTGCGCCCTGCCCCCGCGGGCTGGAGGGCGTGCTTGCGGACGAACTTGCAGCGCTGGGCGCCGGCGACATCGCGCCGACCGACGGCGGTGTCGGCTTTACCGGGCCACTCGAGCTCGCCTATCGCGCCAATCTCGAGAGCCGCCTCGCCAGCCGCGTGCTTTGGCGGGTCGGCGACGGCCCCTATCGCACCGAGCGCGACATCTACGCGCTCGCTTTCGAACTCGACTGGCCGCGCTGGTTTCGCGCCGACCGTACCCTGCGTGTCGACGTCGCCGCAACACGGTCGCCGCTGAAAAGCCTCGAGTTCACGACACTGCGCATCAAGGACGCCGTCTGCGACCGGCATCGTGCCGCGTGTGGGAAGCGGCCCAGCGTTAGCAAGGATCGACCCGACGTGCGGGTTCACGCCTACCTTACCGCGGACCGAGCGACTTTCTACCTCGACACCTCGGGCACGCCCCTATTCAAGCGCGGCTATCGTCGCGAGACGTCGGAGGCCCCCCTGCGCGAGAATCTTGCGGCCGGGCTGCTGCGACTCGCGGCTTGGGAGCCGGGCGTACCCTTGCTCGATCCTCTTTGCGGCAGCGGCACGATCGTGGTCGAAGCGGCGTTGATCGCGCTCGATATCGCGCCCGGCCTCAAGCGCACGTTCGGCTTTCAGAAGCTTGCCTGGTACGATGGGCCGACCTGGCAGCGGATCAAGCAGGCGGCGCAGCGGCGAATGCGAACCGCCGTGCCGGCGTCCATCTATGCCAGCGACGATGACGCGCAGGCGGTCGCGCGCTGTGACGCGAACCTCGCCGCGGCGGGCGTCGCCGCGGCGGTGGTCGTGGAATGCGCGAGCGCGCTCTCGCGCCCCGCACCGGCCCCGGCGGGTGTCATCGTAAGCAACCCGCCCTACGGGGTGCGCTTGGCGGATGCGGCGACGCTGGCGGCGCTCTATCCGCGGCTGGGCGACGCGTTGAAGCAACGCTTCACGGGCTGGGCCGCGTATTTATTCAGCGCTGATACACGGTTGCCGAAGCTCATCGGCCTCAAGGCCAGCCGGCGCACCCCGCTCTATAACGGCGCTCTGGAATGCCGCCTGTACGAGTACCGCCTAATCGCCGGGTCGGCGCGCGCACAAGGCCGATGATAAGATATCGCCTGATTTTCGAACCCGGGAGCTTTGCCGTGATGCTGCCTAGCCGCAACTATGAGTCGGAGCACACCAAATTCATGCGCGAGCTGATGCGGCAGCATCCGCAACTTGCGGAAAAGCAGCGCGAGGCGCGCGCCATCTGGTGGGACAAGACGCCTCGCGAGCTTTCCGAAGAGCGCATAATGGATCAGGGTCGGGTACCGCAGTCGCCTTACGTATACTCTTCCGAATAGGGTCCGCGACCGCGAAGTGAAGCGCCGCCGCCAGCCGCCGCCGCCGCGACACCGACTTCAGCGCTTCACACCCTGGTGGTTGATGGCCTGCCGGACGCCGGTTGCGCCGACCCGTGGATGAAGTAGCTCGACGTCTGCGCGATCGCCGCCGACCAGCCAACATCGCCAAGCCGCGTTGCAAGCCGTTGCGGTTCCCAGAACCGCTTGACGATATGGAACTCGCGCCCGTCGTTGAGCTTGCGTGTAACGGTCCCCGCGTCGGGCCCCGGCAGGACGTGGTCCCTCGCGGTCGACGAGGGGTCGAAGGCCGAATCGACCACGTACGCCGCACCACCGGGTGCGAGCGCTGCGGCGACGCCGTCCCAGAATGCTGCGAAGCGATCGTCGGGAACGTGTGACAGCCAGAAGCTGAAGAACACGACGTCATAGCGCTGCACCGGCCGCCAGCTGAACAGGTCCGCCTCGACGTACTCGATATTTGCCGCGGCGACGCGGTCCCGGTTGAGCGCGAGCACTTCTGGCGATGCGTCAACCGCCGTCATGCGGGTCACGCGGCGTGCAAGATGCCGAGTGAACAACCCGGTGCCGCACGCGAGTTCGAGCAGCGTACGCGGCGATCGCGTCGTCAGCCAGGCTTCGAGTGCGGACTCGACCACCGCGACTTCTGCGCTCCAGCGCCGGTTCAGCTCCGGGCCCCGATCGTAGCGGCCCCTGCGGAACCACCACTCGTCGTACTCGCCGGCGCGCGCACGGTAATAGTCGATCTGATCCTGCAGGATGTCGCCGGCCGTCATCGCGCGATCATAGGCCAGCCGCGGTCGAGCGACAATCGAACACCGCGCATCGAATCAGCCCGACAACCGGCCCGCGGGCATCGCGCCGGAGAGGCCGCGGACCCGTGGCCGCCGCCTGCGCGACAAGCCAAGTCAAGCCCGCCCCGGCTTGCGTAGCAGTACGGCACCCTCCTGGCCCAATTCCTTGCGCAGGTCATCGGATATGCCGGCATCGGTCTCGTCGATGATGGACCACGCCCAGTCCGGGAGCGCCGCAGCACTCAGCCCGGCGCCGAGCCTGAGGTGCACGCTGGCCTGATCGCGCAGACCCGTCGCAGAGATGTTCAGTCCGTAGGTAATCAACTCCGACCAGCCCTGGGTGGAACGTATGCGCTCGAAATAGGTGCGTGTGAACATCCACTTGTCGTCGAGCTCGCGGTAGAGGGGATCCGACGCGGGCTGCTCGCGTCTTTTGTAGTCTTCGGTCATGCGCTCGACGAAGCGCAATCCCGGCGTCGCCCTTTCGGCGCCGGATGCTGCAGCGAGAATCCGCCGGTAGGTGAACTTGAGCAATGCGTTACCGGCCTCGAAAGGCTCGAAGAAGATCGCCCAGCCCCCTGGGGCAAGCGCGTGGAAGCAGGATGCCAATGCGCGGTCTGGCTCGAGCAGGTGGTGCAGGATGGCCGCGCCGACGGCCAGATCGGCGACTCCCGGCCGGTAGCACGCCGCCATCGCGTCGACGCAAACCAGTCCGAAGCGTCGGTCCCCGCCGGAGCGCCGGCGCAGGTAGTCACGCAGGATTGCCAGCAACTGCGGACTGATGTCGGTGGCGAGGATCTCGGCGTCGGGGAAACGCTCCGCCAGCGGAATCACCGAGTTGCCGGAGCCCGATCCGATGTCGATGATGCGCTCCGGTGCTTGCGGATTGCCCGCGGCAGCGAGCGCATTGCCGAGCAGAAAGGACCAATAGCCGGTATCGAAGTAGCTGCGATGATACTGCTCGGCGTGTTCCAGGAATTGCGCCGTTACGCCGACTTTGCTCGCGCCGTGGAAGCTCCTCGGTGTGTAGATTCCCTCGAAGGCGGCCGTTTCCGCCCCCAGGTCGACAAGCGGCTCGGCGAAGACCGCTGCGAGATCCATGCGCTACCGGTCGTCGAGCCGCAGTTCGACGTACGCGCTGTCGCGCGTCTGGCGCACCCACTCCTGGAACGCTTCGTCTGCCTTGCGCTGGCGCAGGGCGAGCTGCGCCTGGCTGCGCTCACGGTCGGCCGAGACGTCCTGCTTGCGGCGACCGAGCACCTCGATCAGGTGCCAGCCGAAATTCGTGCGCACCGGTGCCGAGACCTGGTTTAGCGCCAGCTTGTTCATCGCTTCCTCGAATGCGGGCACGGTGTCCCCCGCGCTGATCCAGCCGAGGTCGCCGCCCTTGGCCGAAGTGGCATCCTCGGAGTTGAGCCTGGCCATTTCATCGAATGCGGCGCCGGCGTCGATTCGATCCTTGATGCGCTCGATCTTGGCCTTGGCATCGGCCTCCGATGTGATCTCGTTGACTCGAATCAGGATGTGCCGGGCGTGGGTCTGGTTTACCAGCGCCGGCTCATTGTGGCTGCGCCGGTCGAGGAGCTTGACGATGTGAAATCCCGCCGAGCTGCGCAGCACCGGCGAGACATCGCCGACTTTCATGTCGCGCACTGCCTCGGCAAACACCGTCGGCAGCCGGGCCGCCGGACGCCACCCGAGATTGCCGCCAGACAACGCGTCGCTGGCATCGGAGAATCCGGCGGCAACCTGAGCGAAGTCGGCGCCCCCGCGTATGCTCTTGAGCGCTTCCTCGGCACGGCGTCGCTTGGCCTCGATCTGGTCGGCACTCGCCTGTTCCGGAATGACGACGAGAATGTGCGACACGAGGTATTCCTCGTCACCTCCCTGCGCTTTCACCGTGGCGAGGTACAGATCCACCTCGGCGTCGCTCACCGTGATGTGCTGGTCGACTTCACGTTCGCGCAGTCGCTGCACGATGATTTCGTTGCGCACGTCCTCGCGGTACTTGGCATAGGGCACGTTATCCGCGGCCAGCGCCTGGCGCAATCCGTCGAGGGTGAGCTTGTTGTCCTCGGCGATGCGCTGGATCGTACGGTCGACCTGGGTGTCGTCGATCTTGATGCCGTTTTCCTTGGCGTACTGGAGGAGCGCGCGCTCGGTGATCAGGCGCTCGAGCACCTGCTTGTCGAGGACATCGGCGGCCGGCTGCTGGACCTTCTGCTGCTTGAGCTGCTTGATGACGACGCTCCGCGCTTCGTCCAGATCGTACTGCGTAATCGCTTCGTCGTTGACGACTGCAATCACGCGGTCGAGGGCAGCCGGGCGTGGCGCAGGCTTGGCGGAGGGTGCCGGCGGCGCATTCTGCGCCGCCACCGCGGTGGCGATCAGCAACCCAGCGGCAAACTGAATCAATCGGATCGGCATGTTCAGAACCCCGGAAAATATTGGCCGCCAGCGCTGCCGGGCTGTGCGCCCGGCTCGTTGGCAGTCATATAGCCGGGCACGTTACGCTTGAGAACGTCGATAGGATTCGTACCGATGCGCGCCAGCCCGTTCAATTCGAGCTGCACGTAGACCGAACTACTCGTCGTCTGCGTCTGCGTAACGAGTCGCTGGGCGACGACGCGGAACACCCAGCAGCCGCCATTATACTCGACCCCGAGCACGCCCTGCAGGGTCTGTCGCGGCTCGATCAGGGAGTAGTTCCATCGCCCGATCAGGGACCAGTTGCCGATTGGCCACTGGCCCGATATGTCGAACTGTTTCAGCGGCAGGTTGTTGTCGTCCTGCTGCTGGCGGATATAGTCGTAACTGAAATTGATCACCTTGCCGGGGGCGGGCTGCCAGCGAATCCCAAAGTCCAGTTCGTCGGTCTGCTTCGCGCCGAGGTCCACCTGGTACAAGCCGGCGGCAGTCCAGTAATCAGACAACTTGCTCTCCGCAGTCAGCAGGACGTCGGACGTGTCGGTGGTCCGCAGCGGTTCGTTGAGCGTCACGCGCTGATCTTCGAAGTAATAGCGCTGGCCGATGGCGACGCGAAGGCGCTCGTCACCGCTCTCCGGGTCAAGCAGTCGCGTGGTCGCAGCTATGGTGAGCTGGCTCGTGTCGCCAATCCGGTCGTAACCCAGGTATCGGTTTTCCGTGAACAGTTGCGAGAAGTTGAAGTCGTCGTCGGCGCTGTCGAAAATCGGAATTTCGCTCTGCAACCGGTAGGGAATGTAGACGTAGTAGGCGCGCGGCTCGAGCGTCTGGGTCCAGCTGCGTCCGAAGTAATCGGCGTCGCGCTCGAACACCAGCCCGGTGTCGACGCTGCTGATCGGCAGCACGCGGTTGATGTGCGAACCCTCCGGGGTCATTTCGTTCAGATCGTAGTGCGTCATGCTCAGGCCCGTCTTGGCGGTCACGAACCAGGCGTTGCCGCGCTGGCTCCAGCTCACCGTCGGATAAAACATGGCGCGCTGGCCCTCGACCAGCGTCGGCTGGTGGAAGCTCACGTACTCGGCGTTGCCGGCAAAGTCGAACCCTCCCCATGGGATAGGGTCCACGTTCACCAGCACCTGCGGCTCGCGCCAGTAAGGCGGGGTAATCGGGTTGTTCGGATCCTGCAGGGTCTGGAACGCCTGCACTTGCACCAGGGCCGAGAACAGCCCTCTGGTATAGGCGAATCCTCCGTTACGCGGCAGATTGGTTTGCGAGGTGTTCACCAGCCGGTCGGACAAATCGGTGAAATAGTTGTTGTCGGAGACCTTTTCCAGGTTCACAAACGCGCCCAGCCCGGGCACGGAGGAGAACGTCTCACTGTGGGTCCAGGCGAGGAGGTAGCGAAACGTGTCGGTCACCCGGTCCTGAAGAACCTCGACATTGGTCTCGCCGGCGATGTCCGGGAACAGATACCGGAACTGGTCGCCGATCTGCAGGCCGCGGCGCGTCATGAAGCGCGGAGTGAGCGTCGTGTCGTAGTTTGGCGCAAGGTTGAAGTAATACGGCAGCGACATTTCGAAGCCTCGGCTCGACGACGAGCCGAGCGCCGAGGTAAGAAACCCCGACTTGCGGTCATTGGACAGCGGAAAATCGAGGTACGGCGCGTACAGGATCGGCGCGCCTTTGAAATACACGGTCGCATCGTGCGCGATCCCCACCAGCCGCGAGCGGTCAAGATCGACGTCGGCCGAACGCAGATACCAGTCATCGTCGCCGGCAACGCACGTCGTGTAGCTGGCGTCCTTGAGGTCGTAGCGATTCGGGCCGTTGAAGAGGATTTCCCTCGCGCTGCCCCGCGATTCGTTCTCGCCGATGTGAAACTCGGGCGTGGTGAAAAAGCCGATGTCAGTGGCGCGATTGAATTTGACTTCCGGTCCGGTAATCCAGTCGATCCCGCTGCGCACCGTCACTTCGCCCTTGGCCCACACCTCGTCGCTCGGAATATCGTAGTACAGCCAGTCGGCCAGCACGGTCCTGCGGCGGCTGCGCAATTCCGCGTTGCCGCTGGCCTCGATCCATTGCTGGCCGATGCCCTCGAGGCGGTCGGCGCGAAGAAAGATGGCCTCGTGCTCGCCGGCTTGCGCGCTGCCCTGCGCGGTATTCGCCGGCGGCGGCTCGAGATAGGGCGAGGGAGTCAATCGCGGGGCCGGCGCGTTGCTCCCGTCACTTGCCGATTGCGCCCACGCACCGTCCGCAACGAGCAATAGGATCGCGAAGCAGGCGCAGCCGGAGAAACGGGACATCCGAGGAGGCAGACGGGCGAATGCTAAGATAGCGCATTCTAGTGTAATGCGCCGTCGATGGGCGAATCGCCAGAATCCCACGTTGTAACCGCCGTCGATAGCCGACTCGATACGCTGCGCGACTGGCTTGCCGATGCCCTTCCGCTGCCGATGACCGCGATCGCGCCGGCGTCGGTGGACGCGAGCTTTCGTCGCTACTTTCGCATTTGGCTCGCGGACTCGATCGCCGTTCCCGCCCGGGCCGCGCGCGCCTCGACGCTGATCGCCATGGATGCACCGCCCCCGCGGGAGGACTGCCGCCCCTACGTCGCGGTGGCGGGGCTGCTCGACGCGGCAGGGGTGCACGCGCCGGCGGTGCTGGCCATGGATCTGCAGCGCGGCTTCCTGCTGCAGACCGACCTGGGAACGCGAACATATCTCGACGCGCTCGACGCGGCGACGGCACCGGCGCTCTATGCCGACGCCTCGACCGCGCTGATGCGCTGGCAACTCGCCAGCCGCGACGGCGAGCTGCCCCCCTATAGCGAAGCGCTGCTGCGCTCCGAGCTCGATCTGTTTCCCGATTGGTACGTTGCCCGACATCTCGGCGTCGTGCTGAGCGCCGCGCAGAGGACGGTGCTCGATCACGCGTTCCGTGTCATCCTGGATAACAACCTGGCACAACCGCGGGTGTTCGTGCACCGCGATTACCACTCCCGCAACCTCATGGTGGCCGAGCCCAATCCGGGCGTGCTCGACTTCCAGGATGCGGTGTATGGGCCCATTACCTACGACCTCGTCTCGCTGCTGCGCGATGCGTACATCGACTGGGACGAGGAGCACCAGATCGACTGGGCCGTGCGGTACTGGCAGGCGGCGCGTGCCTCTGGGCTGCCGGTGCGCGATGACTTCGCCGACTTCTGGCGCGATTACGAGTGGATGGGCGTGCAGCGCCAACTCAAGGTACTCGGCATCTTTGCCCGACTTTTTCACCGTGACGGCAAGGCGGCATACCTCAAGGAAATGCCGCGGGTGATGGGCTACCTGCGCGGTGCGTGCGCGCGCTATCGCGAGCTCGGGCCCCTGCTCAAGCTTCTAGACGAGCTCGGGCAGCGCCAGGCGGTCACTGGCTATACGTTCTGAGTCCCCGGATGCAGGCGATGATCCTGGCGGCGGGTCGCGGCGAAAGGATGCGCCCGCTGTCGGACGCGCTGCCGAAGCCCCTGCTCGAGGTCGGCGGCAAGCCGCTGATCGTCTGGCAGCTCGAGCGCCTGGTCGCCGGTGGCTGCGCGGATGTCGTTGTCAACCTGGCGCACCGTGGCGAGATGATCGCCGCGGTTCTGGGCAATGGCTCGCGCTTCGGCGCCAGGATCCGCTATTCGCGCGAACCTGAGCCGCTGGAAGTCGCCGGAGGCATCGCCACGGCGCTGCCGCTGCTCGGCGAGGACCTGGTGCTCGTCGTCAGCGGCGACGTGTACACCGAATACGATTACGCGTCACTCGTTGCGCGCGCGGCAGCCATGAGCGCCGGCGCCGCGCCGCCCCATTTGCACCTGGTGATGGTTGCCAACCCCACCTACCATCCCGAAGGCGACTTTGCGCTCGCCGAGGGGCGGCTTGAGCTCGACGGCGCTTCGCGCTTGACCTTCGGCAATATCGGCCTGTATCGCACGACGCTCTTCAGCGAGCTGCCGCGCGGCCAAAAGCTGCCGATGCTGCCCCTGTACCGTGCCTGGATCCGGCGCGGCTGGGCCAGCGGCGAGCGCTACGCCGGCACCTGGGCTAATGTCGGCACGCCCGAGGAGCTGGCCACGCTCGACGGGTCGCTGCGTCGCGCAGGCGCTCTCGGCTGACGCCTGCATCGCGCCCGGCATGCGGCGGCCTCTGCCGCCGGGGCATGCCCGCCTTCCAGGACGCGTTTCCAGCGCGGGGCGGCGCGCCGGCGGGCGCTCGGGCCTGTCGGTTTCGCGGTCGGTTACCCCAATGGACACGCTATTGAGGCATAATGGGATGTCAGCGTCATAAGCCGACTTCGAGCAGGAGGCGTCATGACCGTCCTCAAAACGCGTGCCGCGAGCGCGCTCGCGTTGCTTGCGCTGTTCGTGGCCGTGGCCGCGACGGCGCAAACGCAGCAGGTGTACCGCTACGTCGACCCCGACGGACGGGTCGTGTATTCGGACAAGCCGCCGCCTCCCAATGCGCGCGACGCGCAAGCCAAGCGCGTCGGGCAGAACACCATCGAGACCAGCGACCTTTCGTATTCGGAAGTGATGGCGCAGGAACGCTTTCCGGTAACGCTGTACACGTTCGGATGCGGCACGATTTGCGATACCGCCTCGGCACTGCTCAACAAGCGCGGAATCCCGCACACCGTCGTCGATGTCGGACAGGGCGACGGCGCGGACAAGCTCAAGCGCCTCACCGGCGGGCTCGATGCCCCGGCGCTGCAGGTCGGCGACCAGTACGCGACTGGCTTCAACGAGAGTCGCTGGCAGACTCTGCTCGATGACGCCGGCTACCCGAAGACTCCCCCTCCGCGCACCGCGCCGGTCGGCAAGGCGCCCGCGCCGGCATCCGAGCCCGCCCCAACCACGCAGACCGTGACCCCTCCGGCCAGCGGCGGCTACCCGCAATAGGGCCTTTGGGGCGGCGGGCCGCCGCCCCGCCGGCTCGTTGCCGCTAGGAGGGTGTGCGCGGGCTCGCGCCCGCGCCGCAAGCGACGATGCCTCTCAAGCTCGCCACCTGGAACGTCAATTCGCTCAACGTGCGGCTGCCGCGGCTGCTCGATTGGCTGGCCACCAACCAGCCCGACATCATCGGCCTGCAGGAAACCAAGCTCGAAGACGCCCGGTTCCCGGCCATGGAGGTCGCGGCCGCAGGCTACCAGGCGAACTTCTACGGGCAGCGGACCTATAACGGCGTCGCCATCCTGTCGCGACTGCCCGCCACCGACGTATCTCCGGACATGCCCGAATTTCCCGACGACCACAAGCGCGTGCTCGCGGCGACGATCGG
>Ga0074044_10003605_pt1 | contig 13108 bp, 11 predicted proteins | sample BogForMeECP23OM1_FD_94443 | JGI IMG/M metagenome (GOLD analysis project Ga0074044, IMG submission 94443) | Bog forest soil microbial communities from Calvert Island, British Columbia, Canada - Bog Forest MetaG ECP23OM1 | ecosystem: Environmental > Terrestrial > Soil > Wetlands ...
GATCAACTTCACGCTCGACTTGAGCATGCTCCCGCCGCGCGACTTCGTGCGCGACTACCTGCGCGCTAAAATCGGCGTGCGCGAAGTGGTCGTCGGGCACAGTGTCAGCTTCGGCCACAATCGCGCAGGCAACGCTGCTGTGATGGTCGAGCTCGGGCGCGAACTTGGCTTCGATACTGATGTGGTCGGGCCGGTGAAAGTCGACGGCATCGAAGTCAGCTCGACCAAGGTGCGCGAAGCGATCGCCATCGGCGACATGCATCGCGCGGCGCGGCTGTTGGGCCGTTACCACTTTCTGAGCGGTGCCGTCGTGCGCGGACGCGAGCGCGGACGAACGATTGGATTTCCGACCGCGAATCTCGCCTGCGAGACGGAATGCATTCCCGCCGACGGCGTCTACGCCACCCGCGTCATCCTTGACGACGGCGCACATGCGTCGATCACCAACGTCGGCATGCGTCCTACGTTCGCCGAGAGCGCGCGCTCGATCGAGGCGCACATCTTCGACTTCACCCGCGACATCTATGGGATGCGAATCAAGCTCGAACTGATCGAACGAATCCGCCCCGAGCAAAAATTCGCCAACGCCGAAGCGCTCAAGGCGCAGATCGCGCTCGATCTAAGCAAGGCGCGCGAAATCCTAGCCGTGGCATAGCGCTAGCGGATCTTTGCGGCCGGCTCGACCCAATCACGTGCGAGCCGCTCGATCCATCCGCCAATCTGCGACTCATCTTCCGGCGGACTCGCAAGTATCACCAGTTCGTTCACGCCCGCCGCGCCATACTTCTTCAAATCATCAGAAGTGATCTTCTTCGTGTACGGACACACGATGAGCTCGACTTCGCGCGCCTCGCGTCCGTTGGCTTTCAGCATCGCGCGCGGCTTGTCCGCCAGCGGTGCGGCGTCATCAGGTCCGACATTGAAGCCGAACCATCCGACCCCGATGTCCGCCGTGCGCTTTAGCGCGGGCACGCTTTCGCAAAATTATCGGCAACTTGCCGCCGCGCACCGGCTTCGGAAAACTGTTCGCCGCATCAAAATTCACGAACTCGCCGTGGAAACTCGCCGCGCCATCCGACCACAGCCGCCACATCACTTCGAGGTATTCGCGCGTACGCTGCGCACGCCGCTCAAACGAAATTCCGAGCGCCGCAAATTCCTCCGCCGACCATCCGATTCCCACGCCCAGCGCGAATCGCCCGCCCGAGAGCCGGTCCAGGCTCGCGACTTCCTTGGCCAGCACGACTGGGTTGTGCTCCGGCACCAGGCAGATTCCCGTCGCCAGCCGAATTGTTTTGGTCACGGCGGCGGCAAATGTCAGCGCGATGAATGGATCGAGCCAGTCGGCATCGCCGGGCAAAGGGAACTCGCCGCTCGCGGCGTACGGATACTTCGAGTCCTGGCGATCGAAGAGTACGACGTGCTCTCCCACCCACAGCGTCGAGACTCCGCGGCGCTCGGCCTCCGTGGCCGTCTTCAAAATTGTGCCGGGACGCGCCCCAGTGCCAATTCCCAGCGCGAACAGTCCGACTTTCATTGGCCCGACGCCGAACCGTTTGCGGCCGCGGCGACGGCCGGCGCCTTCACGAACTTGAGCATGAAACGATCAGTCTCGCCGCGATGCTTGAAGACATACCAGGTGCGATCGTCTTCAGGATGGCGCAGCGCGCTCGACGCTCCCGACAGTTTGAAGCCGGCCTTCTCGACGTCCTTTATGAGGAAGTCCTCGTCGATTCGATGCAGTGTCGTGGTCTGCGTATCGCCGGTGCCCGGCTTGGCGCTGTGATCGACGATCCCGTAAATCCCACCGGGCTTGAGCGCCTTGAACACGGCCGCATTTACGTTCTCGCGATTGACCTTGAGTCCGACCATGTCGTGGTAGTTGAGATGGATGATGACGGCGTCAAGCGAATCCGGCGGGACCGGCAGCAGGTCGGGCGCGTCGAAGGGCTTGCTGACTTTAACAACGTTGCTAAGCGCGGGCTCCTTGAGCCGCGCGTCCCAGGCATCCTCGATTTTTTTGAACTTCTCGGGGAACGGGCCGTTCTGCGAGTAAACCTTGCCGCTCGGTCCGACGATTCGCGCATACAGCTCGGTCATGTAGCCGCCGCCTGCGAAAACATCGGCGATTTTCATGCCGGGCTTGATTCCGTAGAACGCCATGATCTGATCTGGACGGCGTCCGGCGTCGAGCGCCTTGTCGGCCGCGGGCCGATCGGGCGCGTTGATCGCGTCGGTAACTTCCTTGGGAATCTGCGACGCAGGAATGGGCGCGGTTTCAGCGACGCTCGCCGCAACGGGCGTTATCTGTGCGCGCGCCGGCAATGAGCTCCATGCGAATCCGGCGAATGCGATCATGGTTGAGAAGATTCCGACCCGCGCTCTGATACTCATTTCGATTCTCCGAGTGACGCTGGATTTGTTGTTCCGACGATTCGCTACAAACCGACAGCTAACACACCGATCGCGAACCGGGCAACGCGATTTCTCGCACGCCTGGGCTTCAGGGGTCACCCCTCCCGAAGGAAGCGTGAAACCCGCCGCGGGTTTCACTTTAAAGAAAGTGTTTTGCTCTCGGAGGCCGCGGACGCCGGCAGCGTCACATCGGCGTGCGCCCACGCTTTCTTGAATCGGGCATCGATGCTCGCCGCTTCGTCCGATGCGTTACGAGCGCGAAGACATATCGCGAGTCCGTTGAGCGACCATCCATTTTCAGGATACTGCTTCAGGTCGTCGCGAAAGACCTGCTCCGCATCCGCCGTCCTGCCATTCGCAAGCAGTTCCATCCCCAACGTTTCACGCACGGGAAAGTACCAGGGCGGCGGCTCCTCGTAATTGAGTGCGTCCTGAAGAGCGACGGCATCCTTGAGATGCTTGATCGCGTCGTCATGATGCCCTTGTGCTGAATCGATCTCGCCGCCGAGTGTCGCCGAGGCCATCGCGAGCAGGCGGTCTGCCGAATTGAATCCGACCATCCGCTCGGGCGGCGTCGCCGCAACAATCGTATCGAGTTTCTTTTTCTCATTCAGCGCGTCTGCAAAACGATTCTTCGCGGCGTACGCGAGACCGCGCGCGTAATGCCAAACGCCGGTCGTGAACGATAGATCCTTCGGCGGCGCAGGCTCTTTCAGAAGAGCGTCCCATTTGCTGAAGCGCACCTCGGTGAAATATCGCGTCGGCGTCATGCCCTCCGCCATAGGCATTTGCCGGACCATCTCGAGCGGCACCGCGTCGTCGAGTTCCCGCGACGCTTTGAACGCGCCGCGGCTGTTGCCCTCCATCATGTACGACGCCCAGAGGAACTGAATGTTGTGAGACACGTACATGATCGGATAGAGGCCCTTGGGATTGCGCTCGCACAGGTAAATCTTGTCGGCCTTCATAGCGGCAAGATTCGCGGTCGCGGACGCGTCGTAGTCCCCGACGCGAAAGTAGATGTGCGACGGCATATGCACGATATGGCCGGCCGCTGGCGCGAGCTTTGGAAGCCGCTGAGCACTTGGCAACGCGCGGCCCGGGTTGGGCGACGCTTCGACCGCGTGGATGTAATAGTGATTGGCGCCGATGTGGTCTGGATGCTTCGCCATCACGCCTTCGAGCGCCGAGACAATCTCGTCGGTGCCGGCAACGGGTTTGCCGTCGGGCGTCCAGAGTGCCCACGGATGCAAATCCATCACGGATTCGGCGAACAGCGCCCCGGCGTCGGGGTCGTCGGGATTTTGGCGCGCGACCTCGCGCATCGCATTCGCATACGCAAGCTGAAGCGCGTCATTCATCTTGCCGTCGGGCGCATAGCGCTTGGCGAGCGCGTCAACATATTCACGCTCGGCGGGAGTCGCGTTAGCTTCGAGCGACTTCGCCTTCATGATCGCCGCGTAAGCCATTTTGCCGCGATCCGTGTCCTCGGGCAGATTGATATTCGGGCCAAGCGAAAGAGCGATTCCCCAGTAAGCCATCGCCATGTCGGGATCGTATTGCGCCGCCTGTTTGAAGGAATCCGCCGCCTCGTCGTGATTGAACGCGTAAACGAACGTCAGTCCCTGGTCGAAGAATTGTTGCGCGAGCGTCGAATTCGTTTTCGTAGTGACGGGATGATGCAGACTGCCGAGACCGTCGAAGATGGGTTCGTGCGCCGAATCAATTGACGCCTGCAGGTCGCTTGTGTCGGCGCAAGCGAGATTGGCCAGCGCAATGCAGGTCAGCACGGTCGCAGCAGCGAAAACAAATACGTCGATTCATCACGCCTTCAATCGTAAAGAAGCGAGACTCACCAAATCAATGGCAGCAATCGGCTCTTCACCTTGCCTTGATACTCTTTATATCCCGCAAGGTTCTTCGCGAGGAATCTTTCTTCGTCGAGGAGTCGCCACACGATCACCAGCGTCATCGGAACGATCGCGAACAATCCCCACCACGAGCCGAGCGCGAGCGGCACGCCCACTAGCATGACCAGAGCGCCGATATACATCGGATGACGTACGATTGCGTAAGGTCCGGTCGCTATGACTTTCTGCTCGGTGCCGACTTCGATGGTTCCGGCGGCAAAGGTGTTTTCCTTGAACACGAGAAACACGAAGTAGAGTCCGAGCGCGACCAGGATGTCGCCGAGCGCGCTCACATACAGGGGCACCGTGGACCACGCAAAACGATGGTCGAGCGCGGAGACAACAAACATCGCGACGAATGCCGCCGCGGCGAGCGATTGTATGACGTTCTGGCTCCTCTGCTGCTCGGCACCCGGCCCCGCATTGGTGCGACGCTCCAGAAGCTTCGGATCGTTTTTCATCAGGTAGATCGTGATCGCCAGCACCGACGCGGAAAACACCGTCAGAAAAATCCACCCCTGCCAGTAGTCGAAAGTCCACGCCGGCAGGAAGATTATCGCTGCCATGATGATGAGAAGCTGAAGGAGTCCAGCAAACGCTCTTATGTTTACCGCGCTCATTGCTTACCCATTTTGATCCGGAGAGGCTGATTGGACAACCGTGAGGAGTGGACGGGGTGGCGTGCACGCGGCAAGATTGACGATGCGGTGCGGCCGCTCGCGATGAATTCAGAAACCGAATCGAGTTCCTCAGATATTACACCAAGCTTCGGCGGGTTGCGCGTTGTCGCGTTCGAGAGCCGGATGGCGGCCGAGGTCGCGACGATGATCAGGCGGCGCGGCGGCGTGGCGATTATCGCGCCCGCAATGCGCGAGGTGCCGCTCGAGAACAATCACGCGGCGCTGGACTTCGCGGAGCGCCTGCTCGGCGGCGAATTCGAGGTGGTCGTCTTCATGACGGGCGTCGGCACGCGCGCGCTGTTCGCCGCGATGGAAACACGGCATCAACGGCCGGCTCTGGTCACGGCGCTGGCTGCGATCACAACCGTGGCGCGCGGGCCAAAACCGATCCGCGCGATGCGCGATCTAGGGATCGAACCGTCAATCGTCGTGCCGGAACCGAATACGTGGCGTGAACTGCTGAGCGCGCTCGCGGCGAAGGTCGAGCTCAAGGGCAAGCGCGTCGCAGTGCAGGAATATGGAGTCTCCAATCACGAGCTGACTGCGGGACTCGAAGCGCGCGGTGCGCGTGTTACGATTGTGCCGGTCTACAGATGGACGCTGCCGGCCGACCGCAGGCCGCTGCGCGCGGCCTTGAACGCGATTGCGGCGGGCGCGGCGGACGTCGCGATTTTCACGAGCTCGAACCAGGTCACCAATGTCATTCAGCTCGCGGAGGCCGAGGGCATCGGCGACTCCGTCAAGCGCGGATTCGCGCGGATGGCGGTCGGCTCGATCGGGCCGGTCTGCTCCGAGCAGATTCGCGCGTACGGGCTCGGCGTGGACTTCGAGCCCGAGCATTCAAAGCTCGGCCACTTGATTAAAGAGGCGGCAGCGCTAGCGACTTTGATTCTTATTGCCAAGCGCGCGGATGCGGGTCGGATTGAAGCGGTCGAATCGCCGAGTCCCAGGCGCGCTGCGAGTTCCAACGCCCCGCGATCTCTGCTCACCGATCATCCGATGATGAAAGCGTGCCGGCGCGAGGCGACGCCCTACACTCCGGTTTGGCTGATGCGCCAGGCGGGACGCTACATGCCGGAGTATCGGCGCGTTCGCGAGCAGCATGAATTTCTCGAGATGTGCAAGCGGCCCGAGCTTTCTGCCGAGGTTACCGTCACGGCGGTCGAGCGGCTCAAGGTCGATGCGGCAATCATCTTCGCCGACATCCTGTTGCCGCTTATACCGATGGAAGTCGGGCTGCATTTCGAAAAAGGCGACGGGCCTGTGATCGATCGCCCCGTTCGCACCGAGGCCGACCTCGAGCGTATTCCCGCCGTCGATGTGGCGGCGCTCGGCTTTGTCGGCGACGCGATCAAGCTGGTGCATCGTGCGCTCGGCGCGACGACTCCGCTGATCGGATTTGCCGGCGCGCCGTTCACGCTCGCGTCGTACCTGATCGAAGGCGGCTCGTCGCGCCAATACCAGGCGACCAAAACTTTCATGTACACGCAGCCCGAGACGTGGCATCGCCTGATGGAGCTGCTTGCGCGCGTCACGGCGGATTATCTGAAAATGCAAATCGCGGCAGGCGCCGACATCGTGCAGATTTTCGACAGTTGGGTCGGCAGCCTCGGCCCCGATGACTACCGCCGCTTCGTGCTGCCGCACACAGCGTCGGTGATCGCGGCGATTCCGGCCGACGTGCCCGTAATCCATTTCGGGACCGTGACGGGCAACCTGCTCGAGCTGATGCGCGAGGCGGGCGGCGACGTTATCGGCCTCGATTGGCGCGTCAATCTCGCGGAGGCGTGGGCGCGGCTCAATTACAGTGTCGCGGTGCAGGGCAATCTCGATCCGATCGCGCTATTCGCCGACATTCCCGAAATCCGCGCGCGCGCGCGCGCGATTCTCGATCAGGCGGACGGACGTCCGGGCCACATTTTCAATCTCGGCCACGGAATACTTCCGGAGACGCCGGTCGAACATGTGATCGCGCTGGTCGATGCGGTTCACGAGATGAGCGCACGTTGACGCTATGGCCGCGAAGGCAAAGTGCGACGCGATCCTGATGATCGGATTCGGCGGACCGATGCGCGCCGACGAGGTGCGGCCGTTTCTTGACAACGTTTTGCGAGGACGGCCGATTCCCCGCGAGCGCTACCAGGAAGTCGTGCATCATTACGATCTGCTCGGCGGCCGCTCGCCGTACAACGATCTGAAAATGCGGCAGGCGGCGGCGCTGCGTGCGGAATTGGAAAAGAAAGGCACGCGCATGCAAGTCGCGGTCGGGATGCGCAACTGGCAGCCGTACGTTGCCGACTCGATGCGCACGCTCGCCAACGGTGGAGCGCGCCGCGTGCTCGGGTTCATCATGGCGGCGCATCGCAGCGAGGCGAGCTTCGAGCGCTACCAGGCAACAGTCAACGACGCGCTCGCCGCGTTGGGCGAAGCGGCGCCCGAGGTCGTGTATCCCGAGACGTGGCATGACCATCCGCTGTTCACCACGGCGGTCGCCTCGCGCGCGCGCGAGGCGTACTCGAGGCTGGAGTTCCCGGAGCGATCGCGCGCGCGGCTGATATTCACGGCGCACAGTATTCCGCTCGCAATGGCGCAGGCGGGGCCGTACGTCGAGCAGCTTACGGAGTCGGCGAGGATTGTCGCAGCGGAACTGGGGATCGATACCTGGCAGTTCGCATATCAGAGCCGCAGTGGGAGTCCGCGCGACGCGTGGCTCGAACCCGACATCAAGGAAACGCTGCGGAACCTCGACGCGAAGACGGCCCTCGTCGTGCCAATTGGTTTTTTGTGCGACCACGTCGAGGTGCTGTACGATCTCGATATCGAGGCGGCGCAAGTCGCGCGCGACGCGGGAATCAGGATGGAACGCGCTCCAACTGTCGGAGACCATCCGCTGTTTATCGAGATGATGGCGTCGATCGTCGCGGCATACGCGCGCTGATCGATCAGACGAAATCTGATCGACGCATTTGGGAGAACCTCAAACGGGCACCGACCCACAAATCAAGCGGGTTGCGGTAATTGGCGCTGGAATCACCGGACTCGCGGCGGCGTACCGGCTTCGCGAACTGGCGGCGGCGCGGGAGTTCCCGCTCGAAGTGGAATTGCTCGAGCGCGGCGCGCGATGCGGCGGAGCACTCGAAACGATTCGGCGCGACGGATTTGTAATCGAGACCGGCGCGGATTCCTTTCTGTCGGAAAAGCCCGCGGCCGCCGAGCTGGCGCGGCGACTCGGCCTCGGCGCAGAACTGATTCCGACGCGCGAGACTTACCGCAAGACGTTCGTGGTGCGCGCGGGGCGACTGGTCGAGATACCCGCGGGATTTTCGTTGCTTGCGCCGGCGCATCTCGGGCCGGTTCTTCGAAGCCCGCTTTTTTCGCCGCTCGGAAAATTGCGGATTGCGATGGAACCGTTCATCGCGGCGCGCACCGGCGGCGACGACGAGAGTTTGGATTCATTCGTGACTCGGCGACTCGGACGCGAGGTGCTCGATCGCGTTGCGCAGGCGCTTGCGGGCGGAATCTACACTGCCGACCCGAAACGGCTCAGCATGGCGGCGACGATGCCGCGCTTTGTCGAGATGGAACGACGCTATGGCAGCCTCGTCAAAGGAATGCGTGCGGCGGAGAACGCGCGCGCGGCAAAGACTTCGGACGTCAGCGGCGCGCGCTGGAGTCTCTTCCAGAGCTTCAGGAACGGGATGGCGACGCTGCCCGAGACGCTCGCGGCGCGGCTGGGCACCTCGATTCGCAAGGGCGCGCAAGTTATTACGATGGCGAGAAACGGCGACGCGTGGCGGCTCGCGACGGCAGGCGGCGACTCGATCGATGCCGACGCGGTGATCTGCTCAGCGCCGGCCTACGCAGCCTCGCGAATTGTGGCGACGTTGGCACCGATGGCGGCGAAGATGCTGGGCGAGATCGGTTATGCGTCGGCAGCGACCGTCAACATGACGTTTCGCGAGAGCGACTTCGACGGGCCGCCGCGAGCGTTCGGCTTCGTGGTGCCGGCAATCGAGCGGCGCCGTATAATCGCGGGCAGCTTTTCCAGCTTCAAGTTCGAAGGACGCGCACCCGCCGGCGCAATCCTGGCGCGCGCGTTCGTCGGCGGCGAGATGAGCCGCGAAATGATGAGTCTCAGCGACGATGATATGATCGCCGCGGTGCGCGACGAGTTCCGAGCACTGCTCGGAGTGAGCGTGGCGCCGGGTTTCACCGAAGTCAGGCGATGGCCCGACTCAATGCCGCAGTATGAGGTAGGGCATCTGGCGCGGGTCGCGGAGATCGAGCGCGGGGTGGCGGAAATACCAGCATTTGCGATCGCGGGCGCAGCGTATCGAGGCGTTGGGATTCCGGACTGCGTGCGCAGCGGCGAAGATGCGGCCGATGCGATCTTCGCGAAACTCTCGACGACGAAATGAGCATCGAGGCTTTCGCCGGTAGCGCGGCACGCTGGCCGCGCGTGATCGCGCACGCCGATATGGACGCGTTCTACGCGTCGGTCGAAGTCCTCGACAATCCTGCCTTGCGCGGCTTGCCGGTGATAGTGGGCGGGCGCAGTGCGCGCGGCGTCGTCACGTCGGCGTCCTACGAGGCGCGCAAGTTCGGCGTGCGGTCCGCGATGCCGACCGGGCAGGCGCGCAAGCTGTGCCCGCAGGCGATCTTCGTGCCGGGCAGAATGGATCGCTACGTGGAGATCTCGCGAGCCGTGATGCGCGTGTTCGAGAGCTTCAGTCCGGTGGTCGAGCCACTCTCGCTCGATGAAGCATTTATCGATCTGACCGGCACTGAGCGTCTGCTCGGGCCGCCGCTCGACGCGGCGCGCGATCTGAAACGCCGGGTGCTCGACGAAACCGGGCTGGTCGCGTCGGTGGGAGTGGCGCCGACCAAGATGGCGGCGAAGATTTTGAGCGACATGTCGAAGCCTGACGGGTTGCTCTCGGTAACACCGGAAAAACTGCGCGAATTTCTGACGCCGCTACCGGTCGAGAGGCTGTGGGGCGTCGGACGCGTGACACTCGCTCGGATGCATGAGTGCGGTATCAAGACGGTCGGAGATCTCGCGCGGCGCGAACCGGCCGAGCTGAAAAGCACGTTTGGCACTATGGGGCCGCATCTGCATGAACTGGCGTCGGGCAACGACACGCGGCCGGTGATCGCCGACTGGCAGCGCAAGTCGTACGGCGAGGAAAATACGTTTGCGCACGACCTGGCGCTCGACTCGAATGAATTGCGGCGCGTGCTGATCGCGCATGGCGACGCGATCGCGCGGCGGCTGCGCGCGGACGGGGTTCGTGCGCGAACGATCACGCTCAAGCTGAAACTTGCGCGTCCGCTCGGCGGCGGGCGCTATCCACTGATCACGCGCAGTTTTTCAACCGACGGCACGACCAATGACGGACCGGAAATCTCGCGAGTCGCGACGCAGTTGCTGTCGAAGGTCGGCGGTAAGGAGAAAATTCGCCTTGCGGGAGTGCAGGTGCATCAGCTCGAGCGCTCGGATAATTCGCAGCTCGGGCTGTTCGAGTCGGCACCGGCGGAAGATCGCAAGCGGGACCGGTTGAATCGCGCGCTCGATTCGGTGGCGAAGAAATTCGGCGACGAGGCCGTTACGCGCGGACTGGCCCGGGCGGAGCGCGCCTCACCGACGCGGCGAATCAAGTGAGGCGGGCGACCGCCGAGACTACGATTTGGTTTCCGGAATGCCCGTGGGGAGGCCGTCGACGCTGCGCAAGTTGTGCTTCTGCCAGTACTCCTCCTTTCCAAGCTCGCCTTTTTTCGTCCAGTATTTTTCCAGCGTATCCCGCGGGGTCATCTCGCGCATCCTGGGAACCGCGTAGCCACACGAGGTCATCGCGGATTCGACGCGAATCTCCATTACCTGGCGGATACCGGGAAGCTTCGGGAAGTTGGCGATGAGTTCCGGCCAGCGGGCGTGATCAGGGCGGATCGCGACGCCGCGGCCGTAGATGCGAGCGATCTCGGCGTTACTGTCGAAGGAGCAGAACATTATCGTGATGCGGCCGTCGCGAAGCAGGTGGGCCGCGGTTTCGTTGCCGCTGCCGGTCAGGTCCAGGTAAGCGACCCGCTTTTCATCGAGCACGCGGAAGGTGTCCATCCCCTTCGGCGACAGGTTGATCCGACCTTCGGGCGCCGCGGTGGCGACGAAGAAGACCTTCTGCGCGCGGATGAACTGCGTCAGTTCGCTAGTGATCTGGTCGAAGAATTTGGACATCGCTCTTATTCTTCCTGCTTGCAAAGATTGATTAACTATAGTTAATATCTTGCCTGATGCAAGCAGTTGGGAGGCAACGAAACGACCCGATCTTCCGCGCGATCGAGGCGATGACTGCGCTGGCGGAGATTTTCGAGCGGCGGCGCGAGGCGCTGGCGCGCGACGCCGGCATCACGATCGAGCAGTGGCGGGTGCTCGAGGAAATCTCGACCGAGCGTTTTATTCCGTCGATGTTCGCGCGCAGCCGCGACAGCTCGGCCGCCGCGGTCTCGAAAATATTGCGGCAACTGCTCGACAGCGGGCTGGTCTCGGCTGCGATTGGGCGCGACGACCGCAGGAACCGGAGTTACAAGCTGACTGCGAGGGGGACGCGCACGCTGGCGGGGCTGCGCGCGTCGCGGCAGGCGGCGATCGAGGCGATCTGGACTGGATTTTCGCGCGACGAGCTGGCCTCGTTCAGCACGTTCGCGAGCAAGCTGTCGGATCGGATCGAGCGATATTCGCGCGGCAAGAACGGGCGAAAGGCTGCCGCGGTTTGATGAAGCGAAGTTTCGCAATAAGAATAAAATCGTTACGCCGCCGATGCGGCGGGAGTTGCTAGCGCTATGGCCGCAAAGACACTGTTCGAGAAAATCTGGGAAGAGCACGTCGTCCGCGAAAAGCATAACGAGCCTTCCCTCCTCTACATCGACCTGCACCTCGTGCATGAAGTGACGTCGCCGCAGGCGTTCGAGGGACTGCGCCGTTCGGGGCGCAGAGTTCGCGCGCCGCATCGCACGTACGCCACGCAGGATCACAACGTGCCGACGACCGATCGCAGCAAGCCGATCACCGACGCCGATTCGAAACTCCAGATCGAGACGCTGCGGCGCAACTGCGCGGAGTTTGGGCTGAGGCTGTTCGATATCGGCTCGCCCGAGCAGGGGATCGTGCACGTAATCGGGCCGGAGCTGGGGCTCACGCAGCCGGGGATGACGATCGTTTGCGGCGACAGCCATACCGCGACGCACGGCGCGTTCGGGGCGCTGGCATTCGGAATCGGCACCAGCGAAGTTGAGCACGTGCTGGCGACGCAATGCCTGTGGGAAGAGCGGCCGCAGACGTTTGAGATTCGCGTCGATGGAAAACTCGGCACCGGAGTCGGCGCAAAAGATTTGATCCTCGGGATCATCGGCAGGATCAAGACCAACGGCGCGACCGGGCACGTGATCGAGTACCGCGGCGCTGCGGTCGAGGCGCTGTCGATGGAAGAGCGGATGACGGTTTGCAACATGTCGATTGAAGGCGGTGCGCGCGCAGGGATGGTCGCGGCGGACAAGACGACCGTCGATTACCTGCGCGGGCGCCGGTATATCCCCGGCGGCAAGGAGTTCGACGAGCTGGCGGCGCGATGGTTGCAGTTCCGCAGCGACGACGGCGCGAAGTTCGATCGCAGCGTGGTGTTCGACGCGGCCACGTTCGCGCCGCAGGTGACGTGGGGCACGAATCCCGGGATGGTCACCGACGTTCGCGGCAGCGTGCCGAATCCCGCGGAGATTAGCGACAAGGAGCAGCGCGAGACAGTCGAGCGGGCGCTCACCTACATGGCGCTGCGGCCGGGAACGAAAATCGAGGACATCAAGATCGATCGCGTGTTCATCGGATCGTGCACGGACTCGCGGCTGAGCGATCTCAAGACTGCCGCCAGCGTCGTCAAGGGACGCAAAGTTGCGCCGACGGTGAATGCGATGGTGGTGCCGGGCTCGCAGGAAGTCAAAGCGGAAGCTGAGAGTCTCGGCCTGGATAGAATTTTCAAGGACGCCGGCTTCGAGTGGCGCGAATCGGGATGCAGCATGTGCCTGGCGATGAATCCCGACGTGCTGCAACCGGGC